>Ga0154322_122_pt1 | contig 169701 bp, 161 predicted proteins | sample RifGroA2_FD_115850 | JGI IMG/M metagenome (GOLD analysis project Ga0154322, IMG submission 115850) | Bdellovibrionales bacterium GWA2_49_15 | reverse complement strand
TTTTGACAAAAAAAGATACGGATCTTATAACCGGTGGTGTGATAGGCACCAATCTTTTCTATGGATGCTTCGGAATTGGGTTGGCATGTTTTTATAATTTTGATTTTAAACGAGATTTTTTCACCGAATGGATTATGCTGCTTTTGGGGGCACTCTGTTTAGTCCTCTTGGTGAAAATTAAAAGAAATTTTTACAGAATCAGTAGTGTGATATTTTTAACTTTTTATTTGTGTTTGATTTTTTACTGGTCAGCCTATGGTCAGGATATCTAGGTCGGCAGTCTATTCTTCGTAAAGACCGCGGCGCAACCGTCTTTCCACGTCTTTTTTTGCCGTGTCGGCACGCTTGTCGTGATGTTTTTTTCCTTTGGCCAGGGCGATTTCCAGTTTTACCATGGACTTTTTGAAATAGATCTTTGTCGGGATAATCGTCATCCCCTGGGCCTGAGTCTTGTGCTGGAGATAATTTATTTCTTTTTTCTTAAGCAAGAGTTTGCGTTTTCGAGCTTCCTCGTGATTATTAATATTCCCAAATTCGTAATGGGGGATATTGATGTTATAGGCCCAAGCCTCACCTGACTGATCAATGGCAATGTGGGCCTCGCTGAGGGAACACTTGCCAAGCCTCAGGGATTTGACCTCAGTCCCTACCAAGGCAATGCCAGTCTCAAACTTTTCGATAATTTCAAAGTCGTAACCGGCGCGTTTGTTGTTGGCAATGATTTTAATTCCTTCCATTAGAATGCTATCTTCAATCCTGCGGAGGCCATATAGACATCTCCACCGATTTTATATCCGGGTGCGCCTATCTTTGAGCCACCTGATCCGTTTTCCTGTCCCGCGCTTTTTACCACTGTGCGGTCTTCAAGCTGATGCCACTGTATGGAGCCTCCAAGGTCCATGGGCATCCCCATCAGCTTGGCAGTCCACTTGAGTCCACCGCAGAGAATCGTTGAATCGGTATCCACGGAATTGCCGGCCCCACTAAAATCCCCCTTAAGCGGGGTTGGCCGGTGCGCCACTCCGGTTAACAAGGATAAGCTATCACTCAAGTTCCACTGGACGCCAAGCTTGGGGACGAAAATATTTTGAGTTTGAACTTTCTCGTAATTATCGGAAGATAATACCGAGGCCCTCTGAGTAATTTGCACAACGGGAGTTTGGTAATTTCCCCACATCTGATATTCGACTAGCCCCATGATTGAGAGGCGGTCGCCTTTTCTTTGGACACCGAGGCGCACGCTGGCGGGGTCATAGTAGGGCAGGGTGGCAATGCCAATATCAAAGGCCAAGGAAGAAGTCCCTCCCAGCGGGGCATCGCCAATGACGTTGGCATCGAGGTTGGATTTCATTTCTTGCTTGTAGGCGAGGTAGCCGGCCCAGTTTTCCAACTTGTAGGCCAGGCTGAGCAGACCCGCCAGAGATGGGGCGACCTTGGCCTTGGCGGCTGCCGAAGAGCCGTAGGTGGTGCCATTGATTGAGGCCTGGGTGTTCACGTCAGCGCGGACTTGAAATCCCACATAGGCCCCTAGGGCCAAGGCGACGTTGGAGGTAAATGGGTGGGCGTACTGTAAAAAAGCTTCTGTTCGCTTGTAGCGAGCGTGGTAGAAAACATACTCAGGCAGGGTGGGATGGCCGGTATTGGTTTCCAGGAAGTTGCCGACCGGGGAAAAGAGATTGAGAACCAAATTGCCGGCACCCGGGTAGCGAATGGGCAGAACGGCGTGAAGACTGCTGTGACGAAATTCACCATACTCCGTGAGGGCATTACCATTTTGAGTGGCGCCTGAAAAGTTGGTAGAGTTTTTCACGACGATATTGTTGATGGGATAAAAATCGTGATCGACATAATCGTAGCTGACGTTGAGTGCCAGCTTATCACTGAAGGCCATCAGTGCCCCTGCGTAGTAAGCATTGGCCGGATCAGAAAAATCTGTATTGGCCTGGGAACCAATCGCCGAGGTGGAAGGACTGGCGCCAAAAAATTCTGGAAAGCTGGCCCAGGTATTTTGCAGAAAAAGAGAAAGGCACGTGAAGGCGACAAGTCTGGCAAAGTATTGCATAGGGCACCCGCTCTAAGTATTAAGGTGCTTATACAGTAGCTGAACTTGCTCAAGATTGAAAGTTTCTGCCCGGGCCTGAGGAGCAACATTGAGGTCGGCAAAGGCCTTGTTAATGTCAGTGAGGGGGAACGAGGTACGCAAAACGCCTGCAAGTTGTTTTCGTCTGTGCTGAAACATTTTACGAAGGAAGGCCTCATAGGGATGATAGCTGCCGAGTGGTAATGCCGGTGCTGTGCGCTTATTGAAACTAAGCACTACGGAATCGACCTTGGGAGGGGGAACAAAGGCCCTCGGCGGGACTTTTACCGCCAGCTTAATGTCAAACCATGTTCCCACCAGAGCGTGAAGTGAATTCATACCATTCTTTTGCTCTTTTCGGGGGAGCAGGGAGGGCAAAATTCTTTCGCCCACTTCCTTTTGAATCATCAGGGTCATGAATGTGATGGAAGGAACTTGAATGAACTTCAGGAGAAGGGGGACGCTGACGTTGTACGGAAGATTGGAGACCAGCCAAATATCATTGGCCGGGAATTGCTTCTGTTGCAAAAGATAGGGAAGGTCAATAAAGAGCGCATCGGCCATGACAAGCTGATCGGGAGTGAGAATATTGTCAAGATACTCCCGCATCCGAGAGTCCTTCTCAATACAGATAATGGGTTTATGATGACTGGCCAGACCACTGGTTAAAATACCCGGGCCAGAACCGACTTCAATAATGGCCGAGGCCTGGGAGGCATAATCATGACAGATGGTCTGGATGATTTTGTCATCTTTTAAAAAATGCTGTCCCATTTTTTTATTGGCCCAGGGAAGTTCTGTCATGGTTTCACGCTTTTTTGAATGTAGGTGCTTGTGGCATCGAGCGCCAGGGATTCCGGGTAAGGTCGATTATTCTGGGGGGTTCTGAGAGCGTAGTTGGCTATCATGGCGCCGTTGTCTACGCAAAATTGTAATGGCACAAATGAGCAATGGGGAAAGTGCGAGTTGAATATCTGCCGAAGTCCACGATTAGAGGCCACTCCGCCTCCTACAACCAGAGGAATTTTTTTGGCAGGGAGACTTTTATCGGAGGCCAGGATGCGATAGGCGGCTTCGGTTTTTAGACGAAGCGCTGTAATGATCGCCATCTGATAGGAAGCACAGAGATCGGCGATCACAGGGCGATGTTGGTCTTCGGTGGTATGACAGACCAGAGATGGATCTTGATCGAGCATATTTTTAAAGGACGTCTTGAGCCCGGAAAATGACAGGATCGGGCCCTCGACATTTTTCAATCCGATCGGGAAGGGGAAGCGGGTCGAATCGCCTTTTTGGGCCAAATCATCAATCGCTTTCCCGGCAGGATAGCCAATTCCCAAAATTTTTCCGGCCTTATCAAAGGCCTCGCCGGCGGCATCATCTGTCGTTCCCCCCAAATATTGAAAATCCAAGGGAGATTTAACCAGAAAAAAGGCCGAGTGACCGCCAGAGATGAGAAGACCCAAGTATGGATAAGGAAGCGGCTGGGTCAAAAAAATTGCCTCGAGATGGGCGAAGAGGTGATTCACGGGATTGATCGGCAGCTTATGCAGAAGAGAAAGAGTTTTCGCGACATTGATTCCTGTCAGGAGAGGTCCCAATAATCCGGGGTGAGTCGTCACTCCGATACAATCGATCTGGCTGGGTGTGATCTTGGCCTCTTTTAAGAGTTCCTCGAATAATGGTGCCAGTTTCATGAGGTGATTGCGAGCTGCCAGCTCCGGAACAACGCCTCCCCATTTACGAAGAATAAGTTCTTGGGAAAAGGATTTATGCCCCAGGATGGTGGGAGTTCTGCTCCCTGCCCCTTCCGGCCCGCTGAGCAGGGCCAAGCTCGTATCGTCACAGCTTGTTTCAATTCCTAAAATAATTTTTTCTTCGACCGTGGCCATGAGGATGCTTTACTCCGCGACATAGAGAGGACAGCCAATTTTCTTATAGAGCGCATTAAATTTACCTTCATCAAGGGCACCGGGAAGGCCTTTAGCCGTTCGTTGGTACCACTCGGGAGATTGGTCGTAGGTGTGGCACTCGAGACAGGCACTTTTAATGTGGTCGCGACGTACCCCGGTATCAAGTGTTCCCGGCTGACTAATCGAAAAGGGGTGCTCACTGGACTGGTTGTGACAGTTTAAGCATTGAACATTGGCGAAATTATTATGCACTGAAGATTGCCGATCGGATGTCGCCCAGGCCTTGGAAATTTTCAGTCTCTGCTCAGGAGTTCGAGAGCGCATTCCGCTATTGCTTTTTGCCTCGAGGCCCGCCATCTTGGAGATTTTTGTCCAATATGAGTCTTTCAATTTTTTTCCAGTCTTTTGTGCGGTTGAATCAGGAAGAGATTCTTCGGGGGGGCCGAGCTCGATGATACTCGCGGCCCGATCAAAACCGCGGGGATGATTGAGACCTAGGGAATGGCATTTGATACAGGTTAAATTATTTTGCTCTTTGGCCCGGAGAAGAGTTAAAAAGGCCACCGAGTGTGCCGTTTGCCGCCAATGTTTGCCCTGCGGTTTGTGGCAGTCAATACAGTACTGAGCAGGGGGAAATTTGGGCAGGTCGTTCGAGTCAACCACCATGGCGGTTTGTTCCTGAGTCTGAAGTTCTGCCACTCTCTTTTTGTGTTCGGCGATAAACGGAATCATAGGATTAGGAGTAAGACCGGCCTCTAGTTCCTGGCGCACCTCAATTAAGTCGTAGGCATCGGAGGTCCTTCCATTCACAGGGTCGAGTATCAGGTGGCCGAGATAGTGATTTTTCGATAAAACCTGAACTAGTTGGGTTTTTCCTGATTCTGTTGGAATGCGAATGAAACTTTGGCTATGCCCGCCAAAAACCCAGGCAATGTCGGGCCGGCCTGCCACCAAGGCCATGTCAAAATCCATGCCTGAATGAGACAGCAGGATAATACGATGTTTTGGATTGGAGGCCGAGAAACCATCGGCGCGCACCTCCTGAAGTGCCTGATCAAGACCTTGACCGGGATCGGTAAAATAGGACTGGTGCTCAGGAATAAAAACATCAGGGTTTACTAATCCGATAATATAAATTCTGGCCGGGCCGGCATCAACGCGGGCCCATGGCTTAGTACTAATTGGGGCATTGGGAGCCATGTTGGCCACAAGGACCTGTACGCCTGAACTTTTCACCAGGTCATTAAAAAAAACCGGCCCTTTTGAAAGGTCATAATCCCCGACCACCATATATCGAAGGCCAAGTTGCTGCATCCCTCGAACTAAATTTTGCGCCATGTACGTCAGCGATTTGTCCACTCCGTGGGGGACGTTATTTGAGGGGAATAACAAATCACCTGTATCGAGATAGATGAAGGGGCCATATCTCTTTGTTGTCTGCTCCAGGACGCCTGCAACAGCGGGGAGGCCGCCCAGTGGGAAGTGGCGACATCCGCAGGGATGGGTTTCACCGTTAATGCTGCCACCAAAAATCAGATGGACAGCTTTACCCTCGGGGACATCCATGCGTTGGACTTGCGGCCCTTGCACGCTATCGATTTTGTTGATCATATAGCTACAAGAAAAAAAGGCGAGAGCGCAACAACTGAGGACCACAAGCATGCAATATTTTTTCATAAAGTTATGTCTTTTCTAAAAGCTTTTTGGCTTCGGCGGCGGCCTTGGTTTTGGAAAATTTATCGATCAACTCTTGGAAGGCTTGTTTTGCTTCTTCTTTTTTTCCAATTTTCGCCAAGGCCTTTCCCAGAGAGAGGAGACCTGTGCTGTTGAGGGTTGAGCTTGGGAAATCGGTGTAGAGCCGTCCAAAATAGGCGGTTGATCCTTCAAAATTTCCCAATTTAAATTCCGACATGCCGAGATTGTGCAACACTTTTGCCAGCTTCAATCCCTTGATACTTTTATCATGGAGAAGGACCGTGAGCATCTCGCGTGCCTCCTGGAAATTCCCCCGGTTGTAATTGGCCATGGCTTCATCGTAAGCGGAAGCTTCCTTTGGACTTTCCCCCTGGGCATCAGCTTTCTTATTTTTCTTGCTCGTAGAAGCTGGCAGATGACTTAACTTTTCGAGAGTCGAGACAATTTGATCCATAAACTTTTGCTGTTCATTTTGCTTTGCTTCGAGTTGAGTCAGGCGCTGTTCGTGGCCCTGCTTAAGGGTTTCGACCTCTTCCTTGATCAGTCGCAGGTTGTTTTTGATACTTTCTAGTTCGCGCTGAAGATTTTGATCTTTACGATGAGTCATCTCCTCGATGCGTCCATCCATGGCGTTCATCCGCTCTTCGTACTCTTGAATTTTCGAGATGACTTCAGAGGAAGTTTTTTGTCCTGTTTGAACTTCTTCCGAAAGATTCTTTAAAAGTTCCCGGCGTTGGATTTCTTCCCTTGTGGCGCAGGAGCTGAATAGGAAAATAGTGATGGTTAATAAAGCGAAATATTTCATCGTTAACCCCTTCGAGTAACTTCAAAAGAGTTTCATCTTACTATAAATTTTCCAGTGTGGCCTTGCGTACAGAGACAAATTCAGCTTGCTCGGCATATTTGGTGGATAAAATGGCGTACTGCTTCGCCTTATTAAAAAACTTTTTACGATAGGAGGCTTTGGCCTTAAGAAAATAAAATTCAGATTTACGAAAAAGTCCAGGAGCCAGGGTTTGTGCTTTGGCTTTTTTGGCCGCCAGAAAAGCTGAGGCGGCTAGGCTCATTTCAAGCTTGGGCCTGGTGGTGGTTAGCCCACAGGCCCCAACGAAGAACACTAAACAAACAATGACGATGTGGTGTATTGCTCTGCCCTGTCGAGGCATCACTTATTTGGCGGTTACGACAAAGTTACCGCGACGGTTTTTACCCCAGGCACTTTCATCATGTCCAAAGGCCACGGGACGTTCTTTGCCAAAAGAAATGGTGGAGAGTCGTTTTGCGGCAACGCCAAGAGCGGTGAGGTAGCTCTTTACAGATTTAGCGCGATTTTCGCCCAGGGCAATATTGTACTGAACACTGCCGCGTTCATCGCAATGTCCTTCTATTTGCACTTCCACAGAAGCATTGGCTTTTAAAAAATCCGCATTCTCTTTGAGGGCCGTTTTGGCATCCCCACGTAAGGCGGCTGAGTTGTAATCAAAGTAAACTGTTTGAAGTGCACCGGCCTTACCGGAATCAGAATCAGCATTCAACTCAAGCACTGGGCCTTCGCTTGTTGATTCGACGTTTACAGCTTGTTCAGTTGGAGTGGGAGCTACTTCGGCCTTTTTTGTACTTCCTCCTCCGCATGAAATTGAGAAGGTCAAGCATAGTGCCAGTAGTGCGCTCAACTTTAATGTATTCTTTAAAGCGGTGTTTCCCATATTATTCTCCTTAAGCGTTTAGTAAAATTAAAGTATGATAAAACTTCACTATTGTCTTTCATTTGATACAGTTATGCATCAAAAAAAATATATGAGTGTGCACAATGTGGGGAAGATTAATCAGCGCTGTATTTGATTGGACTAAGCATTGTTTTGTGAGAAAACTCAATCCTGAGCGTTTTAGCCGGGTAATGGTTGTGATCTTATGTGTAGCGGGGGGAGCGAGAAGTGTTCTCGGGAATGTGGGGGCCTATAACGACTCGCCCTACAAAACGTTTGAGAAGGGCCGCTACACCTACATCTACTCGACCGATTGGGAAAATCATTTGGATTGGGTGGTGGATTTCAATGAGCGCCTGCGCCAACATTACCAAGAGTCCTTCGGATTTCGTCTGGATGAGCAAACGTCCCTGAGCTTAACCTCAACCCATAATCAGATCGCGAATGCCTACGCCACCATGATTCCCTATTCACAGACGGTTTTTTACTTTGGCGCGGCAGAATCCATTGATGAGTTTTCTGTTCGCTCGTGGGTGGCCGATCTCCTGCTTCATGAGTCGTCCCATCTCTATCAATTAAATGCCAAGCGTGAGCTGTCGAGAATTGGGCATGCCATTTTCGGAAATAATGTACCCGGCAATATCCCAGCGCCTGTCGCCCTTGATCCTTTGACTATTATACCCATCCCATTTCTGACTCATCCCAATGTTCTGTTACCCACCTGGTTAGTCGAGGGGAACGGAGTTTTTAATGAATCCCGGTTTGGAAACGGAGGACGGCTTTTTTCAGGAGCTTCCCGTGCTCTTTTTTATTCATTGCTCAAAGCCGATCTACTCGATGAAACGCGCTTGACCAACAACGGATTGTATTTTCCCTTCAAAACCGAAAAATATATTATTGGGGGATATTTTAATCTTTACCTCGCGGAGCGTTTTGGGGTTGAGTCTCTCAATCGTTTTTTCTGGGCCCACGCCATTCATTACTTGAACCCTCTTCGTCTCAATGCAACCTTTAAGGCACATTTTGGCGCGAGTTACTCGGACTTGATTGTGGATTTTTTGAATTCCCATAAGAAAGATGCCGACAGTCATGGGGTGGAAAGCGGCGAGGTCCTTTTCACTTCTGTGCGTGCCACCCCTATCAATCGGTTGGGTGATTCCCTTGTCTTTCTAGATGCGGAAGATGGGCGTGAGAATCCCAAGCTGATCCTTATAAGCGCGCAAGGGAAGGTCAGTCGCGCCCAGCAAACCCGACTTCTGCCGGGTAAAGTTTTTTGGCAAAACGGTCAATTTAAAACCGCCACCACGGGCACCGTTCAGCGAAAATATATTCACGCTTCGCTTTTTGATGAAGATGGCCAGGATACTCCTGAGTTTGACTCAAAATTTGTTCAGGATATGGATCAGAAAAATGGCACGCTCTATTTTAAGATGACAGAAGGATTTCACGCCCCTGTGCTCTATCATAATGATCGCAAAATTTCAGAAGCTCACTCCAGTGCTATTTTTTCCCATGACGGTGAGGCCATTTATTTTCGACAATTTAAAGATCAGAGGACCTGTTTCAAAGGGGGGCGACCTCTCTTTTCCATTCCGGGGTTTTATGGCGCTCCCATGGATGTCGGCCCGGCGGGCGAAATTTATTTTACCGGGGCCACGGCCGCAGGCTCAGGACTTTTTGTGTGGGATCGCGGGCAGATCTACCGATTAGGTTTTTCGGATGCCATTCACTTTGCAAGGCGTTTGCAAAATGAACGGTATCTTCTGGTTGAGTTCACTCCCCAAGGATATGTGTATAAATTGGCCACACTCTCAAAAAAAACAGATACTCCAACCGCCTACCAGTATTTTTTCGAGAAAGAAGCGAGTCGAAATTTATTTGAGGGTCTGCTAAACGATAGTGTGAGAGAGCAGGTTTCGGCCCCAAGCTACTCGGTGGCCCCTCATGAAATTGGCCAATATTCCATGTTGGGCAATTTACGATTCTCAAACTGGCTTCTCACCCATGTTGCCGGCGACAAGAATGGGGAGTTCAGGGCCCAGATCTACTTTGTTGATCCCATGGAATATAATCAGCTCGGACTTGTTTATGATCGGGATACTGAACTTGTCGAGCAGACGGCCAACGTGGATTATCGCGTAACACGTTGGCTACTCAACTATGGCCTCTCCGTCGAATATCAGCAGTTGGAAAATTCGAGGGCGCTACCCTTTGCCCTTAGAGATAACACTCTCTTGGTCGAGCTGCCAATTTCTTACAATTTCTTTGATTCGCGTAGCTGGAAAATGAATGTGGAGGTTCGCCCCGGTTACTGGCAGTCTCTTAAAAAAAGGTTTGGACAAGACTATCCAAGCCTCTACGAGTCACTCCTGGCCTTTCGACGAAATCGTGCTGTGTTGGGGTTGTATCCGTTAAGTGCTTTCTCCACTAAGCTAGAGAGTGGGCAGGATTTATTGGCGACTGGTACAGAGAACACCTTTTCTCTAACATCCAAGGGGACCTATCATTTGGGTGCTCAATTCTATGTGATGGGTGAAGCCAATTTGGCGCGCACGAATTCTGATCTTTTAGAAATTGGCACAGAGCTGCGTGATGGGGCAAGACTTGTCCCCGCAAAATCGGTGAGAGGGATTAAATCCCCCAAGCAGGATTTTTTATACGGGATACGAACGGGTGCCATGCTAAAATCCGTCATTGATACGAACTGGCAGGGGCGCGTGTTCCCGCTAGGGTTGCGCCGATGGTCTCCTGGGATTTTGGGAAATTATTTTATGACAAATTCGGCAAATATTATTGAACCACAGAGACACTTTTATCAAACCGGCATCTCAGTAGAAGCCGAACTTCTTTTGGCCCACTCGTTTGCAGTGCCTATCGAGGTCCATTACATCGAGCAAATTCAATCCATGCGAGACGGGCCTGGAAATTCAGAGCTGCAAATTAATTTCAAAAGTACATTTTAGGTGACCCATGCAAGATGTATTGCGTTCTATCTATGATAGTCTTCACATTCGCAATCTGCTGAATCAAGAAAATAATTTTCAGAAAAATTTTGTACCCCAAGCCAAGCTTAGCATCGTGGGGCTTGGAAAAGTTGCCTACCATCACGTCCAGGCCATGTCTGAAATGTCCCCGAACGTTGGTCTCAAAGCAGCCATTGTGCCACAAGATTTCACCTGCATTCACGAGGAAATGCTCATCCGCGGTTCACATCCCGAGCTACAGGCATTATCGTTTGAGGCCGGACGAAAATTGATTCGGACGTTACAAAAAATCCCCAGTGACTCCGCCTTAATTTTTTGCCTCTCTGGTGGTGGCAGCGCTCTGGCAGAGATTCCCGCGCCGGGGCTGGATGAATCCTTTCTCGTTGCTGTTAACTCGCATTTATTGAAGAGTGGCTGTCCCATTATGGAGATGAATGCAATTCGCATGGCCCTCTCGGCATTAAAAAATGGCGGCGCGCTTTGTGGTCTTCCCGGCCGCGGTGAGGTTTATCTTTCCGTTTTATCAGACATCCCAACTGATGACTGGCGTGCCGTCTCCTCCTCACCGGTCATTTATCGGGAGTTAGATGTAAGACGAGTCAGGGAGTCCGCAGAACGATGGTTACCAGAGAACTTGGCCCGTACGGTGACAAACTATCTTGATTCTACTGACTATAAGAGTTTGCAGGAGGTTAAGGCCCAGGCCGGGGAGAGATGCAAGCTTAATTGTCAGCTTGTTGCCGATGGCAAGAGGGCCTTGGAACTTGTCGCGGGCCAATTTAAAGGTGGCCATACGTTCAACCTTGGCGTCATGTCCTGCTCTTTTGGCGAGGCCATAGAATGCCATCTTCAGGCGTTAAAGCAGATACCCTCCGGCCCTTTTGCACTTATTTCCGGCGGCGAATGCCCCGTGACGATCACGCTTCCAAGTCCCGGGCGTGGAGGGCGAAACACTCATTTTGCCTTGGCTATGACCGAAAAAATCTTTTATGAAAATGTGCTGCGTCTGTCTTCCAAGGAATTGCAATCATGGTGGGTAGCTTCCCTGGCCACCGACGGACGGGATGGGAATTGTGCATGTGCCGGTGCCTGCTTTCGTGGTGATATGGTGAGTAGCGCGAGACCCGAAGAATTTCTTCGGAAATTTGATAGCTACAATTTTTTCAGGCCAGATGCGCTCCTGCTTTTTGAAGAATATCAATCAAATCTTATGGATGTGAGAATTATTAGTGGTTTTAAAAAATAAAAAAACGTCTTGGGATGTTTATATTATTGTGACCAAGTCGGGGCGTTTCTACACAGGTATTTCTCTGGATATGCGGAGAAGATTTTTGGAACACAAAAATAACCGGGTGAAAAAGGCCAAATTTTTTCGCTCCGACCCTCCTTTGAAGATCATTTATAGCGAGCAATACTCCACCCGAAGTGAAGCCTTGAAACGCGAATATCAGATTAAACAAATGAGCAAGTCCGAGAAGCGCTTATTGGTCGGCGCTACAAAATAACACAGCTCTGCACGACATTTCCAGGTGCACCTTTAAGGCAAGGTGCGATGAAGAGAATGGTCCCATCATCAAGCTGGTAATCGCGCCCCTGGCCTACAACATTAAACGGATCGGCCGTGCAAGTTGCAGGATTGGTAATCAGTTCGTCAACGACAAAGTTATTAAACTTCAAGAGATGAAACTTGGAAACGTTGTTGCCTCCAAAAATTTTGGCCGGAGCACTGGTTGACTTATACTTTTCATACTTGAACTCCGCCACAATCGTCCAGCCATCCTGGTCCGGAGCAGTAAAGGTGCTGTCGAAATTGGCAACCTCCGGTGGTTTTTCATCGGGCCGGTAAAGTTTGATCCCGATCAGTTTAATTTGCGCCTTGTCCCCGGTGAGTCCTTTGAAGTTATCATCCTTCGTTCCATCTTTAAGTGCCCGGGCCAGAGGAATATTGTTGTCGCCGAACTGATGATTTCCAAAGGTAAGACGGCAGTTATTCTCATCACGTAAGTGTAGGAGAACCTGATTATGGAGTTGGGTAACTTCCATGGATGCCATTACGGTGTTGGAGGATTGGGTTGATGATTGCATAAAGTGCATGACGGCCAGGGAAAGTCCGCCAAAAAGTCCCGCCGCAACCAGGACTTCGGCGAGGGAAAAACCTTTGGGTGATTTTATCAACGCATAAATAAATTTCATACAGCAATTCCTCTAAGGAGTGACAGGACTTAGCTTATAGTTATTGTAAATGACTCTTTCAAGCTCTGCCCTCTCAAGCAGGTCAAAGCGCCTAGTTTCCCTTACCAGGCCATGGGCAAGCGACAGTCTCCAGCCCAGGTCGATGAGATGCCATTTCCACTTTGCCAAGCTACAACCTCCACTGGTCGTGCCTTTCTCATCATCGGCCTCTTCCAGGTCTGAAGACAATCTGACTTTGGGTACCTTTAACTCATAGCAAGGCGTATGGAGGTAGCTAACGGCGCTTATAATTTTTTTCCACTTGCCGTCATGGTAAACCTCGCAAAACACTTGCTCGTTATCACCGATCGTTGCTCGAAAACTTTTTTCATCCACAGAAAAAACCGCCGGCTTCGGGGAGGGCTCCATGCCTGGACCCGAGCCTGATCCAGAACCGGACTCGGAACCGGAGTCACCGGCCAAGCCTGCGAGATTAATTTTTTTGACTTTATTAATGTCTATTTTGGCAAATTTGGCGACATTGAGTAACTCTGACTCATGAAAGTTGAATCGTCCTGAATTTTTCAGGACGAGCCTGGCCGAGGCCAATGCTCTCATATCATCGGTAAAAATGATTGGTTCGGGATTGACGGCAACAGTGAAGCGCCGGTCGACGGCACTGATCTTTTTGAATAAGATTCGCTCGAGTCGACTTTTGTAGCCGTTAAACTCATTTTGATCAATGCTGGAAAGACAGGGAAAATATTTCAAAATCAGATTACGGTTGAGACCATCATTCAGCACCATCTGGAAATTATTCGACAGTCCATGGGCCGTCAGCTCCTGCTTGAAACGATTGCTGTCCACTTTTAAGACTGCGACTTGATCATCTGCCATCATCGCGCTTACGGACTGCGGATGAATCGCCAAGCAGAATCCAAGCAGCGCAAGTGATGTATAAAAGTTTATTTTCATAAACATTCCCCGGTTTGTTGCCTCATTGTATAATGATTTGCTGTTTGGAGGAATTGAAAATTTACGCTAGGATATTGGTACATGTTGGTTTCTAACAGATGGCGGTCCTATGCAGACAGAGCAAGAGTTACGAAAGCATCGATCTTTCAAAAATATTGTTATAAACCCCAAATTGCAGTGGGGGATCTTGGGCTATTTTGGATTTGTGGCGTTGCAAACAATCGGTTATCTTTTCTATGCCGCCATTGAAAAAAATAACGGCCTTAAAAATATTATTGATTCCCTTGGTATAGAATCGCCCGAGCTGACCGCGATGCTGCAGCGACAAGAACTGTTAATGTCGGTGGAGTTTGCGGGAATTACCGTTATGTATTTTTTATTTTTCGCCGGAGGACTTTACCTGTCCCATAAAATTGCAGGTCCGATGTATAAGCTCCAAAAACATCTGCGTGAATGTCGCGAGCAGGGCAAGCTTGACCATGTCACATTCCGGCCGGGGGATTTTTTTACGGAAGTCTCCGACGAGTACAATGCCTTCATTGATTACATTAAGAGCCGAGAACAGAAATAAAACAAACACTTGCACGCGCGTGCAAATATCAGTTGACTCATTTGCAAAATGGTGCAATTATATGGCATGAAGAAAAAAAGCAGTTGCTGCTCTTATTTCAACTACGACAAACTTTCTGCGGTCTTTAAGGCCTTGAGTGATCCCCATCGTTTGGCCATGTTCAATTACATTTGCCGTTGCCACTTGAAAGGCGCCCGGAACTGCAATGTAAGCGAACTCTCAACATGTTGTGATGTGGATCTATCAGGGGTCTCAAGACATTTGGGCACGCTTAAAGACGCCGGAATTTTGAAGGCCATTAAACTGGGGAAGGAAGTGCACTACTCCCTGGAAGGAAAAGATTTGGCCAAAACTTTGCGCGACCTCGCTGATCTCGTCGATCAGTGTAGTTGCCAAGAGGGTGATGAACACCCAAAACCAACTAAAGGAGAAAAAAATGAGTAAGGAAACTAAAGAGAAAAAGGACGAATGCTGTTCAACTGAATCGTGCTGTAAGTGTTGCGATCCTAAGACCATCGCGGCATTTCTGCGTCATGTTGCTGAATTTTTTGAGAAACGTTAAAATCTTTTTTGATCGCAGGGTCGCGGGTAACTTATCCGCGACCTTTTTGGGCCCTCGTCACCTTATTTTTTTGCCTTGCTGATATCGGTATGCAAAGACACCGGTGTAAAAATAGTGAAATGAAAATAACTCTCACACTTCCTTTGTAATGCATCTAGTTTATTTCTGAGCGCAACTTCAGCTGCCTGAGCAGCATTGGTTTCGTGTGCGGAAACACGCAAATTGGCAGATTTTTTGGTACCCTTGGTCTCTTCGTTCGAGGGGTTTGCATTTCGGGGAATTGGCGAACCACTCACTGTGGCACAATGGGCGTCATAGATGGGTTGCGCTTGAGTTAATTTTTGCTCCGCTTTTATTTTTATTGCCTCGATGGCAGTCCTGGCCCCCGCATAGTCCTTATTTTTTACGGCATTTAAGAGTGTCTCTTTAAATCCGGTTGCCTCATTCGGCGCTAAAAAGGCATCGGCACTTTTTATGGCGTTGACGATGGCCTTTAGATTATTTTTCTGAGTTGCCACGTAGTTACTATTGAGTTGAATGTCGGAGTCCGCTTCCGGGTTTGTGATCTTCCCTATTCCTGTCTTTGGTTTCGTCTTGGCCTGTTTCCAGGAGGCAGGTGCTGTAAATAACTTTTCTGAGGTGGGGAGGGTGATAGGGGTACTTGTAAGCGAGCCCAGCTTATCTCGTGCCGAACTCACACCCCCCATGCTCGATATCGCGGCAAAGGTGTTGGAAAGATGTTGGTTGTGTAGTTGGTTGCGCAGGTCGAGAGGAAGGGCATTCTGGGTCATCACGATAAACTGATCAAGAAATTCCTTATAAAGGAATCGGCAACATTCAGCTCCCCGTGCCGTCGCGGACGCATCATTAAAATTGGTCGTGCCGCTGTCAAAGATGTTGTGGCAGTTTCCTTGGAATTGGATTTCGAGGTGCTCGGAAACTTCCTGTATGTGGTCATTATCGATTCCCGTTACAGGACCGGTAACGCCATCATGGCCGGTGACTGTATTGGACACTGTTTGATTACTGACTTCCTTACGTAAACCAGTCGAATCGGTCTTATCTTTGCTGGCCTTTACCCGGACCGGAGCCTCGTCTTCCGCCGCACGAAAAATGTTCTGTCTGGCATTAATTCGATCTTGGCGTGCCGAAAAAATATTGGTTGCGCTGCTTGGTCTTTGGAACTGATCGGAGGCGCGCGATGCTGTTGCACTATGGGAGATACCTGTGGGCATCGTGCGGGCCGCTGGCCTGGTGGAAGAGATCCCAGTAGTGGGGAGCACCGCGCTCCGTTCCCTGATGACCTCTCGGACCGCGCTTACGTTGACTGAGTCTCGGTTCGTCACCCTGCCCGCTTTTACATTGTCAGAGGCGGCGGGAGGATCATTGCGCACATTCTCATTTCTCAGATTCCCAATATTTCCTGTCTTTAGGGTATCCATGGCGGCATTGCTGGCGGGTCTCGCAGCTGGTGGTCGATTATCCTGGACCGGAGGTTGATGGATTAGGACTTCCTTTACCGGGGCCGTGACGGAAATCCCGGCGTGATCCAAACCTCCTTTTAAGCTTGGTGGATTCAAGCTGGCCTTGATCTCTGTGCAAATTGCCAAATAATTATTATAAGAGGTGGTGTACAGAAAGGCGTTTGCACTCAGCGTAGGATTTCCATCGGCACAAGTCTGCTGCAACTGGGTGCGGCCCATTTTCTCGCCAGGAGGAAGAACAGTATTGGCCGTGGCCGCTGCGCTGGCATTGGCCTTTCCCGCGAACCCCCCTCGTTGAGCGTATGAGGCAGGCAACAGAATCAGAAAAAGAAGAAGAGTAATAAACTTAGGTAAATAAGATTTTGATTTCATGGCGTTTATCCCTTGAATACACAGTTCTCGTATTATCACACCAAGACAAAAAATTATCAGCACGGATTTATTTATTTGCTATAATAATCACATAAGGCCTTAATTTATTTAAAAAAAATCATGATTCACAAGTGCTTGTTCGGTATTTATTTCCTTTTAAGTGTCAATTTTATTGGGCAGTTCTCGGCCTTGGCCACTGAGCCTGAGAGTGAAATCAATTATGGGATTGTACGCTATGTAAAAGGCGACACTTTCATCTTACCTAAGGGCGAAAAAACGAAGAAGTCTGTCAAGGGCATGGACAAATTTTTCGATGGATGTGAAATCATTACCGGCGTGAATTCCTTTGCTATCTTAAGATTGCCTGATGGAAGTACCTTGAAGCTTGATCCCGAAACCAATCTCAAGGTTGAAGGGCTGATTCAAAAAAAAGGAAATGGTTATAAGGGAAGCTCCTATCTTATTCTCACCATTGGTGGTGTCATGGTGGATGTGGTTAAAAAATTTTCCGGGCCTCCATCGTTGGAAATTGAAACGGTCAACCAGGTGGCCTTCGGAGTTCGGGGAACAACATTTTACATTTTTCATGACAAGGAAACCAGCGATGTCTGGGGAACTGTCCGCCAAGGACAGGTCATGGCCATGGACTACGGTAAAGATGACAGTGAGGCCATTGAGGCCGGAATGTCGATGGCGGTGGTAGAGGGGCAAATCTTAACTAAGCCGCACAAATACCATTGGGCCGAAAAGTTGAAATGGTCCTTTACGGAAAAAGATGGGGAGCTGGATACCAGACGCGAATCCAGCATGGAAGCTCGTTATAAAGAACTGCAATCTCTCTATAAAAAGCTTCGTAATCGCAGTAAAAAAGAATTTGTTAAAGAGAAGAAGGCCAAGCAGAAGAGCATTGGCAATGGTTATCGAACTTCCACGGGTGAGTATGAGTCCCACGATGCCAGTCTCTTTCGTACTCAGGGAGGAGGCGCGGGATATTATCCGACAGAAGAAGGTGGTAGCAGCAGTGTTGAAGATTCGGGATACCAAGATGGAGGCGCGACATCGTCTCCAGGCGGTAGTATTCCTGGAGGTGGTTTTATACCCGAAGGTTCTGCCCCTTCCGCTGCACCTGCGGCCACGGCTTCACCCGTGAGCACTCCTTTAGCGGAGCCCACCGTTACGCCTGCTGCCGTCGATAATCCTTCTGCTGCAGGCACCGCAGTTCCTGATGTCGCGGCCACAGCAGCGGCCTCAACTGAAACAGCTAGCACAACTGACACGGGCGGTACGCCCGATAAGGCGAACGGATCTCTCGTTGGTCCTCTCAAGCGTATTATCGGATGCCATGCCATTCATGCTCAAGCAAATCCGGAAAAAAATTGTCCGATGGGAACCTATCCGATCGGGGAAACTTTTGGTGATGATGGTGGCCTTTGGAATTGTTGTGTGCCGATCTCCATGGAAGGCGACGCAAACTGAGTGTCATCTATTGTTTCCGGCAAAAACTGCCGATGCCGCCTAGGCAAAATCTCCCTTTTTTATCTATTTGGAAATCTCCCTTAAAAATTTGCTCGCGAGCTGTCGATGAGCTAAACGTCCAATCGATGTATCAGGAGGTTCAAAATGGACATGACTATTGAAGCGAAAAAACGGAATGACAAAGTTAAGGCCAGTACTCTCAGAAAGGAAGGCCAGGTGCCTGGTTGCCTCTATGGCAAGGGCGTCGACACTATTCAAATTCAGATTCCAGCGACCGCGGTGAGAAGCTGTTTGCAAAAACATGCAAAAAGATTCAACGTGAAAGTGCAAGGTCTGGGCACTTATGCCGTTGGTCTGCAGGAGTTGCAAAAGAGTGTGATGGGAGATGATCTGATTCATGTCTCTTTGCATATTTTGAACAACAACGAGATGACACATTTGACTGTACCCATTTATTTTACGGGTAAGGCCAAAGGAACCTCGACAGGGGGAATTCTCAAGGAAACCTGTCATGAGGTTACGATCAAGGGATATCCGAAAGATCTGGTGGATGAGATTAAAATTGATGTCACCAACCTTGATCTCGGAGATAACATTCATGTGAAAGATATCGCAGGTAACTATAAATTTACCTTTGATGATAGTGATCTGGAAAAGGTGCTGGTGTCTTGCAATTATCCAAGACTCAAAACCATCGAGACCACAGAGACTGCAGTGGCCGTTGAAACTGTGGCCGAAGTTGATGAAACCGCAACAGCAGCTGCCACCACAACAGCGACGACTGATAAAGCGCATGATAAAAACGAGAAAAAGACTAAAAAAGTGGCCTGATCTCCGCCACAGCGATACTGTAAGACAATTTCGATTGGAAGACGACCCCACCGCAAGTGGGGTTTTCTTTTATGTACAGGATGTACGGTATGCCGACATGACATTCAGTGTGCCTAAGCACAGTGAATGGAGAGCGATTGTCGGCGCTAACTGAGGCAAGTATAGTTGTGGCAAGGAGTTTGTCTTATGTCATTTTTTGCAGTTGTCATGGCCGGCGGAAAAGGAACCCGTTTTTGGCCTTATTCAGTTAGTGCTAAACCCAAGCAATATCTGCAGTTGGTGGGTGGCCATTCCCTTTTGGAGCAGACACTCTTGCGTTTAGAACCACTCATTCCTTCTGAGAATCGCTTTATCGTGACGGTGCGTGAGCAGGGGCAGTTGGCCCGCGAGAATTCACAAAACTTAATCAATAATTTGGGTCTGATCTTTGAACCAGAGGGTAGGAACACCGGCCCATGTATTTTACTCGCCTTGGCCCATTTACTCGTTCATGGAAAGGGTGTGAATCACGATTCTGTCGTGGCCATCTTACCTTCCGACCATGTGATTTTAGGCACCGAGGCCTTTCGCAGGACTTTAAATACCGCCTTCCTGGCGGCACAAAAGCACAAGACCATTGTAACAATCGGGATTCGTCCTAATTTTCCCCACACGGGATATGGCTATATCAATGCAAAACAGTCGATGAATGAAGGCCTTTTTAAAGTCAATGCTTTTAAGGAAAAACCCAATTTAGAAACGGCGACCCAATACCTAAAAGAGGGTGGGTATTATTGGAATGCCGGAATGTTCGTGGGCCCCATCGGAACTTTCTTGGATGAGTTTAAGACCTACGCACCTGCCATGTATCAATATATGCAAGAACTGATGGACGTCCTTAAAAAATCTGACGAAAACGCCGTGGCGGCGGTGTATAAAAAGATGCCCAAGGAATCCATTGATTATGCCGTGATGGAAAAATCCCAGAAGATTCTGGTGCAGGAGGCCGCCTTTGATTGGAATGATCTGGGAAGCTGGGATGCGCTCGAAAGTGTTTGTCAGCAAAATGAAGGGAATGTTTTGGAAAAAGTACGTGGTGCCTATACCAGCCAGGCCAAGGGTAATATTGTCTTTGCTCCTTCAAAATTTGTGGCGCTGATTAATGTCAATGATCTGGCGATTGTGGAATCGGACAAGGTTCTTATGGTGTTGCCCAAGAAAGATGCTCAACAGGTAAAGCAGGTCGTGGAATTTTTGGAAAAATCTTCGAACTACCGCGATCTCTTATAACGTAGGTAAGGGAAATTCGCGCATTGTTCGTGCAAAGATCTGCGCCGTATGGCCTAGATAGATGCGTCTGATCTCCTCTTGGGTCGATGCCCTCAAGGAAATTTGAATATTATTTTTTTTCAAAATGGCTTCTAGCGCCTGGGTAAAGGCCTCAGGGCGGTTGCTGGCCTTGGTTTGAAAGGCCGCCTCCTGCACAAAATAATAAAGTTCTTCTCTCTTGTGATCGGTTTGCTCAATCAACTGATGGAGATAGTAGCTGGATAGATAGTTGTACTGACTCCAGACCCTGCCTTCAATTTCCTCGACGAGAAAGTTTCCATTCTCGATAGTTTGCGATAGCCGCTCGAGCGCGTAGGCAAGCAGGCCAAAGTGATCGGGCAAATAGAGTCGTTCTGCGCTGGAATGGCTGATATCCCTTTCATGCCAGAGAATGACATTGTCCAGGGCCAGCTGATAGTGGGAGCGCAAAACCCTTGCCAGGCCAGAGAGGTTTTCACTGGAGATAGGGTTTTTTTTATGGGGCATGATGGAGGAACCTTTTTGTCCTTTGGAAAAACCCTCCTCAAATTCGTGAACCTCACTGCGATGGAGATGGCGAAGTTCCACGCATAGTCTTTCCATCGCGGCCGCCAAAAGAGACGTGCAGGATAAAATTTTAGCGATGCGATCGCGAGGAATGATCTGAGTTGAGACAGCTTCACACTTAAGTCCAAGACGTGCCGTAGCGCTCTCCTCAAGTTCAGGGGAGACGATCGTGTAATTTCCCACCGCCCCGCTGAATTGGGTGGTCAGTTCTTCCTCATAGATTTTTTTTAAGTCTCGATAACGGCGTGAGAACTCACTGTAGTGGCCGAGAAGTTTTTGGCCGAAGCTCATGGGCTCGGCATACATCCCGTGGGATCGTCCTATCGTGATAACCTTTTGCAGCTCCACGGCCCGCTTATAGAGCGCGTGTAATGTTTGTGAAAAAATCGGAAAAATAACATCTAAGCTGGCCTTTATCTGGAGATTGAGGGCCGTATCGATGATATCGGAAGAGGTGACACCAAAATGGAAATACTTGCCAACGGCCGGGGGCAATTTCTCGGTGATGGAGGTGGTAAAGGCAATAATGTCATGTTTTACAGTTTTCTCGATCTCTTCAATTCGCGCCACATCGATTTTGGCGGTATTGGAAATTTTCTCACAGACGCCGGGCGGTATCCTTTGCGCTTTTTCCAGGGAAGCCAAGATGGCCAGCTCCACCTTCAAATAGGTTTTAAATTTATTCTCATCGGCCCAGATAATTGAGATGTCACTTTTTTCATAGCGTGGAATCATATCGAATTTCCTAAAAGTAAATGGCAAAATCCAAAGCGACACTCGTCCACGAGATCGACAGATGTCTTATTGATTGCGGTTCATCCACAAATCCTTCCGGTCGCTTGGTTGAAAATAAGTTGTAGGAAAACTTGAGACCGAGATGCATGGCCTTTGAAAAACGATAATGCACGCCATAATCGGCACGAATACCAGGACCGGTATAATTCTCGTTCTTATAGGACTCATGAATACGTATAAAACTCCCGGAGGCGGTGATGGTTTCAAACATCTTCTCGTATCCCAAGAAATCTTGGATGTAGCTTGTCTCGTAGGAGAGACCAAGACCGAAGAGCACCGCTGTCTCGTAGGTGTTTTCCAGCTCGGAGGTGTTCAGATCACGCCATTGATTGTACTCGCTCATCGCCTTGAATCTTATTTTCGCAGTTTCCATATATCCAATCAGCCAGGTTCGAGGCCACATTTTGGCGCCAATGGCGAAGTCGAGTCCTGCAACATCAGAAAAGGTCAGGGGATGGGAATTCACATGATAGGCAAAGGCCAGTTTCCAGTTATCGTCTTTTAAATTATAGGATGAACTCAAGCCGCTATCCGAATCTTGACTGGTGATCGTTAACTCTTCTTTTGCACCTTCTGTGACCTTAAGCTGTTCCATGGCATCTCGTACGGAAAGTGGTGCCATTTGCTGCTCTTGTGTCTGCTCCATTGGTGGAACTGTGTCGGCTGCAATAGCATGATGAGCATTCGTAAACACACTGGCCGCCAATAGAATGATGAAGAGTTTGGTTCTTGTCATGGTGCACTTCCTTCAGGCGGACTTGTACCATCCGATTCCGGCATTGGTGCGGAGGGAATTGTATCGAGGTCAGTAGGCGAGGATTCAGGAATACTTTCTGCTGAAGGTGTGGGAGTTGCTTCAGGCTGGGCGGTTTCACTCGGGGTCTCGCTTTGAATTTCTGACACGGGAGCCGAAGTCTCGGGCACAGTTTCACCTTCCGATGTGTCTTCTTTCGGAGCTTCCACTTTAGGAGGAGTCTTTCGCATCTTTTTGGTTTTGCTGGTTTCCTCAGGCTCCTGGAGGTCCTCATTTTCTTTCATAATATCATCGAGAGATTTTGCCTTCAGGGCGAGGGCCTCAAAGCGTTCGCCGGGAAAATCTTCCACGCCTGCCATGCTTGCCAGCTCAACTTTGGCCTTGAGGTGCTGAAATTTTGTGTTGGCGTTGGAAATCTCGGCTTCGGTAAAATCACGAAGAGCATGAAGGAAATCAGTGAAGTTGGCCTTCTTCTTGGTGTAGTTATCCAAGGCGACGTCAAAGGTTTTGCGCGCATTTTTAAGCCGCGGTTCGAGAATGCCCATCTGTTTTTGATAATTGCTGATTTTATCGAAAAGGATATGCAGCTGGGCCGAAACAAAATCGTTGGCTTCGAGGAAATTTCGCGCGGCGATTCCTTTGCTCAGACTGGCTTCTTGGAGATCTCGCTTATTTAAAAAACCGGCATCACCGTAAAGGGTCCATGTTGCGTTAACCGTGGCCACCATTTCGATGGCCGAATTGCCTGCGGATGTCTGATATCCTTGAACATAAGTACTTCGACCGAAAGTTTGTGTGTAGGCCCCCAAATCAATCGTAAATTTGGGGAGGGGTAAGTTTTCTCGACGGGCCTTTTCTAACTTTCGATCGGCTACTTCATGCTGGACCATGGTGCTCAAAACGGCGGGAGAGTTTTTCTTGGCCATTTCCTGGGCCTCATTGAACTCAACTTTGGAATCCTTATATTCCAGCGTTTCCTGATAGACATAACGGGTGCCGGGATCATCGTCAATGAGATTCCCCAACTGCTCTTGTGCCTGGTCCAGGTTGCTTTTCGCGGTATAGTATTCTTCCTGCACCCGAAGGAATTCGGCCCTTGCCTGATGATAATCGAGGCGGGCAATTTTTTGTGCTGAAATTTTTTCTCGATTGAGACGATACACGAATGAGGCATGGCGTAGCTGATCACGCATGGACATCTCGATTTCTTTTTTGGTGAGGACATCAAAATATGAGATGATAATCTTGTGCTTGAGAGCTCGTTTTTCTTCAGTCAATATTTGCTTGGACCGTCGAATCGTTTGCTTGTTGTTAAGATAATCAAGATAATCTTTTCCCCAATTGAAGACGGTATAGTCTCCCAGGCTCAAACTGGCCAGACCTGTCGGTGCATTAGGATTGGCGGTTTCACGAGCGGAACCCGTTCGGATGCGACCGATGCGCTGGGCCTCGGTGGAAAGTGAAAGGGTGAGAGTGGGAATCCAGAAAGAGTCCCAGACTCCGGCCCATTGAAGCTCAAGAATGGTGTCCTGCATCTCGCGGGATTTCTGAGCATGATTTTCTTTTAAACCTTGCTGAATAACCTGGTTGAGCGTGATCGGTTTGAAAGTATCGTTGAGTTCGAATCTTCCATTTTGTCCAAACGATGGTAAAGCCATGAAAAGCGCAACAAAACTTACGAGATTAAAAAATTTATTTTCTGCCACCTCAAAACTATAGAGGATGAAAAATGATGTGTGAAGTGGTCAATGCACAGGATGGATGAAGGACCAACTTAGAGAGCAATTCCCGGACAGCCTTTGCGAATAATGCCTTCCTCTAATTGTTCGATGGTGAGGCGGGTGAGATCAAGTTCCTGGTTGAGCTGTCCTTCATTGATTTCTAGTTTGAGTTTGACCGTATGTCGGTTTCGGGGGGCGATTGTTTGGAGATGATTATTACGTTTTAAGAGGGCCATTAATTTTTGCTTGTGCCCAAGTTTCTGCTCTCTCTTTTTGGCCAGATCATCACAGCGTTTTGAAATGGCAGGATCGGTGATAACATTGCCAAGCCATTCCTGCGCTAGTCCCAGATGACTCATGAGAATAAGATAAAGGATAGCAATTTTCACAAGAAACCTACTCTAGCAGTCGGACTTTAGGCACAAAGTTGCCTCTAATGCTATGCTTAACTGTAACATAGCTTTCCAGAGTTTTTACAAGAGTGATACATTCTACCTCCATGGGTTCATGGGAAACGTTTCGACTAAATACAAAAAACAACAGACAGATAAAGAAAGGCCGACTGAATCTATGGATTATCCGCGAATTGTTATTTTAATTCCTGCCCGTTTTGGGGCCATGCGTTTTCCTGGGAAACCATTGGCCTTAATAGCTGGTCGTCCCATGATTCAGCATGTCTACCAAAATTTATCTTTATCTCCGAAATCTTCGAAGCAGATACCTTATTCGGTTGATGTCTATGTGGTGACTGATGATGAACGCATTGAAAATGCGGTCAAGCAGTTTGGCGGCGAAGTGTTGAGAGTTGATGATGATGTCGCGTCAGGGTCTGAGAGGGTTTTTCTGGCCTATCAGCGCTTTTTAAAAGCAAAATCCCCCGCGCTCGTGGTCAATGTGCAAGGTGACGAACCTCTCCTGCATTTACAAGATTTAGTGCCTCTCTTTGAGTTTCATCTGAAAAGTACTTTTGATATTACCACCCTCATTCGACCGCGAAAAAATGACTCCGAGGGATTTAGCAATCCTAACAGGGTCAAGGCGATCGTCACGCCAGAAGGAAAATGTCTCTATTTTTCCCGCGCTCCCATTCCCCACGGAGATCCCAAAGGGGATTGGAACTTACATGTCGGCGTGTACTCTTATAAGGCTTTAGCGCTTGAGAAGTTTTTTGCCATGCCGACTTCGGTTCTGGAAAAGCGGGAAAAGTTGGAGCAGTTGCGTGCCTTGGAAGGAAATTTAAGTATGGGGGCCTTGAGCATTCATAAAGAACTATTGGGCGTCGATAGTCCTGAAGATATTTCTATTATTGAAGGAGTCCTGCGTGGTCAAAACAACTAAGAAATTTATCTTTATCACGGGCGGCGTGACCAGCTCTCTGGGGAAGGGATTGGCATCCGCCAGTCTGGCGGCCTTGCTGGAGCGTCGTGGTATTAGAATCGGGATGCTTAAAATGGATCCCTATATCAACGTCGATCCGGGGACGATGAGTCCAACCCAGCATGGAGAGGTTTTTGTTACCGATGATGGGGCCGAAACGGACTTGGATTTGGGACATTACGAAAGATTCACCGCCCTGACTCTCAAGCGCTCGTGTAACTTTACCACCGGACAAGTTTACATGAGCGTGATTGAAAGGGAGCGCGAGGGGAAATATCTGGGCAAGACCGTTCAGGTCGTCCCTCATATTACAGACGAGATCAAAAATCGGATTCATCTCGCCGCTGAGGATTGTGAGCTTCTGTTGGGCGAGATTGGCGGAACCGTGGGTGATATCGAATCTCAGCCTTTTTTGGAGGCCATTCGCCAGTTCTCCCTTGATGTAGGCACCGACAATGTCCTCTTTATTCACCTGGTGTTACTGCCCTATATCGCGGCAGCGGGAGAGTTGAAAACAAAACCGGCGCAGCACTCGGTTAAAGAATTGCGTTCCTTGGGTCTGGTTCCCGATATTCTAATTTGCCGATCTGATCGCGATTTCGATCATTCGATTGCCGAAAAATTGGCCCTCTTCTGCAACGTAACCGCCGGCCAGATCTTTAAGTCGATCGATGTGGACAGCATCTACAAGCTTCCGCTCGATTTCCACCGTCAAGGGTTGGATGAGAAAGTGGCCGAGCTTCTTGGCATGTGGACGGCGCGACCGAATGTCCAAGATTTAGAGCGTGTGGTTTATAACTTTGATCATCCTCTGTGTACGGTGAAAATCGGGATTGTGGGAAAATATACGGAGCTGATTGAGTCCTATAAATCGCTCGATGAGGCCCTGAGACACGGGGCCATCGCCAATCAGGTCAAGCTCGAACCTGTTTATATTGATGCGGAAGATTTGGAAAAAAATGACGGACGAGAGACCGAAATTCTTTCCAACGTCCATGGTATTTTAGTTCCCGGTGGTTTTGGTGAACGCGGAACGGAAGGTAAAATCCGCGCCATTCGCTACGCACGGGAAAATAAGGTTCCCTTTTTCGGCATTTGTCTCGGCTTGCAGCTTGCCATCATTGAGTACTCTCGTCACGTGGCAGGGATAAAAGATGCCACAAGTGAGGAATTTTCCTGGCCCGGAACTTACGTGATTCATTATATGCAAGGCCAATCCAAAGATGGGCAGAAAGGGGCGACCATGCGTCTAGGGGCCTATAACTGTCATTTAGAGAAAGATACTTTGGCGGCCAAAATTTATAATGCGGATCAAATCAGCGAGCGGCATCGTCACCGCCTTGAGGTGAATAATGAATTTGTTCAAACCCTCACAAAGGCCGGGATGGTTATTTCCGGTACCAATCGTGAGCTCAACTTAGTTGAGATGATTGAGTTATCTTCCCATCCTTTCTTCATTGCCTGCCAATTTCATCCGGAGTTTAAGAGTCGTCCCTATGCTCCCCATCCAATCTTTGGGAAATTTATTGAGATGGCCAAAGGAAGGAATAGCTAATGAAACCGTCACCAAAGCCGCCACTATTACTCTTTCTGGGACCCTGTGTGCTAGAAAGTGAATCGCTGGCCCTGGAAATTGCCCATCAGATCAAAGAAGATTTGCAACCACTTGGTGAGAAGATTCAACTTTTTTATAAAGGGAGTTTTGATAAGGCCAACCGAACCTCGTTTGATGCTTATCGCGGACCAGGCATGGAAAAAGGATTGGCCATTCTTGAGCTGGTAAAAAAACGTTTCAACCTGCCCGTTATTACCGATATCCATCTTCCCGAGCAGGCCGAGACGGTCGCCAGTGTGGTGGACGTTTTACAAATTCCGGCATTTTTGTGTCGTCAGACTGATCTTATTTGTACCGCTGCTTTGGCAGCCAAAAAATACAATCGCATGTTAAAAGTCAAAAAGGGTCAGTTCTTGAGTCCTGAAGAAGCAGGAAATATTGTCAAAAAGGCGGAACACTACTTACCGAAGGATAAAATTCTACTCACCGAACGAGGTAGTTCCTTCGGCTACAATAATCTCGTGGTTGATATGTCGAGCTTCAAAATTATGCAGAGTTTTGGGGTTCGCGCGATTTATGATGCCACTCACTCGGTGCAGAGGCCGGGCGGTCTAGGAACTGCCACGGGTGGCAAGCGTGAGCACGTCGAAGTTTTGGCCCGGGCCGCCGTGGCCGCCGGAGCAGATGGTGTCTTTATCGAAACTCACCCAACTCCCGAGAAGGCCCTCTCAGATGCCTCGACTGCGTTGCCCTTGAGTTCAATTAAGACCTTAGTAGAAAAATTAGTAACGATCTATCAAGTCATATAGAGGTTGCAGATGTCGATTAATGACGTGGCCCCTGACCTGCGCGCTATAGCGCTTAAGTTCAAGTCCAAGCTTGAGCCAATCAAGGTGGCACTTTTTGATGTTGATGGTGTCCTCACCGATGGTCGCGTTTTTTATCATGGCGAGGAAGTTGGCTACAATCGACTATTTAACGTGCGTGACGGATACGGTTTGAAAATGTTACGGGAGGCCGGAATCAAGGTCGGCGTCATCACGGGCGGCAACTCCCTCGGAGTGATCAAACGTTTCACTGAAAATCTCACTGTCGACTATTTTTTTATGGGAAGCGAAGATAAGCGTGGCCCTTATCTAAAAGTATTGGCAGAAGGTTATACCGATGAGCAGATTCTCTACATGGGTGATGAGTTTTTTGACCTGCCCCTTTTAGAGAGAGCTGGTTTTTCCTCCGCCCCTCGAACGGCCAGCGCGGAGGTTTTGGAACAAGTTGATTATGTACCTCATTCCTGGCCGGGAAACGGGGCGGTCCGCGAGGTCATTGATTTACTTCGCTATGCTCAGGGGATTGTGCCACCGATTCCGGGTTTCTTGTGTGATTTTAAAAAGTGATTGGAAATATGCCGCAGTTTCAAAAATTGAGAGAGCTTCTGGAAAAGAATTATAGCTGGCCTGCACCTTATCTTTTTAAATTTATTATTCCGACCGAAAAAGAAGGTGAGTTTAAAAAAATCTTAGGTCTCGATGAGACGATTAAACAGTATGAGGTACGTGCCTCGGGTCGTGGTAAGTATCTTTCCTTTACCTTCAGTATGAGCATTGTCCATTCTGATGAGGTAATCGAAGTATACCAAAAGGCCATAACCATACAGGGCGTTTTGTCCCTGTAACGTGAAAGATGGAGGGGATATGGGAAATCGTACGGCCTTAGTTGTGGGCGGGGGGGCCTTCGGAACTTCCATTGCCAATGTGCTGGCGCTTAACTTTAAAAAAGTTATTCTCAAGGTGCGTTCCGCCGATGTTTATGCAGGATTAAAAACTGGTGAAAATACCATCTATCTCCCCGGCCACAAGCTGGCCCCCAATATTCATGGCGCGCTTTCCTGGGATGAGGTTGACGATTTGGTTGATGATGGCGTGGATCTGGTCGTTTCTGGTCTGCCCACCCATTCCATCCGCTCTTATTATAAGGAATCTTATGAACGCTTTCTAATGTATCTAAAGCGCGATATTCCTTTTGTATCGCTCACGAAAGGGATTGACCCGGATACTCTGGAGCTCTCCGATGATCTCTTCTTTGATCTCTTTCCGCTCTATCGCGATCAGTTCTGCTTTCTCTCCGGTCCCAGCTTCGCCAACGAAATAATGCAAGAGCAGATAACCCTGGTGTCATTGGCAGGGCGTTCTCGCAAAAATTTACTTGCCGTTGCCTCCATGATGGATACTCCCTATTTTAAGGTTTTTTGTACCTATGATGTGAAGGGTGTTTTACTGGGGGGCGCTTTAAAAAATATCCTGGCCATTGCGGGTGGGGTGATTGAAGGTCTCGGTTATAACCATAATACCAGGGCCGCCATGATTACTCGTGGAATCGCTGAGATGCTGCGCTTTGGGCAGGTCTATAATGCCCGGCCCGAAACCTTTTACGGTCTGTCGGGAATGGGAGATTTGATTTTGACTTCGACCGGAGATCTCTCCCGAAATAAGCTTTTTGGTTTGGAAATTGCCAAAGGCCGCAATGCCGAAGAAGTTATTAAATCTCAGCGCTATACGGTTGAGGGTTACAAAACCACGCGCGCCGTTCACGCCCTGGGCGAGCGTTATCAAATCCGTGCCCGAATTGTGAATGGGCTCTATCAAGTTCTGTTTGAAGGGGCCAATCCGGCGGATATTATAGCCAAGATGATGCAGCTACCGGATCGCTTCGATATTGATTAAGCTATGCTCTCAATTTTGGCCTTGATTTTTTCGATAAACCGAGCACATATTCTCCCATCCACCACATAGTGGTTGAAGACCACATTGAGAGTGAATAATGAGTGATCGTCCTGGTCCCGAATTCCCCCAATCCCCATGATCATAGTTTTGGAAGTACTTGGAAAAAAACTCTGGATGTTTCCCCCACCCAGATTGGTAAAACCCATGCTGCCATAAGAAATATAATCGCGAGGAAAGAGCATGGCCCACAAGGTGAAAATCGGGCGGTGTAGCCAGGCGGGAATATAGAACAGCTTTTTTAAGCTGAGGAATAAGGGAAATTCTTCAATGGGCATCGCCGAAAGTTTGTTATACTCATCTTCAATCTGCGCCGGAGATTTCTTTATAACATCCTGAAGGACATAAATAACGACAACCGACTCCCCCTCAAATTCCTTGTGGACGGCGACTGAAAACGAAAGTTCATCAAAAACAATGAGACGACTGCGCCACGCTGTTCGTTCAAGAACACTATTTAAGATTTTAAATTCCGGATTCTCTTGCAAAACCTCGGCAACTTTCTTCATAAAGAACGGAGCAAATCTGCTCCTCTTATCAGAAGCTAATTTGATTTCAGCATTCAGACAAATAGGGTGAATATTTTTCGCGTTCGCGAGCTGGAGAATATTATTGGCACATCTTCGATAGCGACTGAGAGGTCTTATGGTATACATCAGGGACCTATGGCATCAGTGATCTCTTCCAGCGTGATGGTTTCCCCCAGAAATTTCAACTGACCATCCGACCTCTGAACGTAATAGGCCGGAACTCCGGCCGCTCCATGACTCAGCAACCATTTACCGATGATTTCATCTCGCTTGGTCCAGTCGGCCAGCAAAAGTTTTAACTTTTTCTCCGCAGCCATTTGTTTAAACGCCTCCGTTTCAATGACAAATTGCTCATTGGCCTTGCAGGTGAAACACCACTGCGCTGTGAAATCGATGAAAACGTTTTCTTTTAATTCCCGGGCCTTTTCCATTTCGGCTTCGCTCCAAGGAATCCAGTTCAACCCTTGTGCTTGTTTCTCTGTCAGCAATCCCGAGGAAGGAGTAACCGATGAGCTAGTGGAGTTCGGCCATAACAGCAGATGGGTAAATGCCAGCAAAGGCATGGCGAAGATTAGGGCACGCCAGAGAAATTTTTTGGAGATATTTTTTTGAAAATAAAAAGCAAAAAAAGTCAGCGTTAAGGTGATGGCAAGCTTGGTGGTGGGAAGTGTCCCATCAGTCAAGGCCTGAAATACATCCAGGAGCCAAACCGCCGTGAGCAGCAGTGTCAGGCCGAGAAACTTTTTTAAATGTTCCATCCAATGCCCGGGTTTGGGGAGGAGCTTCATACTGCCGGGAAAGATGGAAGTAATAAAGAAGGGGACACTAAAACCAAGACCGACCGACAGGAAAATAAAAATAATTTCCAAGGGGCCGCGGGTAAAGGCAAAGGTAATCGCCGTTCCAAGAAAGGGAGCACTGCAAGGCGTGGAGAGTACCGTGGCCAAGATACCACTGAGAAAATCCCCGATAAATCCTTCTTTTATGGAGACATTGCCTAAAATTTTTCCGCCGGGAACCATGAATTCAAAAAGGCCGTAAAGATTTAAGGTCAGGACAAAAAGAAGGATGCACATGATGGCCACAAATCTTGGAGATTGCAGCTGAAGACCCCAGCCCACCGTCTGCCCGGAAATTTTAAAAAATACCGCTAAAAGTCCGAGGGCCAGAAATGAGATGAGAATGCCAAAGACGTAGGCCATGTTATGACGCCAGAGCTTGGCCGGAGCATCCGCACTATGTTTCAGAAGACCAAATAACTTGAGTGAAATAACAGGTAGCACGCAAGGCATGAAGTTCAAAATAAATCCGCCCAGGATAGCGAGGAGAACAATCCAGAGAAGGCCTTGCTCGCCTTCATCGGAGGCACTTGCCTCGTCTTGCGGGGGGATTGCGGCGTCCTTTTGATCTTCGGCGGCAGAAGCCGCGTGCACTTGAGGGATTTTGTGCAAGAGTGCATAGAACGAATCCAGTTCCTTGAGCTGACCCTTTTGAAAATGATCGACCATCTTCTCGATGACAACCGGGGCTTCACCCGTCGGCGGATAAAAGATAAATTTGAGGGAGAGGGCCTTGGCAAAGCGTCCGTTGGTCGGCAGTGCGAGGGGAGGATCTTGGTATTGACCGTCCCACTCAAGGACGGTTTTACCGAACAGATCAGGACCTTTCCCGCGGTACCACTGATCGTGCCCAAAATTAAAGGGGGCATTGGGAAAGGGAATCAGCAGAGGTTTGCCGATATAATTCGGGGCCATTTCGTAAACGCGAGGAAAATTTAAAAACAGAATCAATTCTTTTTCTTTCGTGCCTTCATGCAAGGTGAGATCGAGTGACGGCGGCCACGGGGCGACTTTGGGTAGCATGGCAAAACGAGCTTGCATTTCCTCGGAAGAGAGGTCGATCTGGGCAATGTTCTCGGGTGAGGATTTTACAATTTCCAATTTGCTCTGGGCCAACTGGAGATCAGCTTCCCAATGTCCCGGAATGCAAATGTGTTTGCACGCCAGCCAGGAGGCCTTTACCGCAAAGGGAGTTTCTAAAGCTCTGGCGGTATCGGACGGGATTTTAAAAAAAATGGAATAGGCCCCCTCGTGACCGTAGGCCCAGAGGTCGCCTTCCTCTATATATTTTTTAGGCGCAATTCGCTCTTGTTCTGTCAGCAAAAGGGCTTTGCCTTGCTGAGAGAAGGCAATTTTGGTGGGCAAACCTGCATCGCCCGGATTATGCCAGTAGGTGTGCCAGCCTGGAAAATTTTCAAAATGCGCAACAAGAAAGTGGTCGGAGCCTATTTGAAAAAAACTAGCGCCCACCTTGACCGGGATTTCTGGCACTGATTTTTGGTCTTGACCCAGGGCCAATCCCATAGAGATAAGGACACTCAATACCAATGTCCAGATTGTACTCATGACCATCCTGCTGACTCCAGTATGATTATTATCTGGAGCAATTTTACTAGAGAGATGAAGAAAGGGCGAATCTAAACTTTGTAAGTAGATCGACGAAACTTCGAAGCCTCTTTGGCCTTGCGTTTTTGTGCGGATTCAGTTTTTTCTTTCTTGCGCACAGAAGGTTTTTTGAATTCTTTTCTTTTTCGGTATTCTTTTAAGACACCCGCTGACTCACAAAGGCGTTTGAATTTTTTTAAAGATCCTTCAACTCCATACTTGGAACCATCGATATCGATTTTTACAGACGAATCATTGGGCATGTAATACTCCAGCAAAAAAGGCCATTAATAAGAAGAAAACGGGCCATTATATAACTCATGGAAAAGTCATGCAAGGGGGGTAATTCATCCTTTCAAAGGCATTATTTCCAAGGACGTAGGCGAACTTAAATCTATGTTAAACTATAGTTAGGCGCTGAGAGAGCGAGTGCAAGCGGCTTTCGAGCGCATCTTAGGAAGTTATACATATGCGCACCCTCCTGTTGGATTGTACCTATTTTCCCATTAAAGTTGTGAGTTGGCAGAGGGCCATGATCTTGTGGTTGACTGGTCGCGCCGAAGTGGTGGATGTCTATGAAGAAATTGATATCCATTCCCCCCGAATGCAGTTCAAGTTGCCGAAAATATTGCGTTTGTTGGCGCGACATAAATCGAGCCTGAAAGTTCGCTTGACCCGTTTTCATGTTTTCACCCGAGACGATTTTACCTGTCAGTATTGTAGTAAACAGTTTTCAATGAAGGAGTTAACTTTAGATCATTTAGTACCCTTAAGCCGTGGTGGCAAAACTTCCTGGGAGAATGTTGTTACGGCGTGTCAGAAGTGCAATGGCAAAAAAGGCAACCTGTTGCCTGCCCAGGCCCAGATGCATCCCAAAAATAGACCCACCGTGCCAAAGTGGACTCCCCAACTTGTTCTCCGTTTAACCGAGGAGGACCCTCTGGAATGGCGAGATTATCTTATCTGGGATACCGATTTAGCTTAATCAAAAGCTATTAAAGTTTTCCCGATTTACTCCGATAACATTACGAGCATACGCCCAAACAAGGAAGGGCCATGGTTAGAAGCATAATTATTTTGTCGATGTGTTGCCTATTCACTGCCTGTGATCTGGCCAAGCGTTTTGAGCAGCGAGCAGCACAGGTTAATAATTACGAAGCACGGTCTTTGGAATTGGCGCGGGAGAATCGACTCCAGTCGGCCCAAATCAGCGATCTGAAATATGAAATTGAAACACTCAAATCAAAAAATGCTTATATGCAATTGCAGCTTGGCGCCGGCAAGACGGGCGTTGATCGCTCACCGGCGAGTGTCCCGAATGTACGTTCCGTTTTTCCCACCAATGATTTGGTAAATCAAGGGACCTTTAAGTGGGGCGCAAAAGAGCTGATGGCCACCGCGCAAAAAGAATTCGAGCAGAAAAATTATGAAAAGTCGGCACAGTTTTTTCAAACATTCATTGAGCAATATCCCGGTCACGAAGCTTTAAATGATAGTGTGCTCTTTCAGGCCGGAGTGGCCGCCTATGAAAGTGGCAACCATCTAGACTGGGTTTTAAAAAATCTAGACAGCTTGCTGGTGAAGTATCCAACCTCCAAGCACTATCGAGGTGCCAAGTTGTGGATGGCCTTGGCGCAGCTGAAGCAAGGAGATTCCAAGGCCTTCTTTGGCACGGTGGAAGAATTTCGTAAAAAGTATCGCAATACCACGGAATGGCAAATATTGAGCGCCCACTATGAAAGAATTTTACAAAAATACAAAGAGTAAAAAAACTTCGCCAAAGTTTTTTGTTATGGCCAATATCTTGGCCTTCTTATTTTTATTTTGGCTCGGGCAGGCGGTGGCGGCACCCGTGGCCATCGTGAAAGAGCTCTCTGGAAATGCCTTTAGTCTCGTCGAAGGTAAGGCCCATTCACTCAAGGTAGGTGATCTGGTTGAGGACATGAGTGAGATTGTGACCGAGATGGGAAGTCAGGTAACTTTCATGGATTACTATAATCACGTCTATCATCTTGCCAGTGCCGGGCATGTGCAGATTATGCGCCGTCTTATTGATCTTCGCGCCGGACACTTGTGGGTTCAAACCAAAGGCGACGGGGGTGTCTCGCTTATTCAAACCGCCAATGCCAAGGTGACCTATAATTTAGGGGAAGCCATTGTTTCGTACGACAGTGAAAGCGGTAAAACCCAAGTGCTGTCGGTGCGCGGGCAGTTTGATATGTGCAATCAGCTGCTCGAGGATGTGGTTGTGGCCATCTCTGAGGGACATTTTTCTTTCATTCAAAAGGATGTGGATAACGGAGTTCCTCGAAATCCCACTCCGATAGGCAGTACAAGTTTTAAACAGGTGACCGGGCTTTTTATTGGCATTGATCCGCTTTTGCGCTCGATGACCGCTCCCGTGGTGGCCCCGGCCCAGCCCGCGTTGCCAAGCCGTGTCCCGGCCTCTGTCCCAGCGGAAACCACCGTACCCCAGGCCCCTGCTGCCCCCGGCGGTGATATTGTCTACTTGAAAAAAGAGGAACGCGTTGCTCCTCGTGATTTGAATATGGCACCGCTCCTCTCCGAGAAGCTGGCCGAAGCTAAAAAAATTAAGCCTAAAAAAATCTGGAAACGCGAGAATGAGTACAAGCAAACATCCAATGTGAAAATTAATGTCTATGGAATTGCGAGAGACAAAGTGGTGAGTCGTCCGGTCTCACCAACGGTGCAGGCCTCCCGCGCCCCCGCTTCCATTATGGCCCCGGCAGTGCCTCGTGCCACCGCTGAGGGGACTCCGGGCAAAGATTCCTTCGAAAGCACTCTGACTGAGAAGTACAAGCAGCAAATGCGTCATAATGAAGAAGTCAATCACCTGATTGATCAGCTCAAGAATTACGAGCAAGATTTCAAAAAAAATTACTAGTAGTTTCTAATCGCGCTTGGGCCCTGTCCGCCCCTTTTTAATTTCTATATACTATGTCTTTCTTGTCTTATTCTTACGAAAAAGGTGGTGTTCGATGTCAAAGATAGAACTCAGGCAGGCCTTTACTTATGACGATGTCCTGCTCCGTCCGGGACATTCGGAAATTCTCCCCAGCGAAGTAAACGTGAGAGGTCGCTTCAGTCGCAATATCTTTGTCAATGTGCCCATCGTTTCTGCCGCCATGGATACCGTCACCGAATTCACCACGGCGATCGTCCTGGCCCAGCTGGGTGGCATCGGTGTCATTCATAAAAATATGTCACCGGTGGATCAAGCGCGCGAAGTGGGCAAGGTTAAAAAATATGAAGCCGGAATGATTTTTGACCCGATTACGGTTCACCCTGAATTATCTCTGAAGGCCTTTTTAGAATTGGCGAGAAAACACAAGATCACCGGATTTCCGGTGGTGAATGACGACAATATCTTAGTGGGAATTTTGACCGGCAGAGACATTCAATTTGAAACTAATTTAGAGCAAAAAGTTAAAGATATCATGACCCCGCGAGAGAAGCTGATTACCACCAGGAGCAATGACCTCGAAGAGGCCAAACGCCTACTGCATAAACATCGAATTGAGAAATTGCCCGTGGTGGATGAGTCAGGTCACTTGAAAGGTCTGATTACAATTAAGGACATTAAAAAGAGTATTGATAATCCCTTGGCCAATAAGGACAGTTTGGGAAGATTGCGCGTCTCCGCCGCTATCGGCGTAGGTGATCGAGAATTTGAAAGGGCCCATGAGCTGGCCCGCGCCCAAGTGGATGCCTTGGTGGTCGACACGGCCCACGGTCATTCGAAGGGCGTGTTAGAGATGGTGCGACGTTTGAAAAAAGCATTTGAACAGGTGGATATCGTGGCCGGCAATGTGGCGACGGCGGAAGGAACAGCGGCCTTGATTGAGGCGGGAGTTGATGGGGTTAAAGTTGGAATCGGCCCAGGCTCCATTTGCACCACTCGGGTCGTGGCCGGAATTGGCATCCCCCAAATGAGTGCGGTGATGGAGTGTGCTCAGGCCGCCAAGAAAGCAGGTATCCCGATTATCGCCGATGGAGGGATAAAATTTTCTGGCGATGTGGTGAAGGCCCTGGCCGGTGGCGCTGGGTGTGTGATGATTGGCTCCCTTTTTGCGGGTACAGATGAGGCCCCAGGTGAAACCGTTCTCTATCAAGGTCGTTCTTATAAAATCTATCGGGGCATGGGGTCTCTCGGGGCCATGGTCAAAGGTTCCAAAGACAGGTATGGCCAGGGCAATGTGGATGAGATCGGAAAACTCGTGCCCGAGGGCATAGAGGGCCAGGTGCCTTATCGTGGCTCCTTAAGCAGTAACATTCATCAGCTCGTGGGAGGACTGCGCGCGGGCATGGGCTATGTGGGAGCGCGAACCATTCTTGAGCTGCAGGAAAAGGCCGATTTTATTTTGATTACCAATGCCTCCCTGCGCGAAGGTCACCCCCATGACGTGATTATCACGAAAGAGGCCCCTAATTATTCTGTAAGTTAAGGACTTTTCCATGCAACAGATTTGGATCGTCGATTTTGGCTCACAATATACGCAACTGATAACCAGAAAAACGCGCGAGCTTGGGTTCAGTAGTAAAATTCTAACGGTTGATGAGGCGCTGGAGCGTTTGCAAAAAAATGACTGGCCAGGAGCGCTGGTATTGTCCGGCGGACCACAGTCAGTTTTTGAAGATCGCACAGATTTTTCAATCTTCTTTAAACGACCTGAGTTGCCAATTTTGGGAATTTGTTACGGTATGCAAATTATGGCCCATGCGCTCGGTGGACATGTGGAGCGCGGTCATCTCGGTGAGTATGGCAATGCCCGGGTTCTTTTTGAAAAAGGCCGCGTCCTCGCGGGCCTTCCTTCCAGCTTTTCGGTATGGATGAGTCACTTCGATCATGTCACGGGATTGCCAGAGAATTTTGAGGTGGTGCTTAAAAGTGATAATGGTCTCTTGGCCATGATGCGAGATAAAACACTTCCGCGAATGGGTTTGCAATTTCATCCCGAGGTGGAGCATACCCAACACGGCAAAGACATTTTAAGATTTTTTTATCAGAAGATCGCCCATTTGAGAGAGGACTGGTCCCCCAAGGCCATGCTCTTTGAAGGGATTCAGCTGATTACTGAAGCCAAGGCTTCAAATGTCTTGTGCGCTTTTTCCGGCGGGGTGGATTCTTTGGTCGCGGCCACCTTGGCCCATCGGGTATTGGGCGATCACCTGCACTGTTTTTTTGTGGACCATGGTTTGTTGCGTCCGCAAGATTATGCTCATATTGAAGTTTTAAAAAAGCACACACCGCTGGCCATTGAAATTATCGATGCAAAAAAAATCTTTGCCGAGCGAACCAGGGGGCTGCGTGACCCCGAAGAAAAGCGAAAGGCCATTGGCAAAACTTTTATTGAGGTTTTTGAAAGTAAGGTTCATGACTTTGAACATACTCATGATATTCACTTCACTCATTTGCTCCAGGGCACCTTGTACCCCGATGTGATTGAGTCCACCGGCCCTCATCAAAAGGGCGGCAAATCGGCCGTGATTAAATCCCATCATAATGTGGGAGGGTTACCGGATCGCATGAAGTTAAAACTATTGGAGCCGCTTCGCTTTTTATTTAAAGACGAAGTGCGGGCCCTGGGTCTGGAGCTGGGACTTCAGCATCAATGGGTCTATCGCCATCCCTTTCCCGGTCCGGGCATAGGGATTCGAATTTTGGGTGAGCTCAGCGACAAGGCCATCGCTCAAGTGCAACAATCGGATCAAATTTTATTTGAAGAACTGCAAAATTTTCATCTGTATCAGGCCATCTGGCAGGCCTTTACGGTGCTTTTGCCCATCCGAACAGTGGGTGTAAAGGGCGATGCCAGGGCCTATGAGGAGGTGATTGCAGTGCGCCTCGTCAACTCCAGCGATGGCATGACGGCCCATTGGTCCGATGTTCCCAGGAATTTTTTAGAAACAGTGTCTTCGCGCATTACTAATGAAGTTCTCGGAATTACAAGAGTTGTTTACGACATCACTTCCAAACCCCCCGGTACTATTGAATGGGAGTGAGGACCGTCTAGCATATTAGTCAGAATTAATTGTGACATCTCTCTGGTGACTTTGTAACATTTGGTTAAAACTTTAGCCTTTAACAAAACCCCCTTTATGAGGCCGCCGCGTGGAAAAAATGGATCAAAAATCGAGTCTTGCCGTTTCCCATCCTGGGAGTTTTGTTCACCTGCATTTGCATACTCAATATTCACTTCTTGATGGGGCCATCCGCATCCAGGACTTGACGGCGAAAGCGCGGGAATTTGGTGTTCCTGCCGTCGCTCAAACTGATCATGGCAACATGTTTGGCTGTATTGATTTTTACAATCAATGTAAAAAGGCCGGGATCAAACCGATTATCGGCTCGGAGGTTTATTATACCCCCGGTACCAGGCACGATCGCATCTCGCCCAAAAAGGCCAAAAATTTGGGCTCGCAGGATGAAAATGAATCGAACTATCAGATTCATCATTTGATATTGCTCTGTAAAAATTTTCAGGGTTATCAGAATTTGTGCAAGCTGATTTCCGCTGCATATCTTGAAGGTTTTTATTATCGTCCTCGCATCGACATGGATCTTTTACGGCAATATAAGGACGGTTTGATTTGTACCACCGCCTGTCTCAAGGGTGAGGTGGGCTACAACTTTTTCACCGGTCAGGATGAGAAGGCTATTCGCGCTATTGAACGGTTGCGCGAGCTTTTTGGAGAGGACTTTTACCTGGAAATTCAAAGCAACGGGATCAGCGAGCAGGAGATCGCCAACAAAAAAATTATTGCCTATGCGCGGGCCAATAACGTGCGCTTGGTGGCCACCAATGACTGTCACTACATGACGGCCGAGGATGCGATGGCGCAAGAAGTGCTGATGTGCATTCAGACGGGCAAGACTTTGAATGATGAGGCCCGCATGAAGCTCACCACCAATGAGTTTTACTATAAATCCCCCGAGGTCATGCGCAAGCTGTTTGAGGATGTGCCGGACGCCTGTGATGCCACACTGGAGATTGCCGATAAATGTAATGTTGAGTTTTCCTGGAAAGATGAAAAAGGCAAACAGATTTATCATCTGCCTGATTATCCGATCGAAACAGGGGAATCCCTCAATGATTTTTTTCAACGAGTTTCCTTGGAAGGATTGCAGGAGCGTTTTCAGGGACCGCACTTTCGCAACCTAGTTTCGCTTGAAAATTGGGAGACCGAACTCAAGCCAAAATACATGGCGCGGTTGCAAGACGAAATGCGCATGATTGGTGACATGGGATTCATTGGATACTTTCTGATCGTCTCTGACTTTATAAAGTGGGCCAAGAGACAAAATATTCCGGTTGGCCCCGGACGGGGATCAGGTGCCGGAAGTCTGGTGGCCTACTCCCTCTCAATTACCAACATCGATCCCTTGCCTTACAATCTTCTTTTTGAGCGTTTTATCAATCCGGAGCGCGTCTCACTGCCCGATTTCGACGTGGACTTTTGCCAAAATCGCCGTGGCGAGGTGATTGATTATGTCACAAAAAAATACGGGACGGAGCGAGTGGGGCAGATCATTACCTTTGGTAAACTTCAGGCCAAGGCGGTTCTCCGTGATGTCAGCCGAGTTTTTGCTCTTCCCTACAATGAGGCGGATATCATCGCCAAATTAGTCCCGGAGGAGCTGGGAATAACCCTGAGCGAGGCGATAGAAAAAGAACCGAAGTTAAAAGATTTAATTGAGCAAGACCCCAAGGTCCGGCAAATTTTTAATATTTCCAAACGTCTTGAGGGCCTTTTGCGTCATGCCTCCATTCATGCCGCCGGAGTCATTATTACCAACAAGCCTTTGGTGGAATATTGTCCGCTTTTTCGAGGACGTGAGGGGGAGCAGGTTATTCAGTTTGACAAGGACTTCGCCGAGAGTATCGGGCTGGTCAAGTTCGATTTTCTAGGTTTGAAAACTTTGACGGTTATTGAGTATGCCACGCAATTTATACGACGAGACAGTGAGAAGGCCTTTGATATTGATTCCATCCCGCTCGATGACAAGAAGGTGTATGAGTTTATTTCTGAAGGTGACACGATCGGCGTCTTTCAGCTTGAGTCTTCTGGGATGATTGATCTCTGCCGCCGTATTCGGCCGGACAATCTTGAGGACATTACCGCGATCAATGCCCTCTACCGTCCGGGACCTTTGGGTTCGGGCATGGTGGATGATTTTATTAAACGTAAGCATGGTGATGAACCGATTCAATATACCTTTCCGATGTTGGAACCCATTTTGAAGGACACCTACGGCGTCATTGTTTATCAAGAGCAGGTCATGAATATCGCCCGAGCTGTCGCAGGCTACTCTCTGGGCCAAGCCGATATGTTAAGGCGGGCCATGGGCAAAAAGAAGGCCGAGGAAATGGCGAAGCATCAGGCCATTTTCAAGGAAGGCGCCACCAAGCAAGGGCAGGATGAGCAAAAGGCGGTCGCCCTTTTTGAGTTGATGAGCAAATTTGCGGAATACGGATTTAACAAATCCCACGCCGTGGCCTACGCTCTGATTGCCTATCAAACCGCTTATCTCAAGTGCTATCATCCCGCTCCTTTTTTTGCCGGACTTTTATCAACAGAATTGTCTAATACAGATAAGGTCACGCAGTACATTCAAGATGCTGTTCGCCACAATGTCCTCGTGCTTCCCCCTGATATCAATGAATCAATCTGGTTTTTTAACGTGGTTGGCACTAATTTGCGTTTTGGTCTTGGCGCGATTAAAAATGTCGGTGAAACGGCGGTGGCCGAATTGGTCAAGGTTCGAACGGAAGGCGGACCATTTAAAAGCTTTATAGATTTTTGCATGCGCGTGGATATTCGAATTTGCGGTAAACGTGCTTTGGAGTCCATGATTCTGGTGGGGGCCTTTGACTCGATTGAAAAGCGCTATAATCGTAAAACCCTGCATGAGAATTTAGAGTTGTTCATGTCCTATGGTCAAAAGAGGCAAGACGAACTGGCCTTAGGTCAGGGGAACTTGTTTGATTTTGGGGCAGACAGCTCGGAACAGCTTCCAAGTGACGGTGCGAACTCCAGTGTCACTCTCGATGTAAAAGAAGTGGCCGATTTAGATTATCAAGAAAAGTTAAATTATGAGTACCAGCTTCTTGGAATTTATGTTTCTGGCCACCCACTTGATCGCTATCGTGGTATGATGAAAGAAATGTGCTCTATGGAAATTGCAAAAGTCCATGAATTGAGTGGAAATGATAAACGTGAAGTGGTTTTGGCCGGCTTAATTACCGGTCGAAAAAATATATTAACTAAAAAGGGTGACCGAATGGGATTTTCCACCCTCGAAGATTTATCGGGAAAGATCGAATGTGTTATTTTCCCAAAAACATTCGCCGAATTTGAAAGTGTACTCGCGGGTGATTGGCCTGTGGCGATTACCGGTCAGGTCAATTTGGCGGAAACTCCTCGCAAATTCTTCCCCTCCAAAGTTAAAAAAATTGACGAGGAGGCCTCGCAACGGGTTACGGGAGTGACCGTGAGTGTGGAGATGGAGGACCTGGGTCCTCAGAAACTCGAGAAATTTCGACAAGTACTTTTGAGCTATCGTGGTACCGTGCCACTGCATGTGACGCTTCTGCATCAGGGAGTTCAGGCCGACGTTTCTTTGGGGCAGGAATATTTAATCAATCCCACGCCACAGTTCGCGGCCATGATCAACGAGCTTTTTGAGAGAAATGCCGTTCAATATCGGTTGGGAGCCGAGGAAGGAGAAGCATGGGCACTGCATTAGTCAACCGCCTCAGTCTAATACTTATCGGCCTTATCTTGGCCGCGCCTCTCGCCCTTGCGGAAGATCGGCCAGCGATGGTGGAAGGGGAGGGACAATTTATTTCCAGACCAAGTGATGACTCTCAATTTGTTAAACGACAGCTCTATGCAAGTGCGATTGAAGATATTTATACAAAAGTCATGACAGAGATGGGCCTGGATAACGAGCTGTTTTGGAAAAAATATAACGCCAGGTTCGATGAAATTTTTCGCGCGACGACTGAAGAGTTGAAGCAAAAATATTTACTGCAAGACGAAAAAAATATTGAAAAGCATCCCAAATACGCCCAATACGAGAGCGAACTTCGTGATGCTCGCTTAAATCAGAGGGCCAAATTTGGCGCACTGGCTCGCTCCATCCTGTCCTATTCGGAAAAAAGACAGTCCCGTTCTACGACTAATCCTCTGCAACGTTTTCTCACCCTCGGTGCTAAGGTGGATAAAAAGGCAATCAATGCGTGCTTCTACAGATTCACGAGTGAAAGTAAAACAAGAAATTTCACCACTCTTTTTGTCTCGGCCAACCTGACTTTGAATGGTGTGGAGTGGAAAAATTTAGGGGTTGAGCAGGCGGGAGATTTTACCACTGTCATTGACGAGCACTGGCGCAAATGGCTTGCAGATACCCTCAAGGCACAGCTTACTGAAGTCAAGGTGCTTGGTCCCGGGCAAAGCGAAGAATTTCAAGCCACCCTAAGAGCGGATAACGCGGTCACGGAACAACTCGGGCCAAGAACTATAAATAAGCGATTGCCTCTCGAACTCGAAGATGCGCTTTGGATGAAAGTGCAGGTGAGACTTGAAGCACAACCTCAGAATGAGCCAGGCGGTGGGTTTAATTTAAGAATCGATGGGGATCATGTCCTGATTGATTTAAAGACACGGGATGTGATTCATTCGCAAGATTTTCCGTCCACGATCCAAAAGATAGAGGCGACAACCTCACAGACGTTGAGTTCAAACATCGCCAGCACGATATACCGCATCCCTTTGACATCGTGGGAGGGGCTTGCAAAATCATTGGCCAATCTGCCAGAGGTGAATGGCTATCTGGTTTTAGAAGTCCAAAAGGTTGGCTCCATCTCGCATGTCTACACCCTCTTGGATATGCTCTCTCAAAAAGGGGCCGGCCAGGGTTTTCTCGGAAGATTGGAAACCTATGATGGCCAGCAGGCGCGAATTCTTTTGCGCTATCAAGGTGACACGGATAGGGCCGTAAATATCCTGAAGAAACTGCAGGATTTCGATGTCAATAAAGATTTATTCCTGCACTTTGATGATCTGGCGCAACCGTACGTGATGTCCCTTAAGCCGAAAGTTTCCAAGGATGGAGAAAGAACACAATGACTTTCACCACTAGAATTAAAAAAAGTTCCACACTGTGTTTGATCATTGTAATCGTCGCTGTGGCCGCCTGTTCGACTCCTTTTATCCGACGCGATTCGCAGGGGAAAAGGGTTGTGCCCAAAAGTTCGGCGAAGCAATTCACGGGAATTAAAAAGAAATTGGCCCTGCTTCGATTTTTCAATGAAGCCCCTTACGGCGGGGATGATCTGGCCATCACTGTTACGGAAGAGTTTAGAAAGGAAATAGGTAAGACCGGAGAGTTCATTATCGATGAAGAGGCGCAAGTACTGTTTGGACCTTCTAAAGAAATCTACGCCGGCGGCGGCGTAAAGCTTGTGCAATTATCGCGCAGGTCCAAGCAGGCCGGTATCAATTTGGTTATTTTTGGCCGCATTGTAGAGGCCCGAGTGCGCGAGCGGCCGGATGAAATCGGAGTTATTCGGGAAACAAAATCCCATACTGAGGTCAAGATTGAAATCAAGGTTTTTGACGTTAATGCCAACAAAGAAATTCTCAGTGAAAATTTAGACGGTTTTGTTGATGACAAGGCCTATCGCATGTTTGCCACTGATCCTGAAGAACTTTTATCCTATCGGCGGGATCTTCTTCGCTATTCCGGGCAAGTGGCCGTCAGGATGGCCATTCCTAAAATCTTGGGCATTACCACTAAGTTAGATTGGGTCGGGCGTGTGGCCAAGATTATAGGCAGCAAAATTTATATCAATGCCGGACGCAATAGCGGGCTGCAGATTAGTGATATTTTAAAAGTGATTACAGAGGGCCAGGAAGTCTACGATCCCGAAACGGGTGCTTTGATCGGAGTGTCCAAAGGGGAGATCAAGGGCACTGTTGAGATTATAGATTATTTTGGCCTGGATGGAGCGATTGCGGTACTTCATTCAGGCGGTCAAGTGAATGAGGGTGACTACGTTCAACTTTATTAAATTTTGTATTAGGCGGAATGAGTGGCTGGACCGTATCAATTATTCAAAAAGGCTGCTTTTAAAATCGATCCCGAAACGGTTCATAATCTAACTATCGAAGGGCTGCATTATTTTCCAGGTCTGGCGAAACAGGTCTTCCACTTTGTGGGTAAGCAGCATTCAGAAATTCTTTTTAACAATCGTTTCGCCTTGGAAACAAAGATGGGGCCGTGGCCCTTTCCCATTGGTCTTGCTGCCGGATTGGACAAGGACGCAAAGTGCGTGGATTTTTTTACCTCACTTCCTTTCGGAGCTGTCGAGGTGGGAACCCTGACCTGGCGTCCGCAGCCCGGCAATCCCCGGCCGCGTCTTTTCCGCTTGGAAGCCGAGGAATCTTTGCTGAACCGAATGGGTTTCAATAACGCCGGTGCCGAAGCTGCGCTCAGACAGTTGCAAAATCTCAAGATTGCTCAGAAGCACGGGAAACCCGTGGGTGCCAATATCGGAAAGAACAAGGATACACCCCTAGACAAGGCCCCTTTCGATTATCAAAATCTTTATCGCCTGCTTGCTCCCCACGTTGATTATCTAACGATTAATGTTTCCTCTCCCAATACTCCCAACTTGCGCCAGCTGGAAAGCAGTGAGGGGCTCAAGCATATTCTTGATGCCCTGGTGGATGTCCGCCGCCAATGTCCATGTCCCCTTTATATTAAACTGTCGCCTGATTTACCGCCCTCCGAGCTGGAGGGAGTCATTGGTCTGGCGATGGAACATCGAATCGCCGGGCTCGTTGCCACGAATACCACCATCATGCGAGAGCGCGGTGAGGGTGGTATTTCAGGAAAACTACTGGCCAATAAATCTTTCGAGATGCGCAGGCAAATACTTGAGAGGCTCAAAGGTGTGCAAGGTCTTGAGCTGATTGCCGTGGGAGGAATCTCGAGTGTGAGTGATCTTTGGCACCTGTGGAAACAAGGCGGAAGGGTGGCGCAGGTTTATACCGCCTTCATTTATCACGGGCCAAAATTACTTTATGATTTTGCCATTCATTTGGATTTTTTACTGCAGGCCTTTCATTTTAAAACATTGGAAGATCTGTTAAGAAATATTGAGCAACTGCCGCCTGAAACTCCGGCCCTTCCGACCTTGTCATGAGTTTTATTCATAACACGATCGGCCTCTTGCTATTTTATTTTTTGCCTTGGTTCTCCTCATTTTTTATCTGTAATCTTTATCGAGGGCCGCGCCAGATAAATTTCTTTCAATATTGGCAAGCACGTTTGCTGGCCAGTGCTTTTTTGGCGCTGTTCATGCACGCTTTGGTTGTCTATGGTGGCCCTTTTCATACCCCACTGTACTTTTATCTCATTAATGCCGGCCTTGTTTCTTTGGCCTTTTTTTTAAAAAGGCACAGCTCCGCCCCCTCCTTTCCTTGGCGCGAGATATTGAAATGGGAAATTCCTTTCCTGATGATCTATGGGCTTGCTCTCTTGTCTTTTGCCTTTCATCCCCATTTGATTTATGGTGAAAAGGCACCGGATTTTCAAACGCTCAACTTTTTCTATCGCTATGTGGGCGGTGCGATTACCAATCCCATCGCCGGCGGAAGCCCGCTACGCTACTACTATCTCGGACATTTTTTAATCGGCCTTTGGGGGGAAGCCTCTTTTCTTGCTCCCGACGTCGCTTATTTGGCGGCCTTATCTTTGCTGACCTCTTTTTTTGTGGCCGGTCTGAGCTTGTTGTTTGTCGCCTTTGAGTGGTCCTGGAAAATTGCCGTTCCTGCGGCTTGTGCGCTTCTTGTTAGCTCAAATCTGGCCTTCATATCCAAATTTGTTCTCGGGGCCCTCAACTTTAACGCTTACTGGGATTCTGCCAGAATTTTCGAATTTGGTGATTTTGCCGAATATCCTTTCTTCACTTACACCTTTGGCGACCTCCATCCTCATCTGATCGGATGGCCTTTCGCCTTGGCTGCACTTGCCATCTGGCTGGACCGGGCTAATCGCCCAAACGGTTGGGAAAATTTACTGGCAAGATTGTTCGATTTAAAATTCTTGGTGCTCATGAGTTTTCTTTTTGCCGCCAATGTTTGGGACGTGATTGTGGTGGGGTTCTTGGTCATTGTAAGCACGCCATTTCTCTGCCAGAAAACGGCCCTGCAGGAGCAGCATGGCAAAGCGACGTCGATGGCAGTGCATATTCTCGAGCGTGGCCTGATTTTTATCCTGTGCGTTCCTTTTGTCATGAATTTTATAGGGCGCCCGAAAAATCTATATCAGGATAAGCTGATCGGCTTGAATTCAACACCGTTTCACTCTTTCCTGCCGCTCTTTCTTCATCAAGGACATTTTTGGCTCCCGACCTTACTTCTCTTACCTCCCATACTATTTTCACTGGGAAAAGATAAGCTCAAGATAAATTTTATTTTGCCTTATGTTTTACTATTGCTGACCGTGTGTCTCATCCCAGGCCTTCGGCTCCATGGGGTATCTTTGATTGTTTTTAGTACCGGAAGTATGGCCATTGTTCTGCTCTCCCTCTTTTTCGCCTCCCGACAAAATTCGCTTTTGAAAACTCGCGATATCCTGGCCTTTGTTCTTGGAAGCCTAGGCCTTTTATTATTTTCGGAACTTTGTGTGATCATGGATCACATGAATACGGTGTTTAAATTCAGGACATGGACTTTTCTCTTAGCAGGAATTTCCATGATGTTGCTATTCCGATGGTGGCACAGCTTTCAGTTCTCTTTATGGCGACGCATTTTTACCGTCTCGGTGATTGGCCTTTTTTCCATTGTGGCCATTCCCACAATGATGGGACTCACCTCACTTAAAATTGGGCCACGGCCAACCCTGGAAGGTCTGGCATTTTTAAACCAACACTCGCCCTATATCGAGCAGAGTGTGAAATGGATACAGGAGCATATTGAGGGGATACCCACCCTGGTGGAGGCCCCCGGACAATCTTTCGTCGCAAGCGATAACTTGCTTTCTCTATATTCCGGTTTACCAAGCTATTTGGGCTGGCGTTACCACGCCGTGGTTCGCGGATTGTCCGAAAGTGAATGGTCTGAACGAAATGCTGATCTCCATTATATTTATGAGGGGGCGGATGCGCTCAAAGTGTATGAGTTTCTTTTGGAAAAAAAACTTGGTTTGATAGTGGTGGGACCGGCCGAGAAGGCCCGGTACTCTTCAGCGGGACTGGCAAAATTTAAGCAGTTTGGTGATCTGTTTAAGGTTCTGCTGGAAACACCTGAGATTTCAATCTTTGGAGTAGAGGGGAATTTTACCCTTAAGGATAACTAGGCCTGACTTTATAGGGGAGTGGGTCAGGGATTCCGGCCTGCTGAAAACCGCGCAGGCGAAGGGCACAGGAATCACAGATTCCGCAGGCCATGTCATTATTGGAATAGCAAGACCATGAAAGATGCAATGGTGCCTTGAGTTCGATGGCCTTAAGTACGATCTCCTTTTTTTTCAAATTAATGACCGGCGTGAGAACTTCTATGTCACCCTTTTTTGTGCCTTCTTTAATAAGTTTATTCAAGGCCGCGTAATAGGAAGGCCGGCAGTCAGGATAGCCGGAAGAGTCTTCGTAAACGGCACCAATATAAATCTTTTTAGCACTAATCACCTCAGACCAGGAGACGGCCATGGCGCAGAGATGGGTGTTGCGAAAAGGCACATAGGAGTCTGGAATTTCGCTACTCTCTCCCTTGAAATCTTTGACTTTTATGGTGGTATCCGTGAGTGAGCTTCCGCCAATTTGCTTTAAAAATGTAACGTCGATGACTTTACGAAAATTATGAGGAATATGGTAAAAGTCGGCAATATTGTGAAAGGCCTCAAGCTCTTTTCTCTCGGTATTCTGGCCATAGTTTAAGTGCAGAAAGGCGACATGGGTATGGGAGTCGCAGGCGACCGCCGCCGTGACCAGAGAATCCATCCCGCCGCTTACTAAGGCCACTGCCAGATCAGAAGATTTTTTCATTAAGCCAACTCCGATTCCTTTTTCACAAAACCAAGGAAGGCCTCAATCTTTTCCTGGGCCTTTTTCTTTTTCGCGGTTAAATCACCCTGGCGCTCTTGCACCATAATGTAAAATTTAATTTTTGGCTCCGTGCCCGATGGACGCAGATAGAGGCGATCACCTGAAGGAAAACAATAACCGAGAACGTCACTTTCCGGTAAGTCGATAGGCTTAACTTTTCCCGTAAGATAATCAGTGCTCTCCTTAGTCTTATAGTCTTCCGCCTGTGAAATGTTCTGCCCGCACATGGTGCGGTGATTTTGTGAGCGGAAGCGCTCCATGATGCGTTTGATTTTCTCCGCACCGGATTTTCCTTCGTAGTCCAGGGTTAAAAGAGCTTCGCTGGAAAAACCGTAGGTCTCGTAGATTTGATCCAAGGCCTGCATAAGATTCATCCCTTTGAGTTTGTACCAGAGAGACAGTTCGGCCATGAGGGCAACGGAGCAAATTCCGTCTTTATCGCGCACATAATTATGGGTCATATATCCAAAGGATTCCTCTGTGGCAAAAACAAAATTGCGCTCAGGATGCTCTCGCTCAATTTCTCCCATGCGGCGACAAATCCACTTGAATCCCGTCAGCGTATTTTCCACCTGCACGCCAAACTTGGCGGCAATAGTGTCTTGTAACGGTGTGGTCACAATGGTTTTAACGAAATATGGATTTGCCGGAAGACGGCGCTGTTCCTTTAGGTTGGAAAGAATGTAATTAAGCATGAGAATGCCAATTTGGTTACCGCTTAAGTAGTGAGTCAAACCGTTATGAAGCAGCGCCACCCCCACGCGATCACAGTCAGGGTCGGTGGCGAGCGCCACATCGGCCTGAGTTTTTATCATTAAATCCACGGCAAGTTTCATGGCCTCGGGATTTTCTGGATTGGGACTTTTCACCGTCGGAAAGGCCCCATCAGGCTCAATCTGCTCCGGCACAGTTACCACCTGACTCATGTTCAGCATGCCGAGGGCCCGAAGACACGGCACCTTCCCGGCACCATGAATGGGTGTGTAAACAACTTTGAGTTCCGGTCCGTATTTTTGGCAAAGGGGCTGATTTACAAATTTTGTTTGGAGAAGTTTAAAATACTCATCCTCAACTTCACGGGAGATCCACTTAATCAGTCCGCGTTTTTGACCTTCGTCAAAGCTGATCAGGGGAATATGCACAAAACCTTTTTTGGCATAATACGCTTCAATGATCATCTGATCATGCGGAGGGGTGACCTGAGCGCCGTCACTCCAGTAAACTTTGTAGCCGTTATACTTTGGAGGGTTATGGCTGGCGGTCACCATGATGCCGGCCTGGGCCTGTAAGGAGCGTACGGCAAAAGACAAAAGGGCCACGGGATTGAGATGGGGATAGATGTGGGCCTCAATGCCTAAGGCCGCCAACACCTGGGCACATTCTTTGGAAAACTCAAAGGAGTTCTTTCGACTGTCATAGCAGATGGCCACGCGCCACGGGGCCTGGCAATTTTTTTTGACCACTTCTCCTAATGCATACGTGGCCTTCCGAATATTATACTTGTTCATCCGGTTGGCACCGACTCCCATGATGCCGCGGATGCCGCCAGTTCCAAATTCCATCTCACGATAAAATCTGTCCGTGAGTTCCTCGTCGTTGTTGGTTTGAATCAGGTTTTCGATTTCCTGCCGATCAACGGTATCAATGCTTGGATCTTTAATCCAATGACGGGCGGTATCTTGAATTTTCTCTGTCATAGGCACCTCTAAAGGAGACATAGTGGACTTAGGATTTTATTTCCTTCCATGGGCTTTGCAAAATTTATTTATCAGATACCTTCTCAGGGAGGTGCGGTGCGTCTTTGGGACCTGATAAAAATTTCCGCAGTTTTCCGTAGAGTTTTTGGCTTGAATCATTTATAAAAACAAAAACTTTATTATTTTCGCGTGAAGGAGTTGTTATGGCGAATCCAGCAAAAAAGCATAAATTGAACGTTCCAGGTCCATGGTTTTGTACTGATCCTGATGATGATAGCGGTGAAGGCTGTATCGCTTGTAACGTTTGCTATACTGGTGCGCCGGATTTTTTTGGGGAAGATGAAGATGGCAATGCCTATATTAAAAAACAGCCAAAAGCCCCTGAGGAACTGGCCCTTTGCCAAGAGCAGTTAGAAGCTTGCCCAGTCGCTTCGATTGGTACTAACGGTTAATTTTAGTCGGATATTATGTCTTAAGAAAGGCCTCTTTCACGGAGGCCTTTTTTTTGTGTTGTGCTACCATTAATTAACTATCCCTTTGAAACAAGAGGTTAAAATGAACCCAACGAATGTCGAGTTGGCCGGCACAATTATTTTTGCCATCGCGGTCCTCCACACCTTTGTGGTGAAAAAATTTGAACACATGGCCCACCATTATCCCCAGGGCTCTATTGGCGAAAATATTTTTCACTTTCTGGCCGAGGTTGAAGCAGTCTTTGGCATGTGGGCGGCGGTTTTCTTAACCTATTATGCCTTCGTTAAAGGATTTGCCACTTACGATGAAAATCATACCTTGGTAAGTGGTTCTCTTCATTATCTGGAGACCCAGAATTTTACCGAACCGGCCTTCGTCTTTGTTATCATGTGTATGGCCGCTACTCGTCCCGTTGTTCATTTGGCGGAAATACTTATTAAACTTTTTGCCAGGCTTATTCCGCTCAACGAGAAAATGAGCTTTTATATTTCGGCCTTGATTGTCGGGCCGATTTTATCATCTTTCATTACCGAACCGGCGGCCATGACGGTCACCGCCATGATTCTGTTGAATAATTTTTACAAGCATGAGATGAGTTCGAAATTCAAGTACGCCACGATCGGTGTCCTTTTTGTCAACGTTTCCGTTGGTGGAACGCTCTCCCATTTTGCCGCTCCACCAGTTCTGATGGTGGCCGCTAAGTATCACTGGGGATTTTCCCATATGATTTCGAATTTCGGCTGGAAGGCGGTAATTGCGGTTGTCGTGTCTACGATCATCTTTGCCATACTTTTTAAGAAAGAATTGACTGGCAAGCTGCAAACCGTGCATGACCCCAACCAGCTTGCCACTCCTTGGTGGATGATGGCCCTTCATGTCGTTTTTATCGCTGCCGTGGTTTACACTGCTCATCATATGGTCTTTTTTCTTGGGCTCTTTTTATTTTTTCTGGGAGTCGTTAAAGTTACCGAAGAGTATCAGGATGCACCAAAACTCCGCGAGTCCCTCATGGTCGGCTTTTTTCTTGCCGGCCTCGTCACTTTAGGTGGAGTCCAGGCTTGGTGGTTGCAGGTGGTTTTGAGCAAGATGAGTGACATCGTTTTATATTTTGGTGCCACGGCCCTGACAGCGATTACCGACAATGCTGCCCTTACTTATTTGGGCTCACTGGTTCCGCTCTCTGAATCGGCCAAATATAACTTGGTGGCCGGTGCCGTTTCCGGTGGCGGTCTGACGGTCATTGCCAATGCGCCGAACCCTGCGGGTTACGGCATTTTGAAAGACAGCTTTGGAGAAGAGGGAATTTCGCCTCTATGGCTTTTTGTGGGAGCGCTCTTTCCAACTTTTATCGTAATCTTGTGCTTCCAGCTCTTACCAAGCTTAGGCGGACACTAGCTATAACTTATCAACGAGAACGCGCCAATCTGCTGGCGCGTTTTTTCTTCCTTCCTGACGATCGAGTAATTCCTGGCGCAGCTTCATGGCAATTTTTGACTCGGCGGATTTGAAGGCCAACTCTGATCCATTCCCTTCGACAAAACCACGAATGGGCGTGATGATGGCGGCGGTACCGCAGGCAAAAGCTTCGGTGCAACTTCCCTTGGCCACCTGTTCGAGGAGCTTATTGATATCCATTTTTTCTTCCACCACCCGGATGCCAAAGTCCTGGGCCAGCTGAATGATGGATTTGCGTGTGATGCCATCTAAAATCGTATCGGTCATGGCGGGCGTGTGAATGGCTCCGTCAATCACGGACATGAAGTTCATGCCCGACATTTCCTCAATGTAGGTTTTGTGTAAAGCATCCAGCCACAAAGTTTGTCCGCAGCCCAACTCTTGGGCACGTTTGCCTGACACCAGGCTGGCGGCATAGTTTCCACCGGTCTTGGCGGCACCGATGCCCCCAGGACAGGCCCGGGCGCGTTCGCGCTCGATATAAACTTTAATCGAATCCCCGGTAAAGTAGGGGCCGGAGGGAGAGGCGATCACGAAATATTTGTAGGTCAGTCCGGGCTTGATCCCTAAGCTTTCTTCGGTGGCGATCATGCAGGGGCGAAGATAGAGGGACTCACCACTCTTGGTGGGAATAATTTCTTTGCAGTAATAGGTCATGGCCGTGACGCTCTCAAGGAAATCGCTCACGGGAAATTCAGGCATGCCTAAGCGCATGGCCGACAAGTTAAAGCGTCTGGCATTTTGATCGGGGCGGAAAAGAAACGGACCTGCTCGATCGACAAAATAGCCTTTGAGTCCTTCGAAAATTTCTTGGCCATAATGAAAAACCTTGGCCTCGGGGCCTAGGTGTAGTGGGGCGTAAGGGACGAGCTTGAGTTCTCCCCATTTTCCATCCCGGTAATCACATTCCACAAAGGCCGGAGCAATGATTTTGCCGAAGCTGAGTTCCCTTGGCAGTTTGCACTCGGCAATTTTCTCTAGTGCACCGGATATGACTTTTAATCGTCCCACAGGCCCTCCAAAAGGCGGAAATTAAAATGGAAGAGATCAATTTTTGTGCCTGAAAAGATAACGGCCAACGGCTTGATTGCCACCATGCACCGTGGCGCTACTGTAAGAAAATGTGAGTCGACGATGATTTTGGCCCCGTGCAAGACTTTTAAGCTTTTTAAAATTTATTGAGACGTAGCAAAGGAGGCCACCATGATTGGAAAGGTCGTCGCGATTCTTGGCTTATTTATTTCTCTTACCTCTGTCGGGTCGGCCGACGATGTCTATAGTCCTCTTAAGCCCTACGTCGTTCTGATTCCCGGAGCTGGCTCCAATGGGGGAGAAATCTATGTTAAAAATCTTACTAGGCTTTTAAAAATCACCGGGCATGGTCAATACTTTGGTGAGTATCTGCAGATTTTGGGCGAAATCGGGCTGCCCACAATGTTGTGCCCGAAAACCAAGGACAAAGATCGACGGCCTCTTCTCACCCGTGCGTTGGAATGTGTGGTGGCGATTCAAGCTGCGATTGTCCAGGGAACCATTCAAAACCGGCGTCCCATTGTGAGGCGTAATATAATTTTGTTAGGCCATAGTATGGGCGGGAACATTGCACGCATGGTGGCCAATGATCCTCGGCTCAAACCCTTTATCCATTCTGTGGTGACCGTGGCCACTCCTCACCAAGGAACTCCCATCGCGGATTTTATTTTTGATCAGTACTCGAAGGGTTGGGAGAGTGAACTGTACCGGACGGTAATTGAGGGCATTGGCTTTACTCCCATCGAGAAAGAGTATCTGGCGGAGCTTCGAACCGAGCGCTTACCGGATTCTCCCGGAGTCTACTACGCCCAGGATGTGCGGGCCTTGCCGTTTATCAGTTATTACAGTTTGACCAATTCGATGGAACATACGTTGATGCCGCCGCTTGAGGTGACCAACTTGGTTTTGAAAAATGAAATAAAAAAGCGCGGGCTTGATCAAACCTCTTACGGCGTGGCCAATGATGGATTGGCCCCAGAGTATAGTATGGTTTTTGGCAAAGTCATTGGTTCGGTGCGCGCCGACCACTGGGAAACATTGTGTATCGGAATTCTAAAATTCACCACAGGTTGTGAGCAAACCAAGCAGGTGCTTTTTCCTTTTCTGAAAAGTTTAGGTCAAGAGGTTGCCGCCCAGCTACTAACGAAAGAAGAAATTTAGATTAATCATCGGCACGATGGCGGTGTAGGATTCTGACACCTCCGTGGCCGTGGTATCGACTTTGTATTCACTGATCGTCATGGTGTGATAATTCATGGTGGCCCCAAGCCAGACACTCCGGCTTAGCGGGAGTTGAAAGCCAAGGCCGGCTTCGTATCCGGTACCTTCAATTTCTTGATTTGTGCCACTCACCGTGCGAGTCCCGCTTAAGGCCAAGTTATAAGTCAGCTGTAATTTCCAGCGGAATTCCTTGTCGAGGAAGTAGAGCACTGAAGCACCGAAGGCCGTGACGGAAAGATCGCTTGCTTGACCGCCAGTTCCTTCTTGATGAGATTTGCTGATCAGATGATAACTTGGCCCGATATAGAGCTGGTTATTTCTGTCAAAGCTCGCCCCAATATAAAAGGCGTTGTTCATGCGCGAGTAAGAGAAATTATCCACATCATCATTCCAGGTATCGTACAGAAGGGAGTATTGGAGACAGAATGCCGCAGAGGCACTATGGATGGGAAAGAGCAGCAACATGCTTACTGATGGCACTAAATAGGCCATCCAATTTTTTACTCTTAACCATTTTAAAATTAGGTGCAATACCTTCATGAGTTCACACTTTAAGCTTTAGTCTCACATAGTTATCCCGCGGCGGTCAAAGCGGCAAAAGACGGCATCTTGATCTAGGTCAAAGAATTCACAGTGACAAAGCTGTATACAAGGCCTAGTGGGCACCAAGAAAAATACCTAACTAAATTAGAGGAATATATGAGAAGCGTTGCGAAAATCATTGCATTTCTGTCACTTATTATAATGGAAAGCGCTTTTGGGCGCTCGATTCCGAAATTTGCCTCGGCCCATTCTGTACTTCTTGATGGAGGGATTGAAGAAGGAGTTATCTTCTCTCGCTCTCAGAACCCCAGCGTTCTCGTGGCGGAAATTAATGAGCAACTTATGTATTCCATCGGCCAGCTAAACGGCTTAGGCGGCGGTGTTCCCGACATGGCAAAAACCAAAATCACTCTGGGAAATATCCTGCTTCCTGAGTCCGGCGTGTATCGGGTGACTTATCGTGCCGCCATGAAAATTGCCTGGCCGATCGAGAAACCTTTTCCAAAAAGCTATGAGCTGGTTCTCCCGAAGCAGGGGAGTGAATACTTTCTGGAGCGTTTTTTTAAACAATACGGTAGCGATGAGCGCGGCGGAAAAAAATGTTTGGCGGCCGAGGTCCACAATGTGGAGCTCGGAAATTTTTGGTACTACTACCGCCCTCTGCAACGCACCTGTGGCCTCAGGCTTTTTCCGGCATCAGTGACCAAGGTGTCTGTGAGCTTAAGTTATGGAAGTGAAAACACCAAGGGAAAATCACCTGAATATGACAAGGTATGGGAAGATGGAAAGGTTGTCGCCACCCTTCTTTTTGGCATGGCCGATGCGGAAGAAAATTCACCCTTCGATGCAGGAATTATGGCCTTTCAGCAGACTGTGCAAGAGGCCTTCGCAAATTATGGAGAGCCGACTTGGTCAAATGTGGCAAATCTAACGGCCGATTTTCTTCCCAGCAATGACAACGCTGTTCTTCATATGAAGTTTGCGCTGTCACAGGGACAGCTGGATCTCGTGCTCGTCCTGGTTGAAGATATTAAGGAGGTTTATCCGGGCTCCGAGATAGAAAAATTGTATAATGAACGAACAGCTTACTCTGATTTTGTGAGCTACAGTGGTCACTCGGGATTGGGTGCCAATATTCGCAAATTGGCGCAGATGGGGAGTTTCGTTCCCGAGCAATATCAAATTTTTCTGATCAATGGCTGTGACACCTTTGCCTATGTCGACGAGGCCTTGGCCCGCGCCCATGAAAGGATGAATCCCGGACAAGGAAGATATAAATATTTTGATATTTTAACCAATGCCATGCCGAGCTTCTTTCATATGAATGCTCGTTCAAATATGGCCGTGATCTCGGCCTTGGTGGGGAAGGTTAAAACCTACCAGGAAATTTTGGCGGGCTTTGATAGAAATCAACGTGCTGTGGTCACCGGAGAGGAAGATAATAACTGGCCGGCACCGTTCTAAGAACTCTGTAATTATTACAGTAAGTTCAGGAAAATCGCACTCCCAAGACAACCCCACTTATAATGTCTGCTGGGTATGGGTTACTTAAAATTAAACATTTTTCAGACTTTGTTGTTGGCGTTGGCCATGGGGATGGGCCTATGCGAAGGCGGGGTCAATGATTTAATCTTTGATGGCAACAAGACCTTGAACTTAAGGCACTTACAAAAAGTAACTGATGCGGAAGGCCTGAAGATTTTTTGGTGGAACGTGGCCTGGGGAGGCTTCAATCTCGACGGGCATGTGAATCATAATCTGGTCAATCTGGTGGAATCATCCTCGCGTCCTGACCTGCTCATCTTGGGAGAATTTAAAGATTCCGCTATTTCCTCCCATGCCTGGACGGTTCTGCGTCGCCACTATGCCTATTCGGACTTTGTACCTTATTCGCCAGGGGACGAGGTCGGGGTGATCACTTTTTCACTCACTCCCTTTACCCGTGAGGTGCAGCGAGGTCTGGACTGGACCCCCCTCGATCGGAACATGGTAGAGCGCGAAGCTTATAAAAAATCGTGGCTGGACAAAAATTATAATGAGGTCAGGCATTGGGATAGGGCCTATGTCCTTTACTCTTCCACGGTCATGGGAAAAAAATATTATTTTTCCCCGGTGCATTTACTCGAACCCTGGGAGGCCATCAACCAAAGTGAAGGCAAGATAACCCTGATCTACAATATGTTTTTTGGAGGAGATAATCCGCTGGACTATCAGATCGCACGCTACCGAAGTTTTTTGAACTATGATTTGGGAGCGGGAGGAATCCAAAACGGCCAGCCGCTGATCGCGATTGGAGATTTCAATGCTCCGAAAGAAATATTTTTAATGACTCCAGATTCCTACAATAGTTTGTCCCGTGGTTTAACTGAAGGATTTTGGGGAAATCAAAATACCTTCCCATCTCGATATGCCGAAGGAAAATCAGGGCGTTCCTTACTCCCGATGAGTGTGAAGATTGATCATGTATTCTTCAATAAAAAGTTCGAAAAAGTCGGCGGAACGGCTTTGGAGTTTACTGGATCAGATCACTATCCCATTTATGTGGTGGTGAAGCCGGCAACTTCTTCAAGCTGGTGGCCATTTTAACGTCGAATAATGGTTTACTAAATCCCCTGGAGATAATCTTTTTCGCATGGTTAAAGCCATTTTTTTTAAAAATATCTATCTGAGTTAGTTGAGTATTTTTTCTTGGCGTTATTTTCCCCACAAAGGCCTTCAGTCGCGACGTGAAACGTTCGATGAGTACTAAGATTTGGCGGGAGAGTGACGGTTGAAAAAATTGGCTTTTGAGTGGAAAGTTCTCATCTTTGGAAAATTGGCGTTTGTGCCATGTTTAATTGGTATTACCTGGTTCTTGGGCCATCAATATTTGGAATTTATTCATGCTCGTCATAATCTGACCGCCGGTCAGGAGCTGCATCAACTCTCGCAACTGTATCGTGAAATTGTTCAGGAGCGTGGAACCGGCATGCTTTTTCTTCGAGGCCGGACCTCCATCTTTGAATTTAAGGATGTGGTTAAAAAAAGTGAGGAAGTGCAACGAAGACTCAACTTATTGAGCAAAGATTCTGAGAGTTTGGTGGCCAAGAATATGATGGCGCTTCGCTCTCTGCGCGAAGAAATCTACACGCAGGGCATGACACCCGATCAGGCCTTCGCCGGCTATCAGAATATACTTTTTCAAATTCAGAAATCCCTTTCCCTGACTATCGATTTACGTGAGGCCACGGTCGCGACAACCTCCAATTTAATTTTCGAGGACGTTGCAAGTTTGCGGGATCTGCTTATTCAGCAGGCCATCGTGAACATGCCCCTGTCCACTCAGGATTTTAATCTGCTATTGGTCACGGCCACTCTGCCAACATTGCATGAGAACGTACTGGTGGGAAATGGTCAAGGTCCGGTGTGGGCGGCCCTTCAGGGCTGGCAGGATTTAGACGGTCAGAAGGCCATCAAGAAAAAACTGGATTTTATGATCAAGACCTCTGATCAGGGCAACTTTAAAATCTCCCCGGAAGAAATATATACGGATTCAATTCCGGTTTTGAGAAAAATTGATGGTGTGGCCAAAATCGCTTTTGAAATCTTTTTGGATAAGTTGAAGGATGAGGAAAAAGGCCGTCGTCTTAGCTTCGTTTATTACTTTGTGAGCATTTTTTGTGCCACCATGGTGCTTGGGGTAGGAATGCGCATGATGTATCGGCATGCCATCTATCATCACAAGCATCATATCTGGCGTGAAAGAAAACGCATGGCCGCTCTCAAGGGGCCGGTACAGCTCAATCTTTCCAGTGATCAGGGGCGATTTTTGGGAGAAAAAATTACGGCGCTCCAGGTATACCCCCTGCGCTATAAGGCCGCCTATTATAATAAATCGGTGGACCAGGAAAACGGCAACCAGGAGCTTGAATCAATCAATTTTGATTTCACAACCGATGTTGAGGCACTGTGCTTAGCGGTTAAAAATAGTGAGACGGCACGGGAAGTTCCAGCGTCTCAAAGTAAGGCGTTTACCCGACATCAGGTTAGCGGTGAAGTGAAGATGGTGGTTAATCATTTGTCAGAAAAAAAGGTGGTGTAGAACGTGAGTATCGGGCCGTTCTCGCAATATTTTCACGATGAATTTAACTTTGCCTGGCGAAAGTTGGAAGAACATTTGAGTTCCTTTGCCGTTGAAGATCGTGTCTGGGGAGATGCGGACGTTCTCTTGCAAAAACGCGGTCTGCATTATTTGCGCGGCATGGCCCGACATCTGCCCCAACCGGCTGTGTCGGAAATTTTAGCGATGCTGGCCGAATATGATGCTCTTCTTCCCGCCCTCGCTGATGTTACGGTTAGCAACCTGAAGAGCAGCATAGAGGTCCTTCATTCCCTCTATCAGTGCTTTCTCAAACAATTGGATGAGATGACGGCCCCTGAGAAAGCGCCTGTCGTCCCGAGTGAGGACCCCAAAACAAGCGAAGATTCACGCGTTCTGAAATTCATGATCGGCGATCGTCTGCTTGATTTGAGTGTGGCCTCTACTGGTCCACAAAAATTTGATGCCACTCCAGTGGAAAATTTGAAAGTTGAAGAGAGCAGCACTCCTGCCGACCCACGGGTTCTGGGCGTTGAGTTTATGGCCAAAATATTTGATCAATCTGAAATTTGGCCGGTCAGCTCCACTTCACTCATGGCAGTAAAACAAAAGCTAATGCATTTGAAAGAAATCGAGGGAGATAAAAAGTTGACCCATGTCATGCTTGATGAGTTGGTCCGGGATTTTGGGCGACTTGAGCAACGCCTGTCCTGTCAGACGGTCTTTAAACCATTCAGGGAGAACGGAGCGATATCCCTCTACGCTCTGGGCGGATTGCATTTTTCTCTGATTGATGAGCAGTGCTCACTGCCCAAGCAGGCGGTTGGTAATTTGCTGCGCGGGCTCGTGGCCGTCGCCGCCAATTTGCCATCCACGATGAGTAAATGCATGTTTCAACTTGCCCCCCATCTTGGGAAGCACGGTTTTGTTGCTGATTTGTTTTGTGATGAGATTGGTTTTTTCCACTGGAAACAGGCCTGCAAAAATCTCGATAATGCTAAATTCGGATGGGAGATTGTGGTACTGGAAGAGAAATGTTTTTTCCGGATTTATCTTGATGAGTCAGTGGGCAAGCATTCGGCATTTTTGGTCAAAAGTAATGACCCGCACTTTAAAGGTGTCTGGGCCATCCCCAGCTCGGCGGTAAAACGCTTTGCGGTGCTGGGAAAAAAATCTCAGGAAAAGTTACAAGGCCCGAGAGAAATTAAAAAGTTGCCCGGACATACCTCCGGAGGCGCAACAATTTCCCTCACTATCCAGTGGAAGGGAGAGGATTTTTATCTTGAGGCCCAGGATGTAGTCGGCGAGGAGTTGATTACCGTCGGAAGTGAAAGCAGCATCTATGCGCCCTACGCTTGCGGGCTGTCGGATAGTGGCCGGCAGGTTATCTGGTTTGATCTCGATCTATTTTTGAATTCTGCCGCTTCAACTCGCGAAGCCGCGTAGTCATCAAGCCGCTATTTTTGGACCATCCGTTTGGATGGAATTCTGGAAAGTGGCACTCAATTTTTTAATAAATTTTCGAAGTGCCCGACGCTCATCCCCGCTGGTGAAGATGAATTGAACCCCGATTCCTTCTACGCCGTTGACCACATGATGATTGATGACTCGGGCAGTGAGGGAAAATTTACTGCCGAAACCTTCAAAGTTAGCGCGCATGTCACAGTTGATACTGATACCAGGGCGCATTTCCATAAAGGCCCCGGACTCGGAGATATTGAGAATCTTTGTTTTCAGCACGCCAGAATTATCCAGGGCCGGCATGAGTAATGAGACAAAGCAGGGAATTTCCGAGCCAAAGCGCGGCCGGGCCTCCCACCAGCGCATGCGACGATCAAAAAATGGACGTCGCACATGGGGGAGGGCAAAGTAGATAATGATGGCGAGGTTCACGGCCATCAAGATCAGTGGGCCCACAAAGGGTCTCTCGCTCACGTACGGCCAGGTGAATTTTTCGTACGAAAGATGATTATAAAGGGAGTAAATTTGCACACCGACAAAAATGGGATAGGCCCAGGCCTTGACCGATAAAAGCGCCAGCCCCGCCAGCGGGAAGATAAACCAAAAATCCAAGACGTTCTTAAGACCCTGGATGTTTTGAACATTGTCCAAAACCACCGCCCAGTCCATGTCTGTTTTGAGCTTGAAAACCAACAAATTAAAAAACGGCACCAACAGATGCAGAATGCCTAAAACCACAAAGAGGAGGGGACGTTTTTTCATGTTTAATTTATCGGTAAAAAGGGAGAAAAGTTGAGAAATTCTGTCTATTTTACCCTTGAATGGGATTTTCAGCAAAAATGCTAGGCAACTAGCTGAAATCACTGCAACATGTAAAGATTACACCAATTCAACAAAATAGCGCGGCGCGTTGTCTGGTCGCGTACCATATACTAGACGGATCTTGTAGAGAGGGAGTTGTTTGTATGCAGTCTGGATATACCGTAATTTTTTTGGTCCTACTTGCCATGAGCGCGCCTGTTTATGCTGAACAGGATTCCTCTGTCGCTCAGAATATTAATTTTTATACTCCGGTGAGCGAAGAGAGCTGCGAGCAGCCGTTCTTCTATCAGGCCCCCCCCTTTCTTTTACAAGCAGAAGGCCGTCTCCATTCAGATCTGAGGCGGGCCGCTCTTCGGGCCGATCCCATTTTTGACTTGCACCGAGCGGCCTTGCGCTACCTGGAAGGTTCAGTTGATTTTGGCAATGCCTATGCGGACCTGAGTGTTACAGGAAGACGGGCGATGTCCAATTTTCATGTGCTTCATTACACCGGGAAGCTGAATGAGCAAACTGTGTTGGAAAGCTTGTCGAAGGATTCCATGGCAGATAAATACACCAATGATCAGCTTTTAGAGGCCATTCGCCGGGCGATTGCCCGCGCCTATAAAGTCGCTAATGTTCTTCCCTATGGTAACTCACCGGAGCGTCGGGATTTGGGCTGGATCACCATATCTGGTGAGGACGATCTGCCCTATCGTCCGGTCAATGTTCCGTCAGCTGAATACACCCAATATGATTTGGATGTGATGGTAGGAACCCATCGCGTGCGCACGCGCTACATGATGGCAGAATCTTTCAAGCTGGCACCCGTTCCCCCCCAGGTCAATGAGCGCAGCTTACCTCGCCCCCAAGTGCCGCAATTATCGAAGGATGCCAAGGTTTTAATTTTTGTCCACGGTATGGACTCGCGGCTGGAAGAGGCGGTTGATCTCTTTAAGGCCCTGCAGAAAATTGGACAAACGACCGGTGAGAATTGGACCATCATCTCCATGGACCTGCCGAGCAGCGGTTATGCGTCGATGCTGGATCACCGGGATATTTCTCCTTTGAGTGCCTTGGGAAATCCCCGACCACTATTTTTTGGATTTGATGCTCACGGAAAACACACCGTGCCGGTTTTGGATTTTATGGAAAATTTCGTCGTCAGCTTTGTCGATACGCTGGACCAGAAGTTAAATTTCAAAAATCAGATCATGGCCGTGATTGGCGGAAGTTTGGGAGGCAATTTAACTTTTCGTTTAGGTCGAAGGCATGATTTACCGTGGCTCAAAAATGTTGTGACGTGGTCGCCCGCCTCAATCTGGAGAGGCCTGGCGGACGGAGGTGATCTCTTTAAACAGATCGGAGTCGCCACGGCGTGGAAGCGGGCAGGAGGCGATCTCGCCAATTTAGAAGAAACACCCCGTCGGCGCAACGAATTTTTTGATCAGGCCTTCGGTGGTGCCATCAATATTGGTCTCATAAATTTAGTGCCGGCCCAGCCCGATCAATGGTGGCGCACCAGTTGGGCCTGCTATAAGAGCTCCCGCAAAATGTCCCGTCTCGATCGACAAGAAATCTACAACCCTAAGTTTCGCTTATGGCATTGGAGATTGGGGGCCGAGCAGTTGATCTTCAGTCAGCAAACTCCGCCCGATCGTCAGACACCTCGCTATCTGGACAATCACGTTCGCATGCTGTTGGCCTGTGGCATGAGTGATGATTTTAACTTCACCAATATTTGCAGCTCCACCAAAAAGACCGCCGAACGCATGACGAGAACTCCAGGGCGCGCGCTCATTATCAAGGATACCGGGCATTCGATTCACAATGAAAGGCCGAATTATTTTGCCAGTGAGATTGTGGATTTTCTTTCTCTGGAATAAAAAGGCCTCCCAGGAGGGAGGCCTTGAGATGATGCAAGGTCTTAACTTTGGCAATTACTGAATCAAAATTCCTGAACCATAAACATAACAAGGGCCATAGCCTGTCACGACGCGATCGGCATCGTAATCATAGCCATTGAAGCGACCGACGACTTCTTGTGAAGAAGGGTCGAGCAAAGTGAAGTTAAATTCTGTGGTTTCTCCACGATATTCAAAAGTCACCTGGCGCTGGCCGTAGACGCTGACCCACTCATCACGACAAACGCGGCGGGTGGTCGCTGGAGGAGTGCTGCAAATTTGACGGCCGTAGCGATCGGTTCGACAAACCGGACGACTCGGCACTGTCACATAAGAACAAACTGGGCGCACAACTGAGCGGGAGCAAGATTCCGTAGAAGTTCTTGGACCAGAGTTGCTGACCGTCGTGTTGGCGGCGGCGTTGACATCGTACGGTTGTCCAACTTCGTTTGAAGTCAAGCGAACTTGGCCATAGTTAGTCGGCAACTTCACGCCTCTTGGAAGATTAAACTGTACCTTTGATTTGCGGCCGTTGGCTTCCACCACAATGGTGGCAGATTTTTTCTGCTTAATTTTGAGGACGGCAGAGTGGACACCTTCTGTGAGTGTGAGACTACCGTCTTTGCCACGTAAGGTGAGCGGGCGTTTTGCTTCAAAAGTTCCGCGTACTTTTTCGACGCAAGAAGTGAGCAGAACCATGGACAAGAGTAATACAATTTTTTTCATACATTCTCCCTGAACTTGTTTGTTGAGGCCTTCTAACACAGGCCTTTTAATTTTGCTGGCCGACCCGGTAATTTCTACAAAAAGCCCTGTAAAAGTAAGGATTTCCCCCTGAAGAGCGGAAAAGTGGCCTCAATTATTGCCAGTGGTAGCAGAGAAAATTGCACGGGCAATTTCTCGAGAACTCAATTTTTTTCAGGAGTTGGCCGGCAAAGCGCCAATAAACTGCCCAAAAACAGGTTATAATGCCATAGAATTAGTATTGGGGGAGTTTATGGGCAACAGGCGTGATCACTTGTTTGGAAGATTATTAAGGCAAGCTGTGGCCTTATTGTTGTGTTCAATTTTAATCATGCACAATGATTACTTTGTCGGGCAGGCCTTCGCTCAGGATGAAGAAACCACACCGCATCCAGACGCCCATAGGCTCAGTGGTTGTGAAAATGCATCTCAGGCCTCTGGTGATCAATGTACAATCCAGACCGTTAACTATGACCATCAAGATATCATCGTCACAGAGGGTTATTACTCGATGCTGGTGTTGTGGGCGGCGGCCATGATTTCTCTCTTTCAAATACGCCGTTGTCTTCAGCCCTCTTTAAAGTGTGGTTGGTCAACGCTCTTCTCCGCAGTGGCCGGTCTGGCGCTACTGGCGGGCGAGGTGGTGCAAATTGCCATGTACTCTGAGGCGAAGGATAAAATCGAATATCGCGCCGATATGTTGAGAAAATTCAAAGATCACTGTGCGGGCTCAGGCTCAGGTTCGGCCCCAGCAGAAGGGGAGGGCATGATTGATGGTAAAAGTATCTGCGATCAATATACCGCGCTGATTGCCCAGAAAAAAAGCTATGAAAAGGCCAAGGATGCGGCAGAAATAAAATTCATGCTTCAGACGGGCGCTGCTGTGGCCTATGCCATCGCCGCCATTATTGAATATGTGGCGGCCTATCAGGATAATGCCACCGATGCCTCTATCATCTCAGCCGCCACCACCGCCGCCGCTGCCAACGCCAGTACCGTGGCAGGTTGCACTATGGGTGCTGCAGCCTGTGCGGCCGCATGTGGACCATGCACCGGGGCCATTGCCTCGGCCTCCGCCGCGATAGGGGAAATGATAGGCCAGTGGAATACCCCGCTTCCCATGGTCTCCCAGGCCCAATGCGAGACCATCTTGCAACCCTTAAATATAGCTCAGCAAACAGTGCAGGGGGCCTGTTCAGCGGCGGGACCGTGTGCCGCCTCCGGTAATGCATTTTCGGCCACACTCACGGCCCGCTATCATTTTCTCAACTGCACCCAATCGAAGCCTTGTACCTTAGGCTGTCAAAGCCAACCCCTCACAGTCGTTGCCAAGAATGAGGAACCATCCTCTGAAATTCCTGTAATGACGGAAAGCGATGCTCCCGATTTCTTTTTGAAGATGGTGCAATCCATGTTCAAGATGGATGCCTATGCCGGTGATTCCCCCAGCGCTTCCAATATACATTCCATCATTACAAAATCCTTGGGGCTTGCGGGTGCGGCGGTCATTATTATCGTGGCACTCTTCAAAGTGTCGGACAAGATGTCAGATACGCTCTATGGAACACCCTTAAAACGTGGTTTGTGGAATACCCTCCTGGCGGCCCTGGCCGGTGGTGGAGCGGCTTACACCAAGGCCGGAGTCATTGCCAAACTGGAAAAAAATATCGAAACGATCAATCAAATTCTTAAGGCCGCGGACCAGAGCACAACGAAAGTTGTCGTCGGAACGGCGGCCGCCATCCCGTTTAACTCTGTTGTTATCGACAGCGATAATATGGATGGGGCACCTATTATTTCAAACGATAATCCGCCTCTTCCTTGTCCCGGCGGTGGCGATGGAAAAGGCAAGTGCAATGAAATTTCCAAGGATATGGCCGTCTCTCTGCAAGAGCTGGAGTTAGGTTCGTTGGCGGGCCTGTCAAAGTCCCTCGCTTCGCTGGGAAAAGAGCTGGGAGGCTCACGGGATGTCAGCCCCAATGCCATGCGCTCGACCAGCAGTCTGGCCAATAACGCCGCCCGGGTGAAGAAATTATTAAAGGATTCCAAAAATTTATACAACCAGTCGCGCGGCAGAGTGGGGTTGGCACCGATTCCCTTTGAGAAAGTTGAAAGGGATATGTTAAAGCGCATGTATGATCAGACGCGGGCCACCCTCAAGGCGCAAAAGACTGATGCGAAAACACTTTTGAGCGCTATGGAGCCACAGGGTAATCTAACCGAGCAAGATAAGAAAAGATTTGCCGAGAAGGTCCAGGCCTTTGAGTCCCAAAAAGCTCAGGCGGGTGCTGCCGCCGGCGTTGCCGCCGATCCTTTTGCCGCCTTTACCTTGCAAAATGCAGAGGTCAATCCCGCCATCTCACTTGAAAGCGAGAACGAGCTCAATCCCGGAACTGAGGGAGAGGTTGCCATTGATGACTCTCTGATTATTCGCTCTAATGATATCGAAACAAATCCCGCCATTTCGCTGTTTGATATGTTGACCTCCCGATATATGAAATCGGCTTACCCTGTGCTTTTTGAGGAGCAGAAGTGATGAAAAATTTTTGGGTGACTGCGAGAAAAATGTTGGCCCTCTTTTTGGTTTGGATGTTAACCCAGCTTGGTCCAGTTCAAGAGTTCAGGGTCTTTTCTGGCGCATTCATCTCAAATGCTGTTGCCGCCGATGCCCGACTTCCCGACTGCAAAGACGTCGATCCCAATGGTGATGCAGTTCAACCGGACACTGATCGCTGTACCGTTCAAAGCGTTGAGCTAGAAGGTGATGGTTGGATAATTTCAGAAGGCTATGTCAGCACTCTGCTAACCTGGGCCGTGGCCATGGTTTTTATGTATCAAATTCTTCGTTGTCGGGTACCTGGCGTGAGCTGTGGTTATTCGACGATCTTTTCCGCTGTCGGTGCGGTGGCCCTTTTCGCAGGTGAAATTGCTTCGGTCGTCGGGTTCGCCACCACGATTGGGAAGATTAAGAAAAAAGTCGAATATCGCTTGGGTTCAGTGATTGGCCTTCAGGGGAAATGTGATGCCGGGACGGCCGGCACCGCAGGTTACACAGGATCTGGCTCCGGCTCGAGTGGCTCAGGTTATATTGGGGATGTGTCGCCTTGTGATCAGTTGGCGTATCTGACCGCTCAAAAAGATGCGCTTGAAGGTGCTAAAACTGCGGCCACCTGGAAGTTTGGTTTGGCCATTGCCGCGGGTGCCGCCTTTGCTATTGCGGCGATTATAGAACTTGTCGGTTGGATAAGGGGTAATACTCAGGACACCGCTGCAATCGCCTCTGGGGAAACTGCCAGTACTGCGATAAACACAACGATTGCACCATCAACTTGCGGTTCGCAGGGACCAGCTGCAGCTGCATGTACGGCGCAGTGTACGGCTTGTACCACTGCCATGAATATGTCTTTGGTTGGACTACAGAAATTGTTAGCTTTTCAGAATAATCTTGCGCCCAGTACATCACAGCTCGATTGTAATACGATAAAAGCGACCGTCAGCACGGCCTACTCCACAGCTTTTGCAGGATGTACGGTGGCCTCAACTGGCCCTGGTGGGGCCTGCGCGGCGGCCGCTCAGGCCTATGTGGTGCAGGTTAACAATAGGATGATAGATCTCCATTGTCCCGTTATGGATCGTTGCGCCTTGGGATGTTCTTTTCCAGGAACAATGATATACCGACAACCTCCTGGGGAGTTCCATTATAATATCGAAAGCAGGACATGTGAGCTTCAACAAACCGATATTCTGCAATTGCCCTCTGCGGAACTGCAGCAGGGGTACGGGGAATTGGCCCTAAACCATTACCTGAATGTGCCGAAGTTCCCTGATATACTTTTTAATGAGACGATATCGAGTTCATCATATCTCCTAAACGACGACGAACTTCAGCGTGAGATGGAACAGGCACAAACGGAAATAGATCTCAGAAGCAGGCAGGAGAAACTATCCTTAAGCGATTATCGAAAAATGCGACAATTTTACGGCGATGATTTGTTTGCCGATCATCAGTTTGATTTCTTAAAAATTTTTATTGCTAGGGCCGCAGCCGACAATGCCACAAAAACTACAGAAGATTCAGGGACGCCCGTGAATCAGGTGATTGGAAGTGGGCTAGGAATCTTGGCCATGGCCATCCCCGTTTTTATTGGACTGCTTAAGGCCACTGACACTACTGCCGATGGTGCTTTTTCTACTCCGGCCAAACGAACAGGCTGGAATACTCTGGCCTGCGTGCTGGCCTTTGCACAGGCGACCTATACAAAATTGGCGGTCATTGATGTCTTGGCAAAAAACATCACCACCCTTGAAGCTATTTTGAAACTGGGGGCCAACGATCCCCGTTCCGCTGCGGGGGCCATTCCCGTCTCAGACCTACCCTATACTGGTGCGGTGGTTATTGATGATCAATTTATAGATGGTCCCCCTCCCACCTTGCCGCCAGGTGATACCTTCCCGTGTCCAGCAGGTGGAGATGGGAAGGGAGGGTGTCTTGAGGTAGGGAATACCATGGATGCATCTCTCGGTTCGGTGGACCTCTCATCTCTGGCTGGTCTGTCGAATAGCTTGAAGAGTTTAAATAGCAGCACTGCTGGAAAACAGAGTATGGGAAAAGGAACGTTTTCCAGTACGGCAACCCTGGCCTCTGCGGCACGCGGGCTCAAGAAAAAGATCGGAGATTTGCAAAGCAGGCTCAACAAAAATAGAACGGATCATAAGTTACCAGCGATTGATTTTGCCAAAAATCAAACTCAGAAGTTGAAGGGAATGTTTAAGGCCACGAAAGATTACCTCGCGTCGAAAGGGATTACCCCTGAGCAGATGATGCCGACCTCGCCAGTTGAGCCTGTCGATCCAAAATCTTTGGAAAAAAAGCTGGCCGAAGATGCCGCCAAAGCCAAGGCCGCTGTCGTTGCTGGAGTGGCCCCCGTGCTGCCTGATCTGGGGGACTTTAAGTTTGACGATGGCGCAGGAGCTGGCGCGACTCTTGATGCAGGAGGTAATGCGGGAGGCGAATCGCAGGCAAATAAAGAATTGGATGACAGCTTTCAAGTACCCAATAATGACATCGGGTCTGATGCAAATGCCGATATCTTTCAGATGCTTTCATCGCGTTATTTAAAAACCGCGTACCCCATTTTCTTTGAAGAAGAAAAGGCACCCGTTCAGGTTCCACTTAAGTAGTCCTGTCGTATTCCTGTGCATAGAATTTAGTTAGACAACTCTTGATTTTCATCCGGGGGGAGCCTACCGTCTTCTATAATATACTTCCTTAGGAGGACTTTTTTTATGGAACATAAATTACCCGCATTACCATGGCCCAAAGATTCCCTTGCTCCCCATATTTCACCTGAAACGATTGATTTTCACTATGGTAAGCATCATATCGCCTATCTCAATAAGCTCAATGACCAGATTAAAGGTACTGAGTTTGCGGAGCTGTCGCTTGAGGAGATTATCAAAAAGGCGAAAGGGCCTACCTTCAATAGCGCCGCTCAAGTTTGGAATCATACTTTCTACTGGAATTGTATGTCGCCCAAGGCAGGTGGGGCCCCCAACGGCAAGGTTGCCGAACTGATTAATAAGAAGTGGGGAACATTTGATAAGTTCAAAGAGGTATGGACCAACTCGGCCGTGAATAACTTTGGCTCGGGATGGACATGGTTGGTCAAAACTTCAAGCGGAGAGCTCGATATCGTGAATACATCGAATGCCGGTTGTCCTCTCACGGAAGGACAAAAGCCGGTTCTCACCATCGATGTTTGGGAGCATGCTTACTATATCGATTATCGCAATGCTCGAGCGAATTACGTGGCCGCGTTCTGGAACATCATCAATTGGGATTTTGCCAATAAGAATCTCTAATGCCGCAGAGTTAAAAACTCAAGTATCATATTTTTTTTCGTCCGACACTTTTGCCCCCTAAAAAAGTGCGGACGAAAAAGTCTTTTCGAGTTACGATTTCTTCAAATCATTTTTAGGAGTAGAGCAATCATGACAACGGTGAAGACTGGGAACTTTTTGGTTTTGTGTGTCGGTTTGATTTTACTCAGCTCATGTTCGACGCCCTCGGTGTCCACTTCCGACAGTAAAGGCAGAGAAGGCGGGGGCGGACGTCCCGCATGGATCGATTCTCCTCAGGATGGTTGCACCGAACAGGAAATGTGCGCCGTTGGTGAGGGGCCTGGGAAAATGGCGGCCGAAGCCAATGCCAGAAATAGCATCGCTCAATTTTTTGAGACGCGGGTGAAGGGCTCAAGCACTGTCACCACGACCTCGGAAACGAAGTCGAATAATAATGGTATCCAGAGTGGAAAGGTGAATGAGACGACGGCAAAGCAAATCGAGGAATTAACCGATGAAGTTTTAAAAGGCGTCGTGATTAAAAAAACCTATGATGATAGAAAATTAAAATCCTACTTCGCGCTGGCATCGCTTAATAAGGAAGAGGCCCTCGGCCGCTTTCGTGATGAGATGAAACCCCTCGATACGCAAATGGAAGAACTGGTGAAAGACGGCCGTCGCTCCGCTCTGAACAGGGCCCTCAAACTGAATGATAAACGCGAGGCCTTAAATCAGCGTTATGCCGTTTTGGCCGGGAACCCCTTTCCTGCCAAGGTGAGCTTGCAAGAACTTTTAGGCAAGAAACGGGCAAAGGGTAAAGAAAATGTCGCCGTTTTTGTCGAGTTTGAAGCGCCCAAAGAGGCCCAGGATTTAAAAAATTTAGTGACGGGTGTTTTGACCGAGAATGATTATCAGGTCGTGGTGGATGATGGAGCGCCTCATTCTTATAGTATTCAAGGCGAGCTGGTGCATGAGCAAGAGCACATGCAAGTGGCAGGCTTTGAGCAGCATAAATTTATCTTGAGTGTGCGATCGATGGACAAGTCGGGGGCCAAGTTAGGCGGACTTGATAAGACCATCGTGGAGAATGGACGAAGTTTTAATCAGTGCCTTGCCAAGGCCCTGCCAGAATTAAAACAGTTTTTGAAAGACAACTTAGTTCTTTTAAATATGGATTAATGAATTAAAGGAGAACGGAACATGAAAAAGACAGTGATGCTTATGGCCCTTGTTTTAGTGTTTACCTCATGCAGTAGCACTAAAAAAGAAAAAGAATTGGTGGAAGTGAAGCATGAGGAGATAAGAAAGGATTATGAGGTGCGGGATACCAGCTCTGGAGAAGGAATACGTCCGGGTTGGGTTGAGGATGCAGCCGTGTGGGCCGAGGAATATGGGAAAACAGCGAAAGATGGTGCTGATTTCCGTTTTTTCTCTTTTGAAACTGAGCCGAAAGTAAGTCGTGAGATCGCCTGCAACCTGGCCAAGGCCAATGCTAAGGCCGACATCGCCGGCGAAATTGCCACCTTTATTGATAAGCAACTCGGTGCCAGCACAGAAGGTTCCGCCAGCATTGATCCGAACAATCCAAAGACCCAACCCCTGCGTGAGTTCGTTTCTAACACTCTCGCGGAAAAAATTATGGCCCTGATTCATGGAGCCAGCATTGTGAAGACCTACTGGGAAAAACGCGATTATCAGAAGAGCAGAGGTGCCAAAGCCGATTATATTGGATTCACCTGTGCTTCCTTGGTGAGAATTCCTACCAAAGAATTGCAAAAGGCGATCGATGAGGCCGCTAATCATGTGGTCAATGCGGTTGATGATCCAGGTACCAAGGAAAACGTGAAAAAAGCATTGAATGATGCTTCGGAAAATTTTGTAAAAGCAAAACAAGGTCAACTTTAATTAATTGAGGAGTCGTTTTATGAAGTTACTATTGGCATTACTTTTGGCCACCATGATGTTGAGCGCAGGCTGTGGCGGTTTCAAGGCAAAACGTGTTGATGCGGCTGAGTCGGATGAAAAGGCAATGGAAATCACGGATCAGTGGGTTTCCGGCGACACTGAAAAAGTGGTTCGCGATATTTTGAAACAAATTCAAGACCACAAGGGGTTCCAGGCTTTTCTACGCAAGAAAGGTTCTGCTCCTAAAATCTTCATCGCTGATGTGCAAAACATGACCTCGGAAGCTTATTTCCCTATCAATGATATCAACGACGAGATGTTAAATGAGTTTTCGTCATCTGGGGATTTTACCTTGATTGATGCCGCTGCTCGTGAAGCCGTCTTGAAAGAAATCACCTATCAAAATGATGGGATGGTTGATCCTGCCGATGCCAAAAAAGTTGGCAAGCAAACTGGCGCCGAGCTCATGGTCTTTGGTAACGTCTATATGAAACCAGAGTCCCGCGATGGCAAAACGATTAAGCAGTACAACGTCAACATTCGTATGACTGAGATCGAGAAGGCCGTTGAGGTTCTGCGTGTTCGTACAAAACTTTCAAAGTTTTCCGAGCAAAAGAAAACTGGCTGGTAGAAGTAAGGTTACACTCCAAGGCCGGAATGATTCCGGCCTTGTTTTTTCAAGGTAGATTGATATGAAAAATCAGGCGAATTTTCTCCTCATTTTGATCGTGGCACTTTTGGTTTCCGCTGGATGTTCCACCGGGGGCCTAAAAGAACGCGCAGAATTGCGTACTCTCATTTCCACCGCTAATTGGGATGGGGCCATCGACTACGTGGCGAAATCGGATTTTTATAAAACGGAAAATGTGGCCTTACTCCAGGCCATGGAACTTGGACTTCTCTACAACTCCAAGGGCGCGTACTACCAATCTACCAAGCTTTTGAACAAGGCCAAAGAAATTCACCAGAAACTTTATACGGTAAGTATCTCCAGTGCCGCAAAGGGAGTGCTTGCCAATGAAAATTATGACGTTTACTCCGGTGCTTCTTACGAGCGCTCACTGATTCATTTTTATCTTGCCCTCAATCATTATCTCCTGTTCCTGAAAGGCGAGTACGAGGGTTATAAGCTCACCGATAAGGACGGAATAAAAGATGTTCCGCCCAAGAAGCTAAATCCAAGCGAGCGTCGACTTGAGCTTCAAGGCGCCCGCGCCGAGCTTTTGGATTGGGACTCATACCTAAAATCCATTCAGGGTGATCGCGCTGGCAAGAGCGTATTTAAAAATGATCTTCTCGCCAAAGTTTTTGGTGGCATGATCCATGAGGCGTTTGAACGTCCTGAAGATGATCAAATCGCCTTGCAGCTTTATAAAGATGCCAAGCTGGTGCTCTTTAGAAATTACAATGCTTACAAAACCTACAATACTATCGCTCCAAAATTCAAAAGCGATTTTAATAAGCTTGCTGCGATGGGTGAGCAAGAGGTGATCAGCAATTATACCAAACCAACTTCCTTCACACAAAATTTGGAGTTGTTTTTAGATACCAAAATCTTGCAGCTGACTAAGTCTATGCGGCCAGGTGATTTGCAAACAGTGGCCAAGCAGATTCACGCTACAGATAAGGCGATAGGTGAAGCCGCCAAGCTGAGCCATCGCGCTAATGTGGGAATCGTTTTGCAAACCGGCATTATTCCTAAAAAAGTTCCTGAGAAACATTACTACAGTTTAGAAAGTGCGCTTACCCCCGATAATCCTACCGAAGGGCAAAAGGCCGTGGCCAAGTTCGGTTCCCAGGTTATTATGCTCTTTGCCGGAGCTCAGCTTGGACTGCTTCCTCCACCCAGCACCTATTCCCCTGCGGGAACCCAGCTCGGAGTCGCCACCGCCCAAGTTGCCGCCAATGCCCTTGCCATTAGTTTTGAACTCCCTGCCATGGAAAATCAGGCCATCGACGATCTGACCACTTTACAAATTTTCAACGGAACCGGAAAGATTGTGCAAGAAATGGACGTCCCGCTCATCAATCCGCTCCTCGATGTCGCTACTGAGGCCATTGCCGAAGATTCAGCGTCCCGTTACACCAAGCTCGGTGTGCGGCTTGCCTCCAAGCATCTCACGGCCATTGCGGCCTCCTACGGCACCTATACTTTGACCAAGCAGAAACTGGGTGACTTTTTTGCGAAACAAGCAGCCGTCCTCCAATATATTGGTGCCAGCAAGGCCATTGAGGCCTCAGAAAAGGCCGATACTCGCTATTGGAGCACTCTGCCTGCGGATTTTCGTATTCGCGATTTCTACTTAGATAAAGGCAGCTATACTTTTAAAATAGTGGTGAAAAAACTTTCAACGCCCGATGTTCCTAAAAAGATTATTGACCTGGGCGCTGTCAATATTGCCGATGGCAAACAGAAGCTACTGCTGAATTATAGAATTCAATTATAGCTCTGAGATAAGTGGCTTAAGAATTTTAGCCACCTCTTGAAAGCGCTCAGCACGAATGTAGTCTTGTAAAAGGTCTAACTCACCATTGGCGTTCTTGATGAAAGTCGTCGGATTTTTCCAAACCAGAATAGACAAGATCATCTTGTACTTTTGCTCGCCAATGGCCTGATTGAACGTCCTCTGCTTTTCGTCAAGAATAACGAGAATCCTATCTTGAAGTTCGGTCATTGCATTTGATGGGCCTTCTTCTCGTCTGGATCTGTCCGCCTCCTGGCACAAACCTATCACTTCCTTAAGGTCTGTAATTTGCCTGGTGTAAGTTTCGCCATCGACTTTGGACAAAAGGCGAAGGGCCTTCGGGCCCGAACCACTGATAATGGGAAAAGCCGTCTTGTCTGCGAAAGCAAGTGAGGACAACAACAGAGAGATTATTATGAAGAGCAAAATTTTTGTCATGGGCGGATTATAGGGCCTATTTGTTGTACGGCCACGGGGCCTGTAAAAAACTCCTGTGGACATTTCACTGATCGGCACCAATTCCCTAGCTTTCATTTATAAGGGTTGGATTTTACAATAATATTATCCCATATTCTCTGTGAGGTTTTCTGTGAGGAAAGGTCTATTTTCAAGAGTTGTTACGATCATTCTTTGTTATCTTTTGGCCGTGAATCCCGTCATGGCCCAGACGTTCAAGCATCAAGAAAAGGAGCTGGAAATTGAAAAGGCCGAAAATACCGGCGGCCAGGTCAGTTACAAACAGAAAAAGTTAGAGAAATCTAAAAATGAATTTGGGTTCGGCAATCAGCTGGGAGATTTTAGCCTTAATTACCTGCTTTTTATCTCACACTACATTCCCGGCTCACTTATGCCCGTGGTTTGTCGCAATCCCATGACCGCCGCTTTAACAGGTGGAGTGGGCGGAGTTCTTCCACTGATCTGGCTGGATAATTTAGTCTTCGCCTTGGGTAGCATTGTTTCTCTTTACACGGAACTGATGATTTTTGATCATCTTCAAAGTTACTACCGGAAGATGGAAGCTGACATGAAAGGGAGCGGGAGTGGGAGCGATGGTGAGGTAAATTTGCAGCTGAAAGGTTTGGAGCTGCAGTATGAGGCGCTTGGCCATGAGATCGAGCTTCTTGCAATGAAGGCCGATGCCATTCGTGCAACCAAGGCCGCCTGGCTTTTATCCGGTGCCCTCAGTGTTTCCATCGGAGTGATTCTGGCCACGGCAGGTGCGGCGGTGATGGCGACGGCAGCTGTTTCAGGCGGAACCGCAGGAGCGGCCGCCGGGGCCAGTATTGGTGCCGCGCTGGGAGTTGAGGTCTACGGAGTTGGTGCGGCGGTTGGAGCCGCTTATGGCGGTGTCATCGGAGCTGAATATGGTGCCCTGTACTCTGCCGCCGCTGGAGCTGCGATCGCCGAGGCCATGCATTCAGTTACCGGAGATGTTTGTGCACCGATGTTTGGAATTACGGGGGCATATCTCGGGGCAGTAGGCATCAATGAGGCGGTCAAAAAATACAAGGATGATGGGGAACCACATCCTGATATTAAATTTCCCCCACCGCCCAAATCGACCTATAAGGCCCCGGCCGGCGCGAGCAAAATATTACCTGTGGTGACTGGTGCCCGATCGTTCGAAGAATTGGTTTATGGCCTGATCGAAATGCAGACGGGGAAGAGCGTAACCTTGCCCCAGTATCAGCTGATAAAAGCGGAGTTGGAAAAAAATAGTGATTTTAAAAAAGGAGTTGATGAGGAAGAATTCTCATCGTTAAAAAAATATATAGCTTTGGCCCTGAAGGAAGATTTTTGGAAAAAATCTTCTGAGCTGATACAAAAACTATCGTTGCTGGGTGAGGCCCACGCCACGACGGTCAATACTCAGGATGATCAGGATGAGTCCGCGGCGATCAGTGATGAGGCCGTCGAGTCAGAGAGTCTGGCCGATGGATTCAATATTTTTAAGGATGCGACCGCGGTTTTTAACACTGGCAGCAACGTTGTCAACTTGACCAATGATAGTGAGATCGGCGCGGATTTTTCCAAGGTGCGTGCCAATCCGATTGCCAACGCCCCTGAGGTCATTAGCAAGTATTTGAGCTGGGACTTCTTTGTAAAATTTGCCAACTATCTCGGCTTCAGCAACGGGGGAGAGTTGGCCTTGCTCCTCTATGTGACGATGGTGGGAGATTTGGTGGTTTTAAAATCCAGAAGCTGGATTATGCATCCGCTTATACCATTTTTCTACGGAATTGACGGGACGTGGGAAGCCAAGCTTGTTTCTTCAATAGTTGCTGCTTATTTTGCCAACGCCTATCGCAAAGAGGTGATTGAGGCAAAAAAACGGGCCATTGGTTTTAAAATTCGTGTGGGCGAAATTATTACGGCCATGAATAAACCGGGGGGGGGAGCAGCGACTGTTCAAGGGGGGAAATTTTCCTTCACCAAAGGAGCATCTACAGCTCTCTCGTCATCTTTGGAAAATAAAGAGTGCATAACGAGTAGCGATTTAATCGGTCCTCAATCAGTCGGTCCATGTCCGGGGCAGCAGAATTCAAAAACCACTGCGTTTGATCTTGATAGTGAGGGCTTTCGTTCGGCCTTCGGAAATATAAGTGCGATGGCCGCTGGTACCGCAACGAGCTTGGGGCAAGCGTTAAATCACATGTCCTCGGGTAATAATTCAGGGGCGCGCGGACAGTTACGCAATTTAGGGGGAGCCGGGCCGAGCTTGGCGGCGGCCATCAAGGGCAATCTTGATCTTCTTAGCAAAAAATTTCCGAAGAAAAAAATCAATGATCGGTTGAGTGAACTCGAAAAACTTTATACCGGACGTATTCAAAATGCTCTGCGCTCGGCCGGTGTCAAGGCCCCGGCCTTGGCAGCCGCTCCCCTGTCTTTTGCCACCTTGGCTTCAATTTCGGCACCCACCGAGACTAAGGACAATGGGGCTGGTGCCGTTAAGGATGTTAATACCTTGAAAAAAAGTGGCGGATCGGCAATCCCTGATTTTGGAGGTTTTAAAATGGACTTTGCTAAAGGTAAACCTCTGGCCACCGAGGGCGGGCAGATCAGCGCTTATTCGAAGCAAGACTATCTGGATGCCACCAAAGGAAACTTTGAATATAAGGACGATGATATCGGTCAGAATGCTCAGGAAGATATTTTTAAAACCATCACTCTTCGTTATTTCAAAACAGCTTATCCGCGAATTTTTAAGATGAAGGAGTGAATCATACTTTGCAATGAATAGTAATTTAGTCAATGCCATGAATCTTGAGGGTGTTCGCCCATCTTTAGTGGGACTCCCTCTTCCGCTCGTCATCGAGGCCAATAAGCACATTGAGCAAATGGGCCTGCTCCTGGCCAAATCCACCATCTTGTCAACCTTTCTGCACAACCTCTCGGTCTCTTTTCCTGAGCGAATTTTGGCCGGCACCATCTCCGCTTTTTATAGTTATGCATTGTCTCAGAACTTAGAATGGGTCAATCAACAGACCTGTGATCAGATAGTCATGGCATCACTTCTTCAGGATATTGGTCTGGGAAAAGTGGCGGACAAACTGAAGGGAATCTCGTTTGATGTCCTGTTGAAAGATCATCGGCAGGTTTTTCATTCCCATCCCAAAGAGGGATTACTCTTGCTTCAAGAAGTTGAAGATATTTCAGAACGTGTTCGTCAAATTATCTATCAGCATCATGAGCAGCAAAACGGCCAGGGTTTTCCCAATGGGATTAAAGGACTGCGCATTTATCCTCCGGCTAAAATTTTGGGGCTAGCGTCAGCCTTTGCAGATCAGATGATGAAAAATCCAGGTGAGCTGCCTGTGAATATTTTAAGGCAATTTGTGGCCGACCGTGAATTGATGCTATGTTTTGATGGTGATTGCGTTAAGGCCATGATTAAAATATTTATGTCCAAGAAAGGTAGTAGGGGTAATTATGTTTAGGAAAAACTACGTTGTCTCTGTCATCATGAGCGCTATTTTTTTCACGGCTCCGGCATGGTCCGCTTCTTTTACGGTGAAAAATATTAAAAAAGAAAAGAACTTGGTGATTGCAAACGGGCTCTCGGAAGCGGAAGGCTCCAAACTGTCGGTGGTGGTCAAGGGCCAGGATTGTGTGGCCCAGGTTAACAAGGTCAAAGGAGAAAACGTTCTTTTGCAATTCGATTTTAGCTGTAGTCTGGAGCAGGTTGAAAAAGGGACCACGCTGTCCTATTCGATGGATGCAGCCACCGACACCGCTGCCGAGAGTTTTGTGGTGTCTCGGGTGGACTCTAAAAAACATCTTCTTTATACCCGAGTTCCCTCTGGGACGAACATTAACGTGGGATCGGAGTTTACCATTTTTTCTCCCGACAGCAATCATTGTGTCATTCCCGTGGTTTCAGTTGCTGCAGGCTCGGCTGCGCTTGATACCCGCCAATGTTCCTTCGAATATGAGATTCGTCCAGGGCTGAAACTGGAGGCACGTGCAGGCATCACTAAACGCACCGGAAAACAACGAGGGACCGTCGGCCTTGATTCCATGTACTTTCTTTTTGGGGCAGGATATCCGAAGATTTCCTATGGCAATGCTCAGGACAAGAGTACGACGGATACGCTGAGAAATGATTCATCTATTTCCAACACCAGCTTTGCACTGGATTTGTTAGGAGTCTACTTCCCGATTTCCAATGGCACGATACTTTGTGGTGGTTTGGCCCATGTGGTGCGTGACGGATATTCAGGTTCCAGTACCAAGTATGAGATCTATCAGATTCAGGCGGGACTCTCTTTTTTATTCTTTTTTAATAAACAGCGCTTTGGAAAAGGACCCTTTTTAAGAACTGATGCAGGAGTTGCACGCTATACCGCCACGGCCGTGACCAATAGTACAGAGGGTGGGCTGGCCAATACTCCGGCGAAAAATGGCTGGGGCGCCATGGCCGGCGGAGGATGGTCCTTTAACGTTACCGACAGTGCCCTGATGTTGGGAGAGCTGTTGTACGCCTATCGCTCCATGGGTGATTCAACAATCTCAACACTTACAGTATCGCTTGGGTTTATGTTCTGATCTTGAGAGGTCGTTTTTGCCCAGCGATTTTATACACTATTTCCCTCTGTTATAATGATGACCACTATGTGGAAACGAGTTGCTCTTTTTATCTCCATTTCCTTTGTCACTTTGTCCGTGTTGGGCCAGGAACAGGTGGCCTTCTTCACCAAGGACGAGGTGGAAGAAGGGCGGGCCCGTTTCTGGTTTAGGTACTATACCCAAGACGGACGGCACACCTTTTTACGTCATCTCCACAATGGAGAAGGTTATCGCGGGCCGGTGGAATTTACCCTGGCCTCTTACGGTTTGCCTTCAGAGCTTTACTATCTCGGCTTGATTGAGAGTGGTTTCATTCCCCACAGCTTATCTACCGCCAAGGCCCGAGGGCCGTGGCAATTCATGCCCGCGACAGGAATGAAATATGGATTGCGGATTGATGAGCTCGTTGATGAGCGGATAAGTGTGCCGAAGAGTACCAAGGCGGCAGCTCATTATCTGCTCGACCTCTATAATATTTTTCACGACTGGGCCCTGGCCGCTGCTGCCTATAATGCCGGCGAGTATAAAGTGTTGGATGCGATAAGAAGGGGTAATTCAAGAAATTTGCGGTCGTTGTGTGAGCAAAAACTTCTGGTGAATGAGACCTGTGACTACGTGGCAAAAATCTGGGTGGCAAGTCAGCTTGATCGACGACGCCTTGAGTTTGGAATCGAAGCGCCAGAGATCACCGAAGCCCCTGACTTTTTTTGGCGGGCCATCCCGATTAGAAGAGCGAGTGAGATTAGTGAGCTGGCTTTTACTTTGGGACAAACGGAGAGCGATCTCAGACATTTCAATCCCGATTTACTGACGAACTTTATCCCCGGGCAAGTGGCTCGGCCTTATTATGTGTATCTGCCCAATCGTTACTTTTTGCAGGCAAAAAAAAGTTTGGAAGAAGAAGGACGTCGCGCCTTTAAAATCAAAGACCCGCTTCCGCTCAAAAAACTGGGATTAAGTCTCAAGGCCGGCGATGCTCTTTGGGTGCGCAAAATTTCCGGCAACGGTCTGCAGCTTGAAGCGCCTTCATCGGGCAAACATATTGTGTTGAGCATGCAAGAATTTGAAAAGCTACAGGGCAAGTTTTAAATCGTAATCTTCGGCCAGGTCCTTAAGCGCCTGTTCCACGATAGCTCCAGGGATGATCAGGTCGACGACAGAAGCCTTGTAGTTGAGATCCAAGTGACATTTTTTTTCACAAGTGAAATCTCCCGAGACAATTTCCACCGTCTTAATCGGAAGCTTGTTTTGAAATTGGCCGTACCATTTAAAAAATTCTTCCAGTTTATTACGGAAGGCATTGAAAATGTCGTCTTTAGAATCTTTGGATAAGTTATAAATAAAATGACCTGCATCCATTTTTTTGCCATTAATAATAATTTCTATCATTCCGCGAGAATTCAGAGATAAGGTATCATTCAGACAGCTTGGGCAATAGTTGGTAAGTTGGGTTTTGCTCATAATTGACATTTCAAAGGATTCCTTGAGTAATAAGGCCACCAATTTACAACCGTCTCTTTCAGAGACAAACTAGGATACAATATACCAGTTCCTTGTGGAATTTTTCAAAAAATAAAAAAGGATTTTTTTAATGGCGGATACTAAAACTATAAAAATGCATGACGGAGTGGAGATTGCCTGTCAGATCAAAGAAATGGGAGGCCCGATCTGGCTTGTTGCGACTCATGGCATTGGCGAACACCAGGAGCGTCACCAGTATTTGTCTGACATTTTTGGTCAGTATTTTAACGTCTTTCAATATGACCTACGGGGCCACGGGCGGAGTGGTGGACCTCGTGGTGATGTAACCTCCTTTGATCAATACATGGGTGATTTGAGCGAGCTGATCCAGTATCTTCATCGTGAGTATCGTATGAAGCGCTACGTCCTTTTTGGACATTCAATGGGTGCGCTGATTACCGCCAGCTATCTTCAAAATTTTCACAAAGCGGAATATTATCCCGAGCGTGTTTTTTTAAGCGCACCACCGGCCGCGGCAGTGGGTCTCTTGGGGAAATTCGTAGAGTATGCTCCCCCCACCCTTTTTCGCAAGGTTGAGAAGTCCAGTTTGGGTATCAGACTCAAAGGACTCGTAGATTTAAAATATTTGTCCCACGATCCTCGAATCGCGGAAGCCTACCTGTCCGATCCTTTAAATGAGTTGGCGCTTCATACCAGACTTCTTTTTGGGATGGTGGCCACGGCTAAAGATGTTTTTGCACGCCCCATAAGACCAAAGTGTCCTGCCATGTGCGTTGTGGGAGGGGCTGATCAAATTGTAAATCCCCATTTTTTAAAGAAATATTTTGCTAACGTGGATCGTTCTTTTGACTTTCAGATTGTTAAGGGTGGTTATCACGAACTTCACAATGAGATAGAAAAATATCGTCACGTGTATTTTGAACTTCTCAAAAATTTTCTCATGGACTGTTTATATCGAGAGTAAGTTTTGAGCGCCGGTAAGAAAACGATGAATGATTGAAAGACCGTCGCGACTGGCTTCCTCAATTTCCCGTTGATCAAGGATCGGAGTGAGAGTTTCATAAAAGTCCCAGCTTGCCTCCGGATGTCCCTGAATTCCAAGATAAGGAAGATTCTTATGACAAACTAACTCGTGGATACATTCTGGGGAAGAGGCAAGACATTCAAAAGAGCTTGGGAGCTTTTTTATTTCATAGCGATGACACTTGAAAATTCTCAACACCTCACCTTGCTTGAAGCCTTGTTGATTTTGTAACACGGTAAACTGACGCGTGCCTTCAAGCAACTTGGCATCTTTTGTGACTAAGTCGACCGTTCCGCCAAAATAATCGGCCATCAACTGATGGCCAAAGCAAATTCCAAGTACAGGGATTTTCTCATCCAGTTTTTCTCGCACGAACTGGGCCACCTCTTTTTGCCAGTCAAGACGATCGCAAACATTTGAAGAACTCCCAAACACCAGATAGGCATCGGACGCCCGGTTGCGGCGTAGCGCCCGGACCCCAAATGTCGGCGCGTGGTGATACTCCATCGGCAGGTTAAACGCCTGGACTAATTTGTTGAAACATTGATAAGCGGGGGCGTTGATGGCACAATCGACGACACAAATGCGCATGGTTTTTTTAAAATGGAAGTTTAACATGCAAGAAGCTCCAAGGTACTATCAAACTTTTTTAACGCCCATTGGTATCATGGAAGTTCATGCCGATCAAGCGTTCGTGCTGCAAGTTAATTTGGTGCTGTCAGGAAAAAAGGTTTTGGTCACTCGGAAAAATGCCGTCACCAGAAAGACCGGACGGCAGCTCATGGAATATTTTAAGGGTCAGCGTAAAATCTTTGACCTCCCTCTGCATTTAAAGGGAACAACTTTTCAGAAAAAAGTGTGGAGTGCCTTGGCCCGAATTCCCTATGGTGAATCTCGTTCATATGGAGAAATCGCAGAGGAGATTCAGAATCCCAAGGCCTGCCGTGCGGTCGGAATGGCCAATCATCGCAATCCTTTTATGATTATTATTCCCTGTCATCGAGTGATTGGCGCTTCTAAAAAATTAGTGGGGTATGCGCCGGGTATTAAGTATCAGGAGTGGTTGCTGGATTTTGAAAGCAAGGCCCGGGCCCGCTCCACTGCTGGCGGGTGTGAATAATAAAAGGCCGAGTACACCGGGTCAGGTGTGAGAGTACTGGCATTTTCACGATAGAGCTTGATTAACCCATTCACCAAATCCTCGGGGTCTGCATGTTGAGCGGCAAATTGATCGGCCTCATATTCATGCTTGCGCGAGATAAGGTTTCCGAGTGGCACGAAAAAAAAAGTGTAGACCGGGGCCACCAGTGTAAAGAGCAGCAAGGTTCCTCCCAGAGTGATGGTTTTTACACCGTGAGCGATAAAAAAAGTTGGCCACTCGGCCAGCACACCCAAGAGATAAAATCCTATGAAGGTGCTAACGATGCTAATGAGCAAACCCTTGATGAGATGGTGCTTTTTATAATGACCGATTTCATGCGCCAAGATGGCGCGCATTTCTGCCGGACTAAGGCTTTTTAAAAGCGTGTCAAAAAAAACGATTCGTCTGGCCTTCCCAAATCCGGTAAAGTACGCGTTGCCATGGGCGGTTCTTTTTGAGGCATCCATCACGAAAAGTCCCTTGAAGGGGAGCTTGGTCTTCTCAAGCAAATCTTCAATTTGCGCTTTTGTCTCTCCCTCCTCAAGAGGGGTGAACTTATTAAATAGGGGAGCGATGAGCGTGGGATAGGCCCAAATAAGAAGAACTTGAAAAAGTGTGGTGCAGATAAATCCAATCCACCACCAGCTCCCCACAAAGGTCATCATAAGCCAGAGAAGCAAGCTGGCAAAAGGCAGACCGATAACAGCGCTCACAGCGAGACCCTTAAAAAGATCGATGACAAAAATTTTGGGCGTGGTTCGGTTAAAGCCAAACTTGGCCTCAATGACAAAGGTGTAATAGATCGATTCAGGAAGATTTAAAAGGAGTTCCACCAGGGAAAATAAAATAAACAGACACAAACCTTCCAAAATGGGCGAAGCCAGTGAGGGAAATAAATCATTCGCTTTGGCCGCCCACTGAGTGAACAGCTCAAGGCCGCCGGCAAGGGTCCAGGCCAGGAGGATGAGAAGATGAACCGTGCGAAAAACTTTTCCCGTTTTTATCTTTTCCATTGAATAGGTCACGGCCTTTTGATGATCCTCGAGACCAATGCCGCCACTTCGATCAAAAGGAGCAGGGACCTGTTTTCGGTTTATCCAAATATGGCGCTGATGACGGAGGTCTAAATAAGCTTGAACAAGAGTTCGAGTAAAAAGAAAGGCCAGAAAAATTTTTGTGGCCCAGATAACTGTGAGTTCCATCGCTACTCCTTGAAAGAGTACAATGGTAGACCCTTTCGCTGGGAATGTTCAATGACTTTGCCAAGCCCACTGGGCCGAGGTATTTTATTAACAATGGTTAAAAGAATGAAGTTGGATGAGATTCCAACCCTTGAGCAGATTTATGCCTCCTATCCCAATACCCAAGCGCTATTGTTTGATATGGATGGAACTCTCTTTGATTCAGAGGGGCAGCATGCAGTAGCTTTGCATCACACCTTTAAGGCGCTGGGCCAGGGCGAAATCCTGCGATTATCGGCAGAAGAAATTAGACAGCAATATATCGGGAAGCCCGATCCCCATGTCTTCGATGATTTAGTAAAAAATAAATGGCTGGGGGGAAGCGTCTCCTTAGATCAGTTTCTCGATTTGAAGAAGTCGTTTCTCTACAAAACCGTGAATGCTTTGGGGCCCAAAGATTTACTTGTGGCCCCCATGGAACTACTCCTGAAGCAAATCAGAAAAGCGGTTGATGCCGGGGCCCTTAAGGTCGGACTGGTTTCGGCCAGTGAGCGACACACTATTCTTTCCTACTTAAAACAGGCCAAGCTGGTTGATTTTTTCCAGGTTACAATCTCCCGTGATGATTGCACCCGCTCAAAGCCCGACCCTATGCCTTATGTCCAGGCCATGCAGAAGCTTGGCGTTCGTCCCAATGAAACCTTGATTTTTGAGGATTCGCCCACGGGATTAAAGTCGGCCCGTGCCACGGGTGCCCATATGATCCAGGCGGGATGGTTTACCACTCACTCATGAACGCGAAAATGATCCAGGTATTCTGTAACGGAATTTACAATTAGCATGAAATGTTTGCGTGCAAGAATTCGCGTGGCCCGATAGGGTCGGTTGAATTGTAGGTCATTGAGGCGCACCAGGAGGCGCTCTTGCTGAAGTTGTCGATGGGTATAAGAGCTGAGGGTGTAGGCAAGCGCAATAGGGAACTTAATCAGATCCAGTGTGAAGCCGGCAACACCGCCGGCGATAGCGCCGGGAAGACCACCGTAAAATCCCCCTCCCAGAAAACCATAGATCGTTAAAATGGCCAATGGGCCAACTCTGAAATTGGGATTATAGGCACCGCCTAAGTGGGCCAAAAAATCGGCAAAATAGATTTTATCAAATTGGCCTAGAACGATTTCCGTTTTTTTGGCGTTGGCTTCCGTTTGCTGGACCACCTGATAGATGGGGCAGCTCGAAAGGACGGCCGGCTGCGTATCGGCGCAACGAAGAATGAGTATTTTATCGTCATGGCGTTTTAAAAGGTTGTCGTGGTGGATAAGGGGAATCTCAACTTGATCAAGGGGCTGGCGGTACGTTTTGGCCTGAGTAGATACCGATGTCAGGAGCATCAAGATCAAGAACAACCATCGTAGATTCGCACGCATATCGCACCCTTTGATAAATGACATTACACCATCCTTGGGGGTGTACCAAAGGAATCACCTGGTTGAAAAGGGGTGTGAAAGATTTACTCTTTAAGTAGGGCACAGGCGGACTGATCCGAGTGCAGGCAACGAATGGCCAGAATATCAACCTGAGAAGGATGATTGGTACTCGTCAGAGGAACTTCCTGATCTGTTTTAGATTGCAGGGTCACATGGTGATTGGTGCTAAAGGCCCCGCGTGGATAATGCATGACTGATTTGTAATCGTAGGTTCCAAAATCAAGAGAGTTATTGCCAACCTTCATAAAATTATGGCGATGCTTTTCCTCGATGTTACACCACTTAATATCAACAAAGCTGTCACGATCATGACGTGTTTGTTCGTGCCAGAGGCCAAGTGCATGACCAACCTCGTGCACCACAGATCCTCGATCGCAATTTTTGGCCAGGCCAATTTCTTGCCGGCCTCCCGTCATTCCGATAAAAGACCAGCAGCCATCGGCCGTCACAAACTCGATATAATTGGCGGCATTTTCAACTTCAACAAATTGGACAAGATCTCCAAGGGCCTTGCGCCACTCGACGATGGCATCATAAACTCGGTCTTTCTTGTCGAGTTTCGGATTAATTTTGAAATTCACAATATTATCTTTCCACTTGCGCCCAAGAACTCCCACCGCCTTATTTTTAAATTCTTCTTTGGTACCTAGGGCGATATCGCCTTCGGCCAGGGCCATGTTCTTGTGAATTGTATAATAAATCTGGATGGGAACTTCCGATCGGTCGGTTTCCATGCTGGCCAATCCTTCACCTTCGTTCTCTCCCGTTTGAGTCGGGGCACACTTGGAGTGGTCACGGTTATCGGGCAAGCAGCCACTTAAGCTGAAAGTTGTCAGGATGAGAGTCAGAAAGAGCAGGCGAATGGGCATACGACGTCCTTTAAGGCACCTAGTCTGCCCCCAAAGTGAAATTGAGTCAAATCACGAGTAACAATTATCTAACTTGCTAAGGACTGCCGCTACAATCTTGAACATTAAATTTGCCGCGATTAATGGTGCGACAGTATTCCACCATTCGCGTGGTCATGACTCCCTGATATCGATCAGAAGAGGGATTGATGCCAACCTGCCCAAGAATGCGCGGGCTGAAATCGGTACTATTGTAGGAGAGTGGACCCCGTTGACCATTCGCGCCCTTGGCCGGAATCGTGATGTGGTTATTACAGTTTTCATTGTCGCCATGGTTTAAATTCAAGTTGGGATCGGCAATGCAGACATTCACCTCTCCGCTCGGTAGGCGTTGGAGGGCATAGGCCTCTACGGCGTGATTGTAGGAGGAGTTGCCGGAGCCTGTCCCTTGGGCAGGATTGAGCGCACCTCTAATTTTGAGCGAGACTCCTTGCCATGGACCATTGGCGTTCCAAGGGCCTGTACCCGACCCAGGAAAGGCCGGGAGACGATCCTCGAGACCATCCAGCAAGCTATCGGCTTCGCCCGTGTTCATCGGCTGATAGGCCCGCGTTGGCCAGTCGTCTGAGTAGAAGGGAGGGGCACCGTTGGCATATTGGGTATCAAGGGCATTAACCTGCTGCCAATCGATGGCGGAATAGCGACCGATAATCTCCTTGTAAGTCGGGTGAGATGACAGAGTCTTGAGATTGCTATAGCCCGGAAGAGTGGCGGGAAATCCCTGGGCCACTCGCTCAACTTTCTTGGCAAGATAGCTCACAAATTGTGGTGTTCCTTCTTCAGGAATGGCCCCATAGGCCGCTCCGGTGGCGGGATCGATTTCGGGGTCCTGGGCGGTGAGGGCCGGGATATTGGTCAGACCTGGTTGCTCGAAATGGAGAGAAACCGTGGGGCTGGCCCAGTTACTCGGGCGATAGCTGGTGCCGTCACCGGATGGGGTGGCAATGGCATCACTTTCCGCTGATCCCAGGTCAGGATCGCCGGTTTTTTCTTTAAAATAGCGATCAATTTCCGGGTCCTTTCGTCGCAGGTCTCGCAAATTTCTAGCACCTAAAAAATTGGGATTCTGGCCCATCAGCATGCGATCAATTTGCGTTTTTATGTACCGAACATAGGTGGGACTCGGAACCGTCATGGCAGGATAACTATGGAGAGTGGGTCGGAAACGGGCCAGCGAGGAAAATTTTCGTCGCTGCAGCTGGAGACCTGAACAGAAGCCTTCCTTATTGGGATACTTGGCATAGGCCGTGGAGTTTCCATCGTTGGTGAAGGCCAGCTGATTTTCCGCCGTTGGCATAATCTGTGAGGCCTGGGATTGGAAAATACCATGGTCATTGGGGCAAATTTCTGAACAGTTGCAGATATTGGGAAGACACAGTTCGCCCATGGGAATGCATTGGCAGCCGTGACCGCCCAGACTTTCACGATAACGCTTGGACTTACTCATAAACTCTTGCGCCAGCTGGGTGGCGGTGAAACCGGCATTGGGCCGAATGCAAGAAGGTCCACTGGGATAGGTCTCAGCGCTGGTGCTATTGGGCGTACTGGCCACCCGATCACGCCAGCGTGACATGGCACCGCTGTACTGTGCCTGTCCGCCTGAGAGGGCCTCGACAGTGTCGGTGGTGGAGTAGGGAATCCCGGTTACGGGATTGACGCCGGTGAGTCCCGACAGGTCCTGATTGCAGGATAGAATCGCGAGACAGGCGAGGGCGAAGAGTGCCGCAAATATTTTCTTCATAACTTCATCCCTGCCTATGAAATTACTTTCTCGTCGCCAGATCTCTTGCCACCTGCTCCAGGTAGAGATTTTCAGGATAGCGCAACTTAATTAAGTTTTTGAGTTCGCTAAATTCTTTCTCGCTGATTTTCTTCCCTGCTTGAATGCCCAGTAGTACGCCACAAAGTTTCATGGAGTAGGAGGACTCATGGGAATCAGAATAGAGATCGTAGTCTTTTTTACAGTAGAGAGATGGACGGGGTTTTTTGGCGCCGGTGTAAATGATATCGGCCAGAATTTGCAGGTTGATATCTTTACCACTGTAGTCCTGACCCTCAATCATCTTAAAGGCCTGTTCGTAATTTTTATTGACCAGATATTGTTTGAGATCGTGCCAGAAAACCATTTGCGTGTTGTGGGGAAATTCCACGCTTTCTCGCTCCTGCTGGCTGGATGGTTTTTTGGCAATTTGCATTTTGAAGATGGTCAAGCGTTCCTGGGTATCTTTTGTCAGTAGCTTCGGATTGGCCTTGAGATAGGCTTCCGCTTCCTGATAAAGCCTGCTTGCCTCAGGCCAATTTTCGGCCTGCACGTTCATACTGAGAAGGGGAAGATAGGCCAGCATTTTGTCTTGCAGGTCTTTGCGCTGGAGCGCTTTTTTATAGAGGACCTTGGCCACAGAATACTGGTGGAGCATATGGGTCTGCTCGGCCGCATTGAGATAGTATTTGGTAATTTCGGTGTGACTTTTTCCTTCCTGCTGAAGCCATGCCACCAAATCCCCTTCCGATTTGCTCATGAGAGCATTGATCTCCGCTTCAGAGTATTGGGCCGCCTGGAGGACGGCCGAGCCGGTGAGTAAGAGAGCAATGATTAATTTCTTCACGGTGCGCCTCCGCAGTCTTGTACATTAAATTTACCACGGTTCACGGTGCGACAGTATTCCACCATCCGCGTCGTCATGAGCCCCTGATAATGATCGGATGAGGGCTCAATTCCAACCTTGCCCAGCACTCGCGGGGCGAAGCCCGAGCTGTTGTATGACATACCGGCGCGCTGGCCACCGCTTCCCTTGGCAGGAATAGTCATGTAGTTCTGGCAGTGACCGTTACTCCCGGGCCACAGATTGGGATCGCCGATGCATACATGGACTTCACCACCAGGCAAACGCTCAAGCGCATAGGCTTCCACCGAATGGTAAAAGTCGCCATTACCCGATCCTGTGCCCAGAGCGGGATTGAAAGAGCCTCGAAGTTCCAGTGAGACAGACTGCCAGGGGCCACTCCCGTTCCATGGCCCTGAACCTGAACCGGGATATGATGGGAGACGGTCTTCCAGACCGGAAAGTAGGGCCTCTGACTCACTTGTTTCCATGGGGCGAAAGGAACGTGTGCTCCGATCCGTGGAATAGAACGGTGGTGTGCCGGCACCATATCGTTCGTCCAGAGCATTCACCTGCTGCCAGTCAATGGCCGAGTAGCGTCCGATAATTTCTTTGTAGGTTGGGTGCTGGGAAAGTGAGTGCAGGTTTGAGTAGCCTGGAAGGGTGGCGGGAAAACCCTGGGCCACCCGTTCAACTTTTTTTGCCAGGTAGTTTACAAATTCGGTCGTCCCGGCCATTGGGATGGGTCCGTATGCGGTACCGGTCTTTGGGTCGATGTCGGTGTCCTGGGCCGTGTGAGCGGGAATATTGGTGGATGTTGGTTCGTTAAAATGGAGGGTGACGGGCACACTTCCTGCGGGGGGATGATAGCGTTCTCCATCACTATGGATAACTGGGTCGGTCAGTGCGGGCGCACCCGTTTTCTCCCTAAAGTAACGATCAATTTCCGGGTCCTTGCCTCTGAGCTCTTCTAAATTTCGAGCCCCCAAAAAATTGGGGTCCTGGCCTGCCATCATGCGATCAATTTGGATTTTGATATAACTTGTATAGGCAGCGCTCGGAACGGTTAAGGCGGGAGAGCTTTGGAGATTGGGCCGAAAGCGCGCCATAGAGGCAAATTTTCTTCGCTGGAGCTGCATGCCTGCGCAATATCCACCGCCGGTATTGGGATAGGCGGCAAAGGCCGTGGTGTCGTTCCTATTGACGAAGGAGAGCTGGTTTTCATCCGTCGGCATCATCTGAGATGCCTGGGCCTGAAAGATTCCGTGGTCGTTGGGACAAATTTCGGAGCAGTTGCAAATATTTGGCATACAAAGATCGCCCATGGGAACGCACTGACAGCCACGTCCTCCCAAGCTTTCGCGATAACGCTTGGACTTGCTCATGAACTCTTGCGCCAGCTGGGTGGCCGAGAAGCCTGCGTTAGGACGAATGCAAGGGCCGCTAGGATAGGCTTCAACGGCACTGGAAGGAGAACTTGCCACTCGATCGCGCCAACGGGACATGGAACCCTCATACTGGGACCTGCCTCCGGCCAAAGCTTCCACCGTATCGGTGGTGGAATACGGAATGCCGGTAGTGGGATTTATCCCCGTCAGACCGGCGGGGAGCTGCTCTTTACAGGAAAGAAAAACCAGACATTGAAGAGCGAAGGCCAAACAAAAGATCTGCTTCATTTATTTCTTGCTCGCTAAATCTCGCGCCACCTGCTCGAGGTAGAGATTCTCCGGATAATCGGATTTGAGCAAATTTTTCAAATCGCGAAAATCTTTCTCGTTTATCTTTGAACCGGATTGGATTCCCAGGAGCACGCCACAAAGTTTCATAGAGTAGGAGGTATCGCGGGCCTCTGGAAAATGATCATAATCTTTTTTACAATAGAGAGACTCGCGGGGCTTTTTGGCCCCTGTGTAGACCACATCGGCCAGGATTTGGCTGTTGACGTTACTTTCCGTAAAATCCTGTCCCTCAATCAGCTTGAAGGCCTTTTCATAATTTTTGCTGATGAGGTATTGCTTGAGGTCATGACTATAAACCATTTGGGTACTATGGGTCATTTGAATACTCTCTCTCTCTCCCTGGGTGAGGGCCTCCTCGGAGGGCCTCTGGGAGATCTGCAATTTGAAAACGGTCATGCGTTCCTGAGTCGGCTGATTATTGAGCGCGGGATTAGCTTTGAGATAGGTTTCCGCTTCCTGGAAAATTTTTTTAGCATCACTGATTTTGTCGCCTTGAATTTCCATCTCAATCATGGGTAAGTAGGCCACAAGCTTGTTTTCAATGTCCTTGCGTTTGAGCGCCTTTTTATAGAGCACTTTCGCCACTGAATTCTGGTGGAGCATATAGGCCTGCTCGGCGGCGTTCAGATAATATTTGGTGATCTCCGCCGGGCTTTTGCCTTCTTTCCGCAGCCACGCCAGGAGCTGGGCCTCAGGCTTCGTCACGAGGGCGTTGATCTCCGCCTCGGAAAATTTGGCAGCAGGGAGGATTGTTGAAAAGGAGAGCAGTGTTAGAAGGATTAAATATTTCATGGCGTGCCTCCACAATCATCGACGTTAAACTTGCCACGATTAGTGGTGCGACAATATTCCACCATTCGCGTAGTCATGAGTCCCTGGTAGTGATCAGACGATGGCTGAATTCCCACTTTCCCAAGCACTCGAGTGCCAAAGCCAGGACTGTTATAGGCCATGCCTGCACGCTGCCCCCCACTTCCCTTGGCCGGAATGGTCATGTAGTTCGTGCATCTGGTGCTGCTACTATTTCTAGAACTATTGCCATGATTGGGGTCGGCAATACAGACGCGCACATCCCCGTTTGGCTGGGGTGAAAGGGCATAGGCTTCAACCGAATGATAGAAAGTGCCATTTCCCGAACCGGTCCCGACCGCAGGGACATTTGATCCCTTAAATTCCAGTGAGACAGATTGCCAAGGCCCGCTGGCATTCCATGGGGAACCCGACCCGGGATACTGTGGAAGGCGATCTTCAAGACCTTCCAGAAGGGTATCGGATTCGGATGTCGACATCGGTTGATAAGAACGAGTGGGCCAGTCATTACCTCGAAAGGGAGGAGCGCCGGGAGCGTAGCGGTCGTCCAGAGCGTTCATATGCTGCCAATCAATCGCGGCGTAGCGGCCCATAATACCTTGATAGGCGGGAAATTCGCCTAGGGCAAAGAGATCGGCATAACCCGGAATCACCGCAGGAAAACCTTGGCATACTCGCTCCACTTTCTTTTTCATATAGTTCACATATTCAGTTGTTCCTGGGACAGGAATATTTCCATAAGCGGCATTGGTGGTGGGATCGATATCAGTGTCTTGGGCATGATAGGCCGGGATATTGGTGGCGGTAGGTTGTGCGAAGTGAACTCGAATCGCTCCAACGCTCCCACGGCGGGGCGTATAACTATCTCCGTCCACGACGGGAGGGACGACCCTTTCTACAAAGGGGTCTGGCCCCGGGCCGCCCGTGACCATGGCACCGAGCGCGTCTGCCCCGGTTTGGGCGCGAAAGTATGCATCAATTTGCGGGTCTTTTCGTCTGAGTTCGGTGAGATTGGCAGCTCCTAAAAAGTTGGGCTCCTGTCCTGCCATCATGCGATCGATTTCCCGCTTAATATAGCTGACGTACTCGGGGCCGGGCACCGTCATGGCAGGCCGGCTATAGAGGTTAGGACGAAAACGCGCCATAGAAGAAAACTTCCTTCTTTGCAGCTGCATGCCCGTGCAAAATCCGTCCTTATTGGGATAGGTACTAAAGGGTCCACCGCTGCCGATATAATTGCCATAGGCGAGTTGATTTCCTGGTGTCGGCATCATCTGGGAGGCCTGATTGCGAAAGATGCCATGGTCGTTGGGACAAATTTCAGAGCAGTTACAAATATTAGGAAGGCACATTTCACCCATGGGAACACAGGAACAGCCGGGCCCCCCCAAACTTTCCCGGTAGCGCTGTGACTTGCTCATAAATTCACGTGCCAGATCGGCGGGAGCGAAGCCCGCGTTGGGACGAATGCAACGACCAGTGGGGTAAGCTTCCATCGAGGTGCTAGGCGGAGGACTCGCCGTGCGATCTCGCCAGCGAGACATGGAACCGTTGTAAACGGCCTGGGTTCCTTCCATGGCCTCGACCGTATCAGTCGTGGAATAGGGAATCCCCGTTTCTACATTCACACCTGCGAGAGTCGGGAGATTTTGACTGTTACAGGAGAGTAAGGTGATGCACGCCATGGCGAAGGCAACAATAAAAATTTGTTTCATAATGATTGACCCCGTTAATACCCCATGGACTTTTCGGCACTTCGCGAGTGATTGTTAAACAAGGATTTACGATAGTAAAATCAACTAGATAGACTGGCTAAAGCGAGGTCCGGTAGCGGCACCTTGGCGCGCTCGCAAATGGTGATCAAAGAGAGCTGCTATGTTGCGCATAAAAGGTCGACCCTTTTCAGTTAAGATCATTTGATCATCGGAAAAGTGAAGCAGATCATCTTTGATAAATTCCTGCAGATCTTCTTTGAGATGGTTTTGGATATCACTCTTCTGGCTTTCCGATAACCTGACATCCCCATGGCACATCAGATCCTGAATCAGGGTTTCGGCTTCCTTGTCTTGAGGCGAGAGAATATGGCCGGTGGTGTGGGGGAGATTACCTTGTAGACATAGGCTCTCATAGAGCTTTACGTCTTTCTCATTTTGCACATAGGCCACAGGGCTGGCCGAAATTGATGAGGCCCCGAGGCCGATCAGGATATTGGATTTCTGGACGGTGTATCCCATGAAGGAACGCTGCAGGCGTCGCTCTAAAAAGGCCTTGCTCAGGGGGGAGCCAGGCCGGGCAAAATGGTCCATACCTATATCGACATAGGAAGAGGCCTTCACTAATGAGCGGGCGCGCAGAAAAAGTTTGAACTTGTCCACGCCTCTGGGGAGCAAGTTCTCCTTGATCAGAAGCTGATTCTTTAATTTCGTGGGAAGATGGGCATAGCTATAGAAGGCAATATGGTCCGGCCCTAAGGTAAGAACTTTGGCAAAGGTATCTTCGATCGTCGCTTCGGTTTGTGCCGGGAGGCCATAAATGAGATCAAAGTTGATCGATTCAAAGTTCAGGGAACGCAGAGTTTTAAACAGAGCTTCGATAAGGGGATAAGGTTGTATCCTTTTGATTTCGGTTTGCACGCGGTCATCAAAATCCTGAATGCCCAGCGAGATTCGGGAAAGTCCTAGCTTCTTAAATGTTGTAAGGTGCTCTTCCTTGATAGTGCGCGGATCCACCTCGACTGCTCCGATGAAGTGAGCACTCTTGCCCCCTTGAGTCAGGTGGTTCAATAATTTTTCAAAATTTTCAGGGGTTAAGAAATTGGGAGTTCCACCGCCAAAGTGAATGGAGTTAATGCGAGGGGGTTGTCCATTAAAAGCATTTTGAATTTTACTGGTCCATTCTTTTGAAAGAGCTTCAACGTAAGCATCTTGGCGGGCCAAATTTTTTGTGATGACGCGATGACAGCCGCAATAGCTGCAGAGTTCTTGGCAAAATGGAATGTGCAAATAGAGGTCGACTCCTCGCAGGGGATCATAATGCTCTGCCAGACCCTGGGCCCAGAGCGACGGACTTGGGGCCCCTGTCCAAAAAGGTACCGGAGGGTAACTTGTATACCGAGGAATAGGGCGATCGTATTTAGCAACGAGGCTGAGATCCATGGCCCATCATAGACGAAAGTATGGGCTTCGTTAACTGATAATTATCTGGACAGTAAATTTTAGTAACCGCGATACTCTTGGTAGGTTTCAGACGCGTCTATGCCCCAGGAAAGACTTGCGGTGGCGGGAAATGGCCACTGTACAAAGCTGGGAATGGCTTCGATTTTAAAGCCTTTTGTTCTATCGATGGCCACATTTGAGCAAATTCGTCCCTGGTTATACCACTTTTTTTCCATGCCATAGAGACCATTGAAATAGGTTACAACCGGGCCGGTGATATTTTCCGGCTCAACCCAGCGAAGATGATAATGCTCGCCGAAGGTATCGACGAGTTCCATCTTCCATTGATCCAGGTCTGCCACCTGTCCAAACTTAACAATGGAAATTTGCACGTCCGCGCAGAAGCGCTCGTCGTAGTAAGTGAAGCGATTGTGATCAATTACTCGGCGCAACTCTTCCTCAGTGAGACCGCGGGCGCGCTGAAGTTCGCGTGCCTCTTTTTCCAGTAAGGGCAAGGTAATAGGGGTGGCTTGAATCTCATATTGCCCACCGGCCATATAAATTGTTTGAGTTAGGAAGCTCCGAATTTCCAAACTGTCTAGGGCCAACAGCTCTTCACCGGTCAAGTAGGGAAGCAAGGCATTTTTTGTTTGAGGTTTTGAAGATCCACAGCTCACGGCCAGCAGGCCGAGGGTTAAAAAAATGAAAATCAAGCGAACCACAATTCCTCCACCGAAACTTTGCCGAAGCATTGATCTCTTCTATTGTACTGAAGATACAGCCAAATGTGCAAAATTATTCTGTTGCTGTATTCTGGGCAGTCTGGGCCAGATCAATGAGTTTCTGATGGGTGGCGATCGACTGGGGGTCGCCGTTGATGAGCTTAAGCTCCAGGGCTTCGACCAGCTTTTTTAAGCAGGCCTGATACTGGCGTCGTTCAAAAAATAATTTGGCATAATTTGTGAGCGCATACTCGAGTAGTTGACCTTTGCGATCGACTTGGGTGGTTTGGATTTTTTTAATACTGGCCAGGTAGAGATTCTCGGATAAATCCAATTGCCCCTTATACAAGTAGGTCGTGGCCAAGCGTAGGTCGGCGGCAAGAATAAACTCCTGATTGCCTAACTTTCTAAAAATTTCGCGAGCTGCCTGAATGTGTTTTTCGGCTTTTTCCAGTTCACCGATAGTCCTCTCAAAAGATCCGATTCGAAGGAGTAGTGTCCCCTGCTCCTGGGATGGATCTTGGGCCGAGATGGTCTGAAATTTTTGCGACAGCCATTCGACCCCTTTCTTCATCTGCTCAACGTTGCAGGCCTTGTCACGCATATTTTCCGGGATTATCGCAGCCGACATGTCATAGGGGATTGCTTCTTGTGCCATACTTCCTCGTGATGCATCTTACAGTATAATCCGAGAATTCAAAGAATTTCATATCAGAAAATTTAATTTTGCAGGTTGAAAATAAGCATAGATGGCAATAACCAACAAAATAACTTGGATAGTTATCACGATCAAGCCGGGAATGGGTATTCTGGAATCTGGGCCTCGCATGCAGGGCCACCTTTCGGGCCGGAGCTTGAGACACTTAACAAAAAAAAAGTTTTCAGATCTTAAAAATAAAAAAACATTCTTGTCAGGAAATATAATCCATCTTCTTTATGCTGGTTAGTTGAATTTATAATAATCTATACTATCAAGCTTACCAATTTGAGAAGGCCTGACCAATGAGATTAGTTTTATCGTTTGCTCTGTTTCTGATGATGTACTCCTGTGCTCACTCTAAAAAGGCGGAACCCCAGAAGCCGGAGGTGGGCGATGGTGTTTCAGGTGTGATCAATAATTTTCTATCCGTGAAAGAAAATTATATTCAAAAGCAGGATGCCGGGAACGCTCCCGAAGTTGCCCCGGCCGAGGTGAAAAATGAGTCGGCCGCAGCCGTGGATGTGGATAAGGCGATTCAGAAAATTGATGTGAGCTCCAATGCCCATGTGGAAGATTGGATTGATTTTTTTGCTCGTCGCGATCGTGAACGTTTCATGCGAATGTTGGAGCGAGGATCGGTCTATAAGGAAGTGGTGCAAAATATTCTCATAGAAAACGGTCTGCCCAAGGAACTTTTTTATCTGGCCATGATCGAGAGCGGCTTTGTGACCCATGCCAAGTCACGCGCCAGAGCGGTCGGGGTATGGCAATTTATGCAAGGGACGAGCAAGAGATATGGTCTTTCGACCAATGGCCACGTGGATGAAAGGCGCGATCCGATTCGGGCCACTGAAGCCGCCGCCAAATATCTTCGTGAGCTGTATGAAGTTTTTCAATCTTGGGATCTGGCGCTTGCGGCCTACAATTGTGGAGAGCACAGAGTTTTAGGTGCCGTAATGCGTGGGGGAACTCGCGATTTCTGGAAGCTCTATGAGAAGGGGCTGTTGCCTAAGGAGACCAGAAGTTATGTTCCCAAATTTCGTGCCGCTCTCTTAGTGGGGGAAAATCCTGCTCAGTACGGCATTGATGTCAAAGTTCCTATGGTTATTTATCCTGACCTGGAAGCGGTGGAAGTGCCATCGCCTGTGTCCCTTTCAGAGGTGGCCAGGCGGGCCGGCATGGATGTGGAGGACATTAAAAAATACAATCCTCATCTCACCGGTGGGATGACTCCTCCCCAGTATGATCGATACGAGGTGTGGGTGCCTACCAGTCAGGCAAAAGTGCTCATGCCTCAGGTGGATACAATCCCGAGAATGAGAGTGACGACCAGAGTCCAGCGAGAAAATTTTGAAGAAAAATATTATCATCTTGTTCGCTCCGGTGATAATTTATCCAATCTGGCCCGTCGTTATAAACAGTCCGTAAGTCACCTGAAAAATATTAACAACCTGGCCAGCAATAGAATTTATCCGGGACAAAAGTTAAGAATTTCGGTCAAAAGTTATCACGTCAACACCATCGTTGTTCAAAAAGCTCCAACGAAGAAAGGACGCAATCTTGCTTCGGGAAATCGTCCGCGCTTGCATCTGTATAAGGTGAGAAAAGGCGAAACTTTACATGGCATCGCACGACGTTTTGGTGTCCCGGTCAAAACAATAAAGGACGCCAACAGAATTGCCCGCGGCCAGATCTTTGCCGGTCAAACGGTCAAGATTCCCCTCTAGGATTTTTGCATGAAATTTAAAGCCATTCCGGTCAATCTCAAAATTTTTGTTGTAAGCCTTCTGTGCGTCGGGGCCATTAGTTTTCTGGAAAGGTTCAAAGATTCTTCGATCACGGAATCATCACGCATTCCTGCTTCATTTCCAGCAGTCAACAAATAACCAAAGGGTGGTTACCCGTGGGCCCTTGGATTGAGCTCGCTTTTCGTTTCACTCTGTATGTCTTCTGTGGTTTTTCCATGGAGATCATCTTTGCCGTAAAGGGCATTGAACTCTGTGTGGGGGCCCCCATCCCGCGTCGGGTTCCGGGCAAATATTTGGAGGGCTTTGTCAGCTTGTATATGATTCCCATTCACGGTTTCGGCATGCTCTTTGGTTTTGAGGCCCTCCATCTCCTGATCCAAAATTGGGCCTGGCCGCTGCGCTATTTAATTTGGGCCCTGACGATAACGGCAGCAGAGGCCATCGGAGGATACATTTATCTGAAGGTTCGAGGCTTCTATTCCTGGGACTACTACCAGCTCTCACCCTATAAAATCTTCAAATCGGGACTCACGCTCTGGCCGCTTTTACCCCTTTGGGGTGTGGTGGGGCTTGGTTTGGAGGTCTATTCCGACCTGCTTCGCTATCTCTCACCCCATGTCGCCCGTTTTTTTCTTCAATAGCGCTGTAAAAATTTCAAGTGGTGGTGCTGTTTTGTCTCTACTTTGTTAAAAGTTCGGCATGAAAAATATATTATTTTCGAGTCTTTTACTTATGTTGATTCTGCCTGACGTATCCCGCGCCCTGGAGTCCGATCAGTATATGACTTGGGGGCGTGAGTTGAGAGATGTTTCCTCGGAACTCAACACTCATGTGAATCAAACCATTGAGAAGGCCTTGGAGGAATTGGCAGGAGAGAAGAAGGCCGTTTCCTGCGCCAAAGCGCATAATTTTGCAGTTAAAAAATTTCGCGGATTTATTGTTCATAAAATTGAATCATGGCTTGAGGAGGATTTAGGTGATGACCTTTACCCGCAGGCGAACATGAGTTACCCCGATTATTTCACCATCAGTATTTATAATTATCAGTACTCCGCCGTCGGCCGTTTTTTTCCAATGGGAAGAAATCTCAACTATAATGGCGTGATTCTTGGTTCGGATAAGTTGGCCCATTTTATCTCCACCGGTCTGCGCTATTTTAATGTGTTTCAGGCCGCCAAGAAAAAAGGATTGAGTGATGAAAAAGCTGAGCAAAAGGCCATCCGGTATGGAATCAGCTTGGAGCGCAGCTATTTGGGTCTTTGGCCATCCGGTGTTTTTTCCTGGGGTGATCTGGAAGCCAATTATCAGGGGCTGCAGATGAATCGCCGTTTTTGCGACGGTGATCGTCCTTACCTGACCCAAGATGCCGAAGGACACTGGCGTCTCGCCAATCTGATCGATATGGGAGATTTTCTCAATCCTTATATGGATGAGACCTTTAATCCTTCTTTTTTTGGGGCGTTGAAGTGGCTCAAGGTGAAACCGATGCTGTTAAAGTATTGTGCCCGGAAAAGCACGCCCGAGGTTGCCGGCAGAATGGATTACTATAAGTCCATCGCTATAAAAAGTTATAACATCCGTTACTTAGAAGAACTGGCGGCGGCGGGCGATCGAAGCATACCCAATCGTGAGAGGCAATATCTGTCGGCCATTTGCAAGTAGGTTGGCTTCGGGCAATACCTGACTAAAGGTACTCGGCAAAAATTTTTTACTTAATTATTTGATCGAAACAAGCGTATAATAGCTTAGTCTCCGCCGACGGCCAGTGGTGCTCAAGTCGGCATACCGGTGTTCCGGTATTAAACCTGCATGGAGGTAGGTGGTGGGCAAAGTTTATAAAAATTTCGACGAGTTAGTTTCTCACAATGCCGTATTTTTCAAATTTCTGACGAAGGATGGTCAGACCAGTCTGCTTCGTGCCTGCTGGGATGCGCGCGATAGTGAGATGGAAAATTATCACAAAGAAATTGAGACCCTCAAAGCAAAGCTGCTGGAAATGGAAGAGGTCCACAAGGCCCAGGAGCACAAGCTTAAAACCAGCGAAGGGCATATTAAAGAACTGCGAACATATGCGGAGGAAGTCCGATCTACCGCGGTTGCGGCCAAGACCGAATCTATCGGGGCCACCGAGCAGATGAAGGCCATTGGTGAAGAAAATGTGGAGCTCCAGCTTAGGATCCGCTCACTTGAAGAGGTGATGGAAAGTAATCGCGCCGAGGTCGAAACCAACCTTCTCCATGCCCATAAGCTCAAAGAACTTGTGGCGGCTTCCAATGCTTACGCGGATGAGCAGGCGCGCGAGGCCACAGCGTGCAGTAACGAGGCCAAGCAGTGCCGGCAAATTGCCACGGAAAAGGAGCAGGAGAACAGCGAGCTGAAAGCTGAGCTCACGGCCCTGCATAAGAAAATAACAGAGCTTGAGATTTCCCTGGATACCGTACGGGAAAACGGGATGAAAAAATCCGAAGAATGTGAGGCGCTTAGAAAAGGTCTCTTTGAAATGGAAGCCGAATTTGTCCTGAAGGAAAAGCTCATTGTTAAACTTAGATTGGACTTTGAAGAGGCCCGTTTGGGGAGAGAGCAGTATGAAGTTCGCTATCTCCGCCTGGACTCGGATTTTGCCGAAAAGACGGTGTATGTCGAGGAACTAGAAAAATATGTGACGGAGCTGCGTGAAGATGGTGCGCGATCCAAAGAGACCGCGTTTAAGGCACGGGAAAACGTTGATCGGCTCAAAACTTATTGCGACAGCATGGAGATTGAGCTGGAACGGGCCGAGAAAAAGCAGACCGAGGCCCAAAAATACGCCGGCGAGCTGGAGAAATTTATCAGCGTGATGAAGGAAGATAACGAGAAATTGAAAAGTGAGATCTATCGCTTAAACGTCGTCCTCAATAAAATACAAACAAGCTTGGGGCAGATTCATGGCGTAGGAGGACCACGCGATATCCATGAGGTTATTGCCAATAATTGATGAGAATCTTATCGAGCTTTAAATTTTTTTTATCATTGGCCGTCACAATCTGGCTTGTCTCCGTTTACGGCTACGCAGCCGACCAGCAGGCATTCATATCCACCGATCCCATACCCTTTTTTGAAGATGGCTATCATCTGCATGCGGGAGTAGATTTGCACCCCGTGCGTTTTTCCGTCATGACCTCCAAGTCGAACCGGCCACTCTTCACCCACAAACCGGAGACCGGCGTAACTGCAACTTCGAAGGCCGTGGGAATGGATGTTGATTTTATAGGCAAAAGTTCAACAGGGGTTTATGTCGGTGCCAGTTTTGTACGGGTGCGGTGGCTGTTTAAGCACGACGCTGCTCAAAGCTCGATCCGACAGGACGGGGATTTAGTGGGGGCAAAAGGTGGGTATCGCTATTATTTTCGTCCTTGGTTCTTCATAGACGGACGTCTGTCCTATTATGTGAATGCCAGCAGTAATCAGGATGTGCCACTTTCCGGCACTCAAAATAAAATCTCTGAAAGATACGTTTATCCTTTTCTTGAAATTGGTCTGGCCTTTTAACCGCTTATTTTTTTTCTTTATATAATCCCGTAACCATGATCTCAAAATTGAACAGCATAAGACCGGGATGAGTATAAATTCCGTGGCCTAGAAAACTTTTAAAAAAACGGGATGCTCCGGCATCATGATAATCTATAAAAAAATGTCGACCCTGATTGTGCAGCTTGATGCCGGTGCGAATCGAGAACCACCAGTGATGCAAGGAAAGGCCGACACCAAACACAGAGTCCAGCAGGCGATTGAGCTTGCGATCGCGTCTGAAAGGGGCCCAGGTATCTGAGCCCGGCCCGGCCAAGAGATAGATACTGTCGCCATAACCGGCGGTCAGAAGTTTCCAAGGATTGGGAAAGCGGGGAGGAATTTTTCGAAAGTTGAGCAGATGCACTAAGCTCCAGTGGGCCGGCAAATGCCATTTATAGCGTGGGGCCGCGCCCCAGGTGGCAAGATCAAGATTCAAATTCATGAGGCCTTCAAGTTTTCGCTGAAACTCCGTCGCATCACTCAGCAATCCCAGGTCCTGCCCCAAAATTTTACAGAAATGCGCCGGCCGTTGGCTCATCTGCGAGAGGGCGGCAAAAAGTTGACCGGCGTGGGAATGCCCGATCAGTAAAACCCTTTCCGTTTTCTGAACTTTGAGACTTAAAATGAGATCAATCAGGTGAATCAATCCTCGGATGCGCGCCAGATGATGATTTCCCGACGGCCAATGAAAGCAATGGACCTGAATCTTGGCCTGCAATCCTTGCTCTAAAGTGGCGCAATACTGCGGGGTAAAGTTACCAACGTTCCCAATGACGCGATCTTTTAGAACGCGGTAGGCGTGTCTGAGATGGCGAAAGGGAAGAATGATTTTTTGCCATTTTGTTTGCCAACTTTTTTGCTCAAACGTGTTGGAGAAAATGTCGAGGGGATCGTCACCCGCGAAAGTGCCATGGAGTAGAATAATATGGGCGACACCTTGTGCTTGCAAGCTCGCTCCGATACCTTCCATGGCCTTTTTCCATTTGGTGGGGCCTTCCTTGTAAGAAAGGTCATTCAGCCGTGCGGGCAATGGGAGCTTCGCCGGGGCATGAAGAATCTCCAGAGATTCGGCGCTGGCCAAGATTTGCAGGTCTTCAACTGGTTTTTGGGTCGGTGGTGTGCGTTTCTTTTTCCACCAAAAAAAAATACACACGGCCGCGAAAATCATGAACACGAAAAAGGCAGAGAGTGATAGAATATGAGCCGACATCTTATTGATGATACTACACAGAGGAGGGCCAATGGTACAACCTGATCGGCCGAGTCTAAAAAAAGTTCTCCAATTTTTTGAATTTAAGAACGGGGATTTAAGTCAGATACTTAAGGCCGCCATTGAACAAAAATTAGTTCCAGCGCCGCTGACCCAGCGAAAGGGTCCCTTCACCCATGAGTATTATCCCGCCGAGGACATTCCTTTGGTTGGGCAACATCTCGGTTTTTTAAAAAAATGGCCGCGCCCGATGTCCATGGCCTTTTTCACCACCAAGGGTGGAGTTTTAAAAACCACTCTGACTCTCAACTTCGCCCGGACTCTGGCCCTCCACGGACTCAAAGTGGTGGTGGTTGGCTTGGATATGCAGGGAGATATCACCCGCGCACTGGGGCACCAGGTTGTCAGTGATGATGAGAACTTATCCTTGGATCAGATGATCGAGGCCTCTCTACAAACGCCGGGCCTGTATGATCTTTTTACTGGACGAGCAAAGATAGAGGAACTCGTGGTTCCGCTGACTCCCTATCTACATCTCATACCGGAAACACCCGAGTTAGCGGCGCTTAATGATCAGCTCTTTAATGTTAATCGACGGGAGTATTGGCTGCTGGAAAAAGTAATAAGGCCTTTGAAGCAAAAGTATGATTGTGTTTTGATGGATTGCTCGCCCAACTGGAACCGACTGGCCACTAATGCGCTAGTGGCCTGCGATGCCCTTCTCTCTCCCTTGGAGTGCAAGATAAACAACTTTAGAAACTTTCAGGTGTTCGAGAGATTTATTGGTGAGTTCAGACAGGAAATGCAGCTTCAATTTAGCCAGTTTTTTATTCCCACACTTTACTCGGGACAAAAAAAATTAAGTATGGATATTCGCAACTGGTACCACGCCAACCTGGTGGGGTGTTTAAAAAGTGGCCTGCGCGAAACCACAGTCTCTGAGGAGGCCTCGGCCATGAACCTTTCAATTATTGAGCATGCACCCAGCTCACCTGTTGCCTTGGAGATGAAAGAAATTCTAAGCGAAGTCATGGATAGCTTGTTAGAAAAACCGTGTTCACCGGTTGACTTTTTGCGACAAAAGGGTGACCCTCAACAAATTCGATCCACTAGTTTGTCTTGAGGAGTAAGCCCATGGCGTTAGGCCTAAACGAAGTCCTTTCAAAACAAAAAATTGTTCCTCCCCGCAGGGAACCTCAACACGTTGAATTCACAAGCAAAGACAGTGCAACAGGGAAACGTTTGAAGCCATGGGAATCGGCCGAGGCGGTGTCTCTTAATGAGTCCCTTGAGGTTGAATTAAATCAAACTCGCGCCCAATCTGCGGTTCAAAGGGCGCGTGAAATTGTTTCCAAAAATACCCTAATGATCGATGAAATTCATCGCCGCCGTCAGATGGATCGAGGCATGGGACTGAGTATTCCTCAGCAAGGGCCGCGCCCATTTGAAGGTCTGAATGCGGTAGATTTGGAATTGAATGAACAGGACCCCGTGCTACGGTTGTGGAAGCGCAGTTTTTGGGAGCGCTTTTCAGACATACTACATTAGGATTAATTTTTTTTAACTTACATGGATTAGTTATGGATAGGGATCAGAAGAAAAAGAAAAAACGCCAAGAAAAGCAGGACAAAAATCGTCAAAAGAAATTGGTTGAAGCCAAAGTCGCTCCCGTCATCAAGTATGAAAAACGTAAATTAGGTCGTGTGCAAATTGCATTCATTTTTGCCATCATGGCATTGGCCCTGGTCTTTGTTTTTTATCATATGTCTCATCCTATTTAACTTCTTTGTTCAGGATTGAATTATGTCATCTGGTACCGGTCCTTTTACCGTCGGGCAACGTTATATTAGTGAGTCCGAACCCGAGTTGGGCCTGGGTCTTGTCACCGCTATTGAGAATAAATTAATCACCGTCTTTTTTCCCGGCCCGCAGAGTTCCAGAAGATACGGAATGTCCACGGCCCCGCTACGACGTCTCAAATTTGATAAGGGCGCGGAGATCACCCTGGCAAACGGCGAAAAATTGACCGTGGATTCCGTAGTGGAAACCGCCGGGCTGATTAATTATGTCTCAGGCACCCGTACTATTTCCGAATCGGAGATTGCCAGCTCAAATAATATGAATCGCCCCGAGGAGCGATTTCTCATAGGTAAATTCGATACAAATTCCTTTTTTAATCTCCGCTATGAAGTGTTGGAGAATAAACGTCGTATCAGTCATTCCTCGGTCCGGGGTTTTTTAGGCGGCCGGGTAGCGCGCATTCCCCATCAGCTCTATATCGCCGAGCAGGCCTTGCAGATGCCCCATCCCCGCATTCTTCTTGCAGATGAGGTCGGTCTTGGTAAAACCATTGAAGCGGGATTGATCATTCACAAACTTCTTCTCACGGAAAGAGCGGAGCGGGTGCTGATTGTTGTTCCCGATTCTCTGGCCTACCAGTGGTTTGTGGAAATGTTTCGAAAGTTTCGGCTGAGCTTTACCGTGCTCAATCAAGAAACGTATTTGGAAAAAAATACCCAGCCTTTTAAAGATACCAATTTGATCATAACAGGTTTGGGTTTTTTAAAAGGGGCCGAGTTGGCGCGACAGATGGTTTTAGAGGCCAAGTGGGATGTGCTGGTGGTGGATGAGGCCCATCAGCTAAAGTGGAGTCCGCAGACCCCCAGCCTTGAGTATGGGATCATTGAACAGCTGGCCCAGGCCACGCCCAGTGTTTTGTTACTGACCGCAACGCCCGAACAGCTTGGAGGCGAAGGGCATTTTGCCCGCCTGCGCTTGCTTGATCCGGAGCGCTTTTATCAGTTGGATCAGTACCTCGAAGAATCCCGCCATTTTGGAAAAGTGGGTGAGGCGCTTAAGCACGCGCAAGGGAACAGGCCCTTATCCCAGGCCGACAAAGATTATTTAAATGAGCTGTATGGCAGTCCTATCGATTATGCAAATCAGGAGCAAGTTCACAGCGCCATCAAGAAAATTATTGATCGCCATGGCACCGGTCGAATTTATTTTCGCAACTCAAGGGTTAAAATGGCGCATGAATTTATATTTTTTCCCAAACGATTTGTGCATGCCTATCCGCTCGAATTTATCAAAGCAGTTCCGACAGGCGAGAAAATTGAGGACTATGCGGAGGAGCAGCATCTTGGGCCGGCCTTCAAGGCCCGCCTTTTATGGCTAATTGAGTTTCTACAGCAAAATAGAGAAGAGAAAATCCTGCTGATCTGTCACTCCAAGGAAAGAGTTCTGGCCTTGGATAAAAAACTTCGAGACTCCACCACTGGCCTTAACTGGGGTATGTTTCACTCTGACTTATCTCTTCTGGCGCGCGATAGGCAGGCCGCCTATTTCGCCGAGCCGGATGGTGCCCGCATTTTGTTATGCACGGAGATCGGCAGTGAGGGGCGTAACTTTGCCTTCTGTCAGCATCTGGTCCTCTTTGATCTGCCTCGAAACCCCGATCTTTTAGAGCAGCGAATCGGGCGTTTGGATCGCATCGGGCAAAAAAAAGATATTCACATCCATGTCCCTTACGTCGCCGGAACTTGGGAAGAAATATTTTTTCACTGGTATGACAAAGGCCTGGAGGCCTTCACACACTATGCTCGCGCCGGACGACAGGTTTTCGAGATGGTCAAAGAGCATCTCATGAAGGGATTTGAGCATCCCAAAAAATATACTTCGGATAATTCTCCCGAGCTGCAGGCCCTCATTGATAAAACATTGAGCGTGAGACACGAGGTGGAAGCGGTTCTGGATATGGGGCGGGATTATCTGGTGGAGCAAAATAGCTTTGAGCATCAGGCCGCGGCCATACTAGTGGATCAGGTCCGGCAGCAAGAGGGGGGAGATGAGTTAAAAAACTTTATGGAAAAAGTTTTTGATCATCTCGGCGTGGATATCGAGGACCTCAATCAAAATTCGTTTTATATTAAACCTGGCGATAACATGTTTATTCCCTATTTCCCCTGTCTCCCACCCGATGGTGTGACGGTGACGTATTCCCGTGACAGGGCGTTGGAAAGAGAAGATTACGAATTCCTCACCTGGGATCATCCCATGGTCACAGGGATTATTGACGTGCTTCTGGGCCACAATTTCGGGAGCGTGGCCTTGGCTTCGCGTCCGAATCAGGGAAACATGGCCAAGGGGTACTTTGAGGGTGTTTTTGTCCTGGAGGCCATCGCACCTAAGGAACTCGAGGTAGAACGTTTTCTTCCGCCAACTCCCATTCGCGTTCTGATCAATATGGAAGGCGAGAATTTATCCGCCAAATGGCCCAAGGAAGTGATTGATCAGAAGATCAGTGAAAGCGATAGCGAGCAGAAAAAAATTGCCCCTAGAATTGGCAAGGAAAAGCTATTTCAGTGGACTGGGAAGGCCCAGGCCCATGCTTTGGTTGCGACGATGACGGCGAGACAGCAGGCCAAGGACAAGGCGAAACTTGAGATAACTGCGGAAATCGAACGACTTCGATCGCTGGCAAAAGATCATCCCCAGAATGGCAGTGCGCCCGGGGAATGGCTGGTGAAGCAGCTCATAGATTTGGAAAAAAGCGTGGATGATGCCACCTTACGTCTGGATTCTTTTCGAGTGATTTTCTAGCTGTCGAGCAAACCTTCATCTTGGAGAACCGCGGTAAACGCCTGTAGTAGCTTCAGATCATAATTACCCAGCTCTTCAATTTGTAATTCCTTGAGCGCCTGGCGCGCGGAAATTTTCTGAGTCAGAACCCGTTTGTCATAGTTATTGCAAAGTGAAAGTATGCACTCGCTCAGAGTGAGTTTTTTAAGTTTCAATGGGCCGGTTCCGGCGTGATTTTCGTCATGATGACTGACAAGCTCAATAATGTCCGGCGTGACATAGGGTTTATTCACTAACATTCCTACGGCGTCAGTCACATGGGTCTTGTAAATTCGATGATCATCAAGCGTAAAAATTTTTTTTGGCTTTAAAAAAAGAGGCTTATCCTGGGTGGATAACTTTGTTAGACCGATATCATGGAGAAGCGCCGCCGTCCCCAGGGCATCCAGCAGGGCATTTTCCAGTTCCATCTTGCGACCTAATTTGGTGCATAAGGCGCAGACATTGAGACTGTGGCGAATGACATCAGTCATCGTCTCACTGTGCTTACCGTATATTTTTTTTAAGGTGTTAGGATTTTGCTCGATCACTTCGCGCAAACTTTTGGCGGCCTTTTGGGTAATCTTATAGGCGGTAGAGGTCGCCTTCTCACTTTGCATCGCCTCTATGCCCGTGGCAGCCGCTCCTTCGGTCAGCTGGACCTTCGTCTCTATCTGCGTTTTGCTATTTTTAATGGCTTCGTTCAAGACGTCCTCGAGAAAGGCCTGATAATTGGCCTCATGCTCCCGCAGAAGGTAAAAACGTGCAATCTGCTGCAGGGCCAGCTTTGTCAGCTTGGCGGGAGGAATGGCGGTTCCAGCTTCGGCATAGGCCAGATACTGGCCCTTAAAATGAATATATAAATCAAAGGTAATTTTTTTATCCGGCACTATCGTGGCAATTTGCAGTGGTATAAATTCCATTCGATCTCCTTTCCCGTCCGCTCCTCAATATACTACTCTCAAAAGGGCTCTCACACTCGGTTTAGACATTGTCATGGAACAAAAAAACTGATTAAAATGCTTTTGCATGAAAACGCTTTATTTTTTCTTTGATTTTTTATCCCCTTATAGCTATTTGGCATGGCAGTGGCTGTCTCAGGAGCATGAGCGGTTGCAGTCCACTGGAATGCAAGTGTATTTGCGTCCCGTCCCGATGGCAATTATCATCAAAAAATTTGTGGATAAGGGGCCGGGCGAGATTCCACCCAAGCGCGACTTTCTTTTTAAAGTTGTTTTAAATCGCGCCCAGGACCTCAAGATACCTCTGGCCTGCCCTCCCAAAATCCCGTTTGATACTTATCCTGCTTTGCGTATTATGGCGTCCTTGGTCGACGACTCGGCCCGAATAGATTTTGGGAACAAGGTTTTTTCCGCCACCTGGGGGCAGGGTCTCCCCCTGACTGATGAACTCTTGGCAAAAATTCTGAATTCAATGATTTCACCGGATTTGGCCAAGGCCATTCAAGAACGCTCCCAGTCCCGGGAGACCTCCATCATGATGAAAGGATTTATCAGAGAGGCCCAGGAATTTGGAGTGTTTGGAGTTCCCAGTTTTATCCTGGAAAACGGTCAAGGCACGGAGCTTTTTTGGGGCCATGATGCGATTGGAGCGCTCCAATCTGCCATCGCTGGAGAGGCCTGGTATAATCAAGTTGAATATGCTAAATTTACCCGGGCCCTCAGCGCCCATCAGGATTGAGAAAATTTAGGAGGCAAGATATATGTTAACTCTCGTTAGACCTTTGATTTTAAGTACCTTGTATGTGCTATTTTTGAGTGGTTGCCAAGATAATCCATCCACCTCAAGTCCCAAAGAGGGAACGGTGAGTGCCAGTCCTGAAAACGTTGTCGCCACCACCGCCTCGACAACTCCGAATCCCAGGGTGATTATCAAGACGAACTTAGGTGAAATTGAAGTGGAGCTTTATACAGGTTTGGCCCCGCTGACGGTCGCCAATTTTTTACAGTATGTTGATGATAATTTTTACGATGGAACTATCTTTCACCGAGTTATGGATAACTTTATGATTCAGGGCGGAGGCATGGGTCCCGACATGAAGGAAAAACCCACTCGCCCTGCAATTAAAAATGAGGCGGGCAACGGTGTCCTCAATACCCGCGGCACTATCGCCATGGCCCGAACCATGGATGTGGATTCTGCCACGTCACAATTTTTTATTAATGTCATCGACAATTCATTTTTGAACCATTCAGGAAACTCACCTCAGGAGTTCGGCTATTGTGTTTTTGGTAAGGTGGTTCAAGGTTTGGAAGTGGTTGATAAAATTAAAACCGTGGCCACCCATTCTCTCGGAATGAATCAGAATGTACCGGTCACGCCTGTCGTGATTCAATCCATTCGAAGAAAGAGATAGGGGGCCAGGCCCATGAAGAAAGGCCAAGTTGTACGATGTCATTTCGAACTCTCTGATGCCCAGGGAGTTCTCCTCGATAGCGCCGATAGGTCGGGCGCCTTTGCATTTGTCTATGGTGAAAACCAGATTCTCCCCGTGCTGGAAAGTTATTTTGAGGGCAAAGAGCAAGGCGATAAATTTTACATCAACATGACTCAAGAGCTGGTTTTTGGACCCTATCGGGAAAATCTGAAGAAATTCTTCCCGCAGGATGAAATTGAAAATTTTGAAGAGCTAAAAATGGGGGCGGTTTTTGAGCTGGAAATGCCCAAGGGCAATGTGGTGGCAACGGTTGTCGAGAAAACGGACGATGGGGTGGTTTTAGATGCCAATCATCCTCTCGCCGGCAAAAGTTTACAGCTGTTTGTTTCCATCATCGAGGTTCGCGAGCTAGAGGAAGGCGAAGATTGGCCTTCCCCTATTAAATTTAAAAGATAACTGATAGGGAGATGGCCATGCTTGCAAAAAAAATAATGTTGCTTCTTGCCCTTTTGCTTTCCTTTAACGCCAATTTTGCTTTGAGCGCAAGCAGTGGCGTAACCAGGGATTACTTTATGGCCTATACCGATTTCAAAAAGATGATTCAGTGGGAGCTTGTCTCTCCTGCCAATTTTAAAACCAATCTTCCCGATGGAATGGGGCAGATCTGGAACAAGGAAGACCAGCGGGCATGGATTGATGCCTTATGGGACCTGATTGAGGAAGAAGGTCCGCAGAATAAATATATTGCTTTTTTAGAGCACCCCATATCGGATGCTTTGCCGGAAATTCGCCTGCGCTATTTTTATCTTATGCATAAATATGTGGATCAGGCTTACATTGACAGTGATTATCTTCGGTCCCTTGATGCCCGTTTGTCAAAAAGGAAGGCCGCCAACACTAAAGTAAATTTGGAAGAAATTTACTTATTTTACAGTCTCTTTGAAAAAGTAAAGCACCCTGTGATTGGAAACCAATACATTAAACTGATGAAGGTTTTTCCCCAGGTTTATAGCGAGTATAAATTTTCAACCGACAAGGCGACGCTGACCCATGAGGAGGTTCGTTCGGTCTTTGAATTTAATCCGGACCTGAACACCTATCAGCAAGGGGAATATGTGGATGCTGTTCGCGTCTACGTCTTTTGCCGTCCCAACCGAGACTATCCCTGTCGCGTTTTGATCAAGCAACCCAATGGCGAATTACATCATGGAAGCGATGGGGTCTCTTGGAATGGAATGGCCCTGGCAGCTTCCTCAAAAGGTTTGCCCGCACAGCAAAGGAATGGTCAAACACCCATGGGCGTACAGAGTTTGGATTCCGTCATGCCGGAAGCCAATTTCCCTGAGCTGTTTGGACAGTATCGGCGGGTAATTTTAAATTGGATTCCCAACTCAACTAATTTTGTGCAAAATAAGTTGAATTATCTGCGACGTCCCGAACCAGCGGTGGAGCAGCTTCTGCCCGCCAGTGTCCATGCCTCAAACTGGTGGCGTCAGGCCACGTTGGCCCGGGATATCGGACGCGTCGATCTGCGCATGCACGGAACCGGGCGACCTCCGGTTGATCGCACTCTTCCATGGTTTCCCTTTCGCAAAACCTCCGGATGTATCGCCCAGAGAGAAGCCGTGGTGGATGGTGAGACAATACACGATCAAAGAGTGCTGCTGGATAACTTAATGGCGGCCAAAGGCCTGAGTGCGAACTTTGAAAATGAAACGCAAATTAAGGGGCTCTTGTATCTGATGGAAGTCGAGGGAGAGGGGCCTTTAACTCTGGCGAATCTCGAAGCCGTCTTGGGCATCCAGCTCTAATAGTTACCGAACGGATCGAACTCACGCACGCTCTGAAGCTGTCGCGCCATGTTTTCAAAATCAATCATCACCATTTCCCAGAAGCTGGAATTTTCATAATGCACAAATGTTTGTTTAAAAATTGGATCTTCCCATCGCTTGCACACCCAACCCAGATAGTGCATGTAGCGCATGGCCTTGAGGGATTGGCACCACGGCAGAGTTGAACGGGGAAAAGGCCGGTATTCCTCATAGCCGGAGAGCAGGGCCGCCTGTCTCGAAACTTCCTCTTCGCTGCCGACATTCGTCAGCATCCAAATATCTTGGGCCAGAGGGCCCACCATCATATCATCAAAGTCGGTAATAAAAGGTCGACCCTCATTCCAAAGAATATTGCCATAGTGGAGATCGCCATGAATGGTTTGAAAGACGGAGGATTGAGAATCACTACTCGAATAGTTCAAGGCGATTTGGCGAATTAACTCCGCACCTACTTTTTTTATTGAGGCCTGGAGCGATGAAGGAAGCAATTTAAATTGCAGTAAGTTATCCAGACCGGCCTGAGCGTAATTGTCCACCGTCAGCTTGGGGCGAAATTTTGCTTGAAAGGTGGCGCCGATCTCATGCAGCTGTGCAATCTTCAGTCCCAAAATTTGCAACTGCTCAATGGTTGGCTCATCCACGAGCTGACCTCGAACTTTGGGATAGATGGCCCAGTAGAGCATCTCCTGCTGCATCGTCAGCAGAGTATTATTATTGATTGGCACAGGAGTAATGACATCCATGCCACTGTCGGATGAACGCTGCGAGAAGGCGTGATCTTCCAGGATGGCTTCCCGCCGCCAGCGGCCAGGGCGATAAAATTTGACCACAATCGACTTTTCCCCAGTGGGCAAGGGATCGCTAAGCTCGACTTCGATGACTCTGTTCTCTAAAGAGTTGAGAGGCATACAGCGTCCCGTCGGCCGCAGGCCCACACTTTCTATTTCGGTGAGCAGGCGATCAGGGGTTAGGTCGAAGAAAAATTGAGTTGTGTCACCAAGGACGTCCATAAGAACTTGTAAGAGGGAGTTTTGGCTTTGGCAAACTAATTAAAAATGGTTGAAGCGGAACCGGGCAAAAGGGAGTTGTTTTTGGGGTCTTGTTTGGAAAGGGTTCTGTTCCGCTTCAACCAATTTTCTTGTAGGGTTAACTCCATCCTAATTTAGCTTGAGGCGTCAAAATAGGGAAAAAAAGTGGCTGAAGACTTTATGTTGGTAGCTGACCTTGAGTGTTTCTAAGCGTCAGATTTTATGGGATAATTAAGCTCGTTTGGACGATGTAAAGGTTGGTGCCTAGGGCGAGAGTCGAACTCGCACGGCCTTATTCAGACCGAGGGATTTTAAATCCCTTGTGTCTACCTTTCCACCACCCAGGCAATAACGAGAAAAAGATGACAAGGCCCGTATGTTGAACTATTTAAAATCTCTTTGTCAAACACTTTCACCCTTCGCGCTATTTTGTCTTGCCGTAGCTGTGAGCAATTGTTCCTCGGACTCAAAACCTTCGAAAGAAATTTTACGCTCCATCGAAGCTCTGCCTCATTGGTTTAAGGTCGAAGAACGTTTTGTGTCCATGACGTCAGGGGGTGAGTACCTTGTTCACCCTTTTTATGATCTTGCACCGTTCGCTCATCCAAAAGAATTGTCGCTTAATTTTTATGTCCTGACGCCGGTTGATTCCCCTCATGCCTATAGTTTGGACTTGGTCTCGGGGCAATCTTATAAAACCCACTCTTACTGTGACCAAAATGATGTTTGGGGAAAATATGGGCGCAAAGTTAACCGTCCGCCTTACACCACCGGCATTATTCCTCGTCTCTTGGATTCCTGGGGACAGCCCCAGGAGATTATTATTTTTGGGCGCGAAGATTTTTATAAAACCTTGCCTTCCGCTCCGGTGCGCAGCCACCGTGCAAGAGTCGTGGGCGGAGTGATCGATCAGTATTGCAAAAAAATTCCCTGTTCCGGACGGAATCTTTGGGACTCCCATGTGCTTTTAGTCGGCGTCGATCCCAACGATCCAAAGTATGACGAGGTCAAAAATTTGGAAGACCTAAAGGACCTAATCGATTGGCCCTATGTGGCGGCCTTTATCCAAAATGGCCGAGGGCGAAAGGTCGGCAGAGACCTCGGAGTTCCGGCCTATCGAATTGCAGGTGAGGTGCAGGCCGAGAAGGCCTTTCGCTACGTCATTAAAAATGGCCACTATTTTGAATTTGATGAGCTGAAATCTCTCAGACAAAATTGTCATAAGCTTTATGACTATCTTTGGGATACCTCCTTGCTCGTGAGAAAAAATATCGCGGAACAGGGGAAGCAAGACAAGCTATCGAACTATGTCAAAACCTTTAAAAAAACCAATGTGATTAGTCAGGAAGAGGAAGTTGAAACAAAAGTCGAAAAAAAGACCCAGTCCTTTAGTAAATTCTTCGCCGACTTTTACAAGACCTATGGTGACCGTTTTTACACCTGCAGTAAGCTGGTAAACTACAGCAATATAAACAATGATCAGGCCCGTCACTGGTTTATCACCTACATGCAAATCTATTATAAGCTGGAGCGCTTGGGGTATTTTTACAGCTGTGCTAAAAAGGCCTGGATGGATAACCCGCGGAAAGCAGATGGGACATGGACCTTTGATCCCCTGGAGGAACGAGGGAGTTGCAAGGATGAGGCCTTGGACGTGGCTTTTGATTCTGCCATCACCAAGCTGACAGTCCTTAAACAGGGGAATGAGGAACATTTTCGTTATATTGATTACGATAATGGGGATGGCGGGACTCATCTTAAGCTCCATTCATGGGTGAATGTTTCAGGCAAGGGTCTGCAATGTACCTCCAGGTCTGAGGCGAGGCTGGCGGAGGATAAAAATAAAGTTTTTCCAGACGAGGTCACCTGGGTGGACTTCGCGCGGCACATGAAGATGTTCGATGATAAAACCATTATTCGCTAAGAGGTATGCTCGTGAGTACTATTTTTAAACTTCCGGTTGTCAAACACGAGCTTGTGCCGGCCCTCACTCTCTCCTCGACCACTTTTCTCGAGCGAGTCCGCAACTGGTCCAACTTTCAATATCTCTTACCTCACTTTGTGCAATTTTCCTGCTGCTCCTATGGGATGGAAAATCTTTATCGTTCGAGTGAGATTAAAATTCCGGAAAAGGATGTTTTATGTTCCGTGCAAGGGGACGGCACCCACTCGGATATCCTCATTGTGGGGGGCGTGATTTCAAAAAAGCTCTCCCCCTATCTTTTGGAAATATACCATCAGATGCTTTTTCCACGCTGGGTGGTGGCGGTGGGGGCGTGTGCATCGGCCGGCGGCCCTTTTAGAACTTATGCCATTGAAGCCGGCGTTTCGAATCTCTTTCCAGTGGATGTCTACGTGCCAGGGTGTCCGCCGACTGAGCAGGCCATTATTGAGGGGCTGCGAATTCTGCAGCACAGAATTGAAAATCGCCAGTGCAGTGGCGCTAGCTTGGATCAGAGGTAATCTATGTCGTTTGGGATACAATCTAAAACATCCGACTATCATACAAATCCAAAGGGACTGCTCAAGCTGGTGCAGAAACTAAAAACCGAAGTGCCTCATCTTCTGCTGCTGGATATTTTTGCGCGCGAAAATCATAATGAAGAGACAGCTGATTTTTTTCTGGAGTATCGTTTTTTAGATATTGACGGCCTGGGGAATATCAATATTTCCATGAGCGTACAGGCGGATCGCTACGTCCCGAGTATTGCGGAGTTGTTTGTCAATGCCTTGTGGTGTGAGCGTGAGGCCTTTGAGATGTATGGGATTGGCTTCCAAGACCAATCGCGCACCAATTTACTTACCCCAACAGTTGCAGGTGCGAGAGTGTTTCCTTTCAGGACTCAGACCACCCCGCCGGTGTGGGGGCCATTTGAGCTTGATAATAATTTTTTTCGGCCACGCTCGGTTGAAAAAAATCGGCCGGAAAATTTTTATCGGTGGCAGGTTTTGGGACCGCATATCGCTTGGCCGAATGGGCCGGTGCGAATTCTGATGGACACTGAAGGTGACTACATCAAAGGAGCTTCGCTGGAAATCGGTTTTTCCCATCGGGCCTTGGAGAAAAAACTTGAAGGTCAATCGGTGGATGAGATTGCGCTTTATCTGGAGCGCCTGTCCTACCTTGCGCCCCATTTCGGTTCTTTTTTAACCGCATATTTCTTTGAAACTCTTTTTCAAATTCAAATTCCCGAGAGGGCCCAGGGTATTCGCATGGCCATCCTAGAGATGTCACGAATCATGTCCCACTGTACCGCCCTGGAAAATCTGTTTTTCACCCTTGAGATGTCTATGCCCTTAACCGTCATGAGATGGGCCCGGGCCAAATGTCTGGAGATCTTTTTAGAGTTATCGGAAGGGAACTATTTTGGTGAGCTTATTATTGTGGGAGGTTTAAAAAGAGATATCTCGCGGGCCTTTCCTACCAAATGCCTGGACTTTGTTCATGAGTTCAATAATCACATGACCTCTTTGGCATCTTACCTGAAAAATAACCAGGTCTGGCTGGCCCAAACCCAGCAGGTCCCGCTCGATCATCACCTGGGATTGCAGTACGGCGTTCTGGGACCAAATATTCGTGCCTCGGGCATTAATCTTGATTTTAGGAAACGAATTCGACCTTATTTTTATTCAGAGATAGATTTTGAGGTCCCATTGGGAGTGACGGGGACAATTCATGATCGTGCCATGATTCGCATGGAAGAGATCAGACAATCGCTAAGAATTATTTCACAAGTTTTGGATCATGTCCCCGAGGGCGAGATTCTGAACGGAAAATTGCATACGGTGATTGCAGAAAAGATGGCGGAGCCGGAGTTTATTCCCCACCATCGCGCCATGGTAGAAGGTCCCGAAGGCCCGTTGATGATGGAAATTTATTTTCGACCTAATCCGGCCTTGAAAACAATGCATGATTTTAGGATTGAGCGTTTTCGTTTTCTGTCAGGCGGATTTATGGCGGCACAATGTTTATCGAAGGTGCTCATGGAGCAACCTTTCGAGGCGGCCCTGCGGGCCCTTTACTCGTTTAATATTAATTTTGCAGAAGTGGATCGGTAAGGGAAGTCATGATTTTTGAAAAAAAACATTATGTTACTCCGGGAATTTTGAAGTCATTACTGAGCCACAGCTTCTTTGGCATCACCGGTCCCTGGGGCAAGTTGAGGAAAGATTGCGCCGTCACTGATGAAAGGATTGGCGGCTTAAGCCAAAATAAAATTCCCATCTTAAGCGAACCGAAGGCCCTGCCCATTCAATGCTTCTCTTGCCACAAATGCGTCGACGTCTGCCCCACACAATGTCTCGACCTGGTTAAAAATGATACCTCCCATGTGCGAAGTTTTAAGATTAACTTACTCAATTGCATCTCATGTTCTAAATGCGCCGAAATCTGCCTCGAGAAACTTTTGGTGATGACCAACGTCGGACTCGGCCCGGCCACCGCAGAGAGTGAGTGGACGCTCGAGCTTATTGGGTTTGCACCTGAACAAACGGTGGATAAAGCGGTTTAATTTTTTGCTGCAGAAAAATGGACATGAGCGAGGTGTTCTCAAGGGCGGCGTTCAACTTTTTTTTAAATTCTTTTCTTGGGATGTATTCTCCCCCCATGGCCTTTGTTACGGGAGTGATCATCTGGGTGTCCAACCACATGATCTTTTGAGGCAGAAGCGAGGCGGCCAAAACGGCGATGGCGACTTTGCTGGCATTCGGTCGCAAATAGAACATGGATTCGCCCGAAATATAATGGCCAATCGAAACTCCATAAAGTCCTCCCACCAACTCTTTCCCGAGCCAGGTCTCAACACTGAAGGCATGGCCGGCCTCATATAAGTCAATGTAGGCGTCGATGATCTCCTCGGTAATCCAGGTGGCCTTTGCACCTTCCGAGCTATGAACCTGGGCACAGCTATGAATGACCTTCGTAAATTCCTGATTGAAGGTGACCCGGAAAGGCGTTTTTTTCCAGGCCTTGATCAAGCTGCGCGAGAGATGCACTTTACTAAAGTCCACAATGCCTCTTGGGTCTGGAGAGAACCAGGCCATGGGCATTTCAGGATCAATAGGCCAGGGAAAAATTCCCTGAGTGTAGGCGAGCAGTAATGAGGGAACCTGTAAATCTCCACCCAGGGCCAGAAGCCCATGCTCATCGGCCTGGGAAATGGGAGGGAAGGCGGCTATGGCCATGATGCCGACATCTTCTCGAGAATAAGATTGGCGATAAGTTTGGCGTAAAGAAGAGTGGTCGTAGGCTCAAGGGAGATCACCTCAGAACTTTTGACAAACGGGGCGACCTCAGTCAGGTCCGCTCCGGCAATTTGAAAATGGCGGGCAACCTCTCCAATAATCACCGCCGCCTCGTGGGGAAACAGACCGGCCGGCTCGGGTGTTCCGGTGGCGCCGGCAAAACGGCTATCCAGGGCATCGATATCAAATGAGAGGTATAGATCTTCAATCCCGATTTTTTTATAGTGGGTGATAATTTTTTGAGCAATCTTGGCGGCCCCTTCTTCTCTAACTTCCTTGCTCCAAAATTGTTTTACCTTGAGTGTGCGCTCCCAGTGCTCTTGGCTTTTGCCGCTGGATCGGATTCCAACCTGCACCAGCGCGGAGGGCGAGGCGCACCACTGGCGGGCATGATAGGCCCAGGAGCCAAAGCAGATATCAATCCCCAGGCGGTGATCAAGCAAATCGGTATGAGCATCAAAATGCAGGATGCCGGTTTTGCGCTTGAGTTTCTTTTGCTTTTTAAAAAAAGATTTGGTGAACGCGTAGCTCACAGAGTGGTCTCCGCCCAGGCCAAAAACCTTGGCATGGGGATGGCGGTGATAAAGCGCATCGAGGAAGGCCTCGGCCATGGAGAGGGGCGAGACGGGAAGTATTTTTCGAGCGCTTCCGTAGAGGGCCTTGCGGCAGGAGGACAATGTTTCTTTGGAGACGTAGCGATCGTGCAGCAGGTGAGGAATAACCCGGACGTCGCCGGCATCGAAAAATTGCGTGCCGAACGTTCTTTGCGCCTCAATTAACTCAAGCCTCAGAAAAAGCGGTCCCCAGTTGGCGCCCCGTTGGATGCCGCCTCCGCAATCGGAGGCGAGACCGAGGAGGATTGGAAGTTTCCCATCGAGCGCAGTGAGTGACTTCAGCCAGGCCTTTTCCACCTCGGCCGGAGCGCTGGTCTTAAACAGCCGCTGATGCAACTCATTTTTCCGCTCTTGGGCGGTATGAATGGTGAAGACTCCGTTACCGGGTGGGCAGAGGAGGGATTTCGCCAATACTGGTAGTGAGGTGACCATGGGAAAAAAATTATATCAAAAAATTTTCTCTTAAGCGATCTTTCAGTATGGGATAACCGGCGGCACTGGTGGGGTCTGCGATAAACTGTGCTACCACATTCTTGATAAAAGTGAGCATGTTATCCGGCAGCTGATTATAAACACCCGCTATATGGGAGGTGCAGTGCAGGTTGCCCAGCTCTCGATAGATCTCAAACGCGAAGGGTTCGTCAGGGAAGACATCAAGCAAGGCAAAGGCGCAGGGGTTAACTTCCAGCCAGCGAATCAGGGATGAGAGTTCCACCAAACCACCGCGGGCGGCATTGATGAGAAGACAATTGGCGGGAAGCTGGGCCAAAAATTCCTGATTTACCAGATGGTGTGAACGGGGATTTAAACTGGCGCACAGGCAGACAATGTCTTTGTCGGTCAGTGAGGGAAGAGGCGTTTTCTCCATGATGAAGGGATCATAAACGGCAACCCTGATTCCCAGAGACTCAAGTCCCTGTTTGACCAATTTTCCGATATGGCCAAGGCCGATCACTAAAGCTTGCTTGGTTTCTAATAGTTGCCGGGGATAGCTGCGCTTATAATCCCAGGTGGTTGTTTTAGGAAAGGGTGAGTTTCCAGGCATGGTGGAGAAATGGGCGTAGCTTAGCACTCCTTGTAAAATATAATCGGCCACGGCGCGAGCGCGCAAGGCATTTCCTAAGACGATGCTTCCTTTGAATTTTCTGACAAAGTCGACGCTGAAATTATCATATCCACTATTGGGATGAATGATGAGCTGCGTGTTTTGAAGACGCAAATCCTCAGTACGAGTATTGCTGGTGGTGATGATGATATCAGGTGATGGCCCTTGAGGGACCAGAGGGCCAAAGGTATAGCGGGTCACTCCGGCGGCGAGGAGCAACGACTCCTCCGCTTTCAGATATCCCTGGGCCAAGTATCCAGAGAGGTCCGGTCGATGGACCCAAAGACTACTCAATGCTGATATCCTGTGCCAACAGGTCAGGTGCCTTATAAACGATGGCCTCGCGTTTGGTGGTACACACGCGCTCCGTGATGGTGTTGCGTTTATCAGTGGTTCGGCTTCCGTGGGCGAAACGAGTATTTTTACGCAATACTGTTCGGCAGGTTGTCTTGACGCGATCATATTTCAAGTCATCTGCGGTGGAACGCTCTTTGTTCACCTCAAAACCTAGGCGGGCGCCTAAATCTTGTTCTTTCAGACGTTGGATATTGGTCTTGGCAAAAGATTCAACGTAATAACGAAACTCAATAGGCGAATTATCATAGTAGTTAACCTCGGCCACCAGATCCGGCTCAATAGTGTCTCGTCCCATGCGAGGCTTGGTAGGGAATTTTATTTTTCCGAAGGCATGGTAGGGTAGCTCAGAGCAAACGATGCGATCGGTAGTGGCGATATCGAAATTGAAGTCATAGTCACCGCCAATGTATTTCGTTATGCGAGTATAGACATCAGGAATTTCCTGCTTATCTTCAAAAATTTTAGGAATTCGCAAAATAGCGAGGTGATCAATATTCGAGAAACCGCGGACTGAGTTCATCTGCACCCCAGGTCTCAAGGCCTCAACAATACTTTTGCCCATGCGGATTTGATCTTGATAAGGGACGATGGAGGGATGATCCCACATTCCCAACTCTTTAAGCTCCTCCTCAGAGCCTAGCCAGATCGCGGCATGCCCGAAATGTCCCGGAATAAAAGTGTCCGTCAAGGCAAAGGGAGTTTTTTCAAAAAGGATATCAAGGGGTTTTAACTGGCCTCTAATTTCTTCCACGACGGCCATGTTGTTTTCAAGGTAACCGCGGCGCCAGCGAATAGAGCCCGCCATATTTCCAAAAAATTTACTTAAACCGTAGACAATGCTCTCGCCAAGATTGGCCAGCCCGTCAATCAAGGAGTAACCACGCAGACGAATCTTCGTGCCTTTCGCAATATTGTTGAGTGATGGGTTGCCGTCGATGGTCTCCATGATGGACTTCAGTTCGGCGTCGGTCGCTGCCACTTTGGCCAAATTTTCACGCTCGCGTAAATAGAATCCGACAAAACGTTGTAGCTCCTTTCTCTTTTCTTTACCTAAAGAATTTTTCACCATCTCTTGAAGATCTTGGGCCAACTCTTTGGTATGGGCGCTGGTTTTGAAAATGTGCTTCAGGATGCGTCGGAGCTTCGCTTCCTTCGTATAATAGATGTCATACGCGCGGAAAAACTTGTCGTACATATTGGCGCCACTGGCGAGCCACATTAAATTTTCTTTGGTTTTTGCCATGTTGGCCAAGTCGACAAATTGCACGGCCTGTTGAGTGTGACCTGCTCCGTAAACAAAAACAAACTCCTGGGTGCGATAACCCATAAGGTGATAAGCGATAAAAATTTTACTCAGAAGGTGGAGGTGGTAACCGGTCAAGGTTTGATCATCGCGGATGTACTTTACTATTTTATTGCCGTAGTCAGCGGTAAAATCATCTAATTTTAGAAAGAGTGCATTTAACTTTAGAAATTTATTATAATTATCCTCAAACTTGGATTTCGCGATCTCACCTGATTTGTTGTTCTCTAAGGAAACCAAGGAACGGCTGAATTCGGAGGGGGTTTCGGGCAAGGGTGAGCCCATCTCCATGAGTGCCATTTTTAACTCATAAAAGAAAAGTGTAGGAGAACTCTGGCCACTTTCCCACGTCGTCTCATTGGCCGACACGGTGGCCAGGCCAAGAAGACAAGAAATCGCGGCGAGATATAGAGTTTTAGCTAATTTCACGTTGTGCCCCTTTTCCTGAGATATCTGCAAAATATCTTGATTTATACACTAGGGCGGAGAAAATTTAAACTTTGGCCTCTTTAAATGTAAAAATGATAGACTTGTGGGTGAGATAATTTGACGTAAGTCATTGAAAGGTTTAGAAACAGTGTAGCTATGATATCTATAAAATCGTCTAGAGAAATTGAAATAATGAAGGAAACCTGCTCTTTAGCGGCTTCAGTTTTGGAGTATATCCGTCCCAAAGTCGTGAGCGGTATCAGCACCCTTGAATTAAATGACTTGTGTCACCAATATATTGTGGCCCATGGTGCGACTCCTTCGCCTCTTAACTACCACGGTTTTCCCAAGTCCATCTGCACCTCGCTCAATGAGGTTATCTGTCATGGAATTCCCAACAGTAAGGTGCACGCCAAAGAAGGCGATATCTTGAATCTTGATATCACCACCTATTACAAGGGTTTTCACGGAGACACTAACAAGACGTTTTGCATCGGGCAGGTTCGCCCCGAGGTTCAGCGGCTGGTTGATGTTACCTATTACTGTTTGCGCGAAGGTATCAAAACTGTGCGGCCGGGTTCGCATGTGGGAGATATCGGTGCACGGATTGAGGAGATTGCTCACTCCTATAATTACACGGTGGTGCAAGAATACTGTGGCCACGGCATCGGTCGGCAATTTCACGAGGAGCCTCAAATTCTGCATTTCGGTAAGAAGGGCACCGGACCGGAATTGCGCACGGGCATGACTTTTACTATCGAGCCCATGATTAATATGGGGGCCCGTGATTGCAAGGTCCTCTCTGATAATTGGACGGTGGTGACCCAGGACGGAAAATGGTCGGCCCAGTTTGAGCATACTATCGTGGTGACCGAGGCGGGGTTCGAAATCCTAACTTTAAGAGGTGATGAAGAGGTGAACTTCACCGCCATTCCGAAATAAGCATGACAGCCCTCGGCTATTTTAATGGCCAATCCCGAAAAATAAATGGCATCCAAGTTCTTCTGGATATTTCCTCTGAACAAAAAATTTTAAATGTTCAAGTTAAGTCATCTCCCAAAATAAACGAAATCCTGCAAAATTTGCTAGTCGGACAGGGTCTCGATGCCGCCATGACACTTTCACCTGAGGCGCTGAGGCGAGATGATTCCTTTATTGTCTTAGAGTTGGAGTTGTTGCAGGAGGCGATCTTAAAATTTGTCGGCGTGCTCCTTCCTGATGCCTTAGAGAAAGGCCGGCCACCTCAGGAACTGGTGTGTCGCTGCTTTGGCGTTTATCAAAGTGACATCGATTCTTTTATTCGGGGAAAAGAGCTTTCTAATGTCAGTCTCGTTCATCTCACTGAAGAGTTGAACGCCGGTGCCGCCTGTGGCAGCTGTCTCGAAGAGCTAAAATATTTTCTTGAGCAAGGTAAGCAGAAGCTATTGCCTTTTCCCCCGACGGCCTCGGTGGATGCTTCCGGGAAACGTCTACGGATCAAGGGTTTGACACCGAAGGAATTGGCAGAACTCTTGAGTGAGAAATTGCCAGATAAAAGTATTGAGGTGCTTTTGGTACGCCCGCCTTTTGTGCTCGTTCGCTCAAAACGCGGCACGCTTTCCTCCGCCCAGCTGGCGGAGCTGGGCGCTTGGGCCAAGGAGAAGTTATTGTTGCCCTTGGAATTTCGCTCTTAGGGTTTGGATTTTTTTTTGCCTTTCGTTTTCTTTTTCGTCATAAAGTCATGGCAATTTTTACGAAGGGCCTTGAAGTTTTTTAACTTTTGAAAGACGGCTTCAATCTTGGCATTTTCCTCCACCAGTTCGGAGGCATTAATTTCTTCCTCTAGATATTTAATACGCTGATAGAGATATTTTAGCTCAGGAATTTCCCGCTCCAGACAATGGGGGTCTGGAGTCAGGCCTTGCAGGCCGGCAAGATAATTGGTGAAGATGAGATGACCGCGGTCTTTGAGCTCATTTAAAATCACATGATGAGACAACTTTGATCTGGGAGGAACCAGCTTCTCATCCAGTAAGAAAACATTGTAGTTATTGGTAAGCAATTTTTCGAGTAACGCTACCGAGGGACCAAAATCCTTATTATGGCAAATTTCCTCGAAGAAACCTTCTTTAAGCATCAGCTCGTTGTTTCCTGCAAAAAGCACAATGAGTTCCTGATTGAGCTGATAAAGCGGGCCTGTGACCTTTTCTTTGTGCAAGGCCAATTCTTCCTGGCCCAGGCAGCGAATGAGATCAGAGACACGTCCGGCGGCGCTGACAGAGGAAGAGGCGGCGAGGAGCCCGAGTAGGCCGAGAATCCAAAAATATCGAAAGCTATCTCTGTGCGTCATAGTATCGTTCCTCATATCCTTATTTTAATCCCAAATCCAAAAAGTTATAGTAAATCCGACATAATTTTTTTCTATGGACCCTCTGGAGCGGTTTTGAACCACAAAAGTCTGATTGAAAATCTAGAGATCTTTCGAAAGGCCCTCATTCGGGTCCTTATTATTGTGGGGATCGCTTTTATGGTGGCCTATGCCTTAAGTGATGGGCTGGCCGAAATTATTTTATCCCCGCTTCGAGGGGCGCTCAAAGCTCACATCACGCAATTGGGGGGAGGAGGCCGGATCGTTTACGTCGGTCTCCTGGATAAAGTCCTGGCCCAGCTGAATCTTGGGCTTTGGTGTGGGGTCATCATCTCAAGTCCCGTATGGTTTTATGAAATTTGGCGTGCCGTCCGCACGCTGCTGAATGATTTTCAAATCAAAATGATCAGGCCGTTTTTGGTCTTTGGTCTACTCTTGTTTTGGGGCGGAGTCTATTTCGCCTACTACATCGTCTTTCCCTTCAGCTTTCAGATGTTACTTGAGTTCGGTGTAAGTGATATTACCGCCAACATCTCGTTGCGAGATTATCTTTCACTGGCCGTAAAAATTATGCTCTTTTTCGGACTGGCCTTTCAGATGCCCAACATCATCGTCATTTTAAGTTTTGCCGGCGTTGCCACAAAAGAGCGCCTGCAAAGCTCCCGGCGCTACATCTATGTGATTCTCTCTCTTCTTGCGGCAATCTTTTCGCCTCCCGATGTCTTTAGTATGATGGTTGTCTGGGTTCCTATGGTCTTGCTCTTTGAAGTGGGCACTTGGATAGTGATTCTTTTCATTCATCCTTATTTGATCAGGAGGTCAAAATGATCCTTGTTACTGGTGGAGCGGGATTTATTGGTAGTGTCTTGGCGCGGGATTTGAACCGACGCGGGCATAAGGATTTAATTATTGTTGATCGTCTGGGCAAGGCGGATAAATGGAAGAATTTAAGGCATGTGAACTTTGAAGATTTTATCCATGCCGATGAGCTTTTTTTGGCCGACCGTGATGACCTCTTTTCCCAGCTCACGGCGATCTACCATCTGGGGGCCTGCTCCAGCACCACTGAAAACGATGTGGATTTTTTAATGGGCAATAATTATGCCTTCTCAAAAAATATCTTTAACCTGGCCACCCAGTATGACATTCCCCTTGTGTATGCCTCTTCTGCCGCCACTTATGGAGATGGCGAGCAAGGATACGCCGACAATGAGTCCAAGGCCCATGCCCTTCTCCCGTTAAACCCTTATGGTTTCTCCAAGAAAATTTTCGATGACTGGGTCCTGGGCCAGAAGAGTACGCCCGCCAGATGGTTCGGCGTTAAATTTTTTAATGTCTATGGGCCGAATGAGTATCACAAGGGAGAGATGCGCTCCATCGTGCATAAGGCCTTCGGGCAAATTCAGACCTCCGGCAAGGTGAAGCTTTTTAAATCACATAAGGCCGGTTATAAGGACGGGGAACAGCTACGCGATTTTGTGTATGTGAATGATGTGACGGCCGGCATGATCAGCTTAATTGAAGATACTAAGAAAAAAGCTTCCGGAATTTATAATATGGGAACGGGTAAGGCCCGAAGCTTTTTGGATTTAGTCACCGCGGTCTTTCGGGCGCTGGATAAAACTCCCGAAATTGAGTTCATCGACATGCCTCTCAATATTCGCGATCAGTATCAATATTTCACTGAAGCCGATATGGGGAAAATTAAAAAAATCCTACCCAAGTTGAAACTTCATACCCTGGAAGAAGGGGTGAAAGATTACGTCCAAAATTATCTTATAAAAGCCGATTCGTACTTTCAGTAGGGGAAGCTATGTCTTTTCAAGGTGGACCTAAAGAGGCGGCGCGGATGCTGGCCTTGCTTGATCCGGAATCACGCAAACGCATCATGGGAGAGTTGGAGGCCAAAGACCCAAAAACCGCCCAGGTGGTTCGGACCCTCATGGTGACCCTAGATGATTTAAAATTCCTAACCATCAGGATGCTGCAGGAATTTTTGAAAACAGTTTCCTTAAAAGAGCTTGGCCTCGCCCTCAGGCGATCATCCCCCGAGCTGAAAGAACATCTCTTGTCGCAGCTGAGTCTGCGCATGAGGGAGGAGGTTCAGGAAATTCTGCAGGGCCCACCCCAGCCAAAAAATATTGTGGAAGATGCCGAAAAAAAAGTTCTAAAAATTTTATTGGAAAAAGTCGAAAAGGGCGAAATCGTTTTATCCAAGGATGGTAAGGAGCAACTGGTGTAGGTGACACCACCTTGCAGGGCCACTCGGTAACCAAGGCCGACTTTGATCCCATCTTGGCCCGTGCCTGAAAAGTCTAATTCGGGCGCATTTTAGCTCCGATTTGTTCGCCACCGTGCATAAATTTCTGACCTCTTCTGGCCAGGGCCGTGGGAAAAACGCAAAAACAAGGACTTTTGAATGGTACCTCCTGAGGGGGGCCTGCTTGGCACAGACCGTGCACATATGTTTATTCAAGACGGGTGCTTCAGGAAGAAGCTCTCGATTAGTCCGAAAGGACACGGGGATAAGCGCCCAAGGATGGGCAAGATTCCCAATTAAATCTCAAAAGGATTTGAGATTTAGAATCAGCAGGATGCTCATTTTTCAGGGGGACCTATGGACGCTTCACTCACTCTGCACTTTAAAGAAAAGTTCTTAACCATGCGCGAGCAATTGTTGCTTGGAATTGAGCAGGCCAAGTTGACCGGTGAGGAAGTGACTCTTTCGGCAAAGGATGACTTGAAAGATGACGTCGATTGGACCATTCAGGGAGCGGAAGAAGCTCTTTCCTATAAGCTCGCGGGGCGGAGTACTTTTTTACTCAAAAAAATAGATGAGTCACTGTTTAAAATTAGTCGTGGCTCATTTGGAATCTGTGACGACTGCGGACAGGATATGGCCATAAGTAGACTCATGGCCCGTCCCATGGCGCGGCTTTGTCTCGAGTGCAAAGAATTGGAAGAGCGGTCCGAGATTCATATTCCCTACGACCGCCGTTCACATACTTTAGGCAATACCACCAGTCAGGTCATTGCCTCTTAAAGAGCATAGCTGGTCAGATCTTGAACCAGTTCCTGAGAGCGCTTGACGAAAATCTCGCGCTCTTCTTGTTTTAACCCTTCGCTTGAAATAGAGGCCAGGTCCTCGACTAAATGACAGAGCTTTTTAACCAGGTCGGGGCGGCCGCCTTTTTCATGAATTTTGAAAGCATTCTGAATCAAGGCATTATTGGGGTTGATCACCAGGGTTTTCTTGAGAGGAAAAACATTGTTCCCCATCTGGGCCGTCATCTTGCTGAAGCGTTTCATCTGCTCGTCCACCCGGAAATAGGCGGGAGAAAGCGCATTCTTCACTTTTTCCACTACGATTTCAAAGGAATTGGCGTCGGCCTCCTTGAGATTCGCCTCGAACAAATCTTTGATTTTCATGTCATCGCCGGTGCTGGCCTCGGTCCCGAAGATGTTGGCAAACTCGGCATCCACCGAGGCAAACTTATAGGAGTGGTCGCCCATCTTGTGAGATTCCACGTGCTGCATGAAGTGGGGATCAATATGATCCTCTGTCTCCACCGTTTGAATTTTTTCTGCCAGTAGCTGTGAGCGAAGGGAAGAGTCACTTTTGCCCTTCTCAAAATAGACGATCTTGTCACCCAGCTTGGTCTTGTAAGCTTCAGGAATCGACTCGCGATACTCAGGCAGCGTGACGTACTTGCCTTCGCTATTCTTGAAAATAATATGATCGCGGATTTGCTCGTCAAAGCGATTGTCGGACACGCAACCATATTTAATGAAAAGGCCGGAATCTTCCCAGATGGACTCAAATTTGGCGCGGTCGGATTTAAACAACTTCTTCAGGGACTCAGCGACCTTTTTCACTACGTAGTTGGAGATCTTTTTGACGTTGGGGTCGCCTTGCAGGGAAGATCGGGAAACGTTCAGGGGGATATCGCTGGAATCGATACAACCCTTCAGGAGTCCTAAAAACTCCGGAATAATATTTTTCACGCTGTCGGAAACATAAACCTGCTTGCAGTACAGCTTGATATTGGACTCATTGAATGGACGATTGGGATTGAGCTTGGGGAAATACAAAATCCCTTCTAGCGTGAAAGGATGATCAATTTTTAAATGAATCCAAAACAGTGGGGCCTGCTCCATGGGGTAAAGATTTTGGTAGAACTTTGTGTAATCTTCGTCCTTCAGCTCTTTGGGATCTTTTTTCCAAAGCGGTACTGTCTCATTGATAATTTCAGGTAAGTTCGGCAGGGGGGCGGCACTCTTGTCCTCAGTACCATCCTCCTTGTAGGGGTAGGTTTTTCTTTCCTCATCGAGAAGGGCAATTTTACAGGGCATGAAATCGCAGAATTTTTTCAAGGTGGAAGAAAGCTTGTAGCTGTCTAAAAACTCGGCATTTTCTTCATTGATTATGAGGGTAACGGAGGTTCCAATTTCAGTGCGGTCGGAATCGGCAAAGGTGTATTCCGGATTTCCGTCGCAAATCCAGCGGACCGCCTTGGCGTTCGGCTCCATGGAAAGCGTATCAAGAATAACTCTTTCGGCCACCATGAAGGAGGAATAAAAACCAAGTCCGAATTTTCCAATAATGTCATTGTCGCCGCTGCCGCCCGCTTCCTTCATCTTGCCGATAAATTCTTCCGCACCGGAAAAGGCCAACTGGGCAATATATTTTTCCACCTCGGCCTCATTCATTCCGAGACCGTTATCGCTGATGGTGATTGTTTTTTTACTCTTGTTGACGTTGACCTGAATATAACCCTCAGGCACCTCGGTGTTTTTAGTTCGCGCCAATGATGCTCTTTTGGTGATGGCGTCAGTGGCATTGGCCACCAGCTCGCGGACAAAGATGTCATGTTCCGAGTACAGCCACTTTTTGATGATGGGGAAAATGTCGCCCGTTTTTACGGTGATAGGGCCTTTACGTTCAGTCATGAGTTCCTCCCAAAGAAAAAGAAAGAGATAAAATTACTAGCGTAAAAAAATATGCTAAACAATATGGAGGCAAATAAGCGCACGTCAACCCTAGGACCTAAGCTTTTTTATAGGGCGAATACACGACAAGGAGGATGGGTGGGACCGAGGAAAATTCAAATTGTGACCACAGGCGGGACCATCGAAAAGGTCTATGATGAGGTGGAAGGTCAGTTAACCAATAAGACGCCCAATGTTGAAATGGCCATCTTATCAAAATTGCGTCTCCCATATACTGAACCCTTGTTTCATCAGCTCATGAATAAGGATTCCCTGTTCATGGATGATAAGGATCGCAAGCAAATTCTTGACAAGGTTCGGGCCTTGGCACCTGAGGGCCACCCTATTTTGATAATTCACGGCACTGATACCATGACTTTGACTGCCGAGCTGTTGGCGCGAGAACTCACTGATCTTAAGGTGGCCATCGCCTTTACTGGAGCAATGCGGCCTTTGGGCTTCGATGACTCTGATGCTATGCAAAATGTAACCGAAGCCTTGATGGCCCTAAAAATCCTGCCCCCCGGTGTCTACATTTCTTTTCACAATCAAATCTTTCGCGTACCCGGAGTTCGGAAAAATAAAGAGAAACGAACTTTCGAATGGGTCTAAGACTTACGGTGTCGTCGTCTTAGGTTTTGCCGTTGGTGGAATGACTGGTTTTACCGGTGCCGTCGTCGCTGCGGTTAATGGTTTTATGTCGCCGCAATCACTATCAACAAATTTTCCATTGAGGGACATTTTAGATTTTTGTCCGGTCTTATCTGTCATATCAACATTGGCGGTATAGTGAGTGGAGTCTTTGATCGTCATAATGGAAGTTCCGGATGTGCCATCATCGCATTTGAAATCGATCACTATCTTGCTGGCCGATTTTTCCCTGACGGTGTTGGTGCATTTTTTATCTTTTTGCTGATTGAGATTGCCTTCATTTTCCATCATTTCTTTGGTGTAACACATACGCATTGCACCGCCGGGAGACATGCCCATCTTGCCCATTTTACCCATCATGCCGGCCATTTGTTTTTGCTGCTCGGGAGACATTCCCGCCATGGCTTTGCGCATTTCGGCCATGGGGTCAACTTGTTTGCCATCCGGCCCACCCAAACTCATTTCCATTTCCCAAAGACCGGGCTTAAGGGCGACAGCGGCGTAAGTTGAAAATGAAAGAATCATAAGAGCAAAGGCAAGAACAATTTTCATCGCAAAATCCTTTTTTAAAATTGGAACTTTAGATGCTAAAGCCAGGTGGTTTGGACGTCAAGGTTTGCGGCTAGGGAAGATTTCCATCGACCGCTCTGCTATGTGACTCAGAAAGGGCCATTTTAAAGCTGTGATCAGAATATCCGCGATTTGCTCCCGGGTAACCGAGATAATCGTAGCCGACGCGGTTGATTGAGGCAGTATAAAAAGGTGCCCGAATCAAGCGATACACCAAGGGAATTCCGGGGAGACGTTCCACGCGTTTGGCCACTTCCGTTCGTTGGGCCAAATTGAGATGCACGAAACCTTTGCGGTAACGCCACATGGCCTTGAGGTTCAGGGCAATACGCAGGTAGCTGCGAATGAGCCCTACCGGAATCGGGAGAGTGTTACTTTTTTCTGTCTGGGCCAAGAACTGGACGGTCCCGGCTTCGATGGCGCCGGGGGCACCGGTAGGGTCGAAGGCCGCACCGGGGATTATTGTCTCATAGAGGGCAAGAAAGAGCTTATCATTGTAGGGATTGGCATTGCCCCGCTCGGAAGCTGCAAGCGGGGCGGAGAGGCCACCCATGCCGGTAAGTAAAAACAGGCCGGTGCCGGACTTGAGAAAATCGCGCCGTGGGATTTTTTGGCTCATGGTTTTCCTCCCACACTTCGAATCAACTCGTGTCCAATCCTCATGGCATTGGCACCGATTGTGAGGGCGGGATTAATGCCCAGGCTTCCGGGGATGGAGCTGGCATCACTCACGTAGAGCCCGGGATAGTCGAAAACTTCGCCCGAGGGATTGACCACTCCTGTGGATTTTTGCTCACTCATTCTGGCGCCACCTAAAATATGGTTTCCGCCCATGTCGAAGAGTTCACCATCGATTCCTGTGATAAGCAGCTCGCCGCCTACCGTCTGGCAGACGCCTTTCATAAGGCGGTAGAGAATGTTGGCGTGCTCCTCTAGTGCTTTGGTGCGCGGGTGGTGAATTTTGGCGTTCCCATCATGATCGATTTCCATTTTTATTTCGGCTGGAACCACACCCATGGCATTGACGGGAATGAGGCGATTGACGACATTTTTTTTCACAAAATGTTTATGCTCCAATCCCCAGGCGAGTCCGCCTTCGCGACGTGCATCCACGCCGGCAAAAACGGGGATCGGTGCCATCCCGGGGTGCATGGTGATGTGGTGCTCATCCCAAAAGGCATAGGTCATAACGCCCGTACTAGTAGCCGAGCGAAAGCCAAGATGATCGGGATAGCTGTCGGGAGTTCTTAAGATAAAATTCATGTCCCCATTATTGCTGATCCACTTACCCAGGGCCGAGGAAAGTTTAGGTAAATGGGCCTTGGATCGGAAGAGAAGTGGCACGGTACCGATCGGGCCTGCCGCCAAGATAACTCTGGGGGCGGTGAAGGTCGAGGTGGCGGGAGCTTTGTAAGATTTATCGCTGCTGATGCAATGAACCTCGTAACCACCACTGCGGACAGGGGCCACTGTTTTCACCGATGTTTCAACTTTGACCTCAAGGTTTCCTGTTTCGAGGGCGAGGTGGAAAACTTCGCTGACGAGATTAAGTTTTCCGCCCGGAAATTGGCAGCCGGCCTCACAAAAACCACAATGGACGCAGCCAGTTCCGACATTGAAATTATTTCGGTCGCAGGAGAGTCCGGCATCGGCGAACATGCGAGCAAAGTTGCCGCCAATTCGCGAGACCTCTTCCCAGCTTAGCTGGTGGATGCTGAGAAGTTCTTCCACCTGCTTGTAAAAAGGATTGAGCGCCTCGCGGTGGACATTGGAGGGCCATGCCGCACGTTTGGTGTCCGGGTCAACAAAGCTAAAGGCCTCAGAAGGTGTGCGGTGATGAACCTTATCATTCATAACCGAGCCGCCGCCAAAAATTTTGGAGCCTCGGTAGATATCTTTCATGGAAGTGGAGAGGCTGATATCAAAGAGGCCGCCCAAATATTCCGGTGCCCAAGAATGGCGAAACATATTTCGCTGCCAGGCTTTGCCGCGTTCAATGAGTAAGACTTTGAATCCGGCCTGGGTAAGCTGATAGGCGGGGAGGAGTCCGCCGTATCCTGATCCTACAATAATGACGTCAAAGGATTGATTTTCTATAGTCATGCGTCATCTTAAACCAAAGGAATTCATATCTGTCTAGATTATTTTGGGGCCCGTGAAGGCCCCTGCAAGCTCTAAGTTCGCTAATTATGGAGATAAGCACCAAAAATCATCATAACAAGATGAGCGGAGAAACCGTAGCAGGCATCACCGTGTTCCAATTTAAACTCAACCCTCTGCCCGTCAAATTCCATCTTGTAGCGGGGATTAATAAAGTGATCATTTTGAAAGTCTTCTGCTTCAATTTGTACCAGGTACTCTTTTCCACCGGCCGTGAAGGTAATCTGCTGTTGCGCCTGATCAACTTTTTTTAGGCGAATTTCCGTGCTCACCATCACTCCGTCGGTGGAGTGGGAAATGGTGCCACCGAAGCCATCACTTAAGGCACCAAATGTGGTACGGATAACCTGACCATGCTTTTTCATTGTCAGCTCGGAGGTGCCGGTTTCATCATCTTTGTTTCCAAAAACAATAAAGTCCTTGATCGATCCGGCAATGGCGTGATCGTAGAGTTTGAGTTCAATATTTGTGCCTTTGATGAGCGAGAGAGAATGATCTTCCGCCATCACGGCAAAACCCATAAGCATACAGAGCAATAAAATAAAACTTTTCATAAAATCCCCTTTTCTTGTGGATAGGTAAATTGTGTTGCCCAATGCTAGAGAAGAAAAAACAAAAGGTAAAAGAAAATTTTGCTCAGCTTAACTCCGTTTCCGAAATATTCGTCACTTATTTTTTGCAGGCAGATCATCTCGGAAAATGACCAAATCTTTGCTCTTTAAGAGACGGAGCTAGAGGAGCGGTGTCTGTTCCTATTGTGACACCTGAACTACCCATCTGACCAAAATTTGATCAGCTCATCGATTGCGTCCTGATAATTACAGGGAGTTATCCCCATCAGAGAAGGAGTTTTAGGACAATTCGTGGCACTCGGCCTGCATCTTAAAAACTTGCTTTCTAATTAAAATTAAAAAGGATAACCAAGATGAATTTCAGAGTATGGGTTTTGGTTTCGAGTTTCTGCATTTCCATTTCCAGCGCCTTTGGCATGAATAAAGTTCAGCTGGTCGACGCTATCGCTAAGGATGCTAAGCTTACCAAGGAGAATGCCCAGAAAGCTCTTGATGCTTTTGTTAGCTCAACATCGAAGTCACTCAAAAAAGGTGATCGAGTGGCCCTCGTCGGGTTTGGTTCTTTTTCCGTTTCCAAAGTGACCGTTCGCGGTTGGGACCCCGTAAAAAAGGCGAGTTTATCTGATTTTACGAACAGCGTTTCTGATGTTGTCTTCGACGTAGATAAGAAAATGGCACAAGAGCTTTATCCGTTATATGCTCTTAATTATTTCACATCGCTAAACTTTATCAATTCCAACGTCATTGCTCCTCTGGCCATCGCAAAAAAGAACAAAATTGATGTTATTAAAGGTACTGCAAATTTAAGGTTCTCTTCCCAATCATTCTTTGCTGATGCATTTTTTGATATTTTTGCGGAATTAGACACCAGAACTCTGATCGAGGGTGATAAAGAAAAGATTTTTGACTTGGCCGATGCGCTCAATGAGTCGTTGCAAAAAACGGTGATTGTTTATGCTGAATCCGTCGCTCATGAGCTTACACATGTCGTTCAGCAAAGTTCTGGGATGGTTATGAAGTCCGCAGTTATTGCGCTTGCCGATGGTGCGATTGAAATGCAAAGCAAATATCTCGATCCAAAGTCCGATAATAACGGCTTAAGCGACAATCAACTCAAAACCATGATGAAGGATTCTGGCCTCGATCGTGAGGTTCTTTTAAAGGCCCTTTTTTTCATGGGGTACCACATTACGGAAACCATAAAAAATGGTGACTCCGTTGACCTTGAGGAGTTTGGCTCCTTTGCTGTCAGCACAGAAGCCGCAAAGCTCATTGTTCCAGTTGCTATTAATAAAGGACTTCGCTCAATGAGAGTCACAAATTTCACAGCGTCCGGGAGACTCTTGGAGTCTATTCAAGACGAAAACAAAGGATTTAGCTCTATCATTCGATAATCCGACCACTAAACATTGTTCCAACCTTTGCGAAGCTTTGAGAGGAGTAACGATTATAAAGATTGGTTGGTTCAACAGCAAATCGTGCTCATTGACATAGACAGGAATTTTGCTCAACCGAAAACAAATAATGCTAAAGAAAGAATATTAAAAAAAATTTATTTTGATTTAATCTAACTTCTCACCTGAAAGCTTAGTATTGAAAAATCATCTTCAATACCTCAGGAGTCTAAACGATGGGAAGGTTGTTTTCTTCATTTCGATTGTCATTCATAATTTTACTGATGGTAGGACTGTGTTCTTCTTGTAGTGCTCCTTCAAGCAAAAGTAAAAGACCAGCGGTCTGGGATAAGATGAAAGCAGCACAAGAAGCCGAGGACGCAAAGGAAGCTCAGAAAAAAGCGGAAGAAGCTCAGACCAAGAAAAAGAAATAATTTATCGCAGTGATGGGTCATTTCTATTGAAACTCAATATCTAGTAAAAAAACCCTGGAATAAATAAATATTCCAGGGTTTAAAGGGACCTATGAGCGAAGCCACGACAGACTCACGGCTCACAGTTTAACAAGGACCTAAATCTTATCAGTACATCAGATATAAATCGATTAACTTAAAATAAAATTATTTTAATAAAAGAACTAGGTAGATGTTTCTTCAGGAAAAATAATGGATACTTTTGTTCCACGCTGGCCCGTTTGAATGTTTAATTTCCAATTATATAGCTTACAAACAGAAGTAACCCAAGCCAGTCCTAATCCGTTGCCGTTATGCTTTTCCTTCTCACTAAGTCCCCGATTAAAAGGCGTTCCCAGATTATCGATAACTGACTGCGGAATTCCCTGGCCGTGATCTTGAATCTCAATTTTATGTTTCCAAAAGTGTATGAGTACCTGACTTCTTCTGCCAGAATAAATGAGAGCATTTAATATCAGATTTTGCAAGATCAGTTCTAAATGCTGCGGAGCTGATATGACAAAAAAATCTTCACTACTCACAAGTTGTATTTGTCCTGGATAATTAATGCTGAGTCTTGTAATTACTTCTGAAACAATTTTAGAAATATGATTCGCATAAAGGTTTTTAACTCTGTTCGAATTTTCCAATTCCGCCCAACTTAGAAAGGCCGAAACCAACTCTGAAACCTTATCAAGTTCTTTTCTTAGATTATCGGCCAAATTTGTCGAGATCTGCTTCTTGGATTGGGCTTCCTCAATTTCAATGCGAAGAATGGTCAATGGAGTTTTCACTTCATGGGCCATTTGATAGGTCCCAATTTTTGTTATTTGGTAGTTTTTATTTATTTTTGAGATAAGAGTGTCGAGCCCTTCTAAAAGGAGAAGAAACTCATCTTTTGATCTCAAAGCAACCTTACCAAAGAAATAGTGCGGAAAAATAGTTTTTGGAAGAGACGGTATTTCGTTTGAACTCGAAAGTTTTTGTGTCGTCGCTGTTACAAATTTTGATAATTCATTCATGGGATGCATAAGTATTAGCCTCAAGAATAAAGTTGCAACTATTCCCACAACAAAAGCGAAAGCCATCAAAATATAACTCGGTCTGGACCAATAAGGAGGATAGATCAGATGATCATCCAGCACCAATCCCACTTGTAAGGTCCGGTCAGGAATGCGAGGAAGTTGCAGGTTGAGAATGCGTACATATTTTCCTTTGACACTTAAGGTAAGCCAAATCGGCGCTCTAGGAATCTCCATCACCGGCAATAATTTGGCTGAGGTACTTTCAAAAAGGATTTCCCCTTTTTGATTTCTAATTACAAAAAGCTTTCCTATTCGGTCCTCGCCCAGCTCTTCAGATAAAATTTCTTCGATTCTATCAAAGTCGATCTGTCGAAGTGTTCCAAGTTCGGAATCCAGAAGCGCAGACGCCGTATTTCTTAACTGTGCATCAATGTTAATTAAACGTTCCTCTCGTAAAAAACGTCCATAAACTAATACCGCCATGAGGGTGATACCAATGAGAGCGCTGAAAATTAAAAAAAAGAATCTAGTTTTCAATCCAATAGCCAAGATTACGGGAGTTTTTAATGGAAATTTCGGAGCCGTGAGTCGCTAAACGTTTGCGTAGATTGGTAATAGTGACCTCTACCACATTTGTTTCAACATCTGGAGACGATGACCAAACAGTATCAAGAAGTTCTGATTTATTATAAATACGCCCAAGTGTTTGGGCCATAGTTTTAAGCAGGAGAAACTCTTTAGCAGCTAAAACAAGAGGTCTGCTGTCAACAATGACGTGCCGATTGACAATATCCACGACAGTATTCCTGATCACAATGTGAACAGGTGCCGGCCCTGTGATCCTGCGTAGCAAAGCACGCACCCTGGCCACAACTTCACTAATCGAAAAGGGCTTTCCGACATAATCATCAACACCCATATCGAGTAAATCAGTACGCTCAACTGAAGTGCTGATTGCCGAAAGAATGAGAATCGGTGATGAAGGCCATTTTTGTTTTAAGTTTGGAATAAATTTCTTTGAATCTTCTTGGCCAATCAAGCGATCTAAAATAAGCAGATCAAAACCTTGGCCATTGTTGATCAAATAACTGAGTTCGGAAATGGAAGCTATTTGGGTCACAAGGTATCCCTCTGATACCAATGCTTTATGCAAATGAGCACGTAGCTTATCATCATCCTCTAAAATTAGAATATTTTTCATCACAATATGCTAGCAAAACCATTTTGAATGGTCTGCAAAGAATACTATTTCTAAAATTTTTTTAATCTTCACTTAATGCATCAGATAAAAACCTAGGTAGGATGAATTCCGGCTTCCCATTAACAATGCCTCCTTATTGTCAGGGAGCTTAACGTAAACGGAGATAAGCATGAAAATTCTAATACTCATTACGATTGTATTTTTGGCCATGGAACCTGTTTTTGCAGGAGATACAAAATCAAAGGTTCCAAGAATGACCAGAGAAGAGGCAAAGAAGCAATGTTTAAAAGAAAATCCTGATCTCAAAGGTAAAAGTCTGCAACAATGTATAAAAAAGAAAAGACATAAAAAAAGATGGTAATTTGGCAACATTAGGATAGAGGTATTAGCGATGATCTGTAAAATATTGTTTGTCATTATCCTATGTTTGTTTGAAATCTCTATTGCAGTCGCCAAGGATACCAAGGAAAGCTTCGATCATTGGCGTGCTTCTTTTGAACTGCGCGCTCTCAAAAATGGAATTTCCTTCAATATTCTTGACCTCGTTTTTAAAAATATCAAGGCCGACGAAAGCATCATCAGGAAGGATGAAAATCAATGGCCTCCCAAGGATGTCGCTTATTTAGAGTTGATGAAGAATTGGCTCGGGCCCAGTACAAGCGGAGGCCTTGATCGTATTAAGCAAGGCAAAATTCTGCTTAAAAAACATAGTGTCTTGCTTGAGCAAGTTGAAAATAAATATGGAGTTGATCGTAATATTATCGTTGCGATCTGGGGAATTGAGAGTCGCTATGGTGAAATTAACGGACAGAATGATATCATCAGATCATTGGCAACGCTGGCATGGGAAGGACGTCGGCGTGCTTTTTTTGAAAAGGAACTGCTCGCATCTTTGAGAATGTTACAGGGAGGATATATTACTCATGATAATTTCAAAGGTTCATGGGCCGGCGCTTTTGGTCAATGCCAATTTATGCCCTCCAATTTTTTCTACTATGCCCAAGATGGCGACGGTGACGGTCGGAAAGATCTTGTGGGCTCACTTCCCGACGTTTTCTCCTCGATTGCATTTTATTTTAAAAAGTCCCGATGGAAACGTGGTGCTCCAGTTGCAAGGATACTCTGGGATAATAAAAAAGCGGGCCGGCCACCATTGAAAAAAGTGAATCTTGGAATAAAGGGAGCACCTGAACTCGTTCTAATGAAAAATGCACAATCTGTGATGCGCTGGAATCGCAGCCATATTTTTATTCTGAAGGTCCAAGTTTTGCTAGAAGGGTTTGGACGGTCAGGTTGATATTTAAGAGGTACAATAGCTTTCGCTGTTGAAGGTTCATGTCAGCGCTTATTCGCGCGCGCTTGAACCCCAAACTTCTTTGAGTCGTTTATCGCGTCCGCAGCGATAACGGTAGACTTTATAGCGAATTGGGTTCTTCTCATAATAGCTTTGATGGTATGCCTCGGCAGGATAGAATTTTTTGAACGGCAGCATGGTGGTGGCAATTTTTGCTTTTGTAATTCCATCTTGCACCAGGTCCTTGAGGGAGGCCTCTAAGTCATTTTTTTGTGCTTCGCTAAGATAAAACACCGCACTGGTATACTGCTCGCCTTTATCACAAAACTGTCCCTGGGAATCATAAGGGTCAATATTTTTCCAAAAAACTTTTAAAAGTTCCTTGTAGCTAATTTTTTGCGGATCGAATGTTACCTCGATGGATTCGCGATGACCGGTGGTTCCTGAAGAGGTTTCTTCATAGGTTGGATTTTCCTTAGTTCCTCCAGAATAGCCTACGACAGTAGAAATCACTCCCTTGTCTTTTAACTTGTCAAAAGGGGGTTGCATGCACCAAAAGCAGCCACCAGCAAAAACGGCGACTTCTTTCTCCGCCGAGTAGGTGACGGTCGGCACAGAACAAGTTAAAAAAAATGCCAAGGTCGCAAGCGATAATGAAAGATTTTGAAAATTGATTAGCTTCATTTTACAAAATCCTTTAAAAATTCGCCATAGCCGAGTTCCGCCAGCTTCGATTTAGGGATAAACTTCAAGGCAGCAGAATTCATGCAGTAGCGCAGTCCGGTTGGAGGAGGTCCGTCGGTAAAAACATGTCCGAGGTGAGAATTTGCATGCTTGCTGCGCACTTCTGTACGCGTCCCAAAAAAATGGCGCTGTTTCTTTTCCACAATATTGTCTTTGGCCAATGGCCTAGTAAAGCTTGGCCAGCCGGTGCCGGAATCATATTGGTCTTGAGAGCTAAAAAGCGGTTCTCCCGAAACAATATCGACATAGATTCCGTCTTCTTTTTTATCCCAGTATTCATTTTTGTAGGCGCGCTCGGTTCCGTCTTCCTGAGTGACCTCATATTGGAGAGGTGACAGGTTTTTTTTGAGTTCTTCCTTTGATGGCATTTTTGACGGATCAAACTGCCAGGCCGTGGCAATCAAGGGAAACAGAAGGAGGGAAGTTAAAATTTTTTTCATAGGTTAAACTTATACGGTGATCATGCCGCCTGCAACATTCTCGATGAAATGTCTAACATTGTCATTTGGCAGTTGCAGGGAAGATTATTGTCATCCGATCTAGTGGCAAAGAGATGGTTGGGGAATTTGAAGTGGATATTTTTAATGGGGGGACTGCTCCCGTGGCTCCGTAAAAGACTCCAACCGTCTAGAAATCGATAGGGAAGCGACCCTCCGTTATGGCCTTCTTCATAAAATCCGTTCTTCTTTTTTCGTATTGCTTATACATTTCCTCGCCTAAGAGGTGGCGGAGGCGGTCAGAATAATCCTGAATGTATTTTGCATCATCATCCATTTCGTCCTTAGAGAGCATTTGCGATTTGTTTTTCTCCTCCTCTGTTGGCTGGGGTTTTTCTGGAAAACGATTGCGCAAGAACTCTTGCTGCATTTTTTGATACTCACGACGTAGCTCTCTCATCTCAGGGGTATTAGGGGTAAAAAGATGGTCCATTTCCTTTTCCCATAACCGGTCGGCCTCATTTATTTTTCGCTTCACTTCCTCACTGGAAGCTGCTGGCATCTCAACTTCGATGGGGTTTGAAGGTGCAAGCCATACGACGTCCTGTCCTTTGGCGTCTTTTGTAATCTTGACGACTTCCTCGGCCTCTCCAGATGGAGAATCAATCACATCACCGACATGGGGGACATTCGTCGCCGCCGCTTTTTCAAGGTCGCTTTCATGGTTTGGACTCGTTGGCATACTGCTCTTTTGCTTCGCCGATGAGACAGAGGGTGTATTGAAATATTGCAGGGGCACCCCTTGCTTCGTGGTCAAGGTTCTGTCCTCTGATGTCCTAAAAAATATGAAATACACCAGACCCGCCCCCGCCAAGATACCCCCAAGAAGGCAAACGTGAATGAATCGCATTCTTAAATTCTCCTTAAACTCTGATTAATGATCTTGGTGTTCCCCCATAATTTCAAAATCTGTTTTCACCACCTCTGATTCACAGATGGGAAAATCTTGTTCGAAGGCCTGTTGCCGGATGGGGCATGGGGCCACCTTGCAGTTTCGGCACATCTTGCGATAACAGGGGTCGATATGAGAGTGGACTTCCCCCTCAAGTCCCGCCTCTTGCATAATACGGATGCCAAACCCTTCGACTAAATCATGGGCGAAACGGATGTCGAGAAATTCTGGAACCATGATGTGCATATCTACATGAATGTGTCGGCCCGAGCGCATGATTCTGAGCTCATGAATGGCGATTACATCAGAAGGGCGACAAGCATTAATGGCCTTCACAATCGAGGAAAGCTGCGTGTGGTCCTGGGTATCGATCAAGGCGTTCGATGATTTTTTGACCAGCGTGTAGCCGGTCTTTGCCAGGGCAAGACCGACAATCAGGGCAATCACTGGATCGGGCCACGCCCAGCCGGTGAAACGCACCAGGAGCAGGCCGCCCGCAATACCAATCGTGGTGATAAAATCGGTGATGATGTGATGGCCGTCAGCTTCGATGGCCTCGGAGCGCAGGAGTCGTCCTTGACGAATAAGAAACAGACCGAGCAGGCCATTTAAGGCACCCGCACCAACGTTTATCGCCAACCCAACATCCAGATTTTGCAGGGTTCGTCCGGCAATGAGAGAGATAATGGCCTCGTAGATAATCAGCACTGAAGCGAGAGAAATAAGACCGCCTTCAAAGGCGGCGGAAAAAAATTCAATTTTTCCATGACCGTAGGGATGGTCGCGATCGGCCGGTTGCTCGGCATAGATCACGGCCCCCAAGGCGAAGGTCCCGGCTATAACATTGACGACACTTTCAAGGGCATCGGATTTTAAGGCCGCCGAGCCGGTCATCTTATAAGCGATCCACTTCAAAATTAAAATGAAAACGCTGGCCCCTATAGAGATCAGGGCAATATTTCGACGTTTGGATTTCTCCGACATCTAAACTCCTGCGGAAAATTCGTGCTTGACCTGAATAAACTGGGCGACGGCGAATTCCAGATCGGCGCGCGAGTGGGCGGCGGAAACCTGGGTTCTGATTCGGGCCTGCCCTTTTGGCACCACCGGAAAGTAAAAGCCCACGACGTAGACTCCCAGCTCCAGTAAGCGCGCCGACATCTTCTGCGCCAGCATGGCATCGCCTAACATGACGGGGACGATGGGATGCTCGCCTTTTAAAATATTGAAACCGGCCTTGGTCATTTCCGCCCGGAAAAATTGGGTATTATCTCGAAGTTTGGCCCGCAGGTCATCGTGCTGACTTAAGAGTTCCAAAACCTTGAGCGAGGCACAGACGATGCTGGGGGCGACGGTATTGGAAAACAAATAGGGCCTTGAACGTTGGCGTAATTTCTCAATGATTTCCTTACGCCCGCTGGTGTAGCCGCCGCTGGCACCACCCAGGGCCTTGCCTAGCGTACCGGTAATGATATCCACCTGGCCCATCACCCCGCAATGTTCGTGGGTGCCACGGCCGTTTTTCCCAATGAAGCCCACGGCGTGGGAATCATCGACCATGACCAGGGCCTTATATTTTTGCGCCAGTTCGCACACCGCTTTTAGGTTGGCGATATAACCATCCATGGAAAAGACTCCATCGGTGGCTATCATCTTGAAACGCACCCCGGCCTGCTCCGCCTCTTTGAGCTTTGTTTCTAAATCGCTGGGATCATTATTTTTATATTTAAAGCGTTGGGCCTTGCACAGGCGAATGCCGTCGATAATGCTGGCGTGATTCAGCTCATCGCTGATAATAGCATCTTCTTCACCTAAGATGGTTTCAAACAGACCACCATTGGCATCAAAGCAGGAGGAGTAAAGAATGGTGTCTTCCGTTCCCAAAAACTCGGAGATTTTTTTCTCTAATGTTTTGTGAATTTCCTGAGTTCCGCAGATAAATCGCACGGACGAAAGACCATAGCCCCATTGGTCGTAGCTGGCCTTTGCCGCCTGAATGATCTCGGGATGATTCGCCAGGCCCAGGTAATTATTGGCACACAAATTAATAACTTCTTTTCCGCCCACCACACCGATATGGGAATTTTGCGGAGTATTGATAATGCGCTCGGATTTATACAATCCTTGTTCTTTAATCTCCGCGATTTCCTTCGAGAGAAAATCTTTCATTTGGGTAAACATAATTAAGTCCAGTTTAAAATAATTTTTCCCGACTGACCTGATTTCATCAGCTCAAAACCTTTTTCAAAATCATTGACGGGAAAACGGTGGGTGATTACAGGAGAGATATCAAGCCCTGACTGGGTGAGGACGGTCATCTGGTACCAGGTTTCAAACATCTCACGCCCATAAATACCTTTGATGTTGAGACTATTGAAAACAACCTTGTCCCAGTCTATGCCAGTGCCGTTGGGAAGAATCCCAAGTAGCGCAATCTTTCCGCCGTGAACCATGTGGGCGATCATCTCCTGGAAGGCCTGGACGTTGCCCGACATTTCAAGACCGACATCAAAACCTTCGGTCATTTTTAAATCTCTGATCACGTCGGATAATTTTTCTTCTTTCACGTTGACGGCGCGGGTGGCTCCCATTTTTTTTGCCAGCGCCAGACGATAGGGATTGACGTCCGTAATGACCACGTGACGGGCACCCGCATGGCGGGCGATGGCCACGGCCATAATGCCGATGGGACCGGCTCCCGTAATGAGAACATCTTCCCCTACAAGATCATAGGAGAGCGTGGTGTGGACGGCATTGCCGAAGGGATCAAAGCAGGCCAGCACGTCCTGGTGAATACTGGGGTCACAGCGCCAGACATTGGAAGCTGGGATGGACAGGAATTCGGCAAAGGCCCCTTGTCGGTTGACGCCCACGCCGAGGGTGTTCATGCACAGATGCCGGCGACCAGCGCGGCAGTTGCGGCAGTGACCGCAGACGATATGTCCTTCCCCGCTGACCACTTCGCCGATTTCGAAGCCTTTGACATTGGCCCCCACGGCGGCAATGGTGCCGACATATTCGTGACCAACCACCATAGGGACGGGAATGGTTTTCTGCGCCCACTCATCCCAGTTGTAGATGTGGATGTCTGTGCCGCAGATGGCGGTCTTGTGAATTTTAATCAGGACATCATCGATACCGATGACCGGAATTTCCACCTCGTCCATCCAGAGGCCCGGGCGATTATATTTTTTGACCAGCGCTTTCATTCTCTGTGATGCCATATCTTATTGCCTCAATAATTGAAGTGAAGGAGGCAAAAGAATAACGCCAATCGGATTAAAAGACTAGAGGATGCCGTGCGAGGCAAGCAGGGTGAAAAGGCCCATGGCGCCCAGACCCAAGAGGGTGCCCATGGGAAGAGTCGTGACCCAGGCCAGAAGAATCTGACCGATCATGCCCCAGCGTGCTTGCTTGGTAACCGTGCCGATTCCCATAATCGCACCGCAGGAGACGTGGGTCGTTGAAACGGGCAAACCGTATTTTGAGGCACAAAGAACCAGCAGAGAGGTGACCAGGTTGGCACTCAGGGCCTGACCGGGATTCATCGAGGTGAGCTTGTTGCCTAAAGTGTCAGCAATTTTTTTAGAATGTAAGAGGCCACCAATAACCATGGCGCAGGTTACAGCAATGATCGAAATCTGGAGTGAGAAATGCTGCCCCACCATTAAAATGGCGGCGATCTTTGGGGTATCGTTTAGTCCCCGTGCAAAGCAAACTAGACCCGCACTCAGATAGTGAAGACCATCCACCGTCTGGCCCACAGAGGCACCAAGGAATTGTCCAGAATAGCTTTCGCGGCAATAGGTCTCGTCGCCAATCTCGGCCATTAACCTCGGAAAAGTCAAAGCATCAGTGGCGACAACTTTATTGCCCACGCATAAGCAGGTATCAAGCTTTATACCCATAACTTGGCGGAGATGAGTTAGCAGTCCATATAAAACTATGGTGAGTCCGATCGAAGCGACGGGCCCAATGATCAGAGGGGCGAAAAATTTGCTGGCCAGATTGGTGCCGTTCACGCCCGCAGGATTGGCGAATAAACCAGCACCCAATAGAGCGCCGATCAGGGCGTGAGTGGTGGAGACGGGGAGTCCAAAACGGGTGGCTAACATGACGGTAGTGGCGGTGGCCAAGCCGACCGCCACGGGGAATTGTTTTAAGGCGATAATTTCTTCCAGCACCAGTCCTTGCCCTTTAAACAGTACAATTAATTTGCTGGCAAAAAATAAGGCCAGAGCGGAGCCAGTGAAGGTGGTGAGGGACGCCCAGGTGAGTGCCTTGGAATAGGAGGCGGTTTTGCTGCCAAAGAGTGTGGCCACGCCTTTGAAATTGTCATTGGCACCATTGGCATAGGCTAAAAAAACACCAAACATAAAAAGCAAAACGATAACAGTGACCATTGCAGCATCCTAATATCGTTCCAACTGGTTGTATAGAAGTTACGAAGAAGAATGAATTTTTTTCAACAACACACCTTTTAAATAGTCACCTTCAGGGAAGTGTGGGAGGCGCGGACAGTCAAAATCTAGCCCGTAGAATTCTTTCATGGAATATTTTTTGAGGGCCGGAATCTGCCTTAAATCCTGCTCAAATTTCTTGCGGGTAATTTGGTGAGTATTGTTAAAGACCACGAGACTGCCACCGCTGGCCAGGAGCGGGTCGAGACTGGCCAGTAATTCTCCCGCAGTTTTCCAATGGTTATGGCGGGAATGGCCGTCGCTGGAAGCCGAGGGAGGGTCGCAGATGATGACCTCAAAGAGCGCATGAGCGGCTTCTAAATCTTTCACCTTGGCATTGACCGGCCCGATCAGGGCCTGATGCTTGGCGGGGTCTAAGTGGGGATTGAGCCGCAAATTTTCAGTGAGGAGCGCCATATACTTGGGGGAGAGATCGACCGACGTAACCTGGCGAGCGCCATGGGCGAGGGCGAAGAGGCTAAAGGCCCCGGTATAGGAAAAGAGATTTAAAACTCGCGCCTGCGGAAAGAGGGGGGCGGTGTGAAAGCGCACAGCACTCATATCAGTATAAAGTCCGGGGTCCGAACCGAGGGTGAAGTTCAGGTTATAGCGAAGATCAAATTCCTTAATGACAAAGGGATTGGCCCGGGCGGGCGTTTTGTCGGGATAGGTGAGAAAGGGGCCGGGGCGCTTTTGATAAAACATCTCCCGTATTTCCAGCTCCAAGATCGTCGTCGCGAGCTGTTTCACTTGTGAAAAAATGAAGTCGAGGTGCGACTCCCAGATGGTCTTGGTGAAATCAAGTAGGATAAGACGATCGCCAAGCAGGAGGCCCTGCAGACCGGGGATAAAGTCGGCTTCGGCAAAAAAGAGATAGAAATTATCTCGCTTGAAAACCTGCGGGTGCGAAGCCCTAAGGACCTTGCGTTTTAAGATCGCGGCCCTGAGACGGTCAAGCAGTTGTGTATGAAAAGTTTCCACGCTCACAACCGGCACACTCGTCTGCGACGACCATAGGCGGGCCTTGATTTTGTTATGGTGCGGATCATGCAGGAGCAGAAAAGAAGATTTTGCCTCTCTGGCGATGAGGAAAGGATTGGGAGGAAATTTTTTGGAAAATGAGTCCAAGGTTACCCAGGGATGACCCTGGTGCAGATATTTTAGCGAAGCAGGGTGAACGGTGACGTTAGGAATTTTTAAGTTCATACGAGGTATTTTCAATGGCGTTTTCGAGGAGAAGGAGGACCTGGTTTGTGAGTAAGAACGGGTCGGCAAACTCGGTGATTCCATACTTTTTCAGGATTTTACTTTCCTGCTTGGTGGGGCCTTTGTACGGGTCAAGAGTTTGAGCAAGCTGAGTTAGCTCGGCAATTTTTTTCTCCCGACTTCGTTCGCCACGAACTTTTTTGGGAATTCGCGGGATCTGTATTCCCGCAGGATTCTCATGGTGCGGATTAAGTTGATTTGGCATATTAGCCAATTAATCACGCTGGGACAGCTTAGTCAATGCTCTGAGATGGAGGGAGAGATGCCAATCTATATCAGCTTTTTTTTTATTCTGCCCTTTATTCTTGGCCTGATGATTTTCATGGCCCCGTTTGAGCGGTTTTGGGACCGCTATGCCGTTCGCTGGAAACTCCTGGTGAAAAAAAATCGAGGAGAATCGCAGATCTCACTCAAAAATGGTCGCAAACTTTTATTTATGTTTTCTGAACTCGAATTATGCTCTGTCGCTGATATTGCTCGCTTAGAAATGACCGTCAGAAATTTGCCCCCATATAAATCCTTCCATCTGATGGCCCGCTCGATGGCCCAGACATTTCGTTCGCTTGGCTGCGGCTTGCAAGATTTGTCCTTTTTGCGCGAATGCCTCTCCCTGGATTTAAAACTGGAAGAACGTTGCCAACGCATTTTAAAAAATTCGCGAACTCAGTATTTTATCTTGGGATTATTTTCTCTTTTTTTTGCACTGGTTATGAAATCGTACCTGCAAACTGAAGCTCAGGTCATTTCTCTGCCGGTGCTAATCTGTCTCTGCCAGCTTTTTGGGGTTCTGATAGGAGATCGTATTACTCGAATCTACCACAAAAGATTTTTTGCCGATGTGGACGAATGGTTTCACGGCCTTTTAAAGCTTCACGCGTTGTCTTCGGCGGGAGGCAATCTGGCGTCTTTAGTGCCTGACAACGTGGCCCCTCTAATGCGGCGAGCGAAAGCGGAAGATTTAAAGGAGGTGGCCCGCGCACTGGAAGATATTTTGGAGCGTTGGCGTGAATGGGGAGGGGCATTGGCCCCGGAAATCCAAGGCCTCCTGAGATTTCTGCATGATATTCGAGAAATACGCTTTTACAAATTTGAAAGACTTATTACTTTGCTTAACTTCATTTTGATGGTTTTACTCTTCCTCGGAGGCCACCTGATGCATATGGGAGTGCTGTTTAGTGGACTAATCTAGGCCATACGGGTAAGCATTGCCTTTAGAATGCCGTTATATTATTTTTGTTGCTCTAAATATTTAATACTTTCGCTAAGGATAAAGGAACTGTTATGACCGATCGTCAAATTATTTACACCATGTCTCGGGTAAGTAAGTACTACAACCAAAAGCAAGTTTTAAAAGAGATCAATCTCTCTTACTATTATGGCGCTAAAATTGGGGTTTTGGGTTTGAACGGTTCTGGTAAAAGTTCGCTACTGCGAATTTTGGCCGGTGCCGATGACAACTTCCAAGGTCAGGCGATTTTATCCAAAGGCTACACCGTCGGATACTTAGAGCAGGAGCCTCAGCTCGACGCCACCAAGACCGTCAGAGAAATTGTTCAGGAAGGATGCCAAAAGGTGGTGGCGCTTTTAAAAGAGTGGGAAGAAGTTAATGCCAAATTTGAAACCGCCACAGACTTCGACGCCCTCCTGGCCAGACAGGCGAAGTTGCAGGATGAGCTGGATGCCGCCAATGCCTGGGATTTAGACAGTCGCCTGGATTTGGCCTTGGCCGCCCTCAACTGTCCCACCGGCGATCAGAAAGTGAGTACCCTCTCCGGTGGTGAGCGCCGTCGAGTCGCCCTCTGTCGTCTCCTTCTGCAGGAACCTGATATTCTTTTATTAGATGAGCCCACCAACCATTTGGACGCGGAAACCGTTTGGTGGCTGGAACGACATTTGCAAAATTACAAAGGCACAATTATCGCCGTCACTCACGATCGATACTTCTTGGATAATGTCGCCGGCTGGATCTTGGAACTCGACCGCGGCCACGGTATTCCGTTCAAAGGTAATTATTCCTCCTGGCTTGAGCAGAAGTCCGAGCGTTTGGCGATTGAAGAAAAGCAAGAATCCAAACGACAGAAATCTTTGAAGGAGGAGCTGGAATGGATTCGCAGCTCGCCCAAGGCACGTCAGGCAAAATCCAAGTCAAGAATCAGTCAATACGAGGAACGGCTGAAGGTCAGTAAGGAAAAGAGAAATGAGACCAATGAAATTTTTATTCCTTCAGGGCCAAGATTGGGTGATGTGGTCATTGCCGCCGACGCTGTGGCCAAGGCCTACGGAGAAAAACTTCTCTATGAAAATTTAACCTTCAAGCTCCCCCCGGGAGGAATTGTTGGTGTGATCGGCCCGAACGGTGCCGGTAAAACCACACTCTTTCGCATGATCATGAACCAGGAGAAACCGGATGCGGGAACATTCCGAATTGGCGAATCAGTTAAAATTTCTTATGTTGACCAGTCCCGCGCCCTGGATGACAGCAAAACCATTTACGAGATAATTTCCGGTGGCACCGAGCTGATTAAGGTTGGGGACAAAGAGGTGAACGCGCGTGCTTATCTCGGCCGCTTTAATTTCACCGGCGACGACCAGCAGAAGCGGGCCTCCCAACTCTCGGGCGGTGAAAAAAATCGCCTGCATCTGGCGAATATGCTCAGAGATGGTGGAAACGTGCTGCTGTTGGACGAACCAACCAACGATCTCGATGTTAATACTTTGCGTGCCCTTGAAGAGGCGCTGATGGAATATGCGGGATGTGCTGTGGTCATCTCCCACGATCGTTACTTTTTAGATCGTCTCGCGACCCACATTCTTGCCTTTGAAGGCGACAGTCAAATCGTTTGGTTTAACGGAAACTTTTCGGATTATGAAGAGGACAAAAAGCGGCGGTTAGGCGAGGTGGCGGTTAATCCCCAAAGATTTACCTACAAAAAACTTACTCGAACTTAGTTGGGAATCATGAAGGAGCTGATCGTTTCAAAGTTTGGCGGAAGCAGTGTTAAAGACGCTTCTGCCATGGAACGCTGTGGGAAAATCGTGGCGCAGAATCCCTTGCGTAAAGTGGTGGTGATCAGTGCTACCTACAATACCACCAATCAGCTGGAAGAAATGTATCGTCTGGCGCGGCTTGATCTCACGGGTGCTAAAGTCCTTCTAGACAAAAATCGTGAACGCCATGTTCGCCTGACACAAGATGTTCTGGCCTGTTTTAAGACCGATGCGTTGGCTTCGGTCATCGACGACCTCCAGGTGCTCTACCAGGAGGCCGAGGAACTTTTACAGGAGACCAATCAAGGTCCCAAGGCCGAACGCCTTCGCCGTGGCACGATGGAAAGTGCTCAGCAAGAAATTATGGCCCAGCTTTATAGTATTGGTGAGCGATTGAGCTCGCGAATCTTTTGCTCCTATTTGAAACATCTCATGCCCGGTCGCTCTGTTCGGCATTTTGATGCTCGCACAATTATTCGCACTGACAGCAACTTTCTGGAGGCCAAACCTAAATGGGAGATTATCTCTACCAAGGGCGAAAGCTTACTTGGAGATATTGACCATAAGGACGAGGTTGCCGTGACCCAGGGTTTTATTGGCATGGATGAGATGGGGAGAACCACCATTCTTGGGCGCGAGGGATCGGATTATACGGCGACCCTTTTGGGACTCGCCTTAAAACCCAAGTGTGTTGAAATTTGGACGGATGTTCCGGGCATCTTTAGTGTGGACCCTCGCATTCTTCCCAGTGCCCACGTGATTCATGAGATGGATTATGATGATGCCACATTGATGGCCTCACTCGGGGCCAAGGTTCTTTTTGATCAAACCATGGCCCCGGTCTGCGGGCTTGGCATTCCCATTTATGTTGCTTCCACCCTGGCCCCTGAGAGCGGGGGAACGTGGATTCGGCGACTGACGCCTGCGCCTAGTCCCGTGGGCATGGCCCTCGCTTCTCATCCCCGAACTCTGAAGGTGCTGGAGCAAAGATTTGGCCAGAACAATCCCGGGATTTTGCTGGGAGAGAAAGTTGGCGTAATTTCAATTATTGGAAAGCTTTCAGGTAATTTTATCCTGGATACTTTTTTGGAGGGGATGGGGATTACTTCGAAAGTGCTTGAGCAAGGTGCCCGGCACGTTTCCTTTGTAATTCCCCTTGACCGTCTCGATGAGGCCGCTTCGGCCCTTCATTCACGACTTTTTTAAGTCTCAATTTTTCCATAGAGTACTTCGTACGCAGGCCGATGACCCGAGCCGCCTCCAATCCAGCGTATGACGTGGGAAATTTTTCGATTAACCATGTGGATCACAAAATCGATATTTTGGGTAATGAGCTGAGACACCGGGCCCGGCCCCATCTCGCGCAGATTACTGTAGATAAGAAAAAGCATTGTGAGGCGTGACAACGCCTCAGGACCTGAGTCTGCGTGCAAAGTGGCCAACATTCCACGGTGTCCGGTATTGAGGGCCATAAAAAGCGGCACGACTTCCTGAGAGCGAATTTCACCCAGCCAGATTCGATCAGGCCGCATTCTGAGCGCGTAAGAGAGTAGCTCTTTTAATCCATGATTTTCACGTGCCAGCATATGGGTGTGACCGGGATACTGATCAATCTCTGCGACGTCTTCCAAGACCACCAGATGCTCATGGCGGACTTCTTGAATCAGGGCACGCATGAGTGTTGTTTTGCCCGAGGCGGTGGCCCCAGTGATTAAGATATTTTTTTTGGCGTGAAGGGAGGAAAGAATAAAGGGTAGTAAATTTGCTTCTATAATGTTTTCGGCCTTGAGTGGGGTATCTCCCAAGCGTCGTAAAAAAAGACGGTGACTTTTATCTGGAGCGAGGGAGTGATGAATCAGGGTTGCCCGAAAACGTTCGGCGAAAAGCTCTGACTCAAAGCTGATGAAGGGCCGGTTATAGTTCCAGACCTGGCTGCTCGCCTGGGCCCAAAGTTCCAGAGAAAGATTGAGCTCCTCAGTGTTCAAGTGCTCATCATTGTGAATCGTATCTCCTGATTGTAGTGCGACTCCAAGACCCTGATCGGTAAAAAACTTCTGTGGCCCTAAAATCAAAATTTCAAAATTACTGCGCGCCAAGATAAGAGGCCGTAGAAATTCCAAGGAAACAATATTCTGCAGCCATTGTCTAAAAGTCACGGAGGTGAGACCTCCAAACTTTTTATCCAGTGCTGATAAACACGGACGCTCACCCCGCACGACTTGTTCCTGGATGTATTTGAATACCCATATTTTTAAATCGGTCAGTTCCTGACTCATAGCTCTTCTTCCAACATAAAGAGGGCCGAAACGCGTTTAAAAACCTGCGATTTGCCTTCCTCTCGAAAGGCCCGCCCCAGAAGGGGAATTGAGGATAGTCCGGGAATACCTCGCTTCTTATGATCCAGCGCGATCATACCCACCTGGAATAATTGAGTCGGTTTTTTTGAGTCAACAAAAAGTGAAGCTTCTTCCTTGGACTGCTGAAGGGAGGACGGCCCGGCAGAGCTTCCGTTCTCATTGCTGCGATTATAGGACACAAGATAATGCATTTGAAATTTCTCACCGACCTTGAGCAGCTTGAAGCGAAACTGGAGACCGCTGAATTTCCATTCCAGCGATGTGCTTTTTTCCTCGGTATTATAGGTCTGATAGGGAATCTCATCGCCTAGTTTGATTTCAATCTCATCTCCGAGTTGAAAGGTGACTTCAGGTTCTGCCAGGAGTCCGAGCTCAACATTTTCATTTTGGAGTAGGACGTCATTCTGTCGAATGAGCTGCTTTAAGGCATTGCGATTAAACAATGAACCTAAACTTGTGGTGAGATTTTCCATTCCCACATCAAAATACTGACCGTCGGCACGGGTAAGTTGGAAAAAGCGTAGCTTGGCGCGATAGTTCTTTTTGAAAGCACTGTCGGCGACGGGACGAAATTGCACGAGATACTTATCACTCAAGGTCTTAAGTAAACTTGCGGAGGGTGGATTTGACTCAGAGATACTGCATTCTATGCTCATGCCGGCATAGGTGCAGCGAAAATAATCCACCCAGTTCTCAAAGAGCGCACGATAAATACTCACGATGATGTCTTTGGCCACCTCGTCTTCAAAGGATAAATTAAGCAGACCTCTTTCTTTTATACTTACTGATATTTGGTGGGCCAAAAGATAGTCATTGAAATTGCGGATTTTGCCATTGATGCTCAAGTTATGCCCTACCCAGGAGGTTTTCCACCCTGCCAGCTCAGCCGATTGGGCCACTTCCTGAAGTTTTAACTGGTCCCGTTTGGACAAGATGTAGACCTGTAGCTTGTAGGTGAGTCCCTTATTATCCTGCCCGACAATTTCACTGAATCCTGTTTTCTTTGCCAAAATCCAAAGCTCACCTTTTTTCTGGCCGAATTTTCCAAATTTATAGGACAAACAATCTTTGTTACTGACCGAAAACCGCTCTAATTTTGGCAGGATAAGCTGTCGATGCTCACCAAGGCCGAGGAGTATGGTGGTAGGGGGGAGTTCCGAAACAAGAAGGTCATTGGGACTGACAGGACTCTGGTCGTTACTAAAGGCAGGGATGGCAAGGCCTAACTGGAGCAAAATTAAGAAGATTTTGACTTTTTGCTCTGGGCCAGGTAGAAGTGTTTCCTTTTGAAAGATTACTAAAGACAGGAGAAATTTCATGCCTTCTAATACAAAACAAACAGAAGAGATTCGTCGCAAAAAAAAGAGGGCCAATGGAAATAAGCGCAAGAGGATTGACCGAAATAAGGGTACAACTCCAAAATTCGCGATCCACGAAACGAAATAATCAATTTTTATCTTATTAGAGTATTCGTTCATTTTTCATCCTTTTTTTGATTTGGATGTGAGCTGAGGAGATGCCCGAAGGCTTCTCGAAAAAACAACGGCTGAGATGTAACAACTCTAAACAACTCTTCTCCCTCGACGACGCACAGAAAATACAGGGCTTCAAAGACCTTGGCGCAAGGAGTGTATCGCTCCACCACATCAATTGCCTGCTCAGGAATCCCCATCTCATAGATAAGTTGCTGTTTAATACTCATGGCCCTTTGCCTTTGTTGCCAGTGGGTGATGAGAATAAGATGACGAGGTGTGGCCCAGGTCAATGATGGACCCGCGAGAGCATAGCAAGCAAAGATCAAAACCACGGGCCTATAACAGCATTTCCACATAAGGTCGTTCCTTTTTATCTTGAGTAAGAGTCAGCGGCGGAATTGCCATTAGCGCCATTTCGGTCAGATTGTTTTTAAGCAAATGAGCTGCGGCCGTCGCAGGGACCTCGATCGAGTAGAATTTTTGTGATTCATCAGAAAGTGCATTTTCATTACGGGTAGTTTCATCATCCCAGATCCACGCATCGGCGACATGGACCTGGTGCCTGCGATCAACTAAGGTGACATGGGTTTTTTGCTTGAGGTTCAAGGACAGCATAAGAGTGAGGGGAAGCCGAAGTACGATGTTTCCTGATGCGGCTGAGATTTTTTTTACGCTTGCTTTGTTTTCTGTCGGCAGCATCAGGGTGAACATCATTAAATTACTGACAAGGAGCGCAACATAGCATTTTACCTTGAGTTGCTTGAGCTGCTCTTTAGTCGGGCGGGTCATCAGCTCTTCTAAATTCAAGGTGTGAGTATCCATTGCTTATCTCTCAACGTTAGAGGTTTGTGCAGAAGCTGTTTCTCTGTCACCAGGCGTATGGTGCTGGTTTTTCCATGATACTTAATAAAAATAATTTTCCCGAAGTAGGCAATCATCATGATTGTGGTACACCAAAGTGCGGCCTCAATGGAGGCCTGCCCCGCTCTAAAGAACTTCATAGAGCTTTCCCTTCGTAAAACTGCCGAAACGGTCAGCTAATTTAAAACTACCGCGCAGGTAAATTCTAAAATCTTGTATTCCCAGAGGCGGCCCTCCCGTGCCGGCCTGTAGTTGGTAGTTCCACTCAGGTTTTTGCAGGAGTAATGTTCCATCGACTGGGTGGCGTTGAAAATTTCGAAAAGGAGACTCCTGAGTGACGTGGAGGATATTTTTAACTGAGCACGCATTTTCGGTCCGGAGTTTTTGCAGAAATGAGACGGAGCGAAACTTTTGACTGAGCTGGAGGCCGTTTCTCAGGGCCATGACCTTGGCTGCGGTCGCCGGCGTCGGAGGTACAAGAGAGAGGGCCCGCAAAGCCGAATTGGTGCGACCGATAAAATGAACATACTGTTCACTTTCCTCGGCCAGCTTGGCATGACACAGATACACTTGCGAGCGCGCCTTCATCTTCAAAAGCAGCCAGTGCATTTGGGCGATAGTACCGAAGGTCGAACTCAATACTGCCAAAAGGACTAAAATGCCAAGGAGACTGACTTGTCCCTGATTATGAGATATTTTCATAGTCTCGTATTCCATGCATCTCTATAATGTCTTGTCACGGCCGTGAGCTGTTGCTCTTGAACGGCAATATGTTTTGCCAGAACTGCATTGAATGTTTGCACCATGGCCAAAAATATGACGAGGAGGCAGAGGCCGAACACTGTTTCCAAAATGCTCATGAACTTTCTCTCTTCTACTTGATTTCTTTGGCAATGGTGGCCTTCATATGTTCTAGGCGCGTCTGCAAGACACTGCCGAATTGCTTGACCATTCCCAGACAGAAAATTCCGATAAGTCCGGAGATAATGATGTACTCCATGACCCCTTGACCACTTGCCTGTCGCAATAACCGTGTAATCCAAAACTGTCGCATAAGATCTTCCTTTGTGATTGTGCCTGTTGAATTCCTTGACAACGGGAATGCACGACGGTCTCTCCTTTCGTGCAAGGTAAGGCATTAAATTTTGAGGCGAATGGAAAAGAGAACTGGAAATATTTTTTTTGCAAGATGAAATATTTTCTTCTAAAGTTGGCCTTGCGATGATGTGAAACTATCACTAAGATAGTGAATATATATGATGGATGATAAGGTCAAATTATACGTTTTTGCTCGCAAGGAAATTGCTCTAATTTTCATATTCATGATCTTGACTGCTTTAACCTCCTTTTACTTTGGTGTGAAAGTCGGGAAATCTTTTATTCTTCGGCAATCCGGCATCACTCCCCAGGATCAAGCGCGAGTGGAGTTTTTGAGCGGCCAAGAGGAAACAGTTCAAAAGACCGTGCAGGAGATGCCAGTCACCGACCAAGAGGTCCATGGTGAAAAAGTTTCTAAGGATGCCTATCAACTTTTAAAAGATAAAATAAATCAGGAATTTAAAGAGGAACAGAATCAGATTAAAGATGGGGGACAGCCGCAGGTTCAAAATGAGGCCAGTGCCACTCCCGCAACGGCAGCGGCGGTGGTCGAAGCAACTCCGGTCCCGCAAAGTGGCAATGAAAAAGTGGGACAGTTTTATAATGAGAGTACGGCTTCGGGGCAGCAGAATGTGACGTCTAAATATATTGGTAAATATACCATTCAGCTTGGCAGTTATAACAGCAAGACCGAAGCCGAGAAATTTGCCGATGGCTTTCGGGTGCGGGGTTATGTTCCGATCATTCAGGAAAAGGAAGTTGAAGGCCGAGGGATGTGGTTCAGAATTAACCTTGGAGTTTTTGATACATTAAGTGAAGCAAAAGATTATATTTTGAAAGAGCGCTCGCTTTTTCAAGGACAAGACTACGTTATTGGAAAATTCGAATAGTTGACTGGAATGCCTGTCAATCTCCCGTTATATAAAAAAAGAACTGTAAATTTCCCAAAGATTTTTTATCGATAAAGCCGACAAGCACCCGAGGCGTATGATGCGAATCTTTGCAAATTTTTTTCAACGTAACCAGTGGCCGGTGTTACTCCTCTCCTTTCTGACCGGATGGACGGCCTTCTATCTCAAGCTGACCTCTCTGCAGAAGCTGGTGGATTCTCTCTCCCTTGAGGCCTTTCCTGTTCTCATGATTGGGCAGGGTATCCTGCTTCTCCTGCTGCATTCTTCTTTCAAAAAGCTGCAAAAGAAATTTTCAGGGATGATCAATGTTGCGGTATTTATCGTTTCTTTGTTACTCGTACTGACTGCTCAGTCATCTTACTTTGCCAATCTTGGAAAGATGGAAAAAGTGCTGATTTCCTGTTTTTATTTTCTGGCAAGCACGCTGCTTGTGACTTGGATGGAAAGTGCTTTGAGCAGTGTGCGGGCGAAATTTGTCAATGCGCTTAAATATCCTTTTCAGGTTGAGCAAAATTCTTTTTCATTTGAGATCGGAATTTTTGGTGGGGCCTTGGCATTTCTCATTGTGAACTCAGTCTCCATGCTTACCAGCGTGCACTCCCTCTTACAGGCGGTGATGATCGGGGCCGGAGTGTGCTGTTTGCTAGTCCTGGAAGTCGCCCATATTTATCTGCTTCGACAGGGGACCCGTGTCCAAGAAAATGGAGTGACAGAGGAAAGTAAGTCGATCCTCAGTCCTACCGGTTATCCCTTTGTTCCATTTCTGATGGGGCTCGTTTTTATTTTGCTGGCCTCCAAACATCTGCAAAATTTGGCAGTACTGCTGGGCATGCTGGACTTGAAGGAAAAAAGTGGTGTGGATGTCGGCATCGTTTTTGCAAAAATTACAATCTTCCAAAATCTTCTTATTGTGGGCCTTCAGCTTTTTACCTTTTCCCATCGGGCCCGGGTTAAGGAGCGGCCGTGGAGCGCGGGCATCAAGATCTTTTTAGGATTGCAAATTGTCTCCATGATCGTGTTGGTGGTCAAAGGACAACCCTGGGCCCTCATTGGAACTGGCGTCGTCCGAAAGCTAACTCAGCACTGGACCGTGAATCCTGCGCTTTTCCAGTTTGAGCGTGGCATGCCCCAAAAACTGGCCCGGGCCCTCAAGGATCATCATGAACAATGGGCCATGGGGGCGGGATTTATTTTTGTAGGCCTTTACTCAACCCTAACCATCTATGGGCCGGTACCACATATCATCTTGTGGTTTTGCGGCATCGCCTTGGCCTTAGCGGGTTTTTGGTGCCGAAAGATGTTGTTTGAAAAATTTAATGAGTTTCAAATTACCAATATGTTGAACCTCGATATGTTCTCAGGTGCAGAAGCCGCCAATCTACTGGCCGATCGTGAGGCCGCCAAACATGCAAATGCCATCATCAACTTGCTGGAGCAGGACCCACCTCCCATGATGGCAAGAGGATTGGCCCAGAGTCTTGGGAGAATGCAAGGCCCCCGCGCCATGGCGGCGTTGATGAGTGCCTTTCATCGATACAATGATGAAGATGTCAAAGTCGTGATGGCCAAGGCCCTGCTGCGCTTTGACTCCCTCGAGGTGGATTTGTTTTTTAGAAAAGAGATTCGCGCGCACTTGTCGGAGCAGGTGAGGCCTCCATTTTGGACGGGTGAATTATTTTATGTCTATGCTGATCGCATGGAACGTGAGGTCTTTGCCTCGCTGCTGGAAATGATTGCCAGTAATCGTGACAATCACGGGGCCTTAAGTGTTTATCTCCATCTCTTTGGGCAATTGATCAAACATAAAAAACGGCCGGAGCTGGCTTCCTATCTGGCACCTTATTTGGAAGAGCCGTTTCCACGCAAGGTCCATGCGGCAGCGATTGTTTCTCTTTTTTACCATAGGCAATTTGCCCAAAAAGCGCGGGAGAGTTTTGAGAGTTTCTTAACCTCGCCAAATATTGAAGATAGGATGCTGGTCTGTGATATCGTCTGTGAGTTAATGTTGAAGGATTTTATCCCCTTTGTGCTGAATGTGGCGCAAGATTTAGATTTTAAAAATTATCCTGTTCTCTTGGCCCTGCTCAAGTTAGGGGAACCGCGCGCACCTCAGTGGTTGGTGACATGTCTTGCACAATTGCCGGAGAAAGAAGTTACCCGTGCCCTATGGGCCTTAAGTTCCCATCCTCAAGCTTCCATCCGTTTTTTAGTTTATGAGCAGATTGCAGCTTCGCGGGACAATGGGCTGGAATGGACGTTTTCCATGCTCAAAGGGGCCCCAGGAGTTTCTGATTTTGACCTCTACACATTGTGGTCCGAGGTCTCACGCCAAAAGCAGCTCTGCCTGCCTCCAGGCACCGACGAAGAAGAGAAAATCACTCAGGAAAGATTGGTAGCCTAGGGCCATGCAATTTTTTCCGTCAATTCAAGAACCTAGACTCCAGGCATAATAATTAATATGAGAATCATGTCTGGCATCTTTATCATCCTTTGGACCTGCTCCTACGCCTTTGCTCTGGGGATCAATGAGAAGGTTGATATTAAATGTCTGGGCTATCTTCCCAATGAAAATGTGGCCCTGCTCAATCGCGGTACGGCCGATGATGTGATAAAAAATGAACACATCCAGCTCTACTACAATGACAAGTTTGTTGCGCGCGCCTACTCGTTGCAAGTTGATACGCACCGATCGGTATGGCTTATCTATCAAATTGCCAACGAAGGGCCTTTGGCGGAAAAGGGTGAGCTCAAGGCGCGCCGTCTGCCCGCCCGACTCGTTCCTTTCAGAGTCAAAAATGCCGCGGAAGACACTCGCGTCGATGAGATTAAGCAGGAGTTATTGGCCCAAGCTCCACCCGACACGCCCGAGCCTGCTCCAAGGTTGAAGCTAGGCTATAAGGAATCATCTCGAGAAGATAACGAAGAAATTCCAATCACCGATCCCGAGGGCACACTGGCCTTGAATCCAAGTAATAATTCTGTTGATTCTGATGCCTTTCAAGATGAGGAAGCGAAAAAGAATTTCAATGTTCAGCTGACCGCCGCTCCGGTGAAATTTTCTTCCGTCAATCATGCCCGTGAGATTTCGTACGGGACCAATCTGCAATCAGTCGACTGGGGCAAGAAAAACATGTCCGCCCATTATGTCTACTCCAATCGTCGCAGTCGTCCTTCCAACTACACCCAAGGCGCTACCGGCATTGCCACCTCCTCAAGCTATGATGCCGGTGTAAACTTCGACATCAATAAAATCACCAATCACTTTTCCTTTTTTAGCTTCGCCACTTTTCAGCGTGAAAGAGACGGGGTTATTTATCCGGTACGCTATCGTTGGAATATCGCCCCTGCGGGATTAAAATATGACATCTACAACGATGATAAAATCCAGGATTTATCTTTGAGTTACACTCCCATTATGGAGTATGAATTAAATGATGTTCCATCGACGCGAACTATTCAGAATGGCACAGATGCCTTTGGCAACCCGGCCTATACTTACGAGGAGTATGTTGAGCAAAAGAAATTTCAGCGGGCCCGTCACTCCTTTCGCTTTGGATTTAAATGGGTGCCGGCCCCCAATTTTGTCGTGGCCAATACCTTTTGGTATCGACCTTCTCATGATTTCTCCAATAAAGATCTGGATTTGCGTGACTGTCGTTTGAGCAATGATTTTAGCCTAGGCTATAACCCGAGTGACAATATCACGCTTGGGTATCAAAATGTGTATACCTGGGACCTCTTGCAGAAAAGACTCTTGGGTCTGCCTTCTTCCAACATGGATAACATTTTTACGATCAGCTATACCTTCGCGATCTGACTCATTGGTGAAGTGTCCATCGAAGAGCGCCCGGGAGTCTTTGTCTCCAGGCCTCTTCGTTATGGTGGTGCCCGTATCCGATCACATGCAAAAGATTACCACCATAAATCCAGCCCAGTTCTAAAAATTTATCGCGCATGAAATAGTTATCAAAATAATTGTCGTTACCTGGGCCTTCCGTTCCGCTATCGAGGTAAATTTTCTGCTGCGTCTGTGAAAGTTTGCCGAGGTCCCGCGTTAGCTCACTAAATTCAAAACTTCCACTGAGAGAAATGGCGCTGGTGAACAGCTCTGAAAAATTGGCTGCCAGATAAACAGAAATAAGACCGCCCAGCGAAGCCCCGGCAATTGTGCGCTCAGGTGTGCTGGATAATTTTAAAAAGTCGCGTTCGATGGTGGGAATTAATTCCTCAACGATAAAACGGGCATAGAGATTTCCGATACCGGCACCTTCAGGGCCGATGGAGTAAGGAGGAACATATTCACGCATGCGTTCGGGAGAGTTGGCGATCCCGATGACGATGAGTTGCTCATGTGGATAATTTTGCGCCAGCGCCGGGAGCCAGCGTTCAAGCTCCAAACTTCCAGGAGCCGTGGCGGTGCTACTAAAGAGATTCTGGCCGTCGTGAAAGTAGAACAGTCGCACGCGCTGGTCGGTTTTCCTGTCGGGTTTGAAGATATAAATATTGCGGGGATGCTGCAAAAATTGAGAGGAAAAAGAAGGAATTGTGTGCAAAGAGTAGGTGTTGCTTTGATCAGTTAGTTCCGTGGTTTGCCAGTTGCTGATCCAATCGGGAGTCCCGGGAGTATTCGGTCCGTCGGCCTTGATAAAGAAACGATAATGAAGAGGTGAGGTGGTTTGAACATTAATTCTGACTTCCCAGGTTGGGTATTTATGTGGGGAAAGTTTCAGGGCGCGAGCCGGGTCATTATTGCCTAGGTATGGGTGATCACCCACCACGTAAACGCTTTGCCCCCAAACTGTTTTTTGCATTGTCGAGAATTGGAGAGTTGCGCTCGATGCAAATGACGCTAGGCAAACAAGGGATGTTGCGACAATTATTTTGAAAATTTTTATGGTCTTTTGCAAATTTCCAGCTCCGTTTTCTTTGAGTTTTATCATCCTCTTTTCTATACAAATTTTGCAAATTTTTAGTTGAAATAATTTAATAAATACTCGACACTATGAATCAGATGGGTTAAAAACCTGTCGTTTTCGCTTCTTGAGAGTTTCTTGGTAGATTTTTGTTATTCTCCTGAACCTCTAGAGCGGCAATCCCGCCCAACCACATGACCAAAAGGAGGTTCGAATGGGCACTAAGTTGTATGTAGGTAATCTCAGTTATTCAACTACTGATCAAAGTCTGTCTGAGTTGTTCTCACAGGCCGGTACAGTGGCATCTGCCAAGGTTGTAACTGATCGTGAAACAGGCCGAAGCAAAGGCTTTGGTTTCGTCGAAATGAGCACAGACGAAGAGGCCCAAGCAGCTGTTGAAAAATTCAATGGCCAGGAACTCGAAGGCCGTCAATTGAAAGTTGACGAAGCCCGTCCTGCTACAAATGGCGGCGGTCCTCGTGGCGGTGGCGGTGGTCGTGGACCTCGCGGCGGCGGCGGTGGATACGGTGGTGGTGGTGGAAGTCGTGGCGGTGGATACGGCGGCGGCGGCGGTGATCGTGGCGGCTACGGCGGCGGCGGTGATCGTGGCGGAAGACGCTTCTAATACTAGAAAGTTATTCTAAATATAAGAAGGCCCGGCAAATGCTGGGCCTTTTTATTATGGACGCAAATCTTGAGTCACAGCTTCGGCCACACGGTCGGCCAGGGCCATGATGGTGAGATAGGGGTTGACGCCTGAGGAGTTGGGGAACAAGGAAGCGTCGGCCACATAGAGATCTTTTTTGCCATAGACACGACCCCAGGAATCAGTGACGGCTGCCGCCGGATTTTCTCCCATGCGACAGCCGCCCATCAGGTGGGCCGAAGCAATCGACATCTTCCCAAGTTTAAATTCTTTCTCGTTAATGAGTTCATCGATTCGTGGGGCATCCTCGGCCTGGATAAAAAATTTGGCGGATGCCGGGGCGTGGATTCGTTTTGCGCCGGCGGCAAAGAAGATTCGTGCGCTCTCCTTTATGCCTTTAACAAAGGCACAAATGTCTTCGCGGGTAAAACGATAATGCACAACCGGCCGACCTTCACGGTCGAGGCAAATGCCATTTTCCTTTCGGGCATGATCCATGATTAAAACCAAAATCATCTGAAGCCGATTGAAATCTGACATCAACTCGTCGACTTCGGAACCGAAGCCGACTAAATTTTTCGCCAGCGTAAAAGGGAAGTACATGCAGGTTTCTAACAGCACGCTATGGGAGTGCATAAAATCTTCACAGTAGTAACTTTTGGGGTGGCCGAAAGTATTATTAATTTCGTGATCGTGTTGGGCAACCAAGATGAGCGCGGGATGGCAGGTGAAATACTTTCCAAGTGCTTGGTGATACGGCCCAAATGATTTGAGCATGAGAGCGGGAGTGTGAATGGCCCCGGCGCACAGGACAATTTTTTTGGCGCGGATGCAATATTCACCACAGGGCCAGGGCGAAGGGGAGAGGCCGTGCTCGGCGGGGAGAACCGTGGCCATAACCTGATTTTCTTCGATACGGTCGACGCGGCAGAAAGGTACGAGCTCGACTCCATCTTTTTCGGCCATGGGAATTTGCACCACGTGCGTGCCCTGCTTAGCATGAACGGCGCATCCTAAATTGCATGTCCCCAGGCCTTGGCAGTTTTTAACATTGACGGGGAACTGGGAAGGCTTGAGTCCCAGCTTAGTGCAGGCATTATAAAAGAGCTGGTTATTTTCATTGATGAGTGCCTTATCTAAAAGATGAACATTGTTTTCTCTTAAATATTTCTGGAAACGAGGTCTGAGATTAGATGAGTTTAGGCCTGGAATGGCCCACTTTTTTTCCAAAATTTCATCCGGCAACACGAGGGAGGTGCCGGTGTATACTGTGGTTGACCCACCGACCGCCTTGGCCAAAGCGAAGGTCATGTTCTGGGAAGTATTTTGGACGCCACCACTTTCAAAATAATATTTTTGCGCCATCTCAACTTCTGAGCGGCTGTTGTCTTGGTCACGGAAACGTCCACCCCATTCCAGGAGTGCAATGCGCACACCTTTTTTGCAAAGAGGGGCAAGCTCTTTGGCCACTGTCCCGCCACCGGCACCGGAACCTATAATCACAATGTCATAGCTTAATGTTTTCACAGACCGGGCCTCAGCGTTTTTATTTTGTAACCAATTTCTTCATAAATTTCAGTCTGACCGTAGACTCCCATTTTTGCCAGCGTGTTAATCCCCCAAAAACCTTTGCGGAAGAGGGGAAGGGGAGAGTTAAAGAAAAACAACATCACCGCCGCTTTCTTTGAGGGCGAGAGCTTGCGAAAACAACTAAGACCGTAGAAGAATGAAACCACGTCAATGAACACCAGGAAAAGACCGATTTTAAAAAGTATGGCCCGGTCTTTGTTTTTAAGGAAATTATTCAGCAGATCCCGTGAACGATCTCGGCCGTCTTGCTTCATGCGCAGTAGGGCCGGAACTAAAGTGGCCTGGATGGCCTCAAACTGCACTAGTCTCTTGTCACTTAAAAACATACATCAGTCCTATGGAGTCGCATCGGCCACGGATTTCGCACAAAGATGCGCCAGGGCGATAATGCTGGTTTGAGGATTGACTCCTATGTTCGTGGGGAAAACGCTGGAGTCGGCCACATAGAGTCCGGCGATGTGATGATGGCGAAAATCCGGACGCACCACTGAGGTCTTGGGATCACTTCCCATCTTGCAGGTCCCAAACATATGGGTGACGGCCATGGTGAACAATTTTGGGTTGAGCGGGACTTCTTTTTCAAATTTCGCCATGATCAAAGGTTGAAGAACTTTTTTATGCCAACCTTGGACGCCGGGAGTGACATAGGTTGCACCGGCAGCCAACATCATCTCACCCAAAATTCTCACAGCCTTGCGAACCTTTACGAGATCATCTTTTGTGAGAGAGTAAATAATTTGAGATCGGTTGCGGCCGGGGATAACCCGTCCCTTGGCCTGGGCCTTGATGGCCGCGCCCCAGTTGGCCCAATATTTCAGTTGCGAGATGTCTTCCATCAGCTCCTTGCCGACACCTTTTAAACGCATGGCCACAATCGTGCGATCATAGCCCAAGGCCTCAAACTTAATTCCCTGCGAGCAGAGTTCGATAACCTCATGGCCCTGAGTGGCCCCGCGCCATACATGAACGGGAGTTGGAAATCGTCCCGCCATGGAAATTCCAGGATGGCATTGAAAATTTTTTCCTACCGGCCCCTGTTTGATTCCGCTGGAAATCAGAAGCGACGGACTTTGCACGGCACTTGCCGCCACAATGATGTTCTTGGCCTTGATGGTGATCTGATCACCCGAAAGTGTGGTGAACAAAACGCCAACCGCTTTTTGATATTCTACGATAATTTTTTGTGCTTTAACGTTGGGAAAAAGGGTACAACCTTTTTCAACGGCCCAACGGAGATAGGAGTTTTCCATACTCAACTTATGTCTTTTGGGACAGCCCTGAAGACAGCGCCCAAGTCCCTCGCATTCCTTAACATTGCGATAGATCGGACGATTTTCAAGCTTTAAGAGATCCGCGCCGGCCTTGAGGAGGAGATTGTTGGGGCCTGCAATCTTCTCATCAGTAGGGGCAATGTTGAGATCAAATTCAATCTTGTTAAAAATATTTTGCAGATCATTCCATTGCAGATGTGGTTCAAGCCCGGGGTCTTGATCGAGCCAATCATGATAAACATGCAACGGGAGACGCCAGGAGATTGCGCCATTAATAGTCGATGCTCCCCCCACCATTTTTGCCTGAACAAATGGCATCGGACAATTACCTAGAATCATCGAGGTGCTCATATCACGATAGAGTTGAGTCATGGCCTGAAATGATGACTCGGGAAAGTTTTCTGCTTTGACGAGAGGCCCTTCCTCCAGGACGACAACGGATTGACCGGCCAAAGTCAGCTGGTGGGCCACCGTGGCACCGGCAGGCCCGCTTCCGATAACAATGGCATCGAAATGGAAATCCTTTTTTTCGAAGGGCAGAAAGTCGATGGAATAATTAATTTCAACCACGGGCATAATGACTACTCCACCATGAGTCGCATTTTGGGATGATCAAAATACGCCATGCATGCTACGGCCTTGAGGGTGGTCACCAGCTGTCGTTCAAGATAAAAACGTGATTCGTTGACTTCGGTCAAGAAAAGATCCTGCGCCGAAGTCGACAGTTGCGGAAAAAGCTTCAGATATCTTGGGGAAAAAAATGGGCGAAGGGTCAGGTAGAAGACGGCAAAGCGCACTCCCAGCTTCATGAGCGGTGGCGCATTTTGTTCAAACTCTTTCCAAAATTTATCCAGTGAGATAGTGCTGATTCCCGGCATGGACGAACCAGACGGCATTATGGCATCAAAAAGTTTGAGGCACCATTTTTTTTCAAAGACAAACATCATAGAGAAGATCGGAGTCCAGGTGGAGGGATTAGAATGCTATCAGGAAGAGCATCGGTTTCTCTGATAGCTTTTCCGGCAAAATAGATGAAGGCCGCGGTGGTTATAAAATCTAAAAGTGCGATGGCGAGAAAAACCCGATATTCCGGGGTAGCAAAAAATCCCAGGAGAAACAGGAGAGCGTTGTAGCCTTTTAAAAAACACAAAGGAATTAGGATCGTCTTAAATTTGCGCAAGTTAAGCTGCAACATAAAACACATGAGTCCTAAGGTCATAACATTGGCGGCCCCCAAGTAGCGCCACATCCGCGACATCTCTTCAGGAAAAGTATAGGGAGTTCCCCCCATGAGCTGGTTGATTTGATGAAACTGCCCGGCCACGATCTGGGGGGCGAGGGCATAGGAAAAAGCGGGAATAATGAAATTTAAGGATAAGAGGGTGAAAACCAATTGAAAATTGCGATAAGCGCTTGAGGGCTGCCGCCAAAATGCGGATATTGTTTTCATCCTTGACTCCTTATATGCGCCGATGATCGTACATCCTGTGCATAAAATTCTATTTTATTGCGGAGATATTGTCTAACTTGGTATAAGAAATACGCCTGGAGGCCAAAATGACGACTATACGTCTGACTCAAACCGTACAAAAGGGTGGCTGTGCCGCCAAAATCGCCGCTCTGGAGTTGCGCAAAATCCTCTCCAAGATCACTTTCCCCCCCGCTCATCCGCAGCTTCTTGTGGATGGGAAGTATTTTGATGATGCTGCGATCTATAAGGTCAGTGACACACAGGCGATGGTGCAAACTTTAGATTTTTTTACTCCCATTGTGGACGACCCGTACACCTTTGGAAAAATTGCCGCCTGCAATGCCGTCAGCGATGTCTACGCGATGGGTGGGCGACCGGTGACCGCCATGGCGATTCTGGCCTTCCCGCTCGCTACCATGGAAGGGACTGTGATCAGCAGCGTTTTGCAAGGTGCTTCCGATCTTCTGACCCAGACCAAGTGCACTTTTGTCGGCGGTCATTCCATTGACGATGATACGCTGAAATTTGGTCTCTCGGTAACAGGGTTAGTTCATCCCGAGCGCATCTGGACCAATCAAGGTGCCAAGGCCGGGGACGTGCTGATTCTCACCAAGCCTTTGGGGACGGGGACATTATCCGCGGCCCTCAAACGTTCACTGATTACCGAAGAAGACATGCGCCAGACCCTCGAGGGAATGGCCCAAGCTAATAATGTGGTGGATGTTTTAAGCAGCGACCTCCTCGCTCATATTCACGCTGCCACCGATATTACCGGCTTCGGCCTGTCCGGTCATAGCTATCAAATGGCCAAGGCCAGTCAGAAAACTTTTGTCTTCAGGAGCGATGCCCTGCCACTCTATCCTCGCGCGCAGGAATTTATTGAAAAAGAGATTTTGACCAAGGCCCATCGAACCAATCGCGAATATACCGAGGCGGCGCTTGATGCCGGCCCGCTTTCAAAAAACATGGCGACTCTCATCCATGATCCGCAAACCAGCGGAGGTCTGTTACTTTCAGTGTCTCGCGAGGTTGCCGCCGAGATGGTGGAAAAATTGCGAACAACTTTCAAGCAGGCGACGATTATTGGTGAAGTCGTGAGCGAAGGGCCGAAATCACTGCTCTATACCTAAGGTGTGGTGCTACCGTTGTCGCGGGCGGCACAAAGGACCCCACTTCCCATTAATGTGAGAAGTGGGGATATGGCCATAATAAAAGAGATTAGTAACTGCGCTTACCTACGTAGTTATAGCGATAGCTCTCGCAATATTCACCATAGTACGAGCCGGTGTTCCAGCAATGATCTCCATGGGAATCATAATTATAGTTGTAGTCATGCAGAGTGGGTGAGGCACGCCCGACAAAATTAGAAGTTCCCGAAGAGACGCTCACCTCAATGTTATACTCATAACCGACGAGCGGAAGTCTTGGACCCCATTCCTGGTTGTACTGATCAAGATAGGCATAGCCGCCGATGCCGTGATAAACCACCCGACCACCATGGCGCTGATAATAAACGTAAGAGTGGTTGTTGGTTTTGGCCTTGTTGATCGTCAGGTAACGATTGGTATTGTAATCATAGGCCTGGTAGCAGCTCCAGTAGCTGTTACCTTGACATAAATCGGTGCCAGGAACTGTGCCCGACCAAGTCAGGGAGTTGGCTCCTGAGGTTTCATAAACGCGGAACTCACCACCACCTGAAATCAAATCGGCAACTTCGCCATTGTAGGAGATATACTGTTGAATATTATCCATGTGGTAGCTTCCGCTGTAGTCCACTAAGGCATAACGGTAGGCGTAGTCCACGCTGTAGGTCATGTCCTCAAAGTAAACATAATTGTTGGTGAGCAAGGTTTCATGGGAAACGACATTAATGGTTTTCTCGACACTATTGTTAGTGCTGTCGTAATCGGCGGGGTTAACATTTTCAACGGTAAATTTGATGGTGTGAGTTCCCACCGTATCGAATTGCCGGTTAAAGGTACAGCTTACCCGGTCACTGGCATCCACCCAGATTCCCGCTGTGCGCGCCACTTCGCTGCCATCAATAGAGAGTACACAATCACCGCGAGCACCCAGGTCACCATTGAGTTCGAGCACTTCTCCGGTGATCGTGATCGGTTCGTGATCATAGGCCTGAGCTTGGGCCACAATTTTATCAGCTTTAAGATCAGGCAGAATGTAAACCACACTTTCGTTGGTGACTACAAAATTTCTTTTGATGCCATCTTTTGAGAGATGGGAAAAAATTTGAAACTTCTGTCGGCGGCCCATGTCCTCGCGCTCCTGGGACCAGGTGCCGTTGTTAGTGAGGCCATTAAAGTTATTGGTAAAAACTTCCTCACCGGCAGTGTTGAAGCCCTTGAGCTGAATCTTGGTGAGATGCGTGCCGGCGAGGGCCCCCGTCTCAAAATCTCCGCTGGTCACTTCCAGAGTGGTTTTGCCCGCCTTATTGAGATAGGCCCGAGTCTGAACTTGGTAAATTCCAGAGCGTCCAGTTTCAGGCTTGGCCCCACGGTCAGCATACTTCACCGAATTCGGCGTGAGGCCTTCAGGGAGTGAGGCCGGGGCCCGCTTGCCTTTTATGACTGGTGCTTGGTACTTGAGGACAACATTAATAGGTGTCCCGTCCGCTTTTTTAACCGTCTTGGCGGTTGTGTGTTTATTGCTAGTGCAAGACATGGCCAGGGCCAATAAGCTCACACCCGCGAGAAAATGAAGTTTCATGGGCACTCCTTTGCGATATCGTGTTATCAACAGAATATATGAATTATGTCATCAAATGAGCTTTCGATGAAAAAAAATAGCAAGTTATTATTTATTTTCGTAATTGAAATAATTTTCATTACTTGTGATCCCAGAAAGCCCGAATAAAATATTTTGGTAGGGTTTATTTTGCCTATCATTATTTTTGGCAAGCAGGACAATAAAAGGTACTTCTTTGGGCCAGGACAATTTTTTTTATTTTTCCACGCTGACAGAGACCACAAATTTTTTGATGAAACACCACCAAGCTTTCCAGTCCCTGACCTTTTTCCCCGAAGGCATCAAGGTATCCGCCCTGAAAGGTGAGTCCGCCCTTGGGGAGCTGGCCGGCGATCACGACTTTTGTGGCCGCGTGAATTTTTGTGACTTCTTCCAAGGTGATTGACTTGGCCTTGCGAGTGGGGCGGATGCGGGCGTGGGCACAAATCTCGCAGGCGATATAATTACCAACTCCCGCAAAAAATTGCTGATCCAGCAGAAACGCCTTGATGGCACGTGCCGGATATTTTCTCAACGTTTGTGCGATGTAATCGATTGTAAATTCAGATGAGCTCACATCAACACCCAGCTTGGCCCGAAACTCACAGGCCTGGGCGCTAGTCATAAAATACATTTTTCCAAAACGCCGCGGGTCCACGTAGGCGAAAATCATCGGATTATTCTTAGAATTTTTTCCATGAAAGAGAACGTGCGCATGCTTGATTGCCTGCTCGCTCTGCCACAGCCGCCACGAACCACTCATCCCGAGGTGGGAAAGAATGCGGTCATCATTATCAAGAATCATTTCCAGCCACTTTCCCATGCGGTGAATTTGAACGATCGTTTGCCCGGTCAACGTAATTTTACGATCAACTTTTTTAATGATGGAGTCGGCCACGCTCGAAAATTGCACGCGCTCAATCGTAAGTGGCAAGGCCGTGATTAATTGCTGGCGGATGGTTTCGACTTCGGGTAGTTCGGGCATGGGTTCTAACCTCTTAAATTTCTTAAGGCCTGGCATGTCTT
>Ga0154322_130_pt1 | contig 172529 bp, 144 predicted proteins | sample RifGroA2_FD_115850 | JGI IMG/M metagenome (GOLD analysis project Ga0154322, IMG submission 115850) | Bdellovibrionales bacterium GWA2_49_15 | reverse complement strand
ATTGTTTTGTTTGGCGATAAAACGATACTGAACTTAAGAGGTTTTTTCATTTTGCATGGCCGTGAACGCAGGGCCGTATAATTCAAATAATGGTGAATTTTGGAAACTTGGCTTGAAGGCCGATCTGCATTGGCGTTCGATTATTTTCTTCTTAAGCTAGAGAAGGATTACGGTTAGTATCTTTCTTCGTAAAAATCTCGAACAGTGTTCCGCCAGTCGCATGTGTGGGCCGAATAAAAACACCATCGGCTTCATTGAAAATGGTCGCATTACCCTTACTGATAAGAAGATTCGACACATTGTGGAGACTTATGGCCACACCATGGAATTATTCAATCAGCTTCTAAAAGTCTCGCCCCTTCGTCATGAGATGATTGAGCAGTGCCAGGCAATAATAGAGAAGATGGATGAGAATAAGCTAAGGATTGTGATGCCGATGCTGCTGAGTATGTCTTGAGTTCTATTAGAGAGGTGCCGTTGATTAAAACCAAGAGGCGGATACAGGCATCCGCCTCTTGTTCGTTTAAGCAGGCAAGAAATAGTATCACACTATTACATTTTGTGATACATTATAAAATACATCACACATATTAGATTGTGAGGCTATTTGAACACTAAAGCTCAAGAGAGAGTAAAAAAATTAAAACGAATCAATAAGTGGGCCTTTTCCTCCAAGGAGGCAATCTCTGATGCCGGCCTTTCTTATTACGAGCTGAACCTTCTTTTGCACGAGGGGCATCTTATGAAAGAAGAAAGGGGAATTTTCGTAAAAAAACTCCACGCAAATAGTGAAACAGACCACTACGCCGTGGCGCTTGCTCAACTAGGAGAACCTTCTGCCCTTTGCTTGTGGTCGGCGCTCGTATTACATGACCTTACCGAGGAGGCCCCATCGAATATTTGGGCCTATGTTCCCTATGAAAAAACCACAAGACTCAAAATCAAAACAGTCCGGAAACGAAATCCTCAGTGGGAAATTGGCATCGAAAGTATTAATGGCATTCGCGTGACAAATATCGAGCGCACTCTGATTGACATTCTCCTTGATCGCAAGCATTTTCCTGAAGTCCAGGCCTACAAAATTGTGATGGACGCCATTCGCGTGAAGAAAACGAACTTTCAGAAACTCTATGCCATGGCAAAAAAATTAAAAGCGGACAAAAGATTGAAACGCGACTTGCTCATCCTCGAGGAAACCCATGTTTCATTTATGTGATCAGCCGGGCCGAGTGTATTATAAAAACGTCGTTTCCAATAAAGAAATGACCGTGTTTTTAGAAATTTTTTGTTGGCATGCGCCCTTGATCACATCCTCGTCGATCTCTTTTTTGAAGTGCGCCATGAACTCAATAAAGTGCAAGCGCACTTTTCCCTCGAGTTTTTCCTTTCTCTCCTCATTTAGAAAGGTAACCGCCAAATTGATAATATCTCCGCGGTGTTTCTTCCAGTTTTTGGAATCCTCGTTTCTCTCTTTGATTTCTAAATAGGCCTTGGCCTTGAACGGGATCAGGGCAAAGGGGTTAAGCAGATTGATACCGTCTTTCATAACCGCATTTTTGGTGATCAAAGAATAATAGGTCTCATCTAATAAAATGGCAGACAGTGAACCTGAGTCACTGGGACCTGTGACCGGAATAATATGCTGTCCATCAAATAATTTTAAAGGATTCTCGGCCGTAGCAAATAGCTCGATCATCAACGGATATTCATTCTTGCTTGGTTTTTGAAATCGATAGAATGTCGCTTGCCCATTATCCCCTTTTTGAATTTCATACCCGCCATCCTTCACATATTGGCGTATGGCCCTTAAAAAATTATCTGCGGGCCGCATCATCAGAACGATATCTAAATCTTTGGTCGGCCGAAGCCTGGGAGCACCGGCCTCATCGAGTAAGAGATAGCTTGCGACCCCGCCAACCAAAATAAAGTCGCTGGAGTACTGCTTAAAATATTGCCTGAAGTGCTCTAATCCCCTAATCATCGTCTTATCCTATTTCCAAATCATTTTTTTTGAGAAGTTTCCCAAGTTCAATTTGTACTCTTTCGTCCTCATCATCTTTGTGAATAAGATAAGTGTCCAATAAATTAATTGTTCCGTCTTTTACCAGAGTGGGTTCCCGATCCCACAACTCCAACCTGGCCTTGGCAAACTCCTCAAGAACTTCATTTTTAGACGTCGGGCTTTTATTGAAACTCTTCTTCTCTATTGCAAAGGTCGGAATCTCATCATCGGCAAGCATACTCATGTGTGACAATGCCGTGATTCCTGAAGAGGGCAAATCTTTGGGAAATTTCGCAGGAAAGATAATATCCTGAATAGGACTACCCACATTATTTTTTAAGAAGCTCCACAGCTCGCTTCTATCTTTAAAATGAATGAACTTAGAAACTCCCTCTTTTTTCTCGCTGCATATCGCATTGGCGATAAGTGCTTCAAGCGCGCGCCCCAATGTCATCTGATTAACTTTGAAGAGCATGGCCAGCTCCAGTTTATTTTTGCCAGAAAGATCTCCCTGCAAAATTTGCCTAATAAGAATGTTCACGCCAAGGCCATTTATTTTCTTCCTCTGAGTTCGGATTGTTTGTCTTTCAGATCTTATTGAAATATTCACCGAAGGCAGATGGACCTGTTTACCTTCAATAATAAAATCCACACCACTTTGAATAAGTCTTTGAACCTTATGAAAGTGAAGTACAGACATGTACCATATCTGGGGAAGAGCAATTTTCTCATGAAAAATCTTGCCGTGTTTCTTAAATTCGCGAGGGCCTAGCGCCTTGTCTTTCACTGTAATCAAGAGATAAGGGTTTTCATTGATACGTAATTCATCAAAGTTATAAATATTACGAAAGAAAGCTGGAAGATTTTTAATTTCTATCCTTCTACCTTTTACTTTCAGTAAAGGTAGGTACTTTTCTATTGTTTTTTCAGCCATGCTTTCCATGAGTTAAATAATAACATATTTATCGTCATAATAACATTATTTTGTTAGTATGACATTACGGATGTTATCTACTTGTTTTTACTCTGATGTTTTTAGACCAGCACCACCTTGCCGCTCAGGGTGGTGATCATTCAAAAAACTGTCCGCGCTCCCCAAAAAAAAACGTCTTAAATAATCCAATCATTAAAAAACAACAAACTAGAAACCAAAAAGAGACTCGAAGCGAGGAAGCGACCGCGTTGGAGTTGCCCAAAGGCAAGTCCAATGCGGACAGGCAGGCAGGATGCCTGACTGAGCGCCCGAGGGGAGGCCACGCAGCTTGAGGCCGTGAGGGCCGAAAGCGTAGTGGCCGAGCGCGAACCGCCACAATATTCCTCTCCCCTATAAATACCAACATACCGTATAATCTTAATGGAATTAATGCAGGACGATGGTCGAAGACTAGCGCAACTAAATTTTTCGGAATTTTATTTAGGTAAGATCTTCTGACTTTACTGGAGAATTAGATGAACAAGAGAAGCGAGGAAAAAATTTGCACAATTCTGCAGAAAGGTCTCCCTCCAGAAGTAAAGATTGAATATTGCTCGGGATTCATTGGCAACGGTGAATGCGATATAATTTTACTGGCCCCCCGTTCTGGAGTCCTCATGGTTTTTGAAATCAAAAACTGGGGAAAAGAAGCTCTAGAAGGAACCTTCAAGAGTGAGAATGAATGGGAGGTAAAAGGACTAGGGCGGCAGCGGCATCCGCTAAAGCAAGCCGAGCAAGGAATAATCAAACTTATAAACCGACTACCATCAGACCTTAAGCCAAACCCCGGTTCTTATACCTATCTTTGCGGGTGCATATTTCCAAAGTTGACAAGAGTGGATGCGCAAGAGTTAGGCCTATTCGCCGATGATCGACTTCTTCCTCCTTCACACCCCTATCTTTTTAAAGATGATCTTGATTACGAAGCTGCAGGAAAAATTTTGTTGAAGCGTATTTCTGATTCTATTGAAAGGCGGGGCTGGAGAGCAAGTCAGATATCAGAACGTATAGCAAGCAGACTATGGAAAAAGATTTCGCCAAATGAAAATGCAGCACAGGAGATTCAACAGCGGCGCTTAAATATTCAGGCGAGCTTAGATGGTTTGACACCTTACATGCGAAATGTAATGCAGAAAACACAACATGGGCCTCATCGAGTCAACGGAGTCGTTGGTAGCGGGAAGACTGTTTTTGCTGCTCACAAAGCACTGACTTTGGCCGCTCAGCATGATAATAAAACGATGGATCTATTCGGGCAAAATCGCCCCAGAATTTTGGTGCTATCTTTGACCGTGTCCTCAGCAAGCAAAGCGAGAAATGAGATAAGCCGCATCGCTGCGGAATCCTATGTCGACCTTTATGATACCTGGCCGCAGTTAATCGAAGTTTGCTATTTCCATGAATTTTTAAGGAAATATTATAACTTAACAGAGTCTGACGCTAATACCTTCATCTCCACCACCGAGCCAATACCGATGTTTGATGCAATTATCTTTGATGAATTTCAGGATGCTAACGAGGGATGGGGACGGTTTATAGCAAAAAATTTGAACGACCCATCGAAAGGTCTACTACTTCTTACTTTTGACCCTGCCCAAGGCTCCACTTACAACCGCTTGGCGGTACTGTTTGAAGAAGTTCGTTCCAATACCCTCCCCGAGATGGATTCAAGGTGGCCTAGCAGAAACTTTTATCTGAAGGTCTCTCATCGTGTTCCAGAAAATATTGGCATCGTTGCTACCCGAGTTCATGCTGTATTAACGGAGCAAAGTTTCGAAGAAATCACCGAGAGTGCAGAAAGAGAAATCGCGCAAGTAATTCATAAGGCCCTTCGTCCAGAATTTTTCGCCAAAGGTGGAATATTTCAGATGAAAAAGTGTACAACGGAAAATGATGAGGACGAATTTGTTGCTTTGACAGAAGCGCTTGATGATATTGTCGAAAAAACAGATGCCTCATTTGGGGACATTGCCATCGCCCTCCCACCTTCAACCTCAAACCCAAGATGCGTGGATGTTGCCGATTGGCTGGAAGACAGAGAGTATCCGGCACATCTCCTAGAAGGTGCAGGGCGATCTGGATTCTTTGAGAGAGGGGAGAGAATTACCCTTGGCACCCCAATGAAACTAAAGGGGCTAGAACTGCCAATTGTAATTATTGCCCCATCTTTGCTCGATTATTTGGAGGAGAACTATTCACGAAAAGATGCCTTTTATCAAGCTGTCACACGTGCAACCTCTCAAGTTATTGTGTTGGGTGCGGGGAAGATTTGGAATTTAATTGAAAGTGAGGTTAAGCGGAATAAGATGATGTGAGATGTGCTGTCGAGGAAAAAGTTGCTGGACACTTTTCGGGATGTAGCGCATGCCAATATTGCGATTGGAACTAATTCTAGTTCTCAGGGACAAAAAAATAAATCTGTCCGCTCGTTCTAGACCTACGCAACAGCTTCATTTAAACTATATCTCTATGTTAGATTTATTTCTTAAATGGTACGGCGGTATTAACAAAAACAAATTTGGAGACGGGTACTCCCCTCACAAACCAATTACACTTCTGTTCGCCTTAACCAAGCTCTTGAAAAACGAAAGGTGGATTAATTACCAAATAGATCGGGAAAATCTTGAGGCCTTAATTGGCGATTATACCAATTTCAAATCAAAACCGAATTGTCTCCAACCTCTCTGGCGTTTAAAAAATGATTCAAGAGATTTGAATATTTGGGCCACTGTTCCATCAGACTTGAAGGCGAATAAGTCAGGCGACATTAGTCCAACAGAGGCAAGGGAAAGGAACTTTCAAGCAGGTTTTTCTGAAGAGGTTTTCCAGTGGCTTGGCAGGAACAAGGCCTTGGCCCAAAAACTCATAGATGATATCATCGACGACAATTTTCCCGAGACACTTCATGCTGGACTCCTGGAAAAGCTTGGCGTGTTCGACCTCATCCCAGAAATCGTTGGCCCCGGGCAGTTTGAAAATTTAATTGCAACCCCCAAAAGAGACCCCAATTTTCCCAAGATCATCTTGCAACTTTATGATTACCGATGTTGCTTTTGTAATTTAAAACTCTATTTCAACCACAAACCTTTCCCCATGGAGGCCGCCCATATCAAATGGAAGGCCCGCGGCGGTGAATGCTCAGAACAAAATGGTCTATCACTCTGTCCGACACATCACTTGGCCTTCGATCGAGGAATCTGGAGTCTTGATGATGGCCACAATATAGTTCTTAGCTCTCATGCAAAGATGGACACTCAAAACGATATCTTCTTCACCCCATTTCTAGGAAAATCTATCACAAATTTTATATTGGATAAAAAGCTGCTGCCGACGCAAGAAAATATTCTTTGGCATCGGAAGAATATTTTCATTTAAAACGCATCAACGACATCGCCGGAATTACTAACTAATTGAAATAGCATCTGACCACCTGCGAATTGATGATCCCTTCTTCTTTCAGCAACAATCTCTTCCTCGGTCGGCCCTAGACCTCCCCCCTCTTAATCGGGAAAGCCAAAATCTTGGCAAGGACATCGTTAAAAAATTATCAACATCCTTTTGGTAGAAGGTGCATAAAGAGGGACTGCTTCGAGAAAACCGCAAAAGGAGTTTCTATGTCTTTCGCTCGCGAAGTTGCCACTTTCAAATTGTCGAAGCCTGTTCCACTACTCAAATCAAACGCCAAAATTCTGGAAAAGGAATTTGGGATCACTCACATCAAGGCCCTCGATATAGTGGCCAAGATGGAAGGTCTTTCCTCTTGGTCGCTCCTTGCTGCTCGCCACGAACAACTGACGGACGCTATCACCATGTTTCCGCATGTGTTCTTCGTTTGCAAAGGTGGTTACACACAAAATGAAAATTATCTGCAATCGATGAATTTAAAACCAGAAAATTGCTTCAAAATCGAGTGGAATGATTTTATCAAAGGATTTATCGCTGCTATACAGTCACAAAGCGCAGACGCGTTCACGGAACAATATCTTTCCTATCCCATTCTGATAATTACTAATATTCATCGTTTTCGTAATAAAATGGCGACCCAAGGTGAAGTCGTTCGTATTTTTGAAAAACGAAAAGGTAAAACGATTATCACTTCACTTGTTTCTCAAAAGGAAATAACAGAAGCCAGCGAGGAAGACTTTACGCGAGATTTTAGAAGCTTGATTGTTGAATGTAGTCCTGCTTGTTTTTTGCAATACGACCTCGTCCATTTTTGAGGGAAGGCATGAGCTGGTTGAGCAGTGCCAGTGGACTATTGAAAAGATGGGTGAGAATAGGCAGCCCGTACAATCTTGATTGCATGCCTAAACGATGTCCTTTTCACTTCTTTATTTTCAATGCGGCCAAATGATGAGTTGCTAATACCAAGACGTTTGGCGGCCTTCTTGGAATCAATCCCCTTATCCAAAAAAAACAACCTTAAAACCAAAACATTAGACACATCGCACTTCCGCTGCGGAATCTTTTCACAGACATTGTTCTTTGTACGAGTTTGTTTTGCTGGCCGAGATTTTTTGGCAAAAGGCCTTATCTTTAAATATCTCCGCCATTTTGAGTAAGCACCGATCTCTTCCATCGATTTCCTTGGGAGAATATTTATCGCAAAATTTCGGGTCGCGGTAGCGAATGGCATATTCATAATAGCAATTCCATTTGAGAGCATAGATGGCATCGGGCAATTGATCACAAAGCCCTCGGTTCTCCGGTCTCGCCGATTTATCAAATCTTGCTAAACAATAATATCGGCCCGAGGGTGACTTCAGGGCCATACATCCTTCATCGCTGGCGAACTGCCTGGCAAATTCATAAAAACAATTCTCCGGATTATTCTTCTCACAGCTCTTCTCATCCTCAATCGTCAAGCTTCCGGATGAGCCATCTTGGGCAGATGCCATGACGATGTAGGGACAAGGTTGCTTAGCACCACAATCTATTTTGTAAGTTGGATGCGGCGGCCGGTAACCACTGCCGCAGTTAAATCCTGGGACAGCACACTCGGTACCTGGATCAGACCCAATTTGCACTGAGAAAAAAGACTTTTTTAGCTTGATGACATCGCCGCTTTTAAAATCGACCTTCTGAGAGAGAGAAACTTCAAAAGTGTTGGCAAGGCCTGCTGGTATTATCAACAGCTGAAGACTGGTTAAAATACAAAAAACTATTTTATATGTCATCGAAGGAAATCTCACACGTCCTTTATATCATCAATAATCAGGGAAAGCTGGTCATAACACGCGCCTGAATGAGTTACTTCTTCACACCCCTCTCCCACTTGTTGACAAAGCTGAGGCCCTCTGCCAAAGAAGGGCAACTTTGAAGGAGAACTTATATGAAGCAAACCCTACTTTTTTTTGGAATCATACTCTCATTTTTTCAACTGGCCACGGCGATGGCCCAACCGATCGTTTTTTATCCGATCTTTCCGTCTAATCTGGTGGTCTCTTTTCCGGCAACCACCATGCCACCGCTTCAAATCCCCACCGACAGCGGCCTTGTGGTCACGATCCCCTCAAGCAACTCAGGTCTGGTTGTAACGATCCCAACGGGTGAAGGCCTGACTGTTACCTTCCCGGATCAGTCGCGCCCTCCCATGCAGCTTGGAAATGAGTCCGGGCTCGTCATTACCACCCCTGGTGGAAGTGGGCTGGTTGTCTCCATTCCAACGACAGGCCTAGATACAATCAGCTTTCCGGCCAATACCGGCCTCGTTATCAGTTTCCCCAACCAGGTCAGAAGACCGATTCAACTGCCGACAGGCAACGGCCTAGTCGTCTCGCTGCCAGGGAATGTTCCCACCACAGTGGATTTTCCACGTGATCTAGGACTAGTGGTGACCTTTCCAAGTGCAGGGAATACCAAACCACCATTGAGAATTGCCGGAAAAAAGGCCGGGATCAAGCTGCTTGTCCCGGCCAAAAAGAAACCTAATCGCGGAATTAATTAAGCTCAGCCGTTTTTATGGCCGATCGATAATCGCATTAAAGGTCGTGCTCGGACGCATGGCCTTTTTAGCGAGCTCTGGATCGGGACAATAGTAGCCACCGATATCCACCGCATGCCCTTGTGCCGCCAAAAGCTCTCCATTAATCTTAGCCTCATTCTCGGCCAGCTCTTTGGCCACCTGGGCAAAGCGCTTCTGAATTCCGGTATCTTTCGTTTGCCGAGCCAAGGCCTGGGCCCAATAAAGGGCGAGCGAGAAGGTACTGCCCCGGTTATCAATTTCGTTAACCTTTCTCGATGGCGATTTGCCATTTTCCAGATACGTTCCGATGGCCTGATCAAGAGCTTCAGCGTAGATAGTGGCCTTTTCATTTTTGGTGTTTTTGGCAATCATCTCTAGAGAAGGCACCAGCGCGCAGTACTCACCCAGTGAGTCCCAGCGCAAATGGCCTTCTTTTAAAAACTGCTGCACGTGCTTGGGCGCGGAGCCACCGGCACCAGTTTCAAACATACCACCACCATTCATCAAAGGTACGATGGAAAGCATGCGAGCGCTGGTCCCGAGTTCAAGAATGGGGAAAAGATCGGTCAGGTAATCCCGCAAAACATTTCCGGTCACTGAAATGGTATCTTGGCCCTTGCGAATTCTCTCAAGCGAGTACCTTATGGCCTCAACCGGTGTTTTGATTTTGATCTCGAGGCCATTGGTATCATGCATGGGCAGATACTTGTTAATTTTTTTGATGATCTGAGCATCGTGTCCACGTTTTTCATCCAGCCAGAAAATGGCGGGCGTCTTGCTGGCCCTGGCGCGACTGACGGCCAACTTAATCCAATCCTGAATCGGTGCATCTTTGGCCTGACACATTCTGAAGATATCTTTGTTTTCGACTTTTTGCTCAAGCAGCGTTTTGCCCGTTTCATCGACAACTCTGATTTTCCCATTTCCTGGGGCCTCAAAAGTTTTATCATGTGATCCATATTCCTCTGCCTTCTGGGCCATGAGGCCGACATTCGATACGCTACCCATGGTGGAAGGATTAAATTGCCCGTGCTTTTTGCAATCCTCCATAATTTCTTTGTAGATGGTGGCGTAACAGCGGTCAGGAATCATGGCAATGGTGTCCTGCAGTTGATCGTCATTATTCCACATCTTGCCACCGTCGCGAACCACGTTCGGCATAGAGGCGTCGACGATAATATCGTTGGGCACGTGAAGGTTGGTGATTCCTTTTCTTGAATCCACCATGGCAAGTGGCGGACGGTTCTTATAAACCGCATTGATGTCCGCAATGATCGTGGCCTTCTTATCGGCGGGCAGGCGATCGAGCTTTTCAATAACGTCGGCCAGGCCGTAGTTAAGATTTGCGCCAACTTCTTTTAAAAGAGCGGCATGCTTTTCTAAAGCGTCCTTGTAATAAACGGAAACCGCGTGTCCGAACATGATGGGGTCCGAGATCTTCATCATGGTGGCCTTCAGGTGGAGTGACAACAGCACCCCTTCTTTTTTGGCCAGGTCGATGGTGTCAGCATAGAACTTGCGGAGCGAAGCGATGTTCATCACGGCGGTGTCGATCACTTCCCCTTCGATCAAGGCCAGGCCTTTCTTAAGATTCGTCACCTTGCCATCATTGCCCACAAATTCGATGGACACTTTGCACGGCTTTTCAATGGTCGTGGATGTTTCACTACCGTAGAAATCTCCGGACTGCATATGAGCGACGGTGGCCTTGGAGCCCGAGGTCGGCCATTCTTTCATCATGCGATGGGGATTCTTCTGGGCAAATTTCTTAACCGAAGCTGAGGCGCGACGATCAGAATTTCCTTCCCGCAGAACTGGGTTGACGGCCGAGCCGAGAACTTTTGCATAGCGAGTTTGAATGGCTTTCTCTTCCTCATTTTTCGCTTCCTCAGGATAGTTAGGAATGTCATAACCCTTGGCCTGCAGCTCTTTAATCGCCGCTTGAAGCTGCGGAGTCGAGGCGCTGATGTTGGGTAGCTTGATGATATTGGCGTCGGGCGTTTTGGCCAGGTCGCCAAGCTGGGTCAGGCAATCAGGAATCTTTTGTTTCTCGCTCAGTTTTTCAGGAAAATTAGCGATGATTCTCCCCGTAAGCGAGATGTCACTGGTCTCCACTTCAATCCCCGAACCCTTGAGATAGGACTGCACCACCGGAAGGAGAGCGTAGGTTGCCAGGGCAGGGGCCTCATCAATCTTGGTCCAGATAATTTTCGACGTCATATTCTCTCCTTGGTATTGGTATAGTTGGGTTGGCCCGTATCTTCAGAATCCTGAGGATAACGCACAAAAAATCTCAACATTTAGTGTTAATCAACCAAGAATGTTGCCTCAGAAGATGGAAATTCGTCAAGTTGAGAGAAGTTAGCCTTCTCTTACATCTCGGAAATTATTTAAGGTTTCCCCTTCATTTTACCGACAGGTTGAGAGGCGCATCACGCTTTCCCGCGAGGTTAAAATGCATCAAGACCCATCCAATTTTCTGCATTCCGGTCGCCCCATAGGCATGGTTCCCTCGTCAACGCCAGAAGGCGGAGACCGTCGCAAAATGGTCATCAATGATAAGACTTTTCAAATTAAACAATGGGTCAGCTTCCAGATCGGTGCGGCCATCGTTTTCGGATGTTCGTGGTGCGTCCACGCATTCCTTGGCTTAGGTCTATGGGCCGCGGTGGTAACTTTCGTGGCCTCGGGAAGTGTGGTTAGTTTTTTTCTATCGAGAAGTATCTCCGGTCCCCTCTATCGTCTGCGCTTGCACATGGAAGATTTCGCCCATGGGAAACCGCGAAAAATGCACTCTCGGAAAAATGATAATTTTCAGCCGTTAATCCAGGCCTACAACCAGCAGGTGGATTTTGTTTCTGAGCTTCAAACTTATCATTCCTCCCATGAGGAAAATGTCCTCCCTCTCAAAAAAGCGGCTTAGATTTTATTTTTCTTTCGAGCATAATGATGCAAGAAATAGTCAAAAGGCGAAAGGCCAACTTATGCTGAGGTTAAATCCCTCGGAATGAGTTTCCGTCAAACTTCTGGTCACGGCACTCTCTTCGATGCTGTCCCATTCGGTCTTAAGGTATTCAAAATTGATACTGCAAAGAGGCAGGAAAACACTAAGACCGAAAATCATTCCGTCGCCCCTCATCGTCCGCACCGTATTGCTGGGAATCAGCGAGGCCTTGGTGGATAGCTGCAAGACAAAGTACGGTCTTAAAAGAAAGGGCGTCAGATACCCCAAATAGGCCCCGAATCCGCTTTGACTGTACTCGTACTTTCTCGCGCCTTGTCTGGTGACGTAATTGCCCGTGGCCAGTCGATAGTCAATCCCCGTCTGAAAACGGGCATACTGCCCGCCCATTCGCGACCCGAAGAGAATATTTTTTTGATCGCCATTTTCAATGCCTCTGCCCGTCGTTGACTGCTTGTTATAGCCAAGAAAAGGTTCAAGCGTTATGGCGAACGCTTCTCCGCTCGAATCCCCCTGAGACCATGCCATCAAGGGGTAAACTGCCAGATAAAAAAGAATGAGTCGAAACATAAAGGCCCAGCTAACTTTTATCGTTTAAGGATAGCAGTTAGTTGGGCCGGTGAAAAGTTGTCACTTCTAAATCTAGAGTGCGGTCATCGCACCACTCATATTAACCACAGAACTGTTGATACTCATATCGCCAGCGGCATTAATTAGCAAGGCTCCTGGGGCGGCAATAGCTTGCCCGGCACAGATTCCGTCCACTGCGCTCGGCGTACCTGAGTAGTCGATGCACATCACGTCGCCAGTACCGGCGGAAACCAGTATCTCATTGGCGTCAGCATGACCCGTGGATGCATTGTTCCAGTTATTGTTGTCTTGAAAGAGCATAAAAACCGAAGCCTGCTTGGTCGACGAGTTGCCGCGCATTCCCAACCTGAAGGCATTTTTTGAACCACTTTCCTCGCCCGATCGCGTGATCCAAAGATCGAAGGTCGAGGTGCTGTCAGTTTGAAACTTGGCCTGAAAATATTCGTCATCCCCGTTGGCTTGATTGTAATACATGGCCAGCTCAAGCTTTGTCGATGCTGCCGCATTTGTATCGTAATACATTTCAATGTGACGAGCATTGGTCGTGGCCCCTCCGCTGGAGTCTTCTGGTGAGGCAAATCTCAACCAACCAACAGTGGTGCTACAGTTAAATTCGATCGCCATAAAGCTAGTACCGTTAATGGAAACGGCCACCCTTTTATCATACTTAGTGGTACCATCAGCGCCGGTATGACCGGTCGGAATGACTTTGGTGGGAGCACTGAAACTCATGAGAAAAGTTCCCTCACTATCAGTCATCGAACATGATCCTGTGGAAGGAATGCTACTACACGCAGTGTAACCACAGGAGGCCAACCCTCCACCCAGGGCGTCTGCGCCTGTGATCATGCGGATTATTCCGACAAAGCCACTAGGCCTTCCCGCATCGTCGGTCGGTCCGCCATTTCCCCCCGCATAATTAGCATCAGAGGTTCCATTTATAAGTTGATACATAAATAGGGCCATATTTTCCATGCTCGCACTGGCAATGGTCGCCGCGTGGCTTTGCCCGCATATGAATAAAAGCATTAATGTCGCAAAAATATGTCTCTTCATAACTTACTCCCCTGACAATGTTTAAAAATAATTAAAGACAATCATTTCCCCCGCAGTTCACACTGGGCTGGGGAAGGGCATTACCAGAGGCCGCAGCGGCAGCAGGTGCCGGGTCACTGCCACAGGAAGCCGAGATCACACAGGTTAAAACGATCAAAATACCAAACAATATTTTCTTCATTGTTGCCTCCTCACAAAAACTTTCTCGCGTATCTCCATAAATTATCGGTGTCGCCAAATAAAATTTGAATGTTTTCGTAAAAGGTGAATGGAATCGATAGCTTGAAACTGATCAGAAAATTACGATTTTGAGTCCAGTGCCATTTTTTTGTGCCACTTAGCAGTGCAGGGAAAGGACAGCTCCACTAACTGCCCCCCGACTCTTTTGCTCTGGCTCATGCCTATCTCCAGACAAAATAGTTTATGTTAATGTGCATGGAAATGGCTTCGTTGGTTTTTGACAGCCCAGGGCTTTATAAATTGTTGTTTTCCAAATGACAAACAGACGATCCTTCATTTTTTAACCATTTTATTATCGCTAACACGCTCATGGCTTATTGTACGATGATAAAGTTGTACGCCACAATAAGTTGTACGCGACACTACAACGGCCAGCCCTGTTTTTGAATGTCTTCAAAAGCATCTTGTAATACAAAATCATAAAGTCGTTCATATTCTGTAAATCGGCTGTAGAATGGCGCAAGTGGTAAAAGGAGAATTTGACCTACGAATTTGATTTTTCGTTGAAAATTAAACTCTTTAGTTTTTGAACCACGCTTCAGAGTTACCTTTAAGTGCAAAGTATCTGTTTCCCAGTAAGGTATGATCATGAGTGAGGCTATAGTCAAGGTTTTAAGTAAATTTCTCTTTAGATAGCTTCGCCCAAACTCATAATTATATTCTAGTGACATTTCTAAACAGTCATTTGAGAGAGAGCCGTTTGCGAAGGAAATTTTGTTAGTTTGAATTTTTAAGAGTTCGGCAACTTTTGTTACTTTGTCCTTATAAAATGGAACATGTTCATTTTCGGCACTTTTAAGGACGCGTAAATCATAGTCGTTCAAGTTATAGGATACAGACAAACAGATACTTCCTGCAGGAAAATTCGAAACAAACTGCTTAGGTTTTTCTCCGCGTATAAATAAAGCGCAAGAAGTTAGAAGAAGCAGGGGGAGTAGGATGCATACTTTCATTGTTAACACCTTGTTTACTGTGGAGTAAGTTCACCAATGTATGCTGCTGAAGAATTTCTTTTTATTGGTTCATTTGGCGGATTTATCTTATCTTGTCTTTTTTGTTGATCCTCTTTTGATCTTAAGTCTACTTTGCAGAGAGGGCTTTTCGCATTAGTATCCTCGCACATAACACCTGAAGGTATATACATATAAAGAGTGTAGAAAGTGACCTCAACCATCAAAGTAGTGAACGCTGCCCAAAAGAAGGCATCGCCAATAGTTGAGGATGGACCTAGAAAAACGGTGCTCAGACTTGCAGTAATTAAATTACCAAGAAATACCTTTTCAAAGTTTCGATGGAAGGAACCACCGCCCTGATCTTCCGCGATTGCGGCTTGTATCGCGGAAGCAATTATTGCAGTAGTGATAATTACGAATATCGCCCAACCAAGCGTTATTGGCTCTTGGCCACGTGGGTCGGTCAAAGATAAAGGATTATTCATTGCATATACATATTTATTAATATGACTAAGCGGGTTTATTTTCGAACCAGGATGAGGATCAGTTTGTAAAAAACGACCGATTGAACTGTCATAATAACGTGCCCGGTAATAGTAGAGCCCACTTTCAAGATCCAGTTCTCGATTCGTATAAGAAAAATATGGGGTAACAATCGGCAAGTTAGTCTCTTGATTGTTCTGATCACGAACTGAAAGCAATTTTCCAAAAACCGAGTAGATGTGCCTTTGAATAATCTCCCCTGCCGCATTGGTAATTTCTGTTATTGATCCAAGGGAGTCTTTTAAAAAGTAGAAGCTGCCACTGCTCAAAGCAAGTCCTGCGCTTACTCCTCCACTGCTTATATCCATGGCAAGGGTGTCGTCAGTACGCAGCCCTGAATGGGTGTAGGTTGCGAGAATAGAGTTGGACTGATCCATTTCATGCAAGATTTCATTGTCATGATAAACATAGCGTCGAGTGAGATTATTGGCTGCGTTTTGGTGGTCGGTCACGACTTTTTCTACGCGTTGCCCAATTGCATTGTAAAAATAATTCGCGGATTTTACGAGCGTATTATTTTCGTAGCTCTCAAAACGGATCATTTGATTTTCTGAGTTGTAAATATAATTTTCGAACTCTTGACCGAAAGTTTTGGACTGCTTGGAGGTTAAATTTCCGTTGTTGTCGTAATAGTAAAAGTAGCGATAATCCTCGGCCAGACGTTGTTTGGACGCATCAAACAGATAACCGCCAAGTTGGTCTTCAATTCGGTTTCCGATTTCATCGTATTTAAAATTTTCTGAAGCAAAGTCGCCAGCGACTTCAGGATTACTTGCGCTGATTATCTGACTATTGAGATCAAATCCATAATTAAAATCCCCGGCAGCGGTGGTCATTTTTTTACGGTTGCCGATTTGGTCTCGTTCATAGACAAGATTTTTTAAAGCAGTACTTCCTTTCTTATGCACAATGCTGGTTAAAAAATTTGTCGAGTCAAAATTAAGCTCTGTCTTGCCACCTGGACGCAAAATTTCGTGTAAGCGATTTCCTAGATCAAAATTAAAATTGAACAATTCACCCTTATGATTGCGCACAGAGGTGGTTCGATCTAAAAGATCGTGTTCATATTCAAATAATCCAACCGCTGTTTGCATGGAAATCCTGTTCCCAGCTTCATCAAAAGAATAGGTCAGTTCATAATCTGGATAATTTGATTTTACACCAAGACCTCGACTTCGGGCCAATGAGACTTGCTCACCCTTTTCTGTTGACTCATATTCAAAATCAAGTTCTGAAATATTATTCTTGGCCAAAACAAGGTCACCCCTTGTGTTAAAGGAATAATCGTAAACATTGTCGGGGAGAATTCTTTTCACTAGGCGGTCAGCATAGTCGTATTGATACGTTTTTAAATTTCTATTGGGGTCGACTTCTGTGATGACATTACCACTTGCATCGTAAGTTAGCGTGGTTTCAAATCCTAATTGATCAACTTTTCTGATCAACTGCCCCAGAGAATTGTAGAAAAAGAAGACTTCCTTGCCGAGTGGGTCTTTGACTTTTGATAATTCTCCCGTCGCTAGATAAGAATATTCTGTTCGTTCTTCTTTGGCTGATACAACTGCGGTTAATCTGTTCCATGAATCAAATTCGCGACGAACAATTCGACCTTTAGGATTGGTAATCGATTTGGCATCGATAATCGTTTTGACATTGCCAGCAGGGTCTCGCTCAAAATCGACTCTACTGTTATCAGGAGCAATTTGTGCAGACACATTGCCGTTTGGAAAATATTCATAGGCAATTTTCTGATTTAACGAATTTGTCTGATCTTTGATTAGGCCTAGAGCATAATAAGTAATGGCGCTTGACTGGCCCGCCGAGTTTGAGGACGAAGTGAGTAGTCCCGTTGTGCCATTGTAGATAGAGTTCACCACAAGGCCTGAAGCGTTTGTCTGCTCTGTGACCTGACCAAAAGAATTGTAGGTAAAGGAAATTGATGCCCCAGTTGCAGAATCATGCCGAGTCAATAAATCACCAGTGTCAGGATTGTAAGTGAATGTGGCAAAAGTATTATCAGGCCTTATTATTTTAAGCGGTCGGCCATCTAAATCCCTTTCAATAGTGGTTGTTTGACCACTGGCATCCGTAATAGAGGAAACGAAGCCAGATTCATCCTGGTTGAGCGAGGTTGTAAAACCACGGGCATTTGTGACCAAATCTGCAATTTCCGGATTACCCAGTGATACTAATGAACCCATCTCACCGTCGGTAAACTCGTTTCCAACGGCCTTTGATTTTAAGGTCTCGGTGGAAATTTCACTACCGTCCGGTCTCGTAATTGTTATCAATTCCTTCCATTGATTATAACCATAGGTCGTTGAAAAATTTCTCTGATCTTTCTCGTTTGTTATGAGACCGTCATCTTGATAGGAGAACTCCTTGTCAGTGCCATCTGGGAAGCTAATCTGTGTTAGAAAATCTCCAGAGTAGGACAGTAAAGTCGCTCGTCCCACAGGGTCAATAATTCGAGTCAGCTTCCCTCCTAAGTATTCATAGCGTATGCGACCGCCAACAGGATCGACTTGTGCCTCCAAAAGTCCGTTTGCATTGTACTCAAACTTGACTTCAAACCCTGCACGATTTCGATAAAGGGTCTGCTTCCCAGTGGAATCGTAGGTGACAACATCTCCATTTCTGTAATTTCTTGTGAAGGTACCGTTTAGCTCCTTTTTCATAGTGCTGTTGTCTTTAATGGATGAGAGGAAATTCAAAGGCGAACCTGTTGTGGCATCAAAAATAATCCGTCTTATTTTTCCATGGCCAGAATCGAAGACGATTAAATTTTTATCAGAATCGAGCCCTACGGATTTTGGAGTGCAAAGAGTTGCATCCAGCGCCGCTCTACCATCTCCAATATTTGGGCCAGAGATACAAGTTCCATTGCCTGCAACTTGAGTAGCTGTCATGGTTAAAAAATCAATTCGAATAATGCGATGATTTCCAGTATCGGCAACATATAAAAATCCATTATCATCGTCGATAACCAGCCCTCGCGGTTGATCAAGAAGTACATCGCTGGCCGTGGTGGTGAGTGCCAACACCCCACCTTGCGAAGCCGTTTTACCTGCGAAGGTCGAGATTCTACCTGTGGCATCTACTTTTCTAATCAAACCTCTTTCAGTCGCAATATAGAGATTTCCTTGCATATCAGTGGCAAGTGCCAGTGGATGGAAAATACTGGCACTTGTGGCCATGCCACCATCCCCATTATCATAGGTCTGTCCATTGCCAGCGAATAATGAAGTTGAATTAGTGTTTGGATCGAAAATTCTAACTCGGTTATTACCGGAATCAGCTATAACGATTTTTCCTTGGGAGTTGATGATCATGCTCACTGGATTGTTAAAGAAGGGGTTTGATCCTTCCTGATAATCAACCTGAGGGTAGCTTCCACCGGAAGATGGTGACCCGCATATATCTGCCGCTGAACTTACAGAATCGTCATACCCACTTTGAAATGATTGTGTTCCTGCAAAATAATTGGAAAGACAGTTTTGACCAAACTGACCATTGCAATAAGTAACATCAGGACACCATGTATTAGAAAAGATGCTTGAAGAAGTGCAATCCCTTGTTTGTGAAGATGTATAAAAGATGACGGCAGAAGGGGCTGAGTTAAATTTTCCAAATGTTTGAACCGCATCACCATTTTGATTATTTTTTTGTAAATGGCCATTAGAATCTACGAAATAATAAAATCCGTCTGAAAATATCAGATCATTTATTGAGCGAGCAATTGTTTTTTGATACCGATTACGAGCACATTCTGCATTCCAGACCCAACCTTCTTGTCCGTCCGGTACATAACCATAGCCTCCATATAGTAATGATTCAAAGAAAGCAGAATATGCGGAATAAGATCTTTGTATGATATTGGAATTAGATGAAAAATCGCGAACAATGATCTCGTCTATTTTAGTCATTTGAACCACTGGCCATGAACCAAAATTTGCTGATCTTAAATTGCTTGCCTGATATATTGTCTCAATAGTGTCATTTAAACTATAGGTGGACAGTTGGCCATCGCCACCTTCAATCATCAGTTTTGGCTCCAAAGGATTGATGATTTTACCTGGACCTGCAACTTTCCAACCGGCCCCAGCTTCAGAATTTCTTTTATTTTGCACATAAATATTACCTGTCGCATCTCTTGGGAAAATCTCTTCGATAATTCTCGATTCTTTAAAATGTTCCTGCCAAGAACGTGCTCCCTTAAAGAGTTTTTTCACATGGTATGTTCTTGTCCCCATAATCATCTCGCGCAGTTTCATTTCAAGCTTGGATGAATAGGGATAAATGCCAGATGGGAATGATGATAGATCATAGGCATATGTCATCAGTGATTTGTTTGGTACTCCTGAGTAACGAATTTTGCCTGTGTTGATACTGCCAGTGAGGAACTGAACATCCACATATTCTGGTTCTATCCATGCTTTTCCAACCAAAGAAGCAGACCCTTTACCCAAGAGACTGCGAACGGAAACACTGCCGCCGAATTCAAATTCTTGCTTGGGAACATCTAAAAGAGCTGTGGCCAAGTAAAAAGGATTCGCCCAATTTGATTGGTAAAGCAGCATAGCCGCAATATCTTGTCCCATCATCTTATAGCTTGGCGTGGCAACCGATACCTGGTTAATCCCAAGTGATTTTTGTAAGGCAGGATTGTCATCGTTGCCCAGAGGTTTAAAGGTTGGCCCGAGGGCAGATGCATAAATCTCCGAAAAATGTAGGAGTCCTTGACCTGGTTCGGTAGTGATCTCCTGACCACCCACACTGACTCTGGCAAAACCTCCGACTTCCCAGATACCTTTCACACTGTCGCGGCTCATAATGACGACTTGCATTCCTTCTGGAAACTCATTGACGTTCGGAACTGTTACCTCAATAGGTTGTGAAAATCTTGTACCCGACGGTTCAAGAGCGATGACTGTATTTGGGACGGCAATTTCCAGTGGCTCTACCGAGGCAGAGGACGACGGAATTTCCACCATGTTTATATCACCCGATGTTCCTCCATTTGGAAATGTTGTAACCCCTGCTGGAATCTTTAGTGTCACCCCAGGTGCATGTGGGCTAGTAACTTCGACACTTTGACCAGAAGTCAGATGTGTCTCGCTCCCATCAAAATATAGAGGGGCCATAAAAATCGGTCTGCTTAATATATTGGACTGGGCCTGACCAATACTGACCGAGATGGCCATTTTTGCGTATTTCTTATTGGGCCCTGAAACGGAGAGGGGGACAACGGTGCCATCGAAGATAAGTAGTTTATCTCCAGTGGCAGGATTGGAAATTCTGAAGGCCCCGGCTGCATCCGTTACAGCACTTTGACCGGTCTCTGAGATGGTGACTCGTACACCTGGCAGAGGCGTAGTACTCACATCTTTTACAACGCCCGCCAAGGTGGTATCAACGACATAAGTTAGAACAAAGGTGTCAGTCCTATTGGTCTGAGGGTCAGTTGCAGATAGAGTGACGGAAGAAAATACCGCAAGCCTTGCCTCAAATGATCCGTCGCTTTTAGCAACAACAGAAGTTTTATTAAAGATGCTGGCAGTCGCATTTACTGTCACCCCAGCTTTTGCTGCTCCCACTGTTCCAACGATTAAAAGCCCGCCCGTTTCCTCATCAGGAATAATGGCAATTAAATCGCGATATAAGACATTCAAACGAATATCTACAGAGCGTGAGATATTTGTTGTATTGTTGGCGAGGTCTGTCGCCGCGATACTGTAAGAAAATGTTCCCTCAGTCGTTGCAGATATTGAGACACTAAAAGACTTTTTATCTGCGGAGAGCGTCGCTAGAGCATTATTGACCAACACTTGAGACAATTTTTCGTTGGACGTTCCAGACACTGTGAAGGCCAGAGTATTTATGATGGCCCCATTGGCCGGCGTTAAATTTAAAATTTGTGGCGCTATGGTATCGAGTTCGATTACCACGGTTTGAGGGACAGCAACGTTCGAGGCAGCATCAATACTTTCGGCGCGTATGAAATTGAGGCCTTCAATTAATAGAAAGGACGGGTTAAAGAGACTTTCGGCACTTTGCAAACGCTGCTGATCTTGATGAAACATTGTTGTCATCTTTGGCGAATGATCAAGAACAGTAACGTGCAAATCCAAGTTAGGATTATTGGTGAGTGTTCCACTGGAGTGTGCCAGGGTTATATTTGGGCCTGTACGATCCACGCGAATAATACGAGATAAATCCACAGGCCCCGCAGCGTTCATGGCGAGGTCATGCGCTGAAAACAAAAGGGAATATTCACCTTCTGGTAGCGTCGCCAAGTCGCCAAAAATCCTAAAGCTGCGTCCACTATCTTCGCTTACTTTGTTTATATTATTCAAAGTCGTTGTCGTTTGAGTGCCATCGATCAGATTTGCATTCAATATGAGATTGATCGAATCAGGGTTGATTTTACCAAAACTATCTCTTGCAGTGGCATCGATGGGAGGGAAATTCTGAGCATAGCGAATCGTGGGATCAGGCAGAATTGGTTCAATCCATTCAGGGGCGACATTGTCATTGGACACAAAGAGTTCTTGATCAAGACGTCCCCACAGCGTTGTTTTGATTGTGCCATCGTCTTTTTCTTCATACTTAATAAATTTCAAACCCAAACTTGGAAAATTATCGGGAGAAAGGGCCTGGGTTGAAAAGTTATGTGACACGGTTGAATTAAAGGGAAAGAGAGCGGGAATGCTTTCAAAGAGGACATTATTATCTAAGAGAACTTGATAATAAAATTTTTTGCTATCGTCAATTTGGTCATCATCATCTTCGGAATCTTCTTCGGCAAAGGCCGGCATTTTCACATCTTTAAAAGACATATCATAAATGGATGCCGTGGTGTTGGCACGGTCGCCTTCAATTAATGACCCGGCCCGAGCATCAAGAGAGAGTCTGTATCCATCAAAAATGGTCGAGCTGATAAAAGGAGCGGCGATATTGTTATCGACCTGGATAGGCATCTCCAAGCGTCCAAGCACCTCAGGTCTGGAATCCAGAGCGCTTTGAACTTTGAATCTCACACTTGTGAGCTTGGCAATAAACTCGCTAAATTTGGCGATGACTTCCTGGTTTTCCCCGCGTCTAATCATCTTGTCTTTGTGTTGTTCATAATGAACAATTCTTCGATCAAGACGCGCCTTAAAGTGCAAGAGATGCATGACATTGCTGTGATGACGCCCCTTTGATTCAATCAAAAGAGTGAGTATATTGACGTCGCTTGCGCTAATTTGGGACGTTGTAAAACGATAATGAAACTCGCGACCGCCTGCTTTTTTATCAATGTCAATTGCCACTTCACTAAAGGGATCAGGCCAATAGGCATGCGTTTCAAATTCATTATCTTTCACTTTTCGGCATTTGGGATTTTTGTTGATACTCCCCACTACATGCCAGACACAAAACTTTCCTTCAAGAACCGCTGTCTCCCCAGACACTTTAGGTGTGGGCAGCTTTGGTTCAATATGAAATCCCTTTCGGGGGCCTTCAACATGTGTACCACTGTTAGGAAAAACTTCGCCAAAGGGCATGGAAAGAGCGAGAAGCAGGGGGAGTATTGTTTTTTTCATTCTATTCCCTCACTTGCATGGATGAGAGTGCCGCCAACTCATCCTCGGTTAAGGTGAGTTCACCAGAAACGGCAGATAACTCTTCGGGGGGAACTGGTTGCGCCGCTTGGGAAGTATCAGCAGTGATCGCTTGATTGACCTCAACGATATTGCTTTGCACTTGTACTTGCACATTATTGGTTTGAATCGCGGATGAAGAGACGCTGGCGCTCTGAGTGTCAGAACTGTTTCCACCTCCACCACCGCCTCCGCTATTACAAGCAGAAAAGAGAAGAACCAACGTGAGGTATAAAAACACCTTATGACACTCAATGTGGAGATTCATTTTTTTAAACTCCTCTTTTCCTTAAAAGCAAATACGCAAATTTAACTAATCAGTTGCAAGGTTTTGTTTTTGGCATTCGGCAATTATCTGACCATTTCGGTTTAATTTTGGGGAATATTTATATCCCCATACGAATAACAAGAATTATAAGGGCTTAGCGAAACGGAATTTTAAAAAATTAGCATGACATCGATTTGATCGGACTGCTGCAGCTTCTCCTCAGAATAGTCCTTTGAATTTGCTGAGTTGAGAGTCGACCATGAAATGAATGCATGTACGATCATGGCAATTTATTTTGGCAGATGAATTTTTCACTTAGCAGTGACACGTCTTGGGATCATGGGAACAAAAAATCTCAACTTCGGCGGCGTGCTCCCGCATGAGCTTGCGCAGCCTCTTTTGGTTCTTCATGGCCAGTTCATGATCTTCGTGGACGATCCGCTGAAATATTTTCCAGCCCACGATGACCGGGCCATCGCCTTGCACTTCGTTTTGATCATAGTAAGAATCGCCCGCATGAAGTACCCATTTAGCGCCGTTTTGGATCGCCACTCCCACATGGCCGCTGGTGTGCCCGGGAAGCGGAAGGATGAGAATTTCCGGCGGCAGACCGACCAGGGCCTGAACTGTTTCAAAGCCAAACCATGGCTCACCTTCATGCTGTTTGTAGACCTTCCACTTGGTGTCAGGGGACCACTGACATTGCCGATAGCGCTGGGTGTGCATGAATTTGCGACTGACTAAGGCGGCGTGATGTTCGGCGCGAAGCAGATGCACGGTGGCCCAGGGAAAATCCACGATACCGCCGGCGTGATCGAGGTCGAGATGACTGGGAATGATATGGCGGACGTCTTCGGGAGAAAATCCCAGGGCGCGAATTTGGGCGATGGCGGCCTGGGCGGGATTTTGTTTGAGACCCAGGAAATGTCCCATCACGCCCAGGCGTCCGGGATTTTCGTGGTCCAAAACTCCCAGGCCCGTGTCAACTAACACCAGCGACTTATCACTCTCCACCAGGAGACAATGGCAGATCACCTGAGAGGGAAAAACGTTGGGCGCCAACTTTCCAGACCATGGACACATGGAGGCACAATTTAAATGATGGATTTTGAAGCTCATTCGTCGACTCCTTTTAAGCCGATGGAAATCCCCCGCGACCTGGGCGAGAGGGATTGAAGCAGTAGACCGGTTTCACCCTGTGCATACAAAGTATCAAAGCACTCCAGCGAATGTTCCCCGGCCTGGACCCGCCCCTCGGCCAAGAACAGAAAATTGGTAAGCCCCTCGGGGGCCCAAAGAAACTCTTCCCCTTTTTGAAAGTTCACGATCTCAAAATGAACGGATGATTTTTCCGGGCGCCAAAAGAAATTCAGGTCAACCACCGGCCCAAAAGGTAATTCGCAGCTTGTCTCCAGCGCCCCTGAAAATTGGTAGGGTGTGAAGGCCGGTAGAGAAATTTTTTTTTGGCCGTGACTCAGCTCGATGCCACTTCCCTGAATGATGGTCAAGAAACGCTCATGCTCGGGAAAGAGAGAAAACGGTCCGGGGGAATTGACAGGAGCCGTGCTCAGCCGCCATAGAAAGTCACCTGAGGCGAAATCGCTTTCTCCAGGATGGATGACAATCTGCTCGGTGTACCCTAAGCCATTTTTCCAGGGCAGCCGGGTATAGTCCTTACTTTTTAGAATTCTTAACTGCGCCATTGACCACTCGTTGATTTATTGTAGCACGGGAGCACTGAAGCTATTTTATCGAGTAATCACGAGCGCGGAGCGAAAAAGGAGAAAAAACTTCAAAATTCGCCCGTTCTCCTTTAAGGTCAATGGCACGGGAAAGCGTTTTTTATGTTATTGAAATCCATTTTACTCGTTCAGCATGACAAGCAGGGGCGGGAGGCACTGGCCACCGTCTTGCGGCGATATAAATATAGCATTTCCTCCGCAGGACAAGGCATGCAGGCCCTCACTCTCCTGGAAGATAATGCGGCGAATTTTCACTGTATGATCGTGGTCGATCACTTTGAAGATATGCCGGGCCAGGAGCTGATTGCTTTAACCCGCTCACGTTTTCCCGTGGTCAAAACGGTGATGATCTCCTCCCAGCCCGATGAGGATGAGGAACAGTTTGTGAAGGCCAATGGATGCGACGTCTATATGCCGGACTACAGTGATAAAAATATTCTTTTGAAGGCCATTGAACGTCTGTTATGAGGAGCTTATGAAAAAAATCAAAGTCAAAAACCCTGTAGTTGAACTCGACGGCGATGAGATGACCCGGATTATCTGGCATTTTATCAAAGATAAGTTGATCCTCCCCTATCTCGATATCGATATTAAATACTTCGACCTCGGCATCGAACACCGTGATCAGACCAATGACCAGGTGACCCTTGATGCCGCCAATGCCATTAAGCAGTTTAACGTTGGGATCAAATGCGCCACCATCACCCCCGATGAAGCGCGCGTGACTGAGTTCAAGTTAAAAAAAATGTGGAAATCCCCCAATGGCACCATCCGAAATATCCTGGATGGAACCGTTTTTCGTGAGCCCATTGTGTGCAAGAATATTCCACGCCTTGTGCCCAACTGGACCAAGCCGATCTGCATCGGCCGTCATGCCCACGGCGACCAGTACAAGGCCACCGATTTCGTCACCAAGGGAAAGGGAAAACTCACCATCACCTTTCAACCCGAGAACGGCGAAAAACAAACCCACGAAGTTTTTGATTTCCAAGGTGATGGCGTGGCCATGGCCATGTATAACACCGATGACTCCATTCGCGGTTTCGCCAATGCCTGCTTTAACATGGCCCTGACCAAAAAATGGCCGCTCTATCTCTCGACTAAAAACACCATTTTGAAAAAGTATGACGGCCGCTTCAAGGACATTTTTCAGGAAGTTTTTGAAAAAGATTTCCAAAAACGATTTCAAAGTCTGGGCATTGTCTATGAGCATCGCCTGATTGATGACATGGTGGCCTCGGCCCTTAAATGGAACGGCGACTTTGTCTGGGCCTGTAAAAACTATGACGGCGATGTGCAGTCCGATACCGTGGCCCAAGGTTTTGGCTCCCTTGGACTGATGTCCTCCGTGCTCATCACGCCGGATGGAAAAACCATGGAAGCTGAGGCGGCCCACGGAACAGTGACCCGCCACTTCCGCATGCACCAGCAGGGCAAACCGACTTCCACCAATCCCATTGCCTCGATCTTTGCCTGGACCCGAGGCCTGGCCTTCCGTGGAAAGCTGGATGGCAATTCGGAGCTGATCAAGTTCAGCGAAACCTTGGAAAAAGTTTGCGTCGATACGGTTGAGGCGGGAAAAATGACTAAAGACCTGGCCCTGTGTATTTATGGAGACAAGGTCGAAGCGTCCAAATATCTCCACACCGAACAGTTCTTGGATGAGCTTGACCGCGAAATGAAAAAGCGCCTTTTTAACTAATTCTAGCGAACTTCATCGGGCCATAAAACCCGGTGAAGTTTTTCAGTCCAGGTTAATTTCTTTAAATACTTTTCCTGCAAAAAATTTCTTAAGGCCACAACCTCGGCGGCCTTGGGCCCTTTCATATTTAACTTCAATAAAATTTGCCGCACTAATTCCGGTGACTGATCCTCATTTTCATGGGCGGTCACGAGCGGCCACCAGGCCGGGGCGGTTAGATAGTTGGCATTCGGGCCATGGGGTGCGCGGTAGGAAAAAAGTTTGGGATCAAGTCCCAATTTTTCCAAAGAATGGAATAACAGCTCCATGAACTCCCCATGGGAAAGTTCCAGCACCTGCTCAAGCGTCTGGAAATCCAAGCGCATGCCAAAATGGAGGTAGAGAAGGACGCGCTCGAACTGGGTGTTATCGGACTTGAGTAATCTCATTAATTTTGTCAACAATTGTTGCCGCAGATATTTAAATTCCAGCGTTAAAATATCTTCCGGAAGGGCCCCATTCTTGATTGATTCGTTAAGGTAAAGCTCGATGGCCGTTTTTCCCTGGGGCGAAAGGGTTAAAAGTTCACGAAGTAGTGGCGTAATTTGATTCAGCATTATGTCCATGTCTTAATGCTACAACAATTCAGTCCTCAAGACTACGGCCGGCCCTTCCGATAAGCCTGAGTGAAACGGAGAAGAACCGAGGCCGGATTATGAAAATATTTTTGCTGACATTAATGTTTCTCATCATGCTCGTGTCACTGCAAAGTTGCATGAATAAAACTTCATCCAACAAAGTTGCCGCGACCACCGCAACACCGACTCCCGCTCCGGGATTTACACCGGGCTCAGTAGATACAGGGTCAGGAACTGGAACCGGTTCTTCGGGTGGCACAGTGGATACAAGTTGCACGGCCCCCGGCACGGGCAACCAACCTTTTGATTATTACACACTCCCCAGCATTATCGCCCACGGTAAATCATCGGGTGTGGTGGCCTGGTCGAGCGCCACTGATCCTCGCCTTCAGACACCGACCGCGCAAAATATGTTCGTGACCGATGCCCGTTTTCAGGTACGGGTCCTGGCCCATAGCTCTCCCGGCAAGGCCATTGATACCTACAATAATGTTTGCACCATGGAGGCCCTCCCTTACACCAGACTGCAAGTTAAGGTCGGACTCAAACTTCCGGGTGCGGCAACTTACTTCTCAACCTACACCTTTGATTACACCAACAATGCAGAGATTGACGTCAATGGATGCTCACCGTCTCACTCATTTACCATTCCCCCTCATACCGGCCCACTGGTGGTCGAGGTCATGAATGCAAAATGGGACTATTCCTGCACCTGGGACAAGGCCATGGGTGTTCCTGAATCTTCCAGCTCGTACTGTCCGTGGGGACTGGTGTGGGTGCATGATTGCTATGAGATCACCCTCCAGGTCGCTACCGACTACACCAAGGGTCTTCCTTAAAGTTTTGTAAGGATCTCTTCAGCTAAATTTTTATGATTGGCCTTGGACACTTCGACTAAGAGTCCGGGACAGGTCACATTGGCCTCGGAAATTTTTCCCGCCAAAAGATCAAAGGCCACGAAGCGAATTCCGTGTTTGCCCATGCGCTGACATAGCTTTTGGCATTCGCCGTGAAGTTCGGGGGTCAGGGTGGTTGACTTATACGAAGCCCCTTGCGCAATATTGGCGAGAAAGTCACCTTGCTTGGGAGTTTTAAGAATGCTGCCGAGATGAAGGCCGTCAAAAAAGAGGGCCCGGATTTCGCCTGAGGCCACTTCTTTAATAAAAGGTTGGGCCACCACCACTCCTCCCATTTCCACCTTCTTCCGCTCAAAAAATTGGCGTTTTTCTTCTCGTTTTAATCCCGTGAGGGAGAATTTCTCCACGCCCTTGCCCTGGTACAAATCGAGAGGCTTGACGATGATGTCCCCGTCTAAAGAACGCTCAAAAGCTTCAAAAGACGCCCCGACAAAAGTCGGATGGGCCCGCGCCATGGAATAGGCCGTGAGCTTTTCGTTAAATAAAAGGATGCCGTCGGGGTCGTTTATTATGCGAAGCCCGCGCTCTTTAAGCGCCTGCAAAATCCAAAGATAGCGCAGATAACGGCCATCGAAGGGCGGATCGAGGCGCATGTGAAACCAGTTAATTTCTTCCAGCTTCAAAGTCTCCGGATGAAGCAGCGTAACCGATTTTACAAAATCGTCCTCGTCGTCAAGCTGGATGGGGCGCACCTTCAAGGCAATTTCACCGGTATTAGAGTAGAAAAAATCCTCTTCAAATAGGGCAAAGGCCTGGTCCCCCCTCTTTTGAACGGCGTGGGCCAGATAAAGGGATGAGTCCTTCTGCAAATTCAGCTTGAGCAGGGGATCGATAAAAAAAACATGGTTGGACATAGCTCACACTTTTTGGGCCATCAGGTAGGCGACAAAGTCTTCATCGGGCCCATCGTCTTTAAATTTTTTGTAGGTCGATTCCAGATACTGCAAAAACTGCGGCAACGCCAGCTTCAGCTTCTTATGCAAGGCCCGGATACGGTCGCTCTCCTGATCATAGGTTAAAAAGGCGGCGAAGGCGGCATTATTCCACTGGCGCTCAAGGGGTAAGCAATCCTCATCGGCAATCTTCCCTTCGGCGCACATCTGGCGCCCTTCCTGCTTGAATTCCTTTTCAAATTCCAGGTATATCTCTTGAGCGCGGGCGCGCTCTAAAACCGCCCCTGCCCCTTTGGCCGCGACATAGCGGGCGTTTAAAATTTCGCTTTTTTGCCGAATCATGCCGACAATTTTCTGCGACATCTCCAGCTTTTTATCAACCTCGGCCAATTTCGCGCCCTCAAATTTAAAATACAACTTGGCCAACTCCTCGGCAAAAAAATCGGCCAGGGATTCATTTAGATCCACCTCGTTTTTGATAAAAAAGATGGTGTGAAATAGTTCATGGAAGATGACGTTGACCAGCTCCCAATCATTCCAATGGAAAAAAGAGGACAGAATCGGATCTTCGAAATAACCCAAGGTCGAATAGGCATAAACCGGACGAATATAGGTGATCAACCCGTCTTTTTCCAACTTCCCCGCCCACTCCTTGGCATGTTCCTCGGAGAAAAAACCTAGGTAGGGAAAATCCCCCATAAACGGAAACCACTCCTCATGGGCCTTGACCTCGTCATAAGGGGAAGCAATCACAAGATAGGTGACGGCCTCCTGACTCAGAAAGGACACCTTTGAATAAATCTTGGAAGAAGGCCGTGAAAAGAAATTATAAAAAAAATCTTTTAGCTCCTGAATTTTTTTGATCCGCGTTTTGGCCTCTTCGGTGATGTTCTTATCACTCAGAACCTCTTGATTGGGCCGGGCGCTATGGAGAAGCTTAAATTGCCCCACACCCTGGTGATAAAGATAGGAGGTCTTGGCGCAGGAGGCACAGAAAAGTAGCAAACTGACAAAAATAGAAAGAGTTCGTACGCGCATTTGGTTATTCTAAAAAATCCAGGACACTCCGACCATATATTTGAGGTTGTCCCGCGCTTTTTCGGTTTTGAAGGCCTCGAACACAGTTTGAACGGAACCTTTGATGGCAAAATATTGGGTGATCCCGATTTGCAGGGCAAAAGCGCCAAAAACCGATTTGATTCTTTGTTTTTCCACCGGAGTGGTAAGAGTCGGGTAAGTCGTGCCCGATACGGTATCCCGAAAGGTATAATCGGTGGCACTCTCCACTTCCTGCGTGGCGTAGCCCATGCTGATGTGAGGTCGAATGCGCGACTGCCGGGAAGTCATGAGCCAGCGAATTCCGGCGCCATAGACAATGTTGAGCACACGGTTCTGAGTGGAATCAACCACCGCGGTGGTTCCGGATACCGGAATGTTTTCATGCTCTGTCGTAATATTCTGGGTTTGGGAATAATTGAATTCCACGGCGAAATTTTGAGTAAAATAGGTGGCCAAAGTTCCCGCGTAAGTCCGACTCACGGTGGAGTTTTGTCGACCTTCCCCGTAAACCTGCCGGTCATAATGAAAATCGGCGTTAAGTTCAGAATAACCAAACGCCGCTGAAGATAGAAAAATCAAGGACAAAAGGGAGTACTGATAAAAGCTGAACCTCATCAGGCCATTGTACCTTGAGGTCAAAGCGGCGTGATAGTTGGGCAAGACTGATCCACTGCGGGACCTGAATCACCGACTAAAGGAGGCAGTTGTTCTCCGTAAGTGCGCCATAAATGAGGCGGGCGCTTACCGTAATCGCGCAAAAGTTTCCCCTGGCAGCTTAAGGAGGTTGCGCTGGTGACTTCAACTTCCACCCAATGCCACTGATAGTCCGCATCCTCAGTCTGAGGTATGAAGTGAACAATCCGGTTACAGGACGTTCGACCGCGCCACTTCTTAATGCCCCTCATGTTGCCGTGGCCTTCCACCAGCATGAGAAAACGCTGGCCGATCAAAGACTGGCGCAGTTTCTGCTGAATATCGAGCTGATACTTTTGGAGATAGCGCAATCGCTCACCCTTGATTTCTGCCGTCAAGGTATCGTCCATTTTGGCCGAACGTGTGTGATTGCGCTGGGAATAGACATAAGAGTAGCTGAAATCAAACTGGGCCATATCAAGAAGCTTCAGAGTGTCCTGAAACTCCGCCTCGGTTTCATTCACAAAACCAACGATAATGTCGGTCGTGATCACGATCTCCGGCTGCACCTTGCGCAGCTTCGCCAAAAGGTTGAGGTAATGCTCGACTGAATATTCACGGAGCATCCGCTCCAAAACTGAGTTGGAACCACTTTGAACCGGGAGATGAAGGTGCTTGGATAGTTTTTTGAGCGAACCATGGGCGGCGATCAGCTCATCGCTCACATCATAGGGATGCGAGGTGGTATAGCGAATCAGCTCAAGACCTCGAATCTGATCAAGTTCGCCTAAAAGGGCCGCCAAAGTTTCCTTATTTTCTTTTCCGTAGGAGTTCACATTTTGCCCCAGCAAAGTGATCTCCTGGATCCCCTGGTACTCCACCAGCTTCCGAGCGTCGGTCACCACTTCCTGAAGCTTTCGGGATTTTTCCTTGCCGCGAGTATAGGGCACGATACAGTAGGAGCAATATTTGTCACAGCCCTTGATGATATTGATAAAGGCCTGGGGTAAACCGTGGGTGATTTTAGTTTCGATGGAAAAGTTATCGCTGCGATCCCAGGAGTTGATGGCAAACTTGGAATCTCCGGCATAAGTTCGATAGACCATATCATTGATACAATCAATAACATCGGGACCGAAGGCGAAATCCAGATGCTGGTAACGTTTTACCAACTCTTTGCCTTCTGTTTGGGCCACGCAGCCCCCCACGCCTATCACCAGACCACCTTTACTCTTTTTTAACTGCTTTAACTCCGCCAGCTGGCCATAAAACTTGGAATTGGCCAAATCGCGGACGGCGCAGGTGTTAAACAGGACCAAATCGGCTTCATTCAGCTCATCTGTTTGAAAAAAGTTAAGGTCCTTAAGGTGGGAAAGAATGCGCTCAGAATCGTGATAATTCATCTGGCAGCCGAAAGTTTTCATCCAAACTTTTCGGGGTGGGAACTCCAGCTCGCCCATTTTGACGATTGACCCGTTCGGGCCATTGGCGAGCACTCGCTCGTGCACTTCTGATTGTCGAATTCCCAGTCCTGTTGCCATGATTGGAGGTCTTACCGTAGCTTGGTGGGATTTGCAAATATTGAGGAATGACGACGTAGGAGCGGACGTAGCTGACCTGAAGTGTGAGCTGTGAGGGCAAAAAAAAAGCGGCCTTACGACCGCTTTTAACTTGGCTTAGTAGCCAAAGAAGTAATCAGTTATGACTACTTCTTCTTTTTTGCTACTTTCTTTGTAGCTTTTTTCTTGGCCACTTTTTTTGTAGCTTTCTTTTTTGCTGCCATGGAGTGCCTCCTCGTAATTGAACTTCTTTAGTAAATCATAAACATAATTTTCTTCTAACGCAAACAAAAAATAATTTTTTAGTAAAGTTTTTGTTAAAAAAAATTTTCATGTTCAAAATCTCATCGTCATTTCAAAAAAAAAATTAAATTTTCCGTTCATGCGACAAAAAAAAAGGCATCACTGACAAAATTTTGGACTATTTTTACGTCAAAGCGGTCGCGAACTCATCTTCCGCGTTCGAGATCGTCACAATCACCGCAACGCCGATCCAGACGTGGCGACGAAGGTTGCGTAAAAAATGAAAAACGCTCCCGATGACGATTTTTTAGTCAGTCATGTGACAATGGAAGGTCGAATCAGGCCAAAAAATCAAAAAAATGATCGTGAAACTTCCATGAACGGGAATCGGCGGAACTTTTCCCGCAAATTTGGCAAGTGAACTGGGAAATCTCTTCCGCCCCCCCATTTTTTTGGCACTCAAAGGTACTTTTTAAAGAAATTTGAACATTGATCCAGGCCGAACAGGTAGACGAACGGGTTGGTGAGAGCACACTCACGCACACGAATCACCAGTGAAATGAGAATTAGGATGCGGGCCAGACGCCCCGAGGACGGAATTGGAAAGCGAGATTGCCCTCTTTCAGGGAAATTTCTACCGCTCCCCCTTTTTCCAACTGGCCAAACAGAAGTTCCTTAGAAAGTGGGCGGCTGATCTTATCGTTGATGAAACGTTCAATCGGACGAGCACCAAGTTTTTCGTCAAATCCGTTTTTGGCGATATATTGGCGAGCATCCAGGTCAACCACGAGGTTAACACCTTTGGCGGCAAGTCTTTGCTCCACCTGGGCCAAAAATTTATCCACCACATTCAAGATATCGGTTGGGGCCAACTTGGAAAAAAAGACAATACCATCCAGGCGATTCCTGAATTCAGGGGAAAAAAAGCTTTTTAAGGCCTGCTCACGCTTGCTGCTATTATCTTGAGTGCTCTTTCCGCCTCCCAGGCCAATAGCGCCGGCCTCCATCTCTTTGGCCCCGGCATTGGTGGTCATGATCAAAATAGTGTTTTTAAAATTCGTCGTGCGCCCCAAGGAATCGGTCAAACGACCATGATCCATCACCTGAAGCAGGATATTGAAGATATCGGGATGGGCCTTCTCAATTTCATCCAGGAGAAGAACCGTGTAGGGGCTCTTTTTAATCGCATCGGTTAAAACGCCGCCATTTTCATGGCCAATATAGCCTGGAGGAGCGCCAATCAGCTTGGCCACAGCATGTTTTTCCATATACTCAGACATATCAAAGCGCTCAAAGTTAATTCCCATCTGGAAGGCCAACTGACGGGCCAGCTCCGTTTTACCGACGCCGGTGGGGCCGGCAAACACAAAGGACGCCAAGGGCTTTCCCTCATTCCCTAATCCGCTCCTGGACATCAGAATTGAATCGTTAACTTTGTCGATGGCCTCATCTTGGCCAAAGATGAGGAGTTTCAAATTATCCTTCAAATTTCTCAATTTGAGCTTCTCATCCCCCACCACAGATCGCTCCGGGACCTTGGCAAGCTTGGAAACCACCAGCTCAATATCTTTAGTCGTTACATTCGCTTTGGCGTCCGGGGTCTTCTTCCTGAGACGGACCATGGCCCCGGCCTCATCAATAAGATCGATGGCCTTGTCTGGCAAACGTCTATCGGTGAGATATTTCTCGGCCAAATCGACGGCACTTTTCATCACCTTATTGGAGTAATGAACACCGTGATACTCTTCAAACTTGGAACGAAGCCCCAATAAAATTTTATAGGAATCGTCCACGGATGGTTCATCCACATCCAGCTTCTGAAAGCGGCGACTAAAGGCCGAATCTTTCTCGATAAACCGCCGATACTCTTCGTGGGTGGTACTTCCGATACAACGGATCTGTCCGCTGCTTAAATAGGGTTTCAAGAGATTTGAGGCATCCAGGCTTCCGCCGCCGGTGGCCCCTGCCCCCATGACCGTATGGATTTCGTCAACGAAGAGAATGACATCCTCACCTTTTTTCCGAAGCTCGACCAGCTCCTTCAATACGCCCCGCAGGCGCTGTTCGAAATCGCCTCGAAACTTGGCACCGGCCAAAAGGGCGGCAATATCCAAGGTCCAGATCTTGGCGGTTTTCAACAGATCGGGGATAGCCCCTTCCTCAATACGAAAAGCTAATCCTTCGGCCAAAGCCGTTTTCCCGACGCCGGCATCGCCAACCAGCATGGGATTATTTTTACGACGACGGCACAAAATTTGAATCATTCGTTCAATTTCAAGTTCCCTTCCAATCAGAGGATCGATCAGGCCCGCCTTCACCTGGGCGTTTAGGTTCACAGAAAATTCTTCCAGCAAACTCTTGCGCGGCTTCCCCGGCCCAAGTGGTCGTGGATTTCCCTCTCCGACTTCCGCTTCGCCCTCGCCACTTTCGGTCAATTCGGACCCGCCCTCATTGTCAAGAGCATTTAAGGGGCGATCAACTCCGTGGGCCACGGCATCCACGATATTCAGTCTCGCCACTCCCTGCTTTTCCAGCAGATAGATGGCAAAGCTTTCTTTTTCATTGTACATGGCCACCAGGAGGTTCACCGCCCTGATTTGCTTTTTACCGCTACTTTGCACTTGGAAGGCTGCCCGCTGAATCACCCTTTGTAAGGAAAGGCTGATCTCAGGCTGATAAAAGATGCCGTTCATGCGGGCCAAATTACGCATCTCCTCATCCGCAAATTGATGCTGACTTAACTTTTCAATCTGATTGTCATTCAGGATGCTAAAATTTTTCGGATTTTCTAAAAACTCAACCAGCTCGGTTTGCAATTCGGTCACTTTTGCGCCACAGGAATCGAGGATTGAAACAACCTCCTCGTCGTCCAGCAAGGCCAGGAATACTCCTTCCAAGGTCAAATACTCATGTCTTAAATCATTGGCCCTTCGGACGGCCTTATTCATTATCATTTCTAATTGCTGACTCATCATAAAAATAACCTCATTCTCACACTATTCCTGCTCCATCGAGCTACGCAAGGGATGCCCGTTTTGCCGGGCCAAACGTTCCACCTTATTTACTTTAGTTTCTGCCACCTCGTAGGTGTATACGCCACAGATTCCCACTCCATCGATATGCACCTTCAGCATAATAGATTGGGCCTCCTCCGTGGTTTTACCAAACACCGTTTGCAAGACAAAGACGACAAACTCCATGGTTGTATAATCATCATTGTGGATCAGAACCTTATAAAGTGAGGGACGCTTAATCTTGTCTCGCGTAATTGCGGCAATCTCACCCTCACCGTCTTCCTTTGGATTCCCCCCTTGGGAACTCGTCGGGTTAAAGATGGGGGTGGATTTATTTTCGTCAATGGACATAAACATCGGAATAGAAAACTCCGTAATACTCAACTAATGTCTAGTTTACACGATGCCGTTGACTTAGAACAGACAGCGTTCGTTGATTAATTTTGAGAAATAGGAGCTTGGTAGATAATTTCCGGGTTGCATAGAGCACATTAGATTTGTGGAATCGACCTCATAGTACACTAATTCTTCAGACACCTGGTTAAAATACTCAACATAACAATCTTCAAAACCCAGCACATGCCCTAGCTCATGGGCGATCGTCATTTTAAGCAACGTTTTATTTTGAATCACCGAGGAAGCCAGCACCAGATCGTTCGGGCGATCACCTCGCACGTGAGAGAGCACGCTGGCCTTTTCTAAAATCCGAAGAGCATTATTCGGAATGCGAGCGTTCGCGGCGACGGGAACAAATTTAATATAGAAGGCGGTATTTTGCTTCCAATAAGATTGCCCAACTTCCTGCAAAACGGGATCAATTTTTTCCCCCGCCGGTACGTAAGGAATGGTCATGATCGTGGTATGTCCACTATTTATTTTTGTACATGCATAGCGTTTGGAATCCTGTCGCAGATCAAATAACGGCTTAAAGCGTTTTATTCGGACTTGCTCGCGATACTCTTTATACCAAGGCATGAGCTTGCCTGAGGCGATGGCCGCCGCCACGTCGTCGCGACACTGCTGATCAGCTTTTCCTGTCATGCCACAGAGAATGAGAAGATGAGGAAAGATTTTATTTCTCACCTCCAGATATTCTTGGGAATTCCATGACGGCAATACCTCATCCAGGCAAAAGGGCACTCCCCCCGGTCGACGCCCCTCGGCCGTACATTCAAGTCCCTTCAAGATGAGATAAGAGGCAATATCTTTGCTGACATTTTTTGCCAGTTCATCGGCATGACAGCTGGCATTTTCAAAACGTAACGCCATGGCCTCGAGGCCATAAATTTGTGCCACCAAAACTCGCAGTTTGTAGAGCACATTATAAGTTAAAGTCGGGCCGGCGGTAAAATCCGGCACTTCCCCGCTTCGCGCCCATGAACGAAGGTCAATATCTTTAAACGATTCGATCTGTGAGGTTAGCTCATCTAAAACTTTGGCCAGTAAGTTGACGGTAATGCGCAAGGGCTGCTGAGGACTCAGGTTCACATTATACGGATATAAAATTCCGGCCTCTTTCAGCGAGGGATACTGATAACGCTTGTGATAGGCATCAGACAGAACGGCCAATTTTTTGACCAAAGAAAATATTTGCCCGGTAACGAGCCCCCCGCCACCTTTTTCCTGCTGACACACGATCTCGTTTTCCGTCTGCAAACGGGGCAGCGGTTCGCTTTCACTTTTAACGCCGCAGCCCTGGGATAATAGGCCCAGAACCAGCAATAAAATTAAGCTCATCGACCAGTGGTTTAAAATATTGCCTCCGCAAAACAGGTCCGATAACGCGAACAATTAAGTGTGGGCCCTTATAGTCATAAAAGATGCAGTGGGCTACCATTTTTTTTAGTTTTTGAACAATTTTTCGCTGAAGGACAATGTGAAAACAGCACGTTAGGCAAATTGAGGGGATGGCCTAACTTTTTTCGGCCACAACCACAAAGCTATCTCGCCGATCGGGCACCTTGGCATTCACATAGCAAACTTTCAAGCCAAGGTATTGCATGATTTCCAGGAGCTGTTTTTCGGTCCAAACATGATGATGAATACTGCCGGTTTTAAGTAGATCTTTCTTGGTTAGATGCGAGTAATGAATCGGCATAAGTCCTTTCTTCACCACATTCTTAAACCAATCATCCACATGGGTGGCATCGTCAAAGGGAATATCCTTCTCATAATCGGCGATCACATGTTCCAGGGTTGTCACCTTTCGATGACTATCATTGGTCCGCTCCATATGAGGTAAAAAAAGAAATAACTTTCCTCCGGGACTGAGCACGCGAATGCACTCTTTCAATACCTTGAGAGGATTGGCAATATGCTCCAGCACATGCTCGCTGACAATGAAGCTAAAGCTATTGTCCTCGTAGGGTATCTCGTCCCCGTGAAAAAAAACCTTGGCGATGGAATCATGCACCCCGTGGGCCGAAAAGGCATCGCTGAGAACGGTTCTATGAGTGGGACAAATGGTACGCGCTCCTACCCCTACCTCTAATCCGATTCCTCGTGGCGCATAGGTGCTGATCAGCCCGCGGGAGAAGGAACGTCGATGGGCACGATTTAAAAACTGGTAGCAGGCCTTCAATCCGCGATCTTTGTAGAGGATTTTGAGATAATGCAAAAAATCACTTTTTTCAAAAGGGTAATCTTCTATTTTGTATCTCATTAACCCTCACAGTTCCAAACATTGAGAATGGCGGAGTGCTCACGCCAGCGAAAAAAATTCTGGTCCAGGACCCATTCCGGATAATTGCTAAAGGTATTACGACAAGAATTGGATTTTGAAAACAACAGATATTCCTTATAGGTCGTGGTGATATAACTTCCGGGACCGATCGAACTGCTGGGCCTGGTAACGACGCTGCGACCCTCATAAAACGGCATGGTTAATTTGAAATATGAGCCATCTTCCTGTGGGGGCGTCAGATAAACGGGAATGCTGTCGCCATAAACATAACGATAAAGATTGGTGGTGGAATGGGCCGGGGTCAACAAAGTTTTGCAGGAGATAAGAACATTGGTGAGAATGGCCAACCCCCACAAGGCCTTCCATGGTCGACCGGTCCCGAGGACCACCTGAGAAAGAAAATAAGGGGCCAAAATATAAACGAAAGTCAAAAAGCGCAATTCTTTATGGGGGATTAACATATGAATCAGCAAAAATGAAAGCGAGGCGATCGACCAGAATCCTCTAAGATTCTGCTTCCAGTACAGCAAAGATCCAACGACCAATAATAAGGCCAGGGGAGGCCCTCCTTTGACGATCGGAGCGGTAAGATAATACCAAAAGGGACTGGTGCCAAACTCAGAGGCCCGGGATTCAAAAATATTGTATTTAAGATAAGAAAAAGGCGTAAAGGTCCATTCCCCATACCCCCATCGGTCGATGACCACCCCTACCAGGACAAGCAAAACGATGGCCAGGGAATGGAGCAGACCCTCTTTCCACTTTCGATCCCTGACAAATTTCCAAATATTGACCGCCAAGATAGGAATGCCCATTTGAAATCGCATGAGAAAGCTCATGCCCCACAACAGCCCGGAAAAAATTGAATTTTTCTTCCCATCCTTTTGGAAAAAAAAAGCTCCGAGTAAAAATAAGCTGGTGGAGAGGGCCTCCGAGCTGGTTCGGACCAGTAAAAATGGGACGAACCAAACCCAGGAGATGAAGGCAAGGCGCTTCACATCTACCAGAAGGTAAAGCCCCAGCCACGCCAGGAGAGCGTTGAGCAGTCGAAACAAAAAGGCCAGGGTGAAGGGATTGCTAACAAAAGAAATTTTGGCAATCAGAAAGTAAATGAAGACCTGAAACCAAGACCGCATCTTGAGGTGAAAATCCCAGTTGAAAATTTCGGTCTTATGGAAGGCGGAGATCTTGAGATTGAGCAGTTCCAGAATTTGATAATGCTCATCAGGATGAACAAAACCATCGCTAAAAAAAGCACAGAGTAAAAAAGGCAGTAAGGATAGGATTAGATATTTTGTCTTCATCGGATGCGCGATCAGTTTAGCAGTAATCTCCGATGGCGCAAATACAAAAACCTTGACCTGCTGGAGATCAAGGTTTTTGCATTTCTGATTAATCAATTGAACCTTAAATGACTTTTTTGAAATCCCCCCAGGCGGCATCGGGACGTGAGTTCCAGGCCTCTTCGGGATCATGAATAATCATCTCATGCTTGGTCTCATGCAGACGATTTTTCCATTTTTCTTTATGCTTGGAGAGCTGCTTTTCCATTTTTTCCACCGCCAGGTCAAGGCACTTATATAAGTTCTCCGCATGGGCCGTGGAGTGGAAATTGCATTTGGGACCGTGAATTTGAATTTCCGCCACATGATTACCCGGATGGCCGGTCTCTTCGACGCTACAGGTCCACTTCACCTGCACATCTCCCTCCAGATACTTCTCCAGATGCGCGCTCTTTTCCCGAATTTTCTCGTCGATGGCGGGGGTGTGTTCCAAATGCTTAAAGCTGATTGTCACCTTCATATTTGCCCTCTTTTAAATGGCCATTCTCTGGCCAATCTTATGCTTCACCTTTTGCTTTCCTATCGGCAGATGACGGGATTCGCAGTAGCTCCCGATACTTCGCAACTGTTCGACGCGCCACCTGCAAATCTTCACGACTCAAAACCTCGGCAATTTTCTGATCGCTAAGCGGTCGTTTGGGATTCTCGCCCTCAATCATCTTTTTAATCCGCAACTTAAGCGCCTCACTGGAAATTTCCGTGCCTCCCTCTTTTCCGATACCGGAGCTGAAAAAGTACTTGAGCTCAAAAGTTCCAATGGGGGTATGCATATACTTATTGGTCGTGACACGCGAAACGGTACTTTCGTGCATTCCAATTTCTTCCGCCACATCCTTAAGAACCATGGGTCGCAAAAAGGCCGGACCCTTTTTGAAAAAATCACGCTGCTGCCGCACGATGGCCTTGGCCACCTTAATAATTGTTCGCTGGCGATTCTGAATGGATTTTATCAGCCACAAGGCAGAACGGACCTTGTCCTTAACATATTCTTTGGCCTTCTCGTCGGTCTGCTCCGAACCCTTTTTCATGAGGGACTGGTAGAGGTTGGAGATGCGCAAGCGAGGCACCCCATCATCATTGACCTGGACGACAAACTCGCCCCCCATCTCCTGCACATAGATGTCGGGAGTCACGTACTGGGTCTCCTCCTCGCTCACCAGAAGACCCGGTTTGGGGTTGAAGGTCTGAATGATAAGCTCGGCCTCTTTTAACTTTTCCTTCGACACTCCAATCTCTTTCGACATCTTTTCATAATCTTTTTTCTGAAGGAGCGGTAGAAATTCACGGATAATTTTCTCCACCAGAGGCGAGCGCTGTTCCAACAGTTCCGCCTGGGCGATTAGGCACTCTTCGAGCGTGGTGGAACCACAGCCCACGGGATCAAGTCGTTTGATGGTTTTGAGAACTTCCAAGGCCATCTCGCGCTCAACTCCCACCTCGGCGATGATCTCATCCATGGTGGTTTGGAGATAGCCGCAGTTATCCAGGTTATGAATAATTCTCTGAGCGACGTTCCACTCCTGCTCGCTGGGATCTTCCATGCGGAGCTGCCATTCCAAATGTTCCGGTAGTGAGATGCTCTTCGACATCATATTTTCATAACTCGGCGTCTCATCAGGGTCAGGCGAAGCCATATCTTGCGGCGTCGGCCCGGAGCTGCTGGTGGAGTTATAATTTTCGATGTAGGAGTTCCAGTCAAAATCATCTTTCTCGAAGACGGTCGGTGATTCAAAATCCTGAGTTTTGGCCTCTGCCGTCTCTATCGTGAGTTTATCTTCCTCAAGATGTTCGGCGGTGGTTTCCTCGTTCTGCTCATCCCCTTCGGAAATTTCTTCCAGCACCGGATTTTCCACCATCTCCTGGGCGATAACATTGGTCATCTCCAGATGAGTCAGGGTCAGGAGCTTGATTGCCTGCTGAAGCTGAGGTGTCATCATCAAGTTCTGCATCTGTCGCAGGCCTTGAGTAAGTTTCATTGCCATACATTAGCTCCCTACATCCTGAATTCTTCGCCGAGATAGAACTTCCGTGCTCTCTCGTCGTGGATAATGTCATCAGGAGTCCCGCTCACTAACAACTCTCCACTATTCATAATATAGGCCCTATCCACGATGCCTAGGGTCTCTCGCACATTGTGATCGGTAATGAGCACACCAATATTGCGCGCCTTAAGAGCGCGGATAATATTTTGAATATCACTCACCGCCAGCGGGTCGACTCCCGCAAACGGCTCATCAAGTAAAATAAATTTTGGCTCCAGGGCCAAAGCACGAGCTATTTCCACTCGTCGTCTCTCACCACCGGAGAGGGCCGAGCCGCGTGAGGAACGGATATGTCCCAGGCCGAAATCATTAAGAAGAGACTCCAGCAGGGTCCGTTTTTTAACCCGCGGCAGAGGGCGATTTTCCAGCACGGAATAAATATTTGCCTCCACGCTCAGATCGCGAAAAATTGAAGCCTCTTGAGGCAGGTAACCCAATCCATTGAGGGCCCGCTTATGAATGGGGTGCGAGGTGACGTCCTCGCCAGAGAGGGTAATTTTCCCGCCCTCGGCCTTCACCAGACCGACGATCATATAAAAGCAGGTGGTTTTCCCGGCACCATTGGGGCCTAAGAGTCCCACAATTTCACCCTGTGTAACTTGAACCGAAACATCCTGCACGACCTGGCGGCCGCCATAACGTTTTTTCAAACCTGTCGCAACCAAAACATTTTCCATCATCGCCTACTTCAAAATAAAGTTGGTGGTGGCATCATCGACTTCCACCACTTCCGTATCGGGTCTTAAAACAATAATATTGCCTTTTATCGTATCAGTTTCTTGAAAAACCTTTGGTGATCCAGTGAGGATAATTTTGTTTTCCGCCATGTAACCCTCTAAACGTTCAGAGAAGGCCCTGCGAACAAGGGGGGTCCCTCCCACAAGCAACTTTTCCGTAACCTTCACATCGTCAAAAAGGGTGTAATACTTGAGCTTTTTGTTGTAGTTTTCGAGGAAAATCTCACCGTGGAGGGCGGTCGCGGTAAGCTCTTGTTTTTTTAAGCGCACATGGCCGTCCAAACCGATCCACGACTTAAGTAAATTATATTTAAGGATATCACAGTTAAAATCCACACTTTCCTCAAAGGCACGTTGTCTCTTTATCGTACCATCCACCTGCCCGCGAAATTCCCCGGCATCTTGGCGCACAAACCACTCCATATAATCCCCAAAGATGCGAATGCGGTCTTTGGTACGGGCATCCAGGGCCCAGGTTTTTACCTCCCCTTTGGCCACCACTTTTTCGTTACCTTCAAAATACTCGGCGATATGGGACTTGAGCTTCATATTGACAGAAGTGACATCCACCTCCTGTTCAAGCATTAAATATTCATTCATCTTAAGGTAAAGCCCTTTCTTGGCCTGGTAGTCAAAGACTTGTCCTGACTTAGTTTCCGCCTGGCCTTTGGGAGAAAAGAAAACAATACGATTTCCTTTATCCAAAATGCTGGCTTCTTCGGCGTGGAGCTTGAGTCGAGTCGCGCCCGGTTTTGTGTTGAAGTAATTCACTCCCTGAAAATAATTCTCATCAACGGCTTCCAGAAAACCGCTCTCGGTCAGCGCTCCTTTGGGCGAAATTTTTAGAATCTTTAAAGACATGTAACCGACATAGGCCATCAGGGTAAGAAATGCGAAGCACACAATGCTGTGTTTATTCAGATAGAATTTAAGCACGTTCATCCACTTATCATACCTCTATTTTTTCAGTAGTTAGCCTGAAAAGTTAAAATCTCAAAATTGGACTCTTTCACATCGATAAGCATCATGTTATGTTTTGGCCTACTATTCCCGACAAAATTACAAGGACCGGCATGGCCACTCAAACTCCAACATTGCAGTCGATCATTGATGCGAATGTAAAGTTAACCCCCATGTTGGAACAGTATTATCAGATCAAGAAAAATTATCCCGATGCCCTTCTTCTTTTTCGCATGGGTGATTTTTATGAGGTCTTTTTTGAGGACGCTGATTTAATTTCCAAGGTCCTCAATATCGCGAAAACCCACCGCGGAAAAATTGGCGGGGTTCCCATTCCCATGGCGGGAATTCCCCACCACGCCGCCAACACCTATATCGATCGCTTAACCGGTGCGGGTCTTAAGGTCGCCATCTGTGAGCAGATAGAAAATCCCAAGGATGCGGTTGGCATCGTGAAAAGGGCCGTCACCCAGATCGTCACACCCTCCCTGCCTTATGATCTGGACAAGACAGCTCCCGCGGAAAATAACTATCTGGCCGCCATGATTGAGAAAGATCAGAAATGGAGTATTGCCTTTCTCGACTTCGGCACCGGTGAATTTTTCGGGGCGTGTGAAAACAAAACCGAGCTTCAGGACCTCCTTCACAAATACGCCCCTAAAGAAATTCTCACCTTCAAGGGACAGTTTGAATCCAGTGGGGAAATTGCCCAGGCCCTCGAGCAGCTTGCTCCTCTCACCACTCACCTGGCCCCGGAATATTTTGAGCTTAAAAATACCCGGCCGTTTATAAAAAAATTGGCGGCGGGCCTTGAGCATGACCGCCTGCTCAAAGAGCATAGTGAAATTTTAAATGCTGTCGGAGTACTCACCTATTATATCTCCTGCACCCAGCAGGTGGAAAAGCTGCCTCACCTATGGCCGTTTCGCCTCCTCGCCCCAAAGGGTAAGATGCGCGTCTCCCTCAATACCTTGATGGGTTTGGAAATTATTCCCAGGCACCCCTCACAATTTCGGGAATCAGTTCTGGGCCATGCCGACCGCACCAAGACGGCCATGGGGGCACGAACTCTTCGTCACCTTTTTCTCACTCCGCTGAAAGAACTCGGACAAATCGAAAAAAGACAACAGGCCGTGACCCACTTCATGAGCCACACGGAAGAGCTGAAAAATGTCCGCGAAAAACTGGAAGAGGTGCGCGACCTTGAGCGCATCCTGGCCAAGTCCTCTACCGGCAAGGCGCTCCCGGGCGATCTCCACAACTTTGCCAACTCTCTCAAGGTATACTTTGAGCTGGAAAAGTTGTTCGGGCAGTTTGACGGAATCTTTGAGCAAAAAGTTGAAGCAAAACTTCTCAAAGACGCGACCCAACTGATTCTCGATATCGGCAAGGCCATCAATGATGAGCTGGGAGCTTCGGCCGAAAAAGGCAATCTCATTCGCGAAGGTTATAGCAAAGAGCGCGACCGCTTAAAGCGACTGGTGACCAACTCAGAGGCCGAACTACAAAAGCTGGAAGATCAGTACAAGGACAAGACCGGTATCTCGAAGCTGCGCATCCGCTCCAATTCCATCAATGGTTTTTTTATTGAGGTGACCAAATCCCATACCCATAAGGTGCCAAAAAATTTCGAGCGCCGTCAGACCTTGGTCAATGCCGAACGCTACACCACGCCTGAGCTACTGACCTTTGAAAAAGATGTGACCTCGGCGCAAAGCAAGTTGGAAAAATTAGAGCGGGCCATTTTCAAAGAATTTTTAGAAAGTCTGCAAGGCAATGCTCAAGGCTACCTGATCCTGGCGCAGCGTTTGGCCATGCTGGATATTCTGCAAAGCCTGGCCTGGCTGGCCTTACAGGAGAATTTTGTCTGCCCGAAATTTAAAAACGGCCCACGCACTCTGCAAATTAAACAAGGCCGACACCCTCTGATCGAGGCCTCGCTGCAAAGCGGATTTGTGGCCCATGATATCAGGCTCGATGAGTCCCAATATTTTGCCTTGATCACCGGGCCGAACATGGCGGGAAAAACCACTGTCATGCGTGAGGTGGCCATCATCCAATTTCTGGCCCAGATCGGCTCCTACGTTCCGGCCAAAGAGGCCACCCTCTCTCTGGTGGATCATCTTTTCTGCCGCCTTGGAGCCAGCGATGATATTCAGCGAGGCCAATCGACCTTCATGGTTGAGATGGCGGAAACCGCGGAAATCCTCCGTCACGCCACTCAAAAAAGCTTGATCATCATTGATGAAGTCGGACGCGGCACCTCGACCTACGATGGTCTCAGTATCGCCTGGGCCCTGGTGGAGTATTTTATAAAAGAACTCAAGGCCTTCACCCTTTTTGCCACTCATTATCACGAGCTGATTAATGTGGTGGAGGAGCTTCCCGGTGGCAAAAATCTCACCGTCGATATCTTGGTTCAAAATGGCCACGTGCAATTCCTCTATCATTTAATCGAGCGTGGCGCGGCCCAAAGTTTCGGACTCTACGTCGCCAAGCTGGCGGGCATTCCCCCATCAGTCCTTCGACGTTCTGAAAAGCTGCTGGAAAATTTGGAAAAGGAAACCACTCAGGAGGTGCCCTTTAAACCCAACGGGATTCAGCTTTCCTTCCTCGATCCCGCGCCGGTGCCCGTAATACCTGACTATTTGAAGGCGATTGAAACTGCGATTACCCGAATAGATTTGACCAGAACTACTCCCCTTGAGGCCCTTTTAAAGCTCAAAGATTTCCAGGATAAGGTTCTCACTCAGTAATTATTAAAGTTCGTTTCCCACCTTCTCGATACCTCTGTATGAAGTTTGTACAGACAGAAATGCATATTCTTAAACGGCGCGCCGGGGCCTTTGTCTGTGACCAGGCGATTATTATGTTCGGCCACTCCCTACTCTATAGCGTTTTTTTCCAGACCTTTATGCCGACCTTCAAATATTTTCCCTGGCAGGCGAAAAGTCTCATCTTTGAAACCATGATCGATTCTGACGCCACCACATTCATCATGTGTTTTCTGACCTATTATCTGATTGCACCGTGGCTGGGCGATGGCCAAACTATCGGCCAAAGATTATTTGGGGTAAGTGTCGCCATCAACCCACGAAAAAAAGATCCTTCATTCATGCCGCCTTATCTTGAAGTTTTATCCTATATCCTACGGGGCATGGGCCTGCTTCTTATTCAAATGACCTACGGCCTTCCCTTTCTCTTACACTTCGTCACCAAAGATGGACGTGGCCTGCAAGACTGGTGCTCTTTTTCCTCTGTAGGACATCGGGAAAAAAGGCCGCAGTTTAGTGTGGTCTATGGCGAACACACTGTGATTCCCGCCGGCGAGCAAGAACCGATTCCCCAGACTCAGTACCGTGATGAGGTCCAGCTCACCTTGCCGCTAGACTTCAAAAATCCAAGCCTCATACAGCTCGAGCAGCCAGCGCCCAAGAAGGCCGCGTAAGTCCTTCAAAATGCAGGTTTATTTTTTCTCCCTAAATCCGCCCAGGCCAACCTGATATATTTCTTTTATCTTCCACAGCGAGGCAAGGTATGAGAAGTGTATTGAGAGTTCTAATCGGTTTACTCCTTGGCGCGTCGGCATGGGCCCAAGAGATGAACGTCATCTTACCCGAATATGATATTTTTAAAAGCTATGACCGATGTCTCATTGATCAAGGTGATTTATGGGCGAAGCTCTTTGGTGGGAGATTCGTTGAGCCCACCTACGAGACGGGCGAAAATGAGACCCCGACCTTTGGGCTTGGCTTTGAGACGATTTATTGGGACGAAATTAAGGGAAAACTCAATATTAGCTATTGGCCGCAGAATGGCTCGCTCCACGTTGTGGTGTTGGAGCAAGATCCTAAGTGGCAAACTTTTTATCTGAAGAAAAAAATCGCCCTTGAGTCCATCTATATTCCTTATATCAAGTATGACACTCACATCGTCAGGCATGAGGTGATCAATCGCCTTGGAGAGAGAGAGGAGTATGAGACGATGACGGCGAAAAATCTGCGCTTCGATCTGTTTCCCTGGGAGTTGAATGGGCCTTTTAAAAATGCCCAGACCGGCCTGCCTATCTTGGATAGCGAGGGAAAACCTCTGCGTTTTAATCGTGCTAAATTTGCAGAGTGTGTCCAGGCCCAGATCACCAAACGCGCTCTGGCCTATACCGTGACCGAGCTGGAAACGGTGAATTTCAAGCGGGCCGACTACCTTCGACGCTTGGCCCATGACTCACGCAATTTTGGAGGGCTCTATCACGACGAGACTCCTGCCAAGGGCGAAACGGCTTCTGCCCACTCGCGCTAGAAAATTGTGATTACCGAATCAGCTGCCGGAAGGCCTCCGCATCCAGTTGCTGAACTCGCTTTTTGGCCCCGCCTTTCAGATACAAAACGAGCTCGACACCTGCGTTCTCATCTTGCACCATCTGCGCCACATGGTCAGGCGTAATGGCGTGGCGGCCTAAAATCACATTGGAACCCCAGGGGAGAAAATCAAAGGTCTGGGCCACGAATTCAGTGCAGGTAATCCGCGTGGTTGTATTGGCATCAAAGTTAAAATCATAAGTCTTGTTTCGCTGAGCGAGGGCATGGGTATAGAGTTCCATTAAGTCGCGCTCCCCTTTGGCGACGGCATCGACTCTCATGACCGCGATCTCGTCGGCCTCCAGAGTTTCTTCCAACGAAGCGAAGCCCAACCCATGTCGGGTCATCTCCATGACCAAAAGGCCTTGGCGAATCGGCCGGTGATAATCCTTAAACTCCGGGCGATCCCAAAGTCCAAGCTGCTTGAGCTGCTCTTCGGTTCCCAGATAAATGGCGGCATGGCCGAAGTTACCGGGAATATTGAGATCGGTGAGTTTGTTGCCGGTCTTATTCACAATAAGGTCGAGGGGTTTCAAACTCGCCCGAAACATTTCCAAGGCCTTCTCATTGTCCTTGAGCCAACCCTGACGCCATTTTACCTTTCCCACCACATTGCCGTAGATGCCGCTCACCTTGTTACTGAACATGGTCCAAAGATCAATGCCCATGTCACGGAATCCCGCCACAACCGGCACATAACCCGGAGTTAAAATTGTGAGCGAGTGCTTATGGGTCACCAGGCCGTAGGGCATGGAGGCGACAATCACAGCGTGGGCGTCGGAATCCGGATGCTCTTGCTTGGCATACGCCCGCAACTTTTTATCCAGATACTCGGCATGGCGGGGATAGAGATTAAGGCGCAGGAATTCGCGAAACGGCGTCAGACCTGCGCCCGGGTCGGTCCACTGATCGCGAAAAAAAGTCCGAAGCTTCGGCGACATCACCAGATAGGTCCGATGCAGGCGATAGGCGCTCTCAAGCTTTTGTACCTGGAAGGCCAACTCAGCATCGGCGTCTTCAGATTTTAACTCCTGCGCCAAGACGGCAACCTGGCCCAGATGTTTTCTCGCCTCGTAAACCAAGGTGGCGGAAATTTTACCGCCGCTTTGAAGAATATCGTCGATCTTGAAGGCCGCCCATGTGGCCTCCTGCTCTGCCGCTATAAAGGCCTCAAGTTCACTGGCATAGGTTTTATAAGAGAGGGTGAGAAGGCAAAAGGCGATAAAGAATCGCAACATGATCGGCTCCTAAGAACTGTTTTTTGGGTGATCTTACTCCACCCCTGGCGAGGGAACGAGAGGTGTGTAAATAAGTTACGGACGGCTGCTTGCCGCACTCTAGAAAGGCGAGATGGCGCGCTTAATGTCGGCAATGCGACGATTGACCTCTATCATGATATCGCTCTTTACCTTGGCCATGACGACGTTCATCGGGGTGCCGGCCAGAAGAGGTCGTACCACCTCGCGTTTAATGGTATCCATAATGTCTCGACCGGTGGCATTTCGCTCAAAGATGGCCTGCATATTTTCGGGCGAAACAACTCGTCGCCTTGCCTGATCACCCAGACCGAGTTCATCGGCCTTGGCAATAATTTTTTCCGCAATGTAGCCCTCGATCATGGTGGTCATGAGGTCCGAGCGCACCAGCTCCTCGATAAACTGCTTATCCGTCATGGTGCTCGTGCCGCTCAGGCGTGAGCGCATGTGAACCTTGAATGAGGTAATGCGTCTCTGGGTAGTGACCTGATCGAATCGGGCCGAGTCTCCCAGGAATCCGGCCAGCTGTGTAAAGGTATCCCCCATACTGCTGATCGGATCCGTGGCGGCGCTGCCGGTGGAAATAATTTTTCCATCAAAGATGGGGGTGAGCATGGTGAAGCCGTCTTCCACCACCGCGCGCTCACCGCCACTTAAATTGCCGGGAATCTTGGTGTTATAAAAACGATGGATTTCCAACTTCAGATTGGGTTTTAAAACATTGTTGGTGCATTTCTCAACCTCGTCTTTGACCCAGGTCAGGACGCGACTCACTTGCCCCTCTATCGTATCCAGGCAGGCGCGGAAGGCGGGCATGGCCACCGGATTGCCCGCGCGAATCGGGGCCATATAATCAAGAGTCGCCTGGGCCAGGTGCTGGGCAAAGTAGATGACGGTCTTGGACATACATTCATTCAGTCGCGCTTCCATCTGGGCCTCTGTCCAACCGGTATAGCCGGCAACACAGCGATCAAAGAACTGGCGCGCATTCGTCAGAACCGGGCCGGTGCGTGCGGGTTGGTTACTCAAAAATCCCAGACTGTTCTCGAAGCTTTCCATCAGCGCTATGGCGGCGGTTTCAACTTTTATTTTTTTAGAGCAGCTATCCATGGCCACCTGAATATTGACGGTCTCGCGTCTGGTCAACTTGTCCTCAATATTTTGAAAGCAGGCGCGGGCATTGGCCTGGGCCCTGGGAACCACACGTTCTCGAATGTCGCCGGTCAAGGAGCGATAGAGCTCGCGTTCCACTAAAACCAGGGCAACTTCCCGTCCCGCGCGCACCTTAAAGATATCACCAAGCCGCGCGACCGCCCTGGGTCCTGCGGCATTAGCGCGGGCAATTTCAGTCCAAAGCCCGCTGACCAGAAGACGGGATTTTATCTGGCGTTGGGCGGCCCGGTTACCGGAAATTTCCGCGGGAGTTCCGGTTAATACTGGAAAATATGACTCCAGCGCACTACCCAGCGAAACTTCGAAGATGGCGCGGGTGGCACCATTGGTTGCCGCCACCGCACACTGTTGGAATTTCTGCTCAAAATCTCGCGCATCGTCTTTTATCCTGCCCAGGCACCGACGGTATTCCTGAACCACTCCCCTGGTAATGGTGGTGCGTGTGCCGGCACTGGTCACGTGCTCACGCAATCGTTCAGGCAAGGCACTTTCCATAATGAGCGGGGCGGCGGTCTTTTTTATCTGGGCCTGAAGCTTACTTTGAAGAGCATCGTCACCGGCCGCGATGGCGGCCCTCATCCGGGTCTCCCAGGCGGGGGTCACAACCTGAGCAATAATTTGATCACTCAAAGTATTTTGTCTTGCCTCACTCCCGGGCAGGTTATCCGCAACCGACCAGCGCAGGGATTGTTTCACAATTTCCATCGTGGCATCGGCGGTGAAGGCATCGACCTGGGCCATGATAGCGGCTTCGGAATCAAGGCCCTGAATGCGGCCGGAAAAATCGGCCTTCAGACGTGCCACCAGCTCGCGGCGTCGCGCTTCGTCCGGCACGACCTGAAGCAACTTCTGATTCATGGCCATCTCGATCACGCGGGGGAGAATTTCCTTGTAGAGGGAAACGGTACAACGGGCCTGGGCACCTTCAAGGGCGGCACTCAAGGCATCGACCGTATCGAAAGATTTTAGCTCCTCAAAGAGACACTGCTTCATCTTTTGCCCCATCTCGGTAATCAGGGCCGGATCGCGCAGGGCCGGGATATTTTTCAGGTCAGGCTTTTCCCGTAGCGTTTTTAAATATTTTTGTCTCACCATTTCAGGCGCCAGCTCCATAATCGCGCGGGTAATGCAGTTGGCATTGGAAAAATCATCGGTGGGAATAGTGGATCCGTCGCGGGCCAGGGAAGTGAGGAGAACGGCGCGACGATCATCAAAGCATTTCCGCAAATTAAAGCTATAGGGTCGGGGCTCGACATTTCCCAGGCCGACTTCGCGCAAGGCCCAGTTGTACGCCGAGGTGTCTCTCCCCATTTCAGTGGCGAGATTATCTTGCAAAATTAAAATAAATGACTCCCTCGTGGCGACGTTTTGGGCCATGGTGGTGCATTTCGCGGGGTCAGGAATTCCTCTCTGGGCCGCCAGGCAAGGTCGTAGCCCTTCACTCAAGGTGAGCTGAATGACCTGCTCGCGCTGGGCGGGGTTATCCCTGGTGGCGGTGATCAAACCGCTATTGGTGGCCACCTGTCTTTCGATCACCACCTCAGCGGTTTTTACTTTGGTGGCGGCAACACACTCATTGAGCTTGGTCTGAAATTGTTCCACCTCCAAGCTCTGCAGATGATTATGATTGTACTGCCGGAAGTTCTCGGTTTGAACAAAGTAACCGGCCGAGGTGAGACACTGGCGCATGGCCCTGACCAAGCTCTCGCGCTTGGCGGTTCGCGCGGCGGGGTCGGCCATCAAGGGGCGAAGCATCTCATCCACGCCTAAGGTGGTGGCCTCATCCACACCATCCATGACACCTTGGAAGAGACAGCTCATGATGACGTTGTTTGCGTTGAAAGGTAGCTCATCATCCACAAAACCCCGACGCACCGGTCTCCTCTGACCGGCGGGGCGAGCGGTGTGGCCACTCCTTCTTCTGGAGGCAAGTTGTTTGATGTGCTCATCATAGGGGCGAAAATAATTGCTTTGGGAACATTGATCAAAACGCTTAAGGGAGGTCGCGACAATTCCCCTTCTCTGCTGAGTGTTCAGACCCTGGCCTCGCAGTCCGGTCTCTATATGGATGGTTAAGAGCTCGCGCCCCACGCGATAGGGGGCGGAGCGGGCGAATTTGGCAACGCAGACGTCAATTTCGCCCGATGAGCTGGCCGCTCTTAAACATTGCTCTAGGTCCCGGGTGGCGTGAATGGCGACCCCGTTGGCCATGTCGGGGAGGGAACCTTCCGGTAACTTTTCCAGCGCGATTTTTTTCACCAGCTCAAAAGCAAATTCCATGGCGGCCCGTTTTTTAATTCCATCGGTGCCGGAAAAAGGGGCGAACCAAGGCAGTGAGGCATTGCTGGCAATCCGATGGGCCAAGGCACGCAGCTCCTGGTCGGAAAAAGTCGAACTCATGGTTTCATTTTTTTTGGCCTCATCGTAAATGCTGTTCTCCACCATTTGTCTTTTGGTGGAACCTGAGACAAAGATATTCCAGATCAACGTCCCAAAAATCCCGTCCAATACTCCGGTCACCAGATCCACGGGTGCCTGAGCGATGGCCTGGCCGACATCAAACTCCGGGTCGCGATCATTGGAGAGGGAGATACGGCCGTCGAGTTCCTGGAAAAACAACAGGGACCAGACAAAATTACCATTATGCCGGCGTCGCCGAATCTCAAAATCGTAGGTTTTATATAATCCTCGGGCGCAGTCCGTGATGAGCGAGGCGGTAAACTCCCCTCCAGACTCAGAGTCAAAGCTATTTTGCCCTGAAATGCGAACCAAAGTGGTGGTTTGATTTTTGATCAGGAGCTGACCGTTTTCCCGCTCGACTCTTAAAGGCAAGGGGGCGCCAGTTTCGGACACGATGGCAAAGCGCTTGATCTTGTGATCGTGAGTCAGCACGGCCCCCAGATAAAAGGGCGGGGAGCCACAGGCCGGAGTAAATTTTACCAAGCGCTTAATATTGAAATCCTCGCTGGGGGCCTCTAAACGCGAGACGATTTGGCGAGTCTGATCGGCCAGGTTAAATAGATTGCCGACGGGAATGGAAAAGATGAGCGCCAGACAATCTCTGGCATGGAGACGGTAATAGGTTTCAAGCGGCCAGGACAGCTCAATTTTTCGCATCTCTTCCGTGGCGCGCGCCAGCTCTTCGGGGGTATGCAACGGATACTCTCTCTGCCAAACCAAGGTCCTGGGATTGAGCTGGGTATTGGTGGCAAATTTTTCAAGGATCACCACGCCGCGAGTTGAATCGAGCCTGGCCTGGTAGAGATTGCGGTCGCCGGTAAAATTATTCCAAACCCCGCCAACTTCCGAGCGTGAGGCCACAACCTGAATTTCCCCCATCAGCTGCGCCGAAAATAACATTAACAAGATTATTAAAAATAATCGCACCCGCGCCCCCGTCAACTTTTCGGATATCTCCCTTTAAAAATGAGTGGTAATATCGAGGAATCAGTGAGGTTTTGTGAAAACAATTTTGGCCTTTTTGCTAATTTTGCTCATCTCTAGCTGTGGCCTTTTTAAGCGAGAAGTTGACTGGAATCGTTATAAGAACGATGTCAGCTTTCATTTTACCAAGATACGAGAGGCAACCCTGGGAAGAGTCTTGATCAAGCATTCTTTTTTTAAAGAGACCCGCACCTATTTACGCTATATAGACGAGGAAACCAGTCAGTTTAAGCAGCAATGGTCCCTGGTTCCCCGAGAATGGCAGGAGCAGTTTATGCTGAAGGTTCAGCAGGCCGCCCTGGACCAGGACGTGTCTAAATCCGGAGAATCTGTAAGTGGTGAGAAATTTGTCGCCGACATCAATCGCGCGCTCTTGAAGTACATTGAGCAGTTGCGTTCACTCGCCGATCCCAAAAAAGCGGGTGAAGAAAGGCCCCGCAGTCTCTTCTTCTTTTTTTAAAAAATTATTTTACCCGTTCCACTTTGACACCCAAGGCCCGCAGCTTGCCATCCAGATTTTCATAACCACGATCGAGATGATAGACCCGCTGAATATCCGTGGTTCCCTGGGCGGCGATGGCGGCGATGATCAGTGCCGCAGAGGCGCGCAGATCGGTGCACATCACAGGCGCTGCCACCAGGGAAGTCGGCCCTTCGATGATGGCAGAATTTCCTTTCAGCTCAATGCGGGTGCCAAGGCGGGCAAGTTCCGGCACATGCATAAAACGGTTTTCAAAAATATGCTCCGTAATTATCGAGGTCCCTTTAATCTGAGTACAAAGGGCCGTCAGCTGCGCCTGAACATCAGTAGGAAATCCAGGAAAAGGCGCGGTATCAATTTTGATGGCCTTCAAGTTTGAGGGCATGACATGAATCCAGTCAGGACCACATTCGATATTGGCACCGGCATCCGTCAGAAGAGAAATAACGCTCTCGAGGAAAACCGGGTTGATTCCGCGAATGAAAACATCACCCTCGCCGACAAGCGCCGCCATGAGATAGGTGGAAGCCTCAATGCGATCCCCGATGGCCATATAGTTCGTCGGGCGCAAAGTTTTGACACCAGTGATGCGAATGATTTTACTGCCAAGACCGGTAATTTTGGCCCCCATGGAAATGAGAAAATTTCCCAGATCATCGATCTCGGGCTCAAGCGCGGCATTTTCAATAATGGTCTCACCTTCCGCCAGGACTGCGGCCATCATCAAATTTTCGGTGGCGCCCACCGAGGGAAATGATAGCACCAATTTGGCACCTTTTAACCCGGTGGTGGTGGCCTCCACATATCCGCCGGTTAAATCTATCTTTGCCCCCATCTTTTCTAAATTTACCAGATGAATATCGATAGGCCGGGCCCCAATGGCACAGCCGCCCGGAAGAGACACCTTGGCCTTTTTAAAGCGCGCCAAAAGTGGCCCGAGCACCAGGATGGAGGCGCGCATGGTTTTTACCAGATCGTAGGTTGCCTCCAGACTGGAAATATTGGCGGCATCAAAGCAGGTCTCGACCTGGCCTTTGCCGCTGATTTTAACACCTAAGTTCTCCAGTAGCTTAAAGGCAGTATCGATGTCGCGCAGGCGGGGAATTTCGCGCAATTTGACCGCATGAGGGGTCAAAAGCACGGCGGTCAAAATGGGCAAATAGGCATTCTTGGCCTTGGAAATCTGAACCTCGCCCAACAATCTGGAAGGGCCGGTAATTCGCAATTTATCCACAGTTCCCCCGCTAGGTGCCAGGTCCTTTTCGTTAACCCATAGGGTTAACGAAAAGGACCTGGCACCTTCATAATAAGAAAACGTTCTCTGTCAGTATAATCTCTTTTTAGCTTCGTCTGCAGTCCTAATTTTCCCGCAAGAACGGCCAGGCCGGCCAAATGATTTTCACTTCCCTCGATCCAGGCCTCACCGCAGTCGGTGAGATGTGTTTGGATTTGAGTAAAAAATCGGCGGTACCATTCCTCATATTCTTCGTCTTTTAAAAAAAGCGCCAAAGGAGGTTCGTATCGGAGAACCTGGGGATGAATCGTTTCCTTCTCACTCTCCCTAATGTAGGGGGGGTTCGAAACGATGAGATTAAATTTCTGTGCCTGCGAAAAATCCCACTCTAAACAATCCCCGCAGTGCCACCTGAGAGTGCAGTGAGGGGAAAGAGCGTAGCGCAGCCGACTGGCATTTTGTCGCGCCAAGGTTAGGGCCTGGGCCGAGAGATCCACCGCGGTAATGGTAAGCGGGACCGTCTCCTGATAATTAATGGCCAGGGCCAGCGCGATGGCACCGGAACCTGTTCCCAGATCGACCACCTGAAGCGAAGTTTCCCCCTGGCGGGCCAGCTGGTGCAAGCTGGCAAGAGCGCCCTCGACTAAAAGTTCCGTTTCTTTTCTGGGAATGAGAACGCGTCGATCCACGCGCAAAGAAAAATTATAAAAGAAGGCCTCTTCGGCCATGTATTCCAAGGGAATCCCCTTCTCCAAACCGGCAAAAAAATGCGCCAGACGTGGATCGGCGCCCGGGATAAAGGCCTGCTGAAGATCGAAGATAAAGTACTGGGCCAACTCTGATTGGAGTCGATGAAGGGAAATTCCGGGATACCATCTTTGTAAGTGGTCCTGATTTCTTTCATAAAAATGATTGAGGTACTGCTTCAGGGTTTCCAAAGGGCCTACTCTTCCTGCCCTTGCAAAATTTCAGCTTGATAATGGGTCATGAGCGCATCGGTGATGGCCCCCATCTCTCCCTCCATGACCCGGTCCAAGGTATACAGCGTGAAGCCGATACGATGATCTGTCAGGCGGCCCTGGGGATAATTGTAAGTTCGAATTCGCTCGGAACGATCTCCCGTACCGATTAGACTGCGCCGGGCGGCGGCCTCGGTTGCATTTTTTTCCTGCACCATGGAATCATAAATTCTGGTGCGTAAAATTTGTAAGGCCTTGGCCTTATTTTTTAACTGTGATTTCTGGTCCATGTTAACGACCACCGTCCCGGTGGGAAGGTGAGTAACCCGAACCGCCGAATCAGTGGTGTTTACACTTTGTCCACCGGCACCGGATGCGCGAAAGACCTCAATCTTGACCTCGTTCATGTTGAGAACAAATTCGACTTCTTCCGGTTCAGGCATCACCGCCACCGTAATAGTTGAAGTGTGAATCCTTCCCTGGGCCTCAGTTTTCGGCACACGCTGCACTCGGTGCACGCCCGATTCAAATTTAAGTTTGGAGTAAACTTTATCGCCGGTGACTGAAAAAATAATTTCTTTGTAACCCTGATCGCCCTCGGAAACCGAGATCGCCTCAGAACGAAACCCCAAGGTTCTAAAATAGTTCTGGTACATGCGGTACACATCCGCCACAAAGATCGAGGCCTCATCCCCGCCCGTTCCGGCGCGAATTTCCACAATGACGTTTTTCTCATCCAGCGGATCTTTTGGGAGCAGTAAAATCTTGAGGCGTTGCTCTATCTCGGGAATTGTTTTCTCCAAAAGCGAAAGCTCTTCCTTGGCCATGGAACGCAATTCCTCGTCACTTTCTTTTTTTAAAATTTCCTGCGCTTCGCTCAGCTGCTGCTTGCTTGCCTTGTACTCACGATAGGTTTGCACCAGCTCTTCAATCTGCGCCCGTTCGCTGGTGATGGCGCGATATTCCGTTTGCCGCTCATACAGTGTGGGATCAGCCATCTTTTCCGTCAGTTCTTCGAACCGCCTGGCCACTTTCTCAAGTTTGTCGTAAATGCTCATAATCTTACTTTAGAGTTTTAGAGTTCGAGAAAATCTTTTAACTTCAGGTTTGAATCGGAAAGATCGGTCAGATGATCAATTTCGATTTCATCAAGAGCAACAACCCGCTGGTTTGCATCTTTTAAATTATATTTTTCTTCCAGCAGCAGCACGGCTCGAATGGAAGCCAAGGCCACCTCGAGTTGCTGCTCATCCGGCTCGCGGGTAGTTAGTTTCTGTAAAAGTCGGCCGGGGTAAGAAATGGTCTGGCCCCAACGAGTTTTACCATATTTTCCCATTAACTTAATAAACTCATAGGCAATTCCGGCGATGGGAAAGGTGAGCAAAATTTTGCACACAATTGCCACGCCGTGACCGGCAATCAAGGGCAGACCTTTGCCGATGGGAAAAATGGCGAAAACAATACTGAATAAAATGATCGAAATAAAAAGCAGAAAAAAGACAAAGGTGGTACCGCAGCGGGGATGAAAGGTGGGATATTTTTTAGCGTTTTCCACTAACATCCCTTCACCGGCCTCAAAGGTTGAGATCGATTTATGCTCGGCCCCATGATATTGAAAAACACGTCGAACATCAGGGAAAAGGCCGATCAGCATGACATAGAGGAGAAAAATACAGGCCTTGATCACGCCATCAACCGCGTGGAACTCGAAGCTTTGCAGTCCCCACACCTGACCGAAAAATTTTTCAATCACCGCCGTAATTGCATGGGGCAGAAAAACAAATAATCCAATCCCGAAGATAAAGGACAAACCAATCGAGATATAGGTGCTCCAGGAAACTTTCTCTTTGGCCTTTCTTTTTTTCTCGTAGTCCGCCATATCCAGGCCTTTTTTTATGGCATCTTTTTTTTCCTCTTCGGCCAAGGCAATATTGGCTGAATAGTTAAGAGACACGATGCCATTGGCCATGGTTTCCACCAAAACCAGCACTCCACGAATAAAAGGTTTTTTGAAGAAGGGAACTCTATTGGCCAGACCATACCATTGATCACGTCGCAGTCGAATTTTTCCTTCCGGAGTCCGTACGGCAACGACAAAGGCGTGGGGAGAACGCATCATCACGCCCTCAATCACGGCCTGCCCGCCAATTGCGGCGTATTCCTTCTTCACCTCGGGCGCATTTTGCATAATTATCCGTTCATGGAGTTGAGAAATTCATCGTTGGTTTTGCTCTTGGTAATCCGGCTGAGCATAAACTCCATGGCATCGATGGTACTCATGGGGTGAAGCACTCGGCGAAGAACGACAATTCGCTGTAGCTCCTTCTCGTCCATCAGGAATTCTTCCTTACGAGTGGATGATTTATTGATATCGAGACATGGGAAAATACGTTTCTCAAGCAGCTTGCGATCGAGCTGAATTTCAGAGTTACCAGTGCCCTTGAATTCCTCGAAGATGACCTCATCCATTCTTGAGCCAGTGTCAATCAAGCTGGTGGCAATGATGGTTAGAGATCCGCCGTGCTCAATATTTCGAGCGGCGCCAAAGAAGCGTTTTGGGCGATGGAGCGCATTGGAATCCACACCACCGGAAAGAATTTTTCCTGACGGTGGGACAACTGTATTGTAGGCCCGCGCCAAGCGGGTAATTGAATCGAGCAGAATCACCACATCCTTACCGGCTTCGGTAAGACGCTTGGCCTTCTCAAGCACCATTTCGGCAACCTGAACGTGACGGGTGGCAGGTTCGTCAAAGGTTGAAGAGACGACTTCGGCTTTTACCCCTCGTTTCATATCTGTAACTTCTTCCGGACGCTCATCGATCAAAAGAACAATCAGCACCACTTCGGGGTGATTATGAGCGACGGCATTGGCCATATCCATGAGCAACATGGTTTTACCGGCCTTGGGAGGAGCGACGATCAAGCAGCGCTGGCCAAAACCTTGAGGAACAAAAAGATCAATGATCCGAGTGGAGTAGTTCGTCGGATTGTATTCCAGGTCGATCTTTTTCTGGGGGTAGAGCGGCGTCAAGTTGTCAAAAAGAACTGTATTTTTATGGCTTTCAGGTGACTGGAAGTTGATATGGTTAACTTTCAAAAGAGCGAAGTAACGCTCGCCATCTTTGGGGGGCCTAATCTGGCCATCGACCGAATCGCCCTTGCGAAGACCAAAACGTCGAATCTGACTTGGACTTACATAGATATCATCGGCACCGGGAAGGTAGTTATATTCTGGAGATCGCAAAAAACCAAAACCATCAGGTAAAATTTCCAGAACTCCATTACCATTGATTTCCTGGTCATTTTTGGCATGGGCCTTGAGCAAAGAGAAAATCAATTCATGGCGTTTTAAGGCACCCGGATTTTCCACTTCCTGTGCGTTGGCCAGGTTGATAAGTTCTTCCATGCTTTTTTCGCGAAGGTCATTTAAGTGCATGTGTGCAATCTCCTGAAGATTAGTTGGGGATTAAAAAAAGTTATTAAGTACATCAATCATTAACTGGAGCCATTTGAATTCTCTTCGCAGGTAAACGCGATGAGATTTTGATAACCACATTAACCGCTCTTCGTAATTCTCTTAGTAATTTAGTAATATTAAGAGTGGGATATTTTTCAGAATTATAAGCGATTAAATAAATTTGAAATTAATGACGATTTTAATATATCTTTCTTATCTGTCAAGCGGGAAGACAGCATTTTAAGGCGGACATAGACCTTTCCGGCCAGTATATAATAAAAATCATGTCCTCAAAAAATGATCTTCCAGCTCCTGAGTCGCTTGGGCTCCAAAGCGGTGACACACTCCTGGCCATAGACTACGGGCAAAAGAGGGTGGGCCTTGCAACCTATGCTCTGATGAGTGACCCCTATCCACTACCCTACGGTCGAATCGTGGTGAAAGACAATAAGTCGCTCATTGAGGAACTTAGGAAGATTATCACGGCAGAAAATATCCGGGCGCTGGTCTTAGGCCTACCTCACTTAACCGATGGCAAGGCCACCCCTATGACCACCAGAATCGGTCAATTTGGTCGGCAATTGGTTAAAACCTTTCCTGGCTTGCTCTTTTTTGAGCAAGATGAAACCTTGTCCAGCTTTGAGGCGGAAGACCGAATGAAAAAGTCGGCCCGCTATAATTTCAAGGTCAATCGCGATGAGTTAGATGCCCTGGCGGCAAGTATTATTTTAGAAGATTTTTTAAAAAGATTTCCCAACTCACGTTAAAATAGAATGCATTATGAAGAAAGGCGTTATTATTTTTGTGATTATCGCACCTTTGGTGGCGATTATTCTCAGCCTCGCGAAGGCCTACTATTACTACGATGTACGGCAATATGAGGGCGAGGACGTGGTCTTCCAGGTTCAGCCGGGAGAAGGCTTTCCCTCAATTAATCACCGTCTGGAGCGCGCCGGGTTGATCGGGTCGACGAAAGTTTTTTACCGTTACTGCCAGATGAAAAAACTGATGACCAAATTCAAGTCCGGCCGTTATCAAATCCCTACGGGCTCGACCATGCATGACATTATTAATCTCTTAATTTATGGTCGCCCCATAACCATAGAACTCACCATTCCCGAGGGAAAAAATTTCTACGAGATAGCTGCGATTTTGGAAACGAACGGATTTATTTCCAAGGCCCAGGACTTCATCAAGCTGGCCCGCGATCCAGACATGTTACGCCAACTCAATATTCAGCAGGAAACAGTCGAGGGATACCTCTATCCCGAAACTTATAAATTTGATCCCCACCAATCCCCCGCCCAAATTATGCGCGTCATGGTGGAGGTTTTCCGGCAGAAAACAAAAGCTCTCAATTATCAAGCGAGTTCACTCACTCCGTTGGAAGTCCTGACCATGGCCAGCGTGGTGGAAAAAGAAACCGGCGCTCGCGCCGAGCGCGCGCGCATTGCCGGAGTTTTCTTTAATCGCCTGAAGAAGAAGATGCGTTTACAGTCCGATCCAACCACCATCTATGGCATCTGGGAGCGCTACAAGGGCAATTTAAGAAAGGAAGATCTGCAGGAAACCACTCCCTATAACACTTACAAGATTAACGGCCTTCCCAAAGGGCCGATTTGTAATCCGGGATTGGAGGCCATGCGGGCGGTGCTGGCCCCCGAGAAGCACGACTACCTCTATTTTGTCAGCCAAAATGACGGCACCCATACCTTTTCCAAAACCTACAGCGAGCATCTGCAGGCGGTTGAGCACTGGCAGATTAATGCTAAAAATCGTGCGGGAAAAAGCTGGCGGCAATTGAAAGCAAACTAAACCTTAACCAAGAGATCCCATGCCAATTATTATTTCGATTTTGCTAAGTCTGCTCGTTTCCCGGTCCATGGCCCAAGAATCAAAGGACTGCCCCTTTGTCTTGCCGAGTGATCTGTCGAATTGCGGTTTTCAAGGCCAGGCGCGCTTGCGCTATGAACTTTTGCGGACCAAGGTGCAAAGTCAATTTACCCAATCAGAAACCATTGATGCACAATCGATGGATGAGATCATTTCTATCTTGAACTACCTGGCACCTTGTGAGCATCAGGGATGTCGCCATTATGATTTCAACATGGAGAAGCCGCGCGACCTCGGCTGGAAGCTGGCCAAGGGGGCACTCATTACAACCACGGACGGCATATGCGCTTATAACAAAGTTTACCTCATGGCGGACAGCCATAGCACCCTTGATTCCTCCACCCACCAGGCGGTGCTGATGATTAAAAAAATGCCAAAGAAGAAGCATGCGGACGAGCCCTTTTACTCCTTCCCGAGTTCAAACATTCAATGTGCCGGTGGCGAAGGACGCCCGGCCGCTCAGCGCAGTCTTATCATCTCTTATAAAGGCGTCTACATCTCAGACGCTCCTGAAGTCGATCCGACTCTCCAATCACGCGCCGGCACCAAGCGGGTGAATATCAAAGGCGGCGGCAGACCCATTTTAAGCTTTGTCAGCGCGGAGAAGATTCAACTTACCTGGCCGAATGGCGCTTTCATTGCCGTGGATAATACCGGGACGATCAAGGACTCGAATTTTTTGGCCCCGGCAACTTATGATTCTGGTCAATGCCAAAGTAGCGTCACCGCCAGAGGGACAAGCGCGACTCCCAAGGTGGTTTTGATACCGGGACAAAAACTGGCGTATTAATTAGGCCTCTCTAGAAAATAATTCTGGCATTGGAATTTTCATCAATACAAACGGCCCGCAGCGATTTTTCCATTAACGCGATCAGACCCTCAATTCGACACTCAGAGGTGCCCACGCGAACATAGGCCTTGAATCTCAGCGATTCAGTCTCCCTCGTTACCGCCGCGGACGAGAGAATCTCCTTCGGTGTCACACTTAACTTGCTTGCCATTTTTTGGATTTGCTGATCGAGTGATTTATTAAGATGCTGCTCAAGGGCCAGGTTAAAAGCAGGCTCACGGGAATCCGCTTTGAGCAGCTGTGGGATCATCAAAAAAACAACACATAAAATAAGACGCATAATAGCTCCTGTGTTACGGGACCTTATTTTTCAAAAAATTTGGACCTTTTTTAATTTTTGCATATACTGGTTATCTAAATAACCATTTTTTTCACAAGGGAGCAAATATGAAATCATTCCTTTTATTATCCGTAGTGTTGCCGATATTGCTGAGTTCTTGCGCCAATATCGAGCAGATCAATGCAAGACGAAAGGAAATAGTTCTCAGCCGCGCCACCTTTGATCTGGACTGTGCCAAGGAAAAAATCGAAGTTACTCCTATCGCCAGCAGAGCACAGGAAGCCAGCGACACTTTTGGGGTAACAGGATGCGGGAAAAGGGCCACATATCTTTATGATCCAACAAGAGGACAAGCCATCATGAACAGCCCCAAAGACAGTAAGTAATTTTCGCAACCTCGAGCTATCAGGCCCTCCTCCCAGAGGGCCTTTTTTTCTCACCTAATTCAACTTTAAAAAGACTGTCCATAATTTAGTCGGCCCGCCGGAAAACTGACTTTTTATTCTACAAACCTCATCACAACTCCATGGAATTGCACCGTTCCGAGAGCATCCACGATGGCAGCATTTTTGCTTTATAAGCCACAGATTGAGGCTTCGGCCTCGTGATGCCCATATTTGGAAGGATTTTCCATGGCCATGCCTAAGACATTTCCCCGTCAGTCAGCTGTTACAGAATGGGCCTTGGCGGTCGTGCTTTTACTTTTGCCCATTTACGGACACGGGCAGAGTTACCCGGTCGAATATTTAAATTCTCCCTACGTGGGATGGGGTGTTTCAAAAGACCAAACCAACTCGATTAATCTGGCCAATGCCTGGAAAATTTTTAAAAAGAACAAAGAAATCGTCGTGGCGGTCGTTGATACCGGCATAGACCCGCTTCATCCTTTCATCAAAGACAACCTCTGGGTTCCGGGTGTTGTTAAGAATGCCCAAGGTTCGACTGATAGTTTCGGAATGGATTTCGCCAAGGGCCGTGCTAACGCTAATCGACCCTATGATTCTCACGGGCACGGAACTCACGTGGCAGGCATCGTGAAGTCTATTTTTCCCGACGTCAAAATCCTGGTCCTTAAATATTACAATCCTGAAGCCTCGGGACAAGATAACTTGAATTCCACCATCGACGCCCTTCGTTTCGCCGTCAAATCAGGCGTCGACATCATCAACTACTCAGGTGGCGGGCCGGAGCCGTCTAACGAGGAGTTGGCGGTTTTAAAAGAGGCGGAGAAGAAAGGCATTTTGGTGGTGGCGGCCTCAGGCAACGACGAGCAAAATATTGATAAGGGTACTTTCCGATATTACCCGGCCTCTTATGGTCTCTCGAACATTTTAACCGTGACCACGCATGACGAAAATTTGAAGATGCTGGCTTCCTCAAATTATGGCCCCTACTCAGTCGACATTGCCGCCCCTGGAAACCGTATAAAATCCTCCCTTCCCTATGAACGCGCCGGCTTTTTAACCGGAACCTCCCAGGCCACGGCCTTCGTCTCCGGCGTCGCGGCCCTGCTTAAGGCCCAGTATCCCGATCTGGATTATCACGCCATCAAAAATATTATTTTAAAGTCGGCCAGGAAAGAGCCGGCGCTCAAAGGTATGTGCAATTCGGAAGGTCGTTTGGATGCCTTTCTCGCCTTAGGTTTTGCCGCCCAGATAAAAAATATTCCTGATTTCAATGTTAAAGTCGCCCAGCGCATGCCCAACTCACGCAACATGAGACAGAAGGCTTCAGGCTACTTGATCAGAGACCAGAGACGCGCCAATAATTCGCTCACAGGCCCTAAGAAGATCAGCCAATAGGTCATATAAAATCCCCAGCCCATGGCGAGAAAAATCAAACCGATCTGTCCGGGCCTCTTGAAAGGTCGCCACGGATTCATCGGCCGTGGCCTGAAATTTTCGCGATCGTGCAAAAAGTTTGTTTGATTGACACCGACTTGATTAATCGCGCGCAAGGCCTCCGACTGTAGCTGACGCCGCACAATCTCATCCCAGATCCATTCAATTTCCAGCTGATCGAGGGCCCTTGGAGCAGCTCCATACACAAGATGGGCCAGATACCGCAGACGATAAATCATGGACTTTTCAAAATGACGGGCATCGGCGGAGACCCAGCGTTCGAGGCGGGGAAAAGATCGCAAGAGTGTTGGCACCCAAAACTGATAGTCGTCCTGAAGCTCGAGAAAGCTGGCGGGGCCTTGGGCCTTAATCTGCGGCACAGGTTCTTCTGACTCCTCAAACTTGGGAATGGGCGGGATAGTGACATGGACATAATATTGTTGCGTCTCAAATTCACTCATCTGACCATCTTAACGGCCATCACCCTTGGCTGCAAACAGGTTAGTCTATAAAATTTACCCGAAGCGACCGCCAACTTAGGACATAACTTATAATATCCGCATGCGTGCTTTACGTATCTGCTTCTTAATCACATTTCTCGGCCATTCCCTGACCTGGGCAGCCGAGGAACCCAGTCAGAAAGCACGCTCCTATATTCAAAAAATAAAAAATTCCCCTCAGGCCTTGATTGCCTTTGACAATGAGGTGGACAGTTTCCGAAATGCCAAGATCTATTTATTTATTCAAGGAATCGAGCTGGGTCAGGGCGAACAGTGGGCCGCAGCCTTTGACGTGGCGATAGAAAGGAAAGTGCGTTTTTATTTTCATAAAATTTATAATAGAAAATCCCTCGCTCGAAATGTCGACCTGATCAAAAAATCTATCTCGGATGTGCAGCGCAGACATCCAAAAAAACAAATTGAAGTCATGGCCTACTCGGCCGGTGGTGCCGCCACTTTAGTGGCCTGGCGTGATCTGCCGGCCAGGTACTTGGACTCGGACCGTATCCATCTCACGACGGTCGCCTCACCCCTGAGCGGTTACGGGGCCCCTGGCATTGCCATTCCCATTGTCTCACTCTTTTTCGGGGCCTATAACGGCAAAATGGCCCGCGGCTTCGCCAAGGAGTTAAACGGTCAACATCTCACCCACTGCCGTCATTTCGTGAACACCAACTGCGCGCTGGATAGGCATAGCTGCCCACGGGGCGGAACCCGAAATTCAGAGCTGCTCCCCGAGATGCCTTGCGGAGCGGATAACATCACGGAGTTTCACGATGAGACCCATGAAAGCATCGTGGCCAGAGCGGCCGAAATAATTATTGATTGAGTTCCACCAGCACGCCGAAATGATCAGAGAGATTGGTCGAGAGCCATTGGCGATCGCGCTTTACCATCACCTTTTCAGTCATAATGAGCGAGGTTTTAAGCACCTGCTCCTGATCAATATTTTTTAAAAAGATGTGATCGATAAGGTTGCTGGAATCCGTCGGCTTGTTGAGCGTATTGGAGTTGCAAAAGGTACAGGCGCGAAACTGCGGCCAGACCATGGGGTCGAGATACTGGGTACCCACGAAGTCCCAGTAATTTTTCTCAAAATCTCCGACGATATTCTGCTCGGCGAAGGTTGGTCCGAAATTAAAATCTCCCAGGAGCGCGATAGGTTTACCACTGGCCAGCTGGGTAATCGTCCCATCAACTAATTTCATCTGCTGGGCATTTTCCTCTTCCCAGTCGCGAAAGGGTCCGGTGTAGGGAGCAGTCTGCGTGAAATTGGCGCTGGGATGGGTGCATCCGACAAACAACGGGCCCCCCGGCAGATCCACTTCAGCATAGAGGAAATCGCGCCTGGTTAACGTCGAAAGCGCCCGCATGCTGGTCAGCCCTTGCTTTTTAAAAGGATACTTGGAAAAAAGCATCAGCCCGTTACTTCCCTTGTAGGTGAAAAGATCCACCTTCCTCAAGGGCGAGATCAGCTGGAGCATGGCGAGCGTGGGATTTTTCCCCACCTGGGCCATCAGCGCCTGGGCACATTGGCGCTTGGTTTGCTTAAGGTTATCCAGAGACACTCGACAATCATTGAGGACACAGTTGGTGAAGGCCTGTCCTTCAAGGCCCTTACATTTGGTCTGAAAGCAGGTCACGATTTTCGGCTCACCACTGGTTTGCTGGCCAAAGAGGTCTGAAATTTTGCAAACCGGAGCATGGTCGGCCTTGGATTTTTCAATGGCTGGGACGATGGAATAGGGAAACTGAGTGCGCATGGCCCGCCCAATCGCCTTGCGATCTTTTTTCAACCACACTTCCTGCATACAAAAAATATCAGCGGGGACTTTCGGTAACGCCTTTTCCAGCTCTCCTCGACGCTCTTTGGCCAGATCGACAAACCCATGGGCCAGACCCAAGTTATAGGTGGCGAGTTTAATCGGCGGATGGGTGACCTGGGCCGAAAGATTGGAGAAATTGAAGACCGTGGCAAGGAGTAACATCAACATAAAAAACCCATCTTAATTTAAAGTGCCTGCATAAAACGAAGGGCCCAAAAATGCTAGAAGTTTGTATTATTTACGCAATTTTATGAGGTGACAGTATCATGCCTTTTTTGGTAACAATCCGGGTTTTGAATTTCTGAGCAAAAGGCAAAGTGATGAAGGGTACTGTTTTTCAAGGCAATTTACAGTTTCACGTGGAAATCGAGGGCGAATCATGGACTCCCGGTCAAACTCTGCGGGGCAAGCTCAATGTCCACAATCAGGGGACGGGGAGTGTCGGCCTGGGGCAAGTCGGGATTACCTTGGCCCACGCGAGCTATAAAAAGGTCAAGGCCAGCGATCCCAAGGCCTTCAACGCCTATCACACTCAGACATTTGAAGCCGGCCAGGAACTCGCCCCTGGTCAAACCAGCGAACTGGCATGGTCTATTCCCCTGGAGGAAACGGCTCCCATCACAGATAAGGCGGGATCACTCTTCTTGGTGTTTGGGAATTTGTCAGAAAAAACAAAAGGCGGACATCTGCTTATCACCGTCGGGCCTGGCTTCATCATTCAAGAATATCTCAAAATTTTTGAAAACTTTTTCCGCTTTAAGGCCAAAGAATTACGGCAATTTAAGGACATGGTCCAGATCAAGATGACCGCCCCTTCGTCCAAGGAATTTTCCAGCACCGAAGGACTTCTCCTTTTTATCAAAACGCAGGCGAGCAAGCTGGAGCTTAAATACGAGTTCACCATTAAAAAATTGGGATACACCAAAGGTTCAGTCGAATTGGAAAAGAACGAGCTGGTGTTCCCCTACTCGCTGTCCTACAAAGATTTCATGTTGGGAAAAGACATGATTGATCAGGATAAGATGCTGGTTCACTTCAATGAAGTTCTAAACCAGGTGAAAATGAAGGCCAATTACTAAAAATTTTGCGCACATCTATGGGGCCCTCATCACTGACGAGCAGTGAGAGAGTCGGGTGACGCAAGATCTCCTCCAACGGCCTCTCGACCCCATCCAACAAAACTTTACGGGATACGGCACGAAAACCTTGGGAGTAATCCACCCATCGATCGTTATGGACCAAGCTCAGCGGCTGAATGACACTGCCATCTTTTCTGAACCAGCCATAGATGGCTTCGCGATTCGGACGCTCAAGCAAACGCTTTGTCAGAACGTAATCTTTCTTATGACCGGCACTCAAACAATGGCAAGGATAAGGAAGGCCTCGCTCTTTTAGCTGCGCCAGCAATAGATCGGTATGCTCTAAAAAAATCGGCGAGGTGCTCATCTCCGGTCCGTCCGACATGGTTTTGGACCAAATCTTAAGCTCGGCCTGGCGATAGATGAGATTCACCATCTTGGCCGTTGGGATAAGAACTCCCAGAGACGCCATCAGTTTTTTGACGGAAAAATACTGAAGTGGGGCCCAAAAAAATTCCTGCTCGTCCCCTAGCTGCAGATAATCGGGCGAGACGTAAAAGGTCAGGGTATGGGCCTTTGCGCTGACCGTGACAGGCACAAATTCGTTCCAGGAAGGAAAAGCTTGGCCCTCACTAACTGCCTGGTAAATAAAATGCTCCCGTGCCTCGCCATCTAGCTGTAAAAACTGATCTCGCAATCCAGACCGGGCCTGGGCGACAAATAGGAAAGAGGAAAGAACGAAAAAGCAAACTTTTATCACTTGCACGAATGCCCCCGAGACAGTATGAAACGCGCCTAAGTCAAACGCATTTTGAAGGAGTCCGTCAATGGTCTTCATCCAGACAATCTCCGGCCTGTTGGCCTTCCTGGCCCTGAACTCCGCCATTGCTCAAAATCTCGATTGTGTGGAAGAAAAGGCGCAAGATTTTTTAAAGCGAGAGGTGGTCAAGCGCAGTCCCAACCCTGCGGCGGCCCTCAAAACCTCCATCCAGTATCGCATCTCCCACTATGGCCACTTTCCTGCCGGCCCCTATCATGAGGTCAATCCCACTCCGGTTGGAAACAATATTCAAGATGTGACCTTCCTGGGTTTGCCGGCCAAGGTTAATAAAAAAATTGTGGGTGCTCTGACCTGCGTGGAGCAGGCCATTCAAACGGAGTGTCTCCTCACACCCTATTTCGCCGAACATTTAAGCACCTTCCGCACCGTGAATTCCTACCGCGGCGGCGAGCTGTCAAATCATGTCTTCGGCACCGCCATTGACCTTGATCCGGCCATCAATCCATGCTGCGGCTGCGTCCCCCCTTGGAGTGATGATCCGATTTGCCAGATCCCCAATCAAACCGCCTGGGAGCGGACCAAGATTCCCGCGTGCTATATCAAGGCCTTTGAACGTTTTGGTTTTTACTGGCTGGGGCGTGACCCTGATTTACAGGATACGATGCATTTCGAATATCTCGGTCAGCCACGAGAAAGCTTGGAAACAAGCTGTCCCCCCGAGATGATTCAGATTAATCAGGATGACCGAAGCTTTTGCATTGATAAATTTGAGGCCCCTAATCGCCCGGGAGAGCGCCCGTTTGTGGCCCGTACCGCCCTGGATGGTGAGGCCTATTGCCAGACTCAAGGCAAAGAGCTGTGTAGTGACGTCGCCTGGGAACGCGCCTGTCAGGGCACGCAAAATACTCCCTTCCCTTATGGCCCGGAATACAAGGAAGGCGTCTGCAACGATGACAAGGTTTGGCGCTCACCCACCTGGCCCCTGGTGGCGCGCTATAATCCCGTCAATCCGGACGCAAATCCGGCGGCGCGAAATCACGTCAACTATCTGAATCAGTCAGAATCCAGTGGCAAGCGCACTGGTTGCGCCAGCGACGAAGGGGTCTTTGATTTGACCGGGAACGCTGCCGAGTGGGTGAAAAATACCCGCAAGATTCCCAGCTCGGTCGACGGCAAAATCAACGGCCACACCATCAAAGGTTGCTTTTGGTCGAAATGCTATAAAAATGATCGGCCATCCTGTCGCTTTAATAACCCCAACCATGCCAGCAGTTTTCGCTCCTACGAAACGGGCTTTCGTTGTTGCAAGGGGTTAGCTCTTTAAAAGGTAGCTTTTGCCCTCCCTTCTTCCGCTAGTAACTCAACGTTATCATTGAAGTTGATTGTCTCATCTCGTGTTGCCGATAGCATCTCGAGTGTTTTGCACTTCTTCGTTGGGGTTTACTTATGAAGCGGATGTTGCTTTTGTTTTTTGTTATCGCCGTTTTTCTTCCTCATGCCTCCTTTGCACAGGTAGCGGCCCCGACGGCGCCGGTGAATGTAAACGACTACCGCTGGAAGGGAAATCCCATCATTTTAAAAACTTCTCAGGTTTTTGGAACCGGTGAAGATCGTAAAAGATGCGGGTCACAGGATTATGAGGTTTGCGTCGGTCCAGCAGAGCTCAAAACTCCGCCAACTGAGGGACCAAACAATGCTCTTGTGATCAAATGCTTTATTCCAAAAAATCAAACAACTTGTCCGGTAGACATAAAGTCGTCAGAACAATGTTATGTCGCCACCGCAGGAGCCCCCACTAATCCGGGGGCGCGGCCAAGATGTAAAATTGGTCAACCTCAAAACGATAATCTTACCTATGGCTGCAACTGTTACCACTACGGACGCCCAAACGACATTCGACCAACCGCCGCGATCTGTAAGGCCGACAAAGATCGACGGGACCGAGAGTATCGGGATTATGTGACTCGCCTTTGCAGAGCGCCCTATAGTGTTCAATGTAAAAACACCTGCTCCCCTGTCACCAACAACCTGCAAATTTGCAAAGCTGTGCGGGCCGCAGGAAGTGGAAGTGGAGGGAGCGGAACTCCGGTCTGTGCCAACCATGGAACCTGGAATGTCGCAAGCAACAGTTGCAGCTGTGACGATGGATTTAGGCTTGAAGGCGGTACCTGCGTTGCCAGATTTACCGCGACCACCTGCCCGGAGCACAGCTCTTGGGTCGCACCGAGTGACACATGCGAGTGTGACTCCGGTTACCGTATGAGCATGGGGATTTGTTTACCTGCCGCCCCAACTGTCGATTCTTGCGCTCCCCATGGCCGCATGGGAACGGGAGGAGTTTGTACCTGCGATGCGGGTTTTGTCGACACCTTGGGGTCGTGTATGGCCCCGGCCACCACCTGCACCAACGGCACAATGACCGCTGGAGTATGCCAATGTTATCCGTATTACAGGTTGGTGTCCGGGGTGTGCACGCTGGAAGACAGTGATGCCTGTGCTCAAGACGACTACGATACGGCCGTTGGCGATTCAGCGGGATGTGACCCGACCACGACAACTTGTCCGACAAATTAAGAAATGAGGTTGAATATGAAAAAATATTTGCTGACCCTTCTCTTCTCTGTCACTTTTGCCTCCAATTCCCAGGCGCTGATGCTTGAGACTAGTATCCTTCAGGGAGTGGTCAAGAGCTTCGATGCCAATGAAGTTGTCATCGTCGATGGCCAGGGAGCTACCCATCAGGTCAAGCGATCGGAAATTCCCGATGCCTCCAAGTTAAAACAGGGACAAGAGATTTCGGTTCATCGAAAGGTTGATCCTAAGATGTTCAAGTTTTCTAATCTGCCTTACAAGCTGGACAAGATAAATAAGATGCCCATCTCAGCGCTCAGGCAAATTCATCGAGCCTACGCCATTTTCTTGATCAACATAGACAATCAGCTGAAGGTCGATGGGACCATGGATAAAAATCAAAAAGATGAAAAAAATCGTTTCACCCAAATATTTCAGTGTTTGATCGACTCAGCTATGGCCACGGAGGAGGAAGCTGCCGCGGCCGCAAACTTTAATTGCTTCTATGCCGGTTGGCCGACACCCAAAAATAGCGCCAACCAATGCCGCCCTCCCTGGGATCAATCCGTCATGGATGCCCAGACAGGCGCTAATGCCAGTTTCCAGTACACGCGATGTGGGCCTGATGGCACCTTCCGCTGTAACCCTGTTCTCTTCGGACCAGGCACCCAACATACCGCCACCACGGGAATAGGTTCGCCTGCGGCACCCTATCCTGGGGCCCCGGCTTCCGTGCGCGTGAGAGCAACAACTAACCCTGAAAAGGGCGTGTGTGTTCAGGCCACCACGAGCACCGTTGTTCAAAGCTGCCTGGCGGCCACCGCGCGGGATTTAGGCAGAAACATTGAGCGCATCAAGGCCAATCCTGCTGACTTTAACCGCTTTGCCACTTCGGTTGAGAGCTTCTGCCGTCAGACCTCGAGTCGAACAAATCCCGCCTGCATCCACTTAGGCGACCGCCTGGCATCCATCCAGTTCGGCCTCCGTGCCAAAGCAACCGGGAGAACGGTGGCCGTAGGAACCGCCTGCAGCGCCACTTCCAGCGGTCTTTTTGCAGAGACCATGAATGGTGCCGCAGATGTGGCCTGCCCAGGGCGAACCTGCTTTGTGAAGGCCAGCTGTCCAACTACGGGCGGAGAACCGCTGGATATCACCTCGGTATGTTCCTGCTCTAAGTTGATGGGTCCAACAGGGACAACCTTGCCGTCCCCACAGGAGACAGGAGCAGGACTGATCGTGGACTGTATTAATGACGAAAGTATCGCGGTCATTAATCCGGCACCGACGGCACCGACCAACATCAACAACACCACGATCAGCCACTAGCCTATGAATGATTTTTCTCACCCCACGCAAAAAGTCGGGCTGGCCCCAGGGTCGCTGGTTTACACCGGCAGGCAAAGTGATCACCCGGTTGAGATTACTCTCTTCAGCATGCAGGATCAGGGGCTGATCAGCAGAATCCTCGGGGCGAGCGACTTTCCACTCACTCTCTCCAAAGAAGGCTTTCACTGGATCAACGTGCAAGGTCTGCATGAAGTAAAAGTTATCGAAGAAATTGGAAAGAACTTTTCTATTGAGGGTCTCATTCTTGAAGACATCGTCAATGTCTATCAGCGGCCTAAATTTGAAGATGGCGCTGACTATAGCTATGTGGTCTTAAAAGAGACCGGCTTCAGTTTGGAAAAACCGACATTGCTGTTTCACCAAGTTTGCCTGTTCATAAAAAATAATGTGGTGCTGTCTTTTAAAGAGGCCCATTCCGAAATTTTTAACAAACTGATTGAGCGGCTCAAAGCGCCCAGCAGTAAACACAAGCGCCCGAACGCGGAAAAGATGTTCCACCTTTTGCTCGACTGCATTGTCGACCACTATTTCCTGGCGATTGCTAAAGTTGATGATCACCTCTATCAGGTTGACTCGGTTCTGGAAGGCCGGCTCAGCAAGAAAACGCTGTACAAAAAAACGCGCAAAAAAATCTTTCAAGAACTCTTTCAAATTCACGCGGTCAGACAGCAACTGCTGCAACTCTTGCGTTATACCACTCCCTTAAAAGAGTTAATTTTAAACATGATTCAAAGTGACTATTTCGAAGATGACTTGCGCCCTTACCTCAATGACATCCGGGACCATATCTTCCAGATCAATGATCATATCAAGCTCTTAAACGACCAGACCACATCCATTCTGGAAATTACGCTGTCAATGAACAGTTTTAAGCTCAACGATGTCATTCGCACGCTGACTATCTTCACGGCTTTTTTCATGCCGCTCACCTTTTTAACCTCGGTCTATGGCATGAATTTTAAATCGATGCCGTTTCTAGACCACCCCAACGGCTTTTTCATCATCAGCACCATCATGGCCGTGATTTTTTCTGGACTACTTTTCTTTGTGCGTAGAAAAAATTGGGTTGTGTAAAAATTATCGTTCGACCGCCGTACAATAATGAGCTTTCACCTCGGCAATCTTCTGGGCCTCGGCACGCGGAATGCTGAGACCCCATTTCTTTTTCACAAACTCCCAGCGAATGGCATACTCACAGCGAAAGCCTTGCCGTGGCGGCAGATACTCAACAATGTCCTTGTCTCCCTTACTGCGATTCTCACCCTTGCTGACTAAGATTAAATTATCCACGTCATTGTAAAAGAGTCGTCGTCTTTTCATGGACCAGTTTGACGCCCCCACCTCCCAGGCATGGTTCAGGGGGACGATATGGTCGACATCCAGATCATTAGCCACGCGAACGGTTGTTCCGGTATAGAGATCGATCCAACGGCCTTGGGTGACGTTGCAAAAACTTTTTCCCGGCATGGTGCGATTGCCACGATTGGCGACCACGATCGGGTAAAGTCCCGGAATACGTTTAAATTTTATTTCATCTTTGGAATTTTTAATTAAGAGTTCGGCCCGGGTATCTTGGCAGTCCTTGTCGTCATCACTCCAACCTTTCCCCCAGCGCTCGGTACGCGTACTGGCACCGGCTTCCGGCACAGCGGTTGAAAGCAATCCTAGTAATAAAACACTCAAAAAAAGGCCAGACAAAATCAGTCTCCTATTTTAGACTTTTTGGCTATGCTTAATTGTCATCGAATTATCCCATTTCTCAAAGTCAGTTTTTTTCTGGGGCTTTTTATCCCCCCCATGACTTTTGGCCAGAGTTCCAAAGTTGAGTGTGTTGCTTTTCGGGAAATGGGGAAGTTCTGTTATCCGACAGGCCCAACCGGCCCGGCCCCCCTGCTGGTGTTTATTCGCGGACTCTATCAAGGCAGCGGGCGGGTTGAGTCAACCGCGGCCCGAATGACAGCGGCCAACGCCGCCCTGGAGGCCTATCAGCTGAGCAGCTTTAAACGCCCCGTGCTGATCATGGGCTCCTCACATCTAGGTCTTGAGCAAACCTCAATCCTGGAACTTGAGGCGCTCTACCAAAGGTATAATTTAGGAGAATTCACTCAATATACTTTGGCGGCGCATAGCGGAGGTTATGACGGTCTTTTTGCCACTCTCCGGGAAGCCGTGAGTCTCCAGATTCCCATGCCCGAGGCCATCATCATGCTGGATAATTTTTATAGCGTGCAACCTGCCAATACTGAGCTCTATCGAAAGGTGCTGGAAGGCGGAGTCTCCTGTGGCGGTTTTCTCACCGATCACAACCTTGATCGCTACCGACGACTTTACAAAAATCCTAAATGCACAGTGATCGGACCAGAAAATCAAAATCACAACACCAGCGTACTACCCACTCTGCAAAAATTTCTAAAGTGATTTCAGCCAATTTTTGGAAAGAGTGGTTTTGGGCATCTTTTCCTCAAACCACTCGCGCACATCATAATCAAGTCCAATACCCAGCATAAAATTATAGAGGGCCAGGCGAAGTCCTTCTCCAAGAGTAGCGTGATCAATACCTGTGCCATCCTCGAAGGGAATTTCATTTAAGGCAAAGAGACCTTCCTTGGGAGGTTTCAGCGTTAACAGCTGAATCCCAAACTTCTCAGGATTTTTCCCCACCGGGCTGTGCACCGTACAGGCAAAGCGATGCCAGTGGGCCGACTGGATATACTGGTACAAAAAGAGCTGCCGAACCACCTCGAGGCCGTCGATGGTCTCCTGCTCAGTCTGGGTGGGAAAGCCGTACATGAGGTAGGCATGCACATAAATTTTGGCCTGGGAAAAATTCTTACTCACCCGCGCCACCTGTTCGAGCGTAATGCCCTTGTTGATCAGCTCTAAAATCCGAGCATTGGCAACCTCCACTCCTCCCGTCACGGCGACACAACCGGCATCCGCCATCAGCTCGCACATCTCAGGCGTAAATTGCGGGTCAAAGCGCAGGTTCCCCCACCATGTCACCTTGAGCCCCCGCCGCAGAATTTCGGTGCAAATCGCTTTCAGTAAGGCGGGAGGCGCGGCCTCATCGACAAAGTGAAAACCACTTTGCCCCGTTTCACTCATGATTCGCTCCATCTGATTCACCAGGCGTTCGGCATTGGCCGGCTCAAAGCGCTCAATATAGCCGAGAGAGACGTCGCAGAAGGTGCATTTTTTCCAGTAACAGCCGTGGGCCAGCATCATTTTGTTCCAGCGAAAATCACTCCATAAACGGTGCATGGGATTGGGCATCTCACACATGGACATATAGTGAGGCAAGGGGAGCCCCAAGAAGGTCGGGCCGGGATGATCCTTGAAGGCAAAATCTGAGGCGGCGGACATATTCATGCGAATAATTTTTCCCTGCTCCAGGTACCAGGTTCTTTGTAGCTCTTGGGTCGAAATTTTTCCTTGCAGATGGGCCAGAATTTTTTCCAGCGGGCGTTCGCCGTCATCAAAAACTAAGTAGTCAAAAAATTGAAACGGCCGAATGTCTTCCATCTGGCGAAGTTCGGTATTAACATAACCGCCGCCAACCGCAATTTTTATGGCCGGAAATTCTTTCTTCACCAAGCCAGCGATTCTTAAGGCACTCAGCAAGTTGCCGGGAAAGGGCACCGACAGTCCGAGGACGTCAGGGGAAAAAGTTTCGATCTCCTCCGTGACAAACTCTTCCAAAATTTCATCAATCACCGTTTTCGTTTTCAACTTATCATAGAGCGGATTAAACGAGGTCATGGAAGAAGCCAAATTTTCGCCATAGCGGGCAAAGGCAAAATCCTGATCGACTCCTTCGCGAATGACATCGGCGATATCATCGACATAAAGGCTGGCAATGTACTTTGCCTGATCTTGCAGTCCCATGCTCCCGAAGAGGGGTACCAGATCTTGTTTTTCATCCTTATTAAGATTCAGAAAGCGCGGGCCTTCGGGCACCAGGTTGCGGGCCGCCAAGCGCAAGGCCAGGGAGGGGTCTTGCCCCTGAAGAAAGCGCACTACAGGTTCAATGGTTTGCTTATAATCGGCAAAGCAGTCGAGAAAAAAATTTACTGAGTTTGAGCGTTCTTTTTTGGGCCGATTGAGAAGAACTTGCTTAATGCGTGTGAGACCTTCTCTCGATAAAAGTCTGCGCAAAAGTTCCACGCTCCAATCTCGCTGACCGACGGTGTGTCCGGCGGCCATAAGATAAGACGTGAGATACGCCGTGGATGGATAGGGCATATTGAACTGTGCCATGGGAGGCAGGGCCAAAAGAATTTTCAAATTTACCTCGTTTATACATAGAATAAACTTGAACGCTTGGCCTGCCTAGAACTTCCACTTATCTACACCAGCATTACCTGGGCCGCCGAAGCCGATGCGCTAACGACAATCAAAACCAGAACCCAGAAAAAAACCATCCAGTGTATCAGGACCATACTCCCCCCCCTCTAAACGCACTTAGAACCCCCGGTGCTTATATCCGCCATTAAGCAAACACCGTGCCAACAAATTCTATGGTTCTTGGGTCCTAAACAGGGCCAAAAGGAATCCCATTTGGAATTTTCGACGGCATTTTGTCTCCACACAGTTGGTCATGAAGCCAATTTGGTCAGCGCAGTTGCATGACGCCCGACGACATTCACAGCACAAATTGATTCACGAAGGCCAATTAATTGATTAGATTCGTCGTGCATGTCCCATCGTACGCTTCCATTTTTGATCAGTTTTCTGGCCGTGATTTCGGCCTGTAGCTACTTTCAACCCAAGCCTCCCGTTTTAACTCTAGGCCCTTTGCAGATCCAACGTTCGACGCCCGTTAATATTGGTACCCCGCTATTATCGAAGCAGGCCCAGGTGATTGAGGTGTCCAATACACTCATGATCGGGTTTATTGAATTTTCCGAAGTTAAAAAGACCGAGTCGTTCAAAATTGGCTCCTGTCCTGCGCAGGTCAGCGCTGAATCGTGCAATTCTTTTGTGACCATTTTTGAAGGCAGCTATGCCTTTCATCCCCGCTTTCATAAACGGCCGGCACGTGCAGATAAGGCCGAAGAGATTTGGGCAAGCTGGTGCGGTCTGAAGGAAATTCCCATTCCTGATGAGAGTAAGTTTTCTTTTCCCACCACTCTTCATATTCAAAAAATCTGGCCGGCCTTGGGTGCCGTCACTGAGCTGAATGAACCAGAAGGATATATCTGTGGACAGGCAGGGGTGTTTGATGAGTCTCTATTCCATTTTGTCTATGAGCGCGCGGACAAACAGGGAATGACCATTTTTTACCGCACCATGGATGCGGAATCCGGCTTGATTAGCGATGAAGTTCGCCTGAGTCAGTCCCTCTTGAGTCGTCGTCCCGATTTAAAACGTGTCGGACCGAATCTTCTGGTCGCCGTCTGGGACGAGTGGACGCCCGTTCGAAAAAACAGGCCGGTGGCCCCTGACTATGACGTGTATCTCACCTGGATCGGGCCGGAGGGACCGGCCAAACAAGCTCTAGCTCTCGATCATGACGATACCCTGGCCCAGGCGCCTCAGCTCTTTGTGGATGGGAGTGACGTGTGGGTGGCCTATCACAAAAATACCGATGGTATTTTAAAACACTGGGCCTTAAAAAAAATCGAGGGCGGCCCGCTTGCTCCCAAAATTTTTGACCTCAAACTGGCGGCACCTTTTAGAAATGCCAACCCCAAAGAGGAAAACCAGGGGGCCGAGTTTCCTCAAATTTGGGGGATCAAGGACGGCGCCCCCATTCTGACCTCGCGCCCTTCTCACGATGCTTTTTTGCATTTTATAAATGGAGATAAGGTCGAGACTTTGAGCTTGGACAAAGACGGTTGGGGCGCGCGCGACCTGTGGATGAGTGGCAGTTACCATGACTCCAGGCTGACTCTGATTCGTCGAGGGCATAAAAATATTCATCTCGAGCAATTTTCTTTTGAAGGGAAATTGCCGCCCCTCAATTTTGAACCAAGTCCTGTTCCTGCGAATAAAAAACTTCCCCCGCCTCCCCATCGCATCTCGTATCCCAACGCCTTAATGGGTGATGTGCACATGCATAGTGGATACAGTGATGCCACCGGTTCGCCGGATGAGATTTATGCCCGGGCCTATGAGCTAGGACATGACTTCGCCATCCTCACGGACCATGACAATATTGTGGGCTCGCGGCTCTTTCCTTCTCAGTATTATGAGATGCTCATGATCACCGATCTCTTTGATGACCTTCCCGATTTCACCACGCTCCAGGCCTACGAGTGGACCACTCCGCCTGTGCCTAAAGGCAGTGGCCACAAAAATGTTTACTTTAAAGGCAAGGCCCCGGTTCCCGTCTATAGCTATAAATTTGAATTCGAAACCACGGAAAAACTCTACGATGCCTTGGGTTCGCTGGGGCGCAAACGGGCGGTCTTCACGGCCCCCCACCACACCGCATGGACCGGCACTGACTGGGACAAGGCCGATCCTCAGATTCAAAGACACTTTGAGATTGCCTCGGGACACGGGGTCTTTGAAGACAAAAATGATAATCCGCTTAAGACCTACACCCGCGGTGACCTTGAAGGCTCTTTCGCCCGCGACGGTATTAAGCTGGGGAAACAGTTTGGCTTTTTAGGCGGCTCCGATGCCCATGGCCTGCTCTCTCATCACGGGCACGCCCGACACCTGGACCCTTGGGCCCAAGGCCTGACCGGAGTTTACGGGGCCGGTGCTGACCGTAACTCCCTCTTCACAGCACTCTACAATCAGCAAACCTGGGCCACCACCGGGCCGCGCGGTTATATTCGCATCTGGACCACTCCGTTCATGAAAAAAAAGAAGAGGCGATTTGAAAAGCTGGACTTGCACTATAGTGTAATCGCCACCAAGCCGCTCAAGGAAATCGCCCTCATTTGGAATGGGGAAAGTGTCTGGAAAAAAACTTTTGAGGATGATGACACCGCCCCTCTAAAGCAAGAAGGCGTGATTCCACTGCGCACGCTGGGAAAACCCCGTCTGCCGGGTGTGCAGAATTTGTACCTGCGTGCTATTCAAAAAAGTGAGATGGGAATTGAAAATCAGGTCGATATGCTCTTCGCATCACCCATACAGGTACCATGACCCTTTTGGGACTTTCCGCGTTATCAGAACAACGCGGAAAGTCCCAAAAGGGTCATGGTACCTTCTTAATCAAAGGCCGCAGCACCAAAATTGCTAAAACTCCAAAAACTAAACCAAGCACAACCAAAGTGGTTCGCATTCCACCATGATCCAGACCATAGCCAACCAGAGGCCCAAAAAGGGCAAAGCCCAGACGAAAACAGAAACTTTGGGCGGAGTTCACAGTGGAACGAAATTTGGCGGGAATGCGCCAGTTGAGGGCGTCTCGTAAAAGTACCTGGGTAATCCCCCGAATGACGGGAAAGAACAGGGCGAAGGCCACGCCGATAAAACCACTGGCGATCCCCATTCCGAAGTAGCCCAGGAAAGCACACACGGCCAGGCACCACAACAAGGTAGTGGCCCCCAGCTTCTGCTCCCAGCTATGAATAAACTTCCCGATAACACCGACCAGAAGACTGTGAATCGCCCAAAGGATTCCGAAGTAGCGAAGCTCGACGCCTTGGACTTCCCAATATTTTTGGTAAATCCAAACAGAAAAATAGGTCGCAAGAGACCACAGCACCATATTAATAAAAGTGAGGCGCAGAACATCATCACCGGATCGGAAAACATAGATAAACATTTCTTTAAAATTCTGCCAATGGGTGTGCCGGTTCATGACCTCCGTTTGCGTTTCCTTCAAAGTCAGCGAGATAAAAAAAGGCAGCCACATGGTAATGGCCGTGGCCCACAAAACATATTTAAACGACCACATGACTAGAAATCCGCCCAAGATTGAGGAGCTGGCTTCACCGAGCACCATGGCCATCTGCAGATTGGCCAGGCCACGGGCGGCAAGCTGGCGCTCATCACTGCGATAGGAATCATAGATAAGCGAGATATCGGAGCCTGAGATAAAACTGAAGGCCAGAGACAAGATCAGTTCATAGATGATCAATTCCACAAAGGAATGAATAAAAATCAAATAGGTGAAACCTACGCCCGCAAAGAAAGCCCCCAAGATAAGGGCCTTTTTGCGACCGAAGAGATCAGCGACATAGCCGGTAGGAATTTCCAACAAGAGAATGCCAATGCCAAAGATGGCCTGGAGCTGAAAAACCTGGGCCATGGATAGACCGAGGCTTTGAAAAAAAGGCACGATGACGGGAAGGATGGCCATGGTCATGCGGGTAAAGCTAAAAAGAAAAATTTTGCTGTGGTTGCTCAAAATGAACCCCGCTACCAGACCACACCGCTGTTAAATCCAAAGCTCAAATTTGACTGACTGAGTGTCCCGAAAGTGAGCTGCGATTTAGCGATGTCCAGGCCTAAGAGTAAAATACTGTATTTCACATTGGCGCCCAGATGCACGATGGTCAAAGTGCCCTGACGGTCATAGACATCCCTGATACCCTCATCAAAAGTTACCGCATAGCTCATCTTGGAACGATAGTATCCTAAGTTGAGCAGGAGAATATCAAAAGGCCGAAAGCCAAAGGATAGTTCACCATGAGGACTGGCGTACTCAATAATATATCCCCGCCGCGTGGTGGGCGGAGTTCCCTGAACCTGGTCGGCCGGAACTCCCGCGCTGGCGACATAAAGGCCTGATCCCAGGGCCAAGGCCAGAGAGAAATTGCCGGTCTTACTGGTGCGAAAACTCTCACCCAAAAATTGGAATTTGAGCCCGGCGGTATTTGGGCCACCGGGAACCCAGCCCCAGTAAAATTCCAGAGAATTCAGAAATCCCAGAGAGCCATGGAATCCCATGGCCACGGTCTCATCAACACGAGGTGTGCCATTAACAGGTGTCGCGCGAAAGTCCTGGGCAGCCTGCAGACGTACGGCCTGAGTTACAAAGGTTTCTATCGTGGCCCCGGCCTGTCCCACATTTTCTGATCTTGTAAACGAGGTTGTCGGAACACGCACGGTGCTGGCACAGCCAGCAAAAAGAAAAAAAATGAAAAGCTGTAAGAACTTTTTCAAGCTAATTTTTATCCGCGAAAAAGAATCCAAAGCCCCATCAACACAAAAAGTGGTCCGGAAACATATCTCATCTTGGCAGGATCAAAAATATTTCCCAAAAGACTTCCGACCAAGACTCCAAGAGTGCCGGCAAAGGACAGGGCCAAGACGGTGGCCAATAAAACGCTCAACGTTGCCTTGGTTTGAGAGGCTGCGGCAAAGGCGGCGAATTGAGTTTTATCCCCAATCTCGGCCACAAAAATGGTGGTAAAAGTTGCAGCAAAAATCTTCCAATCCATAACAGCATTCTCCAAGGTAATCGCTCAACAATATTTTTCAATTTCCAAAATAAAAGCTTTAATTTCATCCCGCACTCTTCGGTAAACCTCAAGAATCTGTTCCTCATTCTGCATTTTCTGGGTCAGTTTTGGGGGATCGTCAAAACCAACATGGATCACCTTACCGCCGGGAAAGAAAGGACAATTCTCATGAGCATCTCCGCACACGGTAAAAACAAAATCAAATTTGACCGCAGGAAGTTCTGCCGTGGTTTTCGAATATTGCTTGGAAATATCGACCCCCGCCTCACTCATAACCTGGATGGCGCGGGGATTCATACCGTGCTTTTTTATTCCGGCCGAGTAGGCTTCGATGGATTCAGCTTTGAGAACATGACACCAACCCTCGGCCATCTGACTGCGACAAGAATTCCCGGTGCATAAAAATAGAATGTTTAATTTTTTCTGCATAGCGCCTCCTCGATTCTTAAGTATAATATTGAACGAGTCAGGAGAGATACATGTTTCGATTAATTTTGCCCATAACATTGGCATTTACGCTGTGTTTTATTCCGCTTGTGCAGGCGAGCATCGGCACCGTCGCCTTACTCAAAGGCCAAGCGGAGGTGGAACGAAAAGGCGTTAAGGGTCAGCTCCACCAAAATGATGAGATCTTTGAATTAGACGTGGTCCATACCGCTCCATCATCATTTATTAAGATGGCGATGAGTGACGACACCATCATCCAGTTGGGCCCCGATGCCAGTTTTAAATTTGCCCAGCACTCGGACGAAGGTGGGCTACGCCAGGAAGTTTTTGAGCTTATTAAGGGGAAACTCCGCACGGCCGTGCATAAAAAGGCCAAGGACGGCGAGAGTATTAAGTTCGGAACAACCTCCGTTGCCCTTGGTGTGCGCGGAACGGAATTTATGGCCAACGCTTATATGGTGAAAGGCAAAATGACCACCGATGTCCTCCTTCTTAAAGGAAAAATCGCCGCCGATGCCTCACAGCTGGGTACCGCAGTGAAGACTTTTGACGTGACTGAAGGCCAATATTTCAATACCACCCAAATAGCCCAGGACGGAGGTTTGCAATCGGTGAAAACACTTTCGGGCGAAGCGGTTCAAAAGATGTTGGAGAATGGCGAAGCCTTCTTACCTGACCTGATGGATGCCAAGGGAGTATTGCAAGACCTGGGGGCGAGCCTTTCCTCAGCGTTTGGGCAAATGGGTGCCGGGGTTGGGGCAGGAATTGGTGCAGGAATTGGAGCCGGGGCCGGACTTCTGGCGGGTGCTGCCGTTGGTGTGCTGGGTGCAGGGTCCGACAAAGATGAAAGTGATAAAAAAGATTCACCGCCTCCTCAGATGGAAGCACAACCACAGACTCAGGCGGCCCCCGTCGTGGTGACAAAAGAAATCGTCACAATAGTTTACAAGGACAAGGAAGGACCTGATCCCGTTGATATTCGCGAAGCCAAAGAACAACGGAAGAGGATGCACAAAGAAAATCGCTGCTATTACTGGTTTTACAAAGTCATTCCTGGTTCCTTTACCCCGGAACGTTTCAGAAGGGAGCGTGATTGTGATGAATACGAATTCGATTTATAAAATATCAATTGCGTTGATGATTTTGCTATTAGCGGGTTGCAGTAGTGGACCTTTTGTTCAAAGCAAGGACGTTTGCGACCTCAAACGCCATCATCAGGACGACATCTATCAGGTGACCATCAATGAGGAAGTGATTAATAAGCACTTTTACCTCAAGGACGATGCCATCGACATAGCCAATCACTTGGCTTCTCGCAAAATCAACAAGTGCGCCCCCCGCACCTTCAACTAATACTTTGCATTTTCCCGAAATCGGGTTAAAAATTACTCTTCTTAATCGGCCCCATACATTCGGAGAACGTTTATGCTTTTTAACCACCGTATGCTTGCCTTTGTTTTCTTCACTTTTCTCTCGACCGCACTTTGGGCCGCTCCCGCCAAAGACACGGCTTTAGAACAAGTTAAAAAAAACGGAAAACTGCGCATTGCCATTGATGTTACCTATCCTCCGATGGAATTTGAAGCACCCGATGGAACACCTGTGGGTTTTGACGTCGAGTTAGCGCAGGAGCTGGCGAAAAAAATTGGCGTCACGGCTGAATTTGTGGTGATGAGCTGGGATGGAATCTTGGCCGGCTTGGTTTCGAATCGTTACGATGTCATCATCTCTTCCATGAGTATCACTCCCGAGCGATCGGCAAAAGTAAATTTTGTCGAATACATGCAGATGGGACAAGTTTTTGTGACCCGTAAAAAAGATGCCCCGGTTACCAATCAAACCCAGCTGGCGGGGAAAGTTGTGGCCGTTCAAGCCGATACAACTTCGATGGCCGCTGTTCAAGAAATGCAAAAGAAGGGCATTGCCATTAAAGAACTGAAGGCCTTTAAAGGTGCCACTGACACCTTTAACGCCTTGAAGGCCTACCAGGCCGACGTTATCGTCACCGATGAGCCAGTGGGGCTCTACTATGCTAGTAAGGACCCTAAAACTTTTGCAGTGACGGGACAAGCGGTTGTGCCTGAGCCCATTGGAGTCGCTATCAGGAAAGACAGCCCAAGTCTGGCGGAAGAAATTGCCAAGGCTTTGGCCAGCGCCAAAAAAGATGGGGCATTTGCAAAAATCTCTTTGAAATGGTTCAATTCAGATATTTCTAAGAAACCTAATATTACGAAGTAATGAATAACCTATGGACACGGCAGAGTTAAACTTCTGGCAATTTTCAATGCAAATCATTCCACGCTTAGTGGTGGGCATGAAAATTACCCTCGAACTCACCGTCATCAGTGGTTTCTTCGGACTACTTCTCGGAATGTTTGGGGCACTCTTTCGCATTTCGCCCTTTAAACCACTGCGAATGCTCGCCACCGTCTACATTACCTTGTTTCGCGGAACACCGCTATTATTACAGATTCTCTTTATTTATTTTGCTCTTCCGCCGCTTTTGGATTTGCGTTTAGATGCTTTTCCCGCCGGGGTTTTGGCCCTGTCCCTCAATGCCGCAGCGTACTTTACGGAAATTTTCCGCGCCGGCATTGAGTCTATTCCCAAAGGCCAGATGGAAGCGGCACGGGCCCTGGGCATCAGCTACCGAACGGCCATGCGAAGAGTCATCATCCCCCAAACCTATAAGCGCCTCATTCCACCCATCGTCAACGAGCTGGCAGCCCTTTCCAAAGATACTTCTCTGGTTTCGGTGGTTGCGCTGAGCGAGCTTCTCTACGTCACGCAAAGAATTGGCGCCACCTACCTGCGCCCCTGGGAAGTCTATTTCTGGGCCGCACTCGGATATCTGTTTGTGGTTGTGCTTCTGACTTTTGTCGCCAGCACCTTGGAGACTCGTCTTTCAACCAAGGGAGGGCATTAGTGAAGAACTCAACGGTCATCATGGAGATCGCCAATCTACATAAAAGTTTTGGCCAGAACCATGTTTTAAAGGGCATTGATTTAAGTGTCCACCAAGGGGAAGTGGTGGTGGTAATTGGTCCTAGCGGGTCGGGCAAATCGACCCTGCTTCGATGTGTGAACTATCTTGAGACTCCGACCCAAGGAACCATCGCCTTCCAAGGTGAGATGATTGGGGCCAATTTGGTGGATAATAAACTCAAACCTGTTGCCGAAAAAATCTTAAACGAGCAACGGGCAAAGATCGGCATGGTGTTTCAGCAGTTTAATTTATTTCCTCATCTCACCGTGATCCAAAACTTGCTTGAGGCCCCGCTTCAGGTCAAAAGGATCGCACGAGAAGAAGCACGGGCATTGGCCCTGAAGCTTCTTGAACGAGTGGGTCTCTCTGATAAGGTAAACGCCTATCCCAAAAGTCTTTCAGGCGGTCAGCAGCAGCGCGTGGCCATCGCCCGCGCCTTGGCCATGAATCCCCAGATGATGCTCTTTGATGAGGCCACCAGCGCTCTCGACCCTGAGCTGGTGGGGGAAGTTTTGAAAGTTATGAAGGACCTTGTTAAAGAGGGAATGACCATGATGGTGGTGACTCACGAAATGGGCTTTGCCCGTGAAGTCGCCGATCGAGTGGTCTTTATGGATGGCGGACGCATTATCGAGCAAGGACCTCCGTCTGAAATTTTCAAAAATCCTAAAGAAGCGCGGACGAACGAATTTTTGAAAGTTGTCTTGAACTAGAACCGTATCCTTATTACATAGTCCCTATAATTTGCGCTCATGCAGGATTAGAAACTGCGCCCTATGAAAGCGCTTCTTTTGTCACTTATAACCACCTTGATATTGGGTCAAGCCAACGCGCTTGAAACTGACCAATACCTAGCATGGGGAAAAGATCTTATAGATTCGTCCGCCGACCTCAATGCCTACTACAATCAGAATTTTGAACGGGCCGTCGCTCGTATCAACGCTGCCCCGCACTTGGTTAACAAAAGCTGTGAGGATGTCACGATTGATGTGCTTCAAGAATATCATGCTTTCTGGTGGGGGGAGCGAATTGAAAATTGGATTCTTGATAATGCCAATATTCAAAAAATCCCGGAGTATAATGGCATTTCCCGCATGGATGCCATTGCTCAATCCATCTACCGAGATGTATTTAAATTTAGAGCTAAAATTTTGGGTAATAATATTCGCATTGGCGAGGTCAATCTTGGCATTGATAAAATGGGCCACTTTAGCTCAGTGGGCCTGTCCTATTATGAACGGATGCTTGCGGCTTCGAAAGAGATGCATGTCACCCCAGCTAAAATCTTAGAATACTTAAATAAGCTTGGAGAGGCCCCCATTGAATTTCCAATCCACGATCCACGTCTGAATGCCGTCAATAAAGCAATCAGTTGGGGGATTAAAATGGAAAAATGGATGTGGGGCCATGCCGTTTCTGACACCTTTTCCTATGCCGACCTGGAGGCCAATTACCAGGGACTTCTCTTGGCCCTTAACTTCTGTGGCGGTACCAATCCTTATATGAAAAAAGAGGGAGGGATTTTTGTCGTCAACAAAAACCGCCTCATTGATCTGCGAGAATATATCTCCCCTTTGTTTGATGAAACTTATAATCCCTCTCATTATCAAAAAAAGATTTATCGCACGATCAAACCGTACTTACGCGATTATTGCGATTTAAGGGAAAGCGACGAGGTCAAATCGCTGTTCGCGAATTATGATAAGTTAATGATTAAATCCGGTCATAGCTATTCCAGGCAATATCTTGAATTTCTGCGTACAACTAAAAAAAGTCCGAGCTCAAAAAAATATTACTTACACGATCCTGCCCGAGCCAGGCAAACAATGAACTTTGTCTGTATTGAACAATAAATGCCCAGAAGCGTTGGCAGTGGAGCGGCCTTTCTTGGCGGCGACTGTCTCCCCTATCTATCTAATATTTAAGGCTATATTCATAAAATGATCGAAAATCCGATAAGCTCTATGGGGTTTAACCAGGAATTCTGTCAGGATAGCAATATGAGTTATGCATTAAAACTTCTTCGCAGTGGCCGGCCTTTTCTCCTCCTCCTTCCTGTCATCACTTTTGCCGTGGATAATGCCACTCTTCCGGTGCGACAAGGCATCTGTGGCAAATCGGTCAATGCCGTTCTCAAGCTTAATCCCAAGACCAAGAGTGCCTCAATAGAAAAGGCCTTTATCACCAAAGAAGAGCTGTGTGATGAGGGACGCTATGAAATCAATGCCAACTTGCGGGTAATTTTGAGAAACTCAGAAGGTCTGATGGTTTATGACAAGCAAGTGTTCCTCAATCCCCATACTCTTATAGAGACCACAAGATCAGCGACCTCGACCGAATTTGGCGATCACAAAATTAAGGATGATCCCACTTATCGGGTGGTGAAATTCCCACTAGCAGAGTCCATGGGAGATTTTAAATCATACGAAATTCAAGGTTATCCAGATAAGGCCGTGTTCGGACAGGGGACGCTTCCACTTGTGAAGATGGATGCAGAATAAGGAGATGAACATGTTACGACACTCTCTTCTCACACTCTTGTTTTTAGTCGTCACGAGCTTTCCGGTTTTTGCCTATAAGATGACGATTTACACTGATCAGACGAGCAAGGCCAAGGCAGAACAAGTTAAGCAGCTCTTTAAAACCACATATCCCTTCAATCAATATAATATCGACTTTGAAATTGTTTCTGCCACGGCCGCCGAGTTAAATTGCGCTCCCGACCCGGCCATCACCAGATTAGTGGTGTGCAATAGCACTCATGTCACAACTGATTCGGCGGCACGCGGGAGTGATCAAGCCTTTATTGTACGCGATTTGGCCCAGTATGGTGGGAGCGGTGGTGGGGTCCCTGTGATTACGACACAATCGGACCCACGCATGATGCTGCATGAATACCTGCACACTCTCGGGTTGAGCGATGAATATGAGTATTCGGCTTCAGAGGCACCCCGCTTTTGTACCTCCACTACGCGCTCCCCGAATTTGACTGTCATTACTCCTCTGGCCAGCTATGCCAGTGACGCCATCGCAAGAACTACACACTCGTCTGCTATTCCTTGGTATGCCCGAATTGCTGGCACAACTCTCATCACGAATAGCACAAATCTTGGCACAGGCAATGTTAACTCCACCACGGCCGCCCCCAACACCGGCAATGCTCCCCTGGCCTTGAGTCGGGCCATTGGGCTCTATAAGGGCAAGACCTGCAGGAATCTGCCAGCAACTGGTTCAGGACCTGCCGCTGCCTCCTGGCATCCAGGTGGCGAACCGACCATTATGGAATTTCTCTCAGGAGGTCTGGGCGGGCCGACTGAGCAAATCGTTGCAGGCATCTATGATTCAAGGGGCGTAACTAAAAGAGTGGCCGCAACGACACCTCCTCCTCCGATGCCAGTGACGGTGACAGATGGGGCCCGTGATGATTCTAAAGGCGCTATTATCAATGTCATTAATAATACTGGAAGTAGCTCCAGCATCGGTCGCTAAGGGGCTCCGGTACCCTATAATTTTTGGTATCTCTCTTGTAAATTCCCCCGCTGTGTCGTACACCTAATAGGTTGAAATATAACGACTGCATAGCTGGCGGGGGACTATGAAACTTGCATTCCTGATTGCGGCCCTAACCGTGAATCTCTGCTGGGGAACCTCAGACCTTACACTCCCCCCTAAAGAGAAGTTCTTCTTTGGTGTGTCTAATGCCCCTTCGCAAGTTGAAGATCAGCTCTCTGATATCTGGATGGATTTTGGTAATGCCGGCCACATTCCGGCCTTCAGCAATTATCCGCTGCCCGAGGATCGCATTCGCTTTTGGACTCAACCAGAAATAGAAATTGCCCTGGCCCGGGATTTAGGCACCGAAGTTTTTCGTCTGGGTGTCGACTGGCAAAGAATTTTTCCCGAAAAAAATCAGGTAAACTGGCAAGCGATGGAACGCTATAAGTACATCCTACGCCTGATTAAGCAAAATGGCATGAAAGTCATGCTGACTCTCTTTCATCACACCGAGCCTCGCTGGACTTTTACTCAAGGGAGCTGGAAAAATAAAAAGATGGTCGATGATTTTCGACCTTTTTGGACTTTGGTTTTAACCGAATTAGGTGGCGATATCGACTACCTGGTGACTTTTAATGAGGGACAAATTTATATCATGATGACTCAGGTAGCGGGCATCTGGCCGCGCGTTGGCAAACCCTTTCCCTTGGGGCTTTTTAATTTTGGACCTTTCAAGGGACGGTTTGAAAAAAGCCTGAGAAATATGGCCCGCGCCCACAAAGAAATCTACGCCTGGGCAAAAGCCAAAAATAAAACCTACCCCATCGGAATCGCCCACAATGTTGCGTACTACTTTGGAAAAAATGGTCTCTCCAAGTTCAGTGCTAAAATAAGCTGGAACAAACTCAATAATAGATTTCCCGACTTGTTGACTGGAAGCATGGATTACCTCGGCCTCAACTATTACGGAATTGAAGTGGTTAAAGGATTGGGCGTTCCCATCGATAAGAACTATGAATACAGTGATTCCGGTCGCGGCATTTACCCCGATGGTCTCTATAAAATTCTCAAAAATTTTAATACGCGTTATGAGAAAATTCCTTTTATCATCACTGAAAATGGCATCGCCGATGATAACGACTGGTTTCGTCCACTCTACATCACAGAACATCTGGCGGCGATTTCAAAGGCCATGAGCGAAGGCGTGAAGGTACTGGGTTACATCCATTGGACGCTCACAGACAATTTTGAATGGGGAGATGGCTACTGCCCTAAATTTGGGTTCGTCGCCGTAGACCGCGATAGTCCGAACTTTGCACGACTCCCGAGGCCCAGCTTTGACTTCTATAAAAAAGTGATTGAGACAAGACTTATTACCAATGAGCAACGGCAGAATCTGATTATTGCCTTCAAGGCGAAAATCGGTCAGCCTCGTCCCATGTGCCGCCTCGATGATGGCAAGACACCACTCAAGGAACCACGCTTTGTTCCTGTGAAAGATATCGATTGGACTTTTAAATTATAATTAAGAAGAACTATTCTTTGTCGTTCTTGCGGGCATGAAAAGTGATCGAGCCGTTTGCCACCAGGGAGCCGTCCTTAAATTGACAATAGCTGGTCTCGTTTTTCTTTACATCTACTGAGAGCACCACCTGCCCTCCGAGCTTGAGACAGACGACCGCGCCGGGATTTGCTCCACCGTCGATTATAACGTCTCGAAGCGAAGCCTTTTCTAAAGCCTTTACCGCCTGACAATCGAATTTCCCGCGCGTCTTGTGGCAATAACGATCGATAATCAGTCCGGCTGCTTGGTCCACAAAGAGTGGAATTGTTTTACCGTTGATGAATGCCATCTCTTCGACCATGGCTCCCGATGCACTCGCTAGTGATATAAGTAGAGTTAACACAGTAGTGAATGGTCCTATCTTCATGGATTATCCTTATTGCAAGAAGTTTACGTCGATGACATTGGCCAACTCAACCTGTGAAACCCAGACCTTGCCATCCATTGTGCAGTCTATGTCGTTCCCCCCATCTAGAGTTGATGGGGCAGTTCTTAGAACATTGTAGTTCATGCAGCCTGCGACACCGGTCCCCCAAGAGTTATGCACTAGATACATGCATTGTCGCGTTCCATTGCTTGCGTATCTCCACTGGCGACCGACAATGACAGATGCATGCATCCCACAATCGGCACGGGCCTTATCGCGCGCCTCCTGAGTTTTTCCGTTGGAGATTTTTTGAAAAGTGTCCACGCCGTGATTAATGTTCGGGTAGGTTTTTCCGAGAAAACTTGAGCAGTAGCCGATTCCAACAGGTTGCCTCTTTTGAGTCAGGTTTCGATCAATCGCTCTTTGCAGATCAGCCACGGTCTTGTTGGCATGAGCGGGCTGATTCGGTCCTTTGAGGCGTGATATCACCTCTAGCTTAGGTAGTCCGATCTCGGCTGGAGGAATCTTGGTCGAGGGCACCACGCACCGCTCGTTTAAAAATTCGTTCCAAACTTTAGACTGTAGATGCACGTCCAAAAATTTCGCAGCCTTCACAATGTTTCCTGTTCCTCGGGGAAGTCCGAAAAATTTTTCCATAAGACAGACGATCATAGCCACTGCGGGAGACCTTAAATTACTGTTCCTGGTTTTCTCCGCCTGTTCTTCCGGGTTCAGAACTCGTCCAGGTGTGGATAGTTCGGCGATTCGAGTTATTGTCGTGTCGTAGGCCTGCATGAGATTGATTAAATTCTCAAATGCCTCATGATCATAGGTTGTATCCGAAAGATCACAGGAACCAGCTGTTCGGGCGGCCTTAATCATATTCGGAATATCTGATCCCGCATTCCCGTCAAACGCTCCGGTGAAATTGCTGTTGATCTTCTCGTTAACATAAAGAGCAAAGGGGGATGTCAGATTCATAGGCGGTGACTTCAGTGACGGAGCGGGGTATTTCTTCGCCAGGTGAGCGTCGATTAGGATGGCTGCGGCGTGCGCAGTACAGCTACCAACCTGCCCTTGGTCACGGGTGGGAATATTGGCAGTGGGACCGCCGTTTCTATCAAGTCGCACTTCGCTGCAATCACTCTCTCCATGGTTGAGGGATTCCATCTCATCAAGATCAATCGTTTGGCCATGAAGCGTGTAGGAACAAACTCCAAATAACACGGAGTAAATGGTCATTTTTGCAGAGGTTGAATATTTCATATTAGTTCCCGATAAATTTCAGACCTGACTATGTATTCTAACACAATAACGTGGGGTTATTTGAGCTGAGACAAACATGGAAAGATGTGCCTTCACTGAATTCTAGGACGTCAAAGAAACTCTGCAGCATATTTAACTGTTTCATAAGTGAAATAAAATCCATATTTCGTTTTTTTGTTTTGCGGGAACTTAATGATAACTTTTTTAAAAAAATAGGCCTGCTCATAGATACTGACGGGAAGCCCCTTACAGGCCCCACATTTGCCCTTAAAATCGTTTTTTTCTTTCAATGGAAGGAACTTCCCAGCCAAAAAAAATAAAACAGCGCCAGGGGCATTTTTGCATGAAATATTTTGCCCGAAAAAGCATGATAGGGTGCTGCCATTCTTTAGGAGGTTACCATGAACATTAAAATCATTAGCGACAAAGAATTGCACCAGAAAACCCAAGCCGCTGCCAAAAAAGAAAAATTGAGCACCCTAGAATTGCTTCGGCATCTGGCAGAAGTGCATCGACGAGTTCTTTATGCTGAGCATGGATACTCGACCCTGCACAAGTATGTCATGTCCGAGCTTGGATATTCCGAGGCGGAAAGCTGGACGCGAATTCAAGCCATGAAACTGATTCAAACTTCAGAATTAGCTGAAGAGAGAATCGCGGAAGGAATGCTCTCACTCTCCAACGCTGCTGAAGTACAAAAACATCTACAGGAATTTAATTATACAAACCCGGAGAGGATTGAGGCAACAATCAACCTTGCGACTCAAAAGTCCCATCGCGCGCTAGTACAAGAGCTTGACAGAGTCGCTCATCGTGAAAAAAGTGAGAAGAAAATTATCTTACAAAAGCGTCTTCTAGATAAAATGGCAAAGCTCAATAAATTACTCGATACTGACATGACAGAGCTTGAGCTCATTGAGACGCTGCTTGATAAAGAAATCCGCGAATGTGAATTGCGCCCTTCTAGGACGTCCCAAGCCGATTGCGTAAAAGAGACTCGTTATCTTCCTGTGCAGGTCCGGCGCTCTGTTGCTACCCGGGCAAACCATCAATGTGAATTCAAAGATAAAAATGGAAAACGATGCGCTGAACGCCGTCATCTGCAATTTGATCATATTAAACCATTTGCGCTAGGGGGAAACCGAAGCGCCAACAATATCCAACTCCTATGTCATGCCCACAATCAGAGGAGAATGATCAAAACATTTGGGTTGATGGAGAGGTCACGCCACAAACAACAAAATGACTAGGTTGTAGGGCGACAGAACTTATCCACATCCATGCGGACGCTGCGAAATAGCTTGAGAAACCAACGGGAGAAGGCCGACTTTTTGGTATCGGCCGGCATCGTTGCGCGACATCCATGAATCGCGCTGAACTGCTCAGTGAGCATCTGCCGGTGTAGAGAGATTCGCAAGTTGTTGAGGTCAACCTGTGCATTGACTTTAGCAACTGAAGCCTCGGTGACTTGGGCCCTCGTTTGTAACAGGGTCATTATAGAAATCATTCCAAGATCGTATTTTGCCTTTTTAATTTCAAATACTCTTTTCATATCTAATTCAGCCAGGGTAGCCAATTGAAACTGCTCCTTCACCTCTACAAGGGCCCTCAAGGTACCTTCAATGACCTGGGTCAGGTCACGCTGCAATGCCAATCTTTGCAACTTGATCTGCTCAAGGTTGTCGTTGGATAATCGATATCCGGGAATCATTTCAAATCCGAGATTGATCGAAATATTCGAAGTCATGTTAGCAAAAGAAATATTTGCTGAAGACGACATCCGGCTCCCGAGGGTGCTGCCGCCAATAAAACCAAAGAGCTGTTTCCACTTGCCGTTTTTCCCGGCCTTCATAAGATAATCCAACTGGACATTTTCTGGGGAAATCCTCAGAGCATCTGTCGTCACCACTTCGATTGGCTGATCCTCAACTTCTGAGGGAGTAACATCAGAATCATCAAAAATGATTTCCTTTTCCAGACCTGCGCCAATTAAATTTCGAACTACGGAAGTTTCTTCCGCCACTAACTGATCCATGCGAGAGACTTTCAACTCCGCCATTTTGGCTTGGGCCTGAGCATGAGAGAGATTCTCCAGGGACACCATACCAAGTGAATACTGGCGCACCAGCACACTGCTAATTGAAGCCAGGTCCTGATACTGCTCATTGAGAATTGTCCGAAGTGCAATATCTCCCTGAATGGTTTGGTACAAGGTGGCAGCAGAAGCGTATTGATTTAGCTGAAGTAAGTAATAAGAAATTTTTTCCGCTTCAAAAAGGTTTTTGGAGACACCTACATTAAACCATTTGGCGGGCATGAGAAAAGACAGCAGCATTTCAACTGCAGCCAAAGCAAAAGTCGGTCCGGAAGAAATGATAGCACCGATGTTAAGATTGGGAAGCAATTGTGCACGGGCCACACTGACTCGGTGTTTGGCCTGTCGAACGGCATTCATTCCCAGCAAGATGGATGAATTTTCTTCCAAAATATATTTTTTCAGACTCTCGGGATTCAAATGAATCGGGGTGGTTTCGGCCACAATTATTTGCGAAAAGAGAAGAGTAAATATTAAAATGATATTCTTCATACTACTCACTTATCGCCTCGAAGAACCCGGCCAAAATCGGGCCTCGGGCAGAGTTTGTAATTCGGCAATTCCAACCATTTACCCCGGTGTGAATTTGCCTCAGACAATCTAGTGTCGTGGTATAGGTATCACCACTGTCTTGAAAAGAAGTTTTCCCGCGTAGAGAGACGGTTCGATCATCGTATATGGATTCACGCATCGACATCGTGACCTCACGCCCCAGCTCATCACCACTCCAAAAAGTAAGTGTGACCAGCGGCGTTCGAATAGGTGAAAATAACCCCAAAAATGTCTCCTCAGAAGTGATGTAACTTGAATCAACTGCCAGTTTTACTTTATTGGTCTCCAATTTCCCGTCTATCCCTCTCACCTGACGAGTCATAACAAAATACTCAATTCTGTTGGAGAAAGTTGTGGGAGTCCCGGAAGTCACACTGCCATCGCGCACGAGATTGAATTTTCCGGAATAGTCAGGATAGTCGAGGGCGGCAATTTCCCCTTCAATCGAGTCACCATTAACGGAGCCTGAAATTTCCATCTTTTCAGTGCTCCCATTCTCCGTGGGAATGGCGGTGGTGATTTTAAAAAAATGGGTCTCAGAATTATAAAATCCTCCCTGAAAAGAAATAGAACTTCGTTCATTACCGTTCAAAGTTACGGTGGCACGCAGGGCCGGGCTGAGGGCCGTTCCGGTGCGATCAGAGTTATCTTGAATGCGTACATCGGAAGCAAGCTTCACACTCATGGCCCCCATCTCTGCACCATTTTTGGCGGAAACCATAGTGCCATTATATGAACCTGAAATAGCTGAAATCTGCGCCAGCTTTTCGGCCACTCGCTCATTTTGCCATGACTCGATTGTGCGATCTTTGGCGCAGGAAAAGGTCACAATCAAGAGAAGGAAAATCCACCCAGATCGAAGTACCATTTTCATAGTATTTCCTTGTGAAAAAAAATATGAATAATCCTGTACCGCGCATCGCGACAAGTGTCAACCAACGCAAAAAAAGTTGACGGTGTAAATGTTAGCTAACATACTGAAAATCGAAATATTGATTAAATCTTTTTTGAGTAAATCATGCCCATGATTTTGGTTTTTATAGTCGCTTTGGCCACCCCACCGGCCTATGCTGCTCCCGAGGAAGTATTCACTATCGCCAAGGCGGTTGATCGGGCCTTTGAGCGCAATCCTGACATTCAAAATCAGCGCCAGCGGATTATCGAAAGTGAGTCTTCGGCTTCCCAGGCCCTCTCCCATGTCTTCCCCAATATTAGCGCAAAAATAACCGCCAACGAAAAGAAGGCTGCCGTCAATAATGGCAACGCCACATTCGGCGGCGAACCCTATAACCAGTATATTGGACAGATTGATATCACCCAGCCAATTTACGCCGCTGGGGCGCTTACCTCGGCCATTGATGCCGCTAAGAAAAACACGGAAATTCGTGAATTCGATCTTGAAATTACCAAGCGCGACCTAACATTAGGGGTACTCCAGGCCTTCTACAGCATTTTGCTAAATGAAAAGCTCTTAGGCATCTATCAGGAGGCCGAGCAAATTCAAAAAGAATCACTTGCCATTAGCCGCAAGTACCAACAATCCGGCAGGGGCCAGCTCATTGATGTCTACCAAAATGAAACTCAGCTGGCGCAACTCGTGCCGAAGATCGTGCGAACTGAAAATCAGATAAAGGCCTCGGAACATCTGCTGGCCACCCTACTCCATTCCACAGACATCTCCCAAATCCACGCCAAAGGACAACTGACGATCATCGATCGCACACAGATCAATCGCATCTTTGAGCAAAATAAAAGAGAACGCTTTGAGCTCACTCGGCACGCACGGCAGATCGATGAATTTCGCTTTAATCGCACTCTCGAAATGGCCTCCAACTACCCCAACCTTGGTCTCATTGGAAATATCGCCCGAACCACGACCGATAAAAAAGAACTTACAGATGCCAACTCCACCAGCTGGAGTATCGGTCTCCAGCTCACAATCCCCATCTTCACCGGACTCTCCTCTATGCATCAAAGAAGTATTTTGAGTGCTCAAGAGGCACAGCTTAAATATCAAGAGGTAAAACTTAAAGACCAGCTTTCACTCGAGGAAATTCAGTCAATAACCGACCTTAACAATGCCGAGACTATGCTGGTGGCTTCCCAAAAGGCAGCCAATTTCTCCAGAAAGGCCTTGCTTGAGGCCAAAAAAAATTACCGTCTCCAGACCATCAGCCCCTTTCAGTTCCTGCTCATTTCCCAAAGCTATCTTGATGCCCAATCTGAGAATCTGACGGCCAAGTATAATTATCTCACCTCTCTGGAACAATGTTTTGTGGCCCTCGGAGTGCCCCTTTCTGTTCTGGTGGACCTGCTGGAAAATAATCAGGCGCCCGAGGCCTTGGAGAAGTAACGCTTATGACTTTAAGTGAACTTTCTATAAAAAAACCGGTTTTTGCCTGGATGCTTATGGCCGGTCTGATTATCTTTGGAGTGCTGTGCTTTCTGCGCATGGGGGTGAGCCAACTCCCCGACGTTGATTTTCCTGTCGTCTCCGTTCAGGTTTCTTTGGAGGGCGCCTCACCCAACGTGATTGAAGTTGATGTAGTGGACCCCCTTGAAAGCGCTCTGATGAGTGTCCAGGGAATCACCGGCATCACCTCACAATCGGAACTGGGCCAGGCCAGAGTGACTCTGGAATTTGATATTTCCAAAAATATCGATACCGCCATTCAAGAGATCCAGACGGTGGTCTCGCGTGCCACCCGTTTTTTGCCCAAAGATATCAAACCCCCGATCATTACCAAGAGTAATCCAGAAGATAACCCTATTATGTGGCTCTCCGTCTCCTCCGCAAAGATGACCACCCCTGAGCTTATGACGTACGTCCGCGATACCATCCAAGATAAATTTACCACCGTGGAAGGTGTGGGGGAAATTCAGCTAGGCGGTTTTGTGGAGCCCAACCTCCGAGTTTGGGTCTCGGGCGACAAACTGAAGCAAAAAGACCTCGCCGTGACCGACATCATCGCCGCCATTCAAGCTGAACACTCTGAGCAGCCCTCAGGCCTATTAGGCGGTCGGGACAAAATCTTTAATGTTCGCACCATGGGTGAGGCCCCGACACCCGAAGATTTTGGCAAGATCATCATCGGCCGACGCGGTGGCAGCATCAACTACCAACCGATTCAACTCTCTGAAGTCGCGCGAATCGAGGACGGCTTGGCCGATCAGTTTCGTATCTCCCGCGTTTTCAATGCCCCCGCCATTGGAATTGGCGTAAAAAAACAAAGAGGTGCCAATTCCGTTGAAATCGCTAAGGCCATTCGGGCGAAAATTTTAGCGCTAAAACCAACCTTGCCTCCCGGAACTGAACTCGGCATCCGCTTCGATACCACTAAATTTATCGAAGACTCCATTCACGAGTTAAATTTTACGCTGCTTCTTTCCGCCGTCCTGACCGCCATTGTCTGTTGGATCTTTCTAGGCTCTTTCACCGCCACCATCAATGTCATCCTCGCCATTCCCACTTCTATTGTGGGAAGTTTTATCTGCCTATATGCCCTAGGATTTACCCTTAACTCATTTACCCTGCTTGGTCTGGCCTTGGCGATCGGGATTGTGGTGGATGATGCCATCATGGTCTTGGAAAATATTGTCCGCCACAAGGAAGGCGGAAAGCAACGCCGCCAAGCTGCCTTAGATGGCTCACGGGAAATTACCTTTGCCGCCATGGCCGCCACGGCTGCCATCATTGCCATCTTTCTTCCCATCGCTTTCATGAAAGGCATCATCGGGAAATTTTTCTATCAGTTTGGTGTCACGATCTCCGTTGCTGTTATCTTGTCGCTTCTGGAGGCCTTGACTCTAACCCCCATGCGTTGCTCACAATTTCTTGAGATTTCCGAACGCAAAAGCTTTTTTGGAAGATGGATCGAGCGAAGCTTTCGCGGCATGGAGAAGTATTATAAAAGAACCATTCCCTTATTACTGCGTTTCCGATGGGTAACGATCGTCCTGGCCCTGCTTATTTTTTCCTCCTCCCTGCTCTTTATGAAAATTCTCAACAAGGAGTTTGCTCCCGCCCAAGACCAGGGAATGTTGATGCTTCGGATGCAAACGGCGGTGGGTTCTTCGCTGGAATTTACTAATTCTAAGGTTGCGGAAGTTGAAAATGTGATCAAAGGCAAGGCCGACATCGAGCAATTTTTTACCAACGTCGGTGGCGGCAGCAGTGGCGATTCCAATAACGGAATGATCTTTGTGACGCTCAAACCCTTCCTTCAGCGGGAAATAGACCCCACAAAGGGAAAAAGGCTGACCCAGCAGGAGTTCGCAGCAAAATTTAGAGAGGAGTTGAAAAAACTTAAGGGAATCAGGACTTCAATTATTGATCCTTCCACCGCCGTTTTTTCCTCTCGCGGCGGCTATCCCATTACCTTTTCCGTTAAGGGCCCCAACTGGGATGAGCTGGTTAAATATTCTGAGCTCATCATGAAGGAAATGTCTGAGAGCAGTCTCATGGCCGATGTGGATTCAAACTATAAAACGGGAATGCCCGAAATCCACATTATTCCCGATCGCGTGCGGGCAAGGGAGCATGGAATCAGCGTCTCAGACATTTCCACGACAATTAAGGCATTAGTCGGAGGCGAAGTCCCCGGTAAATTTTCCAAGGGCGGTCATCGCTATGACATTCGCGTCAGTCTTGTCGATGCCGAAAGGTCCAACCCTGCTGACCTCATGAAGCTACAGGTGCGCAACAATCGAGGGGAGCTTATCCCCCTTGGAAAAGTGGTTACGTTGAAAGAAGAGCTGGCGATGCAGTCTATCTCCCGTGAAGATCGAACCCGGGCCATCACCATCCGCGCAAACCTTGGACTGAAGGCCTCCCAAGAGCTGGCCATGGCAAAGGCCCAGGAAATTGCAAAAAAAATTCTGCCCGATAATTATTACGTGACGATGAGTGGTAGCTCAAAAACCTTTACTGAATCAAAGCAAAATTTGATTTTTGCCCTTCTTCTCGGCATCGTTGTCGCCTACATGATTTTGGCTTCCCAGTTCAATAGTTTTATTCACCCTTTCACTGTGCTCGTGGCCTTGCCCTTCAGTCTCACGGGTGCCTTCATCGGCCTTTACCTTGCCCATCAATCATTAAATATTTACAGCATGATCGGAATCATTCTACTCATGGGGATTGTGAAAAAAAATTCCATTCTTTTGGTGGATTTCACCAATCAATTGCGGGCCAGCGGACTCCCCCTGAAGGAGGCGTTAACCGAGGCCTGCCCGGTGCGACTGCGGCCCATTCTCATGACTTCTTTTTCAACGATTGCAGCCGCCATCCCTCCCGCATTAGCGATTGGCCCAGGGGCCGAAAGCCGTATTCCAATGGCGATTGCCGTGCTTGGTGGCGTCATCCTTTCCACCGTGCTCACCTTGTTTGTGGTTCCTTGTGTTTATAGTGTCATGGCGTTTTTTGAACGGTCTGATCGGGAATAGGAATTGAAATAAGGACGAAAGCAGTAATGACCAGCACTCCGCCCACGATTTGAAGAAGAGTTAATTTTTCTCCTAAAAGCAGGACCGCCAACGAAATCCCCACCAGCGGTTCTGAGGTGCTGAGAATTGAGGCCTCCCAACTTTTTAATTTTTGCAGGCCACTCTGAAATAATGTCATCGCGCTAATGGAGCAGATGATGGCCATGCCTAAAATTATCGGCCAGATCTGTTTGTAAACCAGCATACCGCGAGAATAATTTTCCAGGCCAAGCAGGCAGAGAATAACCCCGGCCGAGAGTTGAATATACGCCACCGATACGAGCGGTTTAATCTGCACCAGCCATCGGCTGGAAATGAGAATGTAGATGGCATAAAAGATGGCCGAGCCCAGCCCGTACGCCAGAGCATAATAACTCCTGATGGAAAACTCCCCCCACACCAATAATGTTATGCCGAGCATCGCTAACGGAATGGTAAATTTCCGCCCCTCGGGAATTTTTTCGCCAAAAAATATTCTTGCCCCAATCGCCACCCAGACAGGAAAGGTATAGAGCAATAATACCGCCAAAGAAATTGAAAGCCCCTTGATGGCGTAAAAGTAAAAGCTGGAAAAAAGCGCGTACCCAAAAATGCCCAGAAAACTGCAGAGTAAAATATTTTTATAAGAAAGTTTCAATGTGCTGGGACCATAAACGAGAGCGATGATCACGGTTAGAAGCAAGCCACTGGTCAAAAATCGCAGCCCGAGAAGCTCCAGCGGGGAAACATCATGAGCATAGGCACTCTTGCCAAAAATCCCGAGAAAGCCAAAGCAGACCCCGGCGAGAATAACCTGAATAATGCCAATGGTTCTAAGATTCACTCTTCCCATGATGACCTATTTGAGAGTGAGAGGCGTGCAGAATTTTTTCAGTGTAGGCCAGCATGAGTGTGGAGAAGAGGAAGACCACATGAATCACGATTTGCCATTTGATGTGTTCAAAATTCTTGTTTTCAATATTGATAAATGATTTAAGCAGGTGAATGGCCGAAATTCCCACCAAGGCACCGGCCAATTTGACTTTGAGGGTACCGGCATCAACCTTCCTCAGCCAGTCGGGACGATCTTCATGGTGCTCCAAATTAAGACGACTGACAAAAGTGGCATATCCGCCGATAATCACCATGACCAGAAGGTTTAGCACCATGGAAATATCCACCAAAGTTAAAATTCCAAGCATCAAAATTTCTTCTGTGCTGGCCCCCACGGTGACACACAGATGAAACAACTCCACGGCGAATTTATAAGTGTACAGCATGGCACCGATGATCAACCCAAGATAGATTGGGGCCTGAACCCATCTGCTGGAAAAAATAATCTTCTCTAAAAAAGACTCAAAATTCTTCATTTTATGACTCCGATTTAACTCGATTTGCGAGGGAGTATATCTCAACAGTTACGCTTAGAATACGAAAGCACCAACCCGACCGATGCTGTCGGATATTTAATTTTCACACCCCAGGTGCCGATAAGTATCGGTGAAAATAATTGTCCTCTGTTTCACCTTTTTTTGCACTCAAACTGTCTGGGCCGATTGCGCTCCGATGCGCCTTGATCAGACCCCGGGAGCATTCTCCCAAATCCCCATCCATAACCAGGAATCTTCCGATCTGTGCTATGCCTATACCGCTTCACAGCTGGTTGATGCCTGGAGATTTTCCCATGGTGACACGCGCACCGGTCATCACACCTCCGCCGTGGTCGCCGGTGTTTATCATGCCCTGGATGTGGAAGAAAGAGTGGGTGGTCGAATAAGGGCCACGGCCGGTGGGGCCTCTTTAGTGAGCGGCGGAAATATCTATCAGCTCATCGACACCTTAAGATCAAAAGGTTCTTGCTCCCACGAGCACATACAGGCCATCAGTGCCCGTGCAAATTCTCTTTATGTCCCGGCCGATGGTTTCCCCGATCCCTACCAGCGATTCATGACGGCGATCCAAAGCTCGCACCTCAGCCACGAGTATGATCAGCTCATCGCTAACTTTCAACTTTCCGATTCACGCTTTTGCCCACACTATATCGGCCCGGGCCTAAATCCCAAATTCATCCCGGGAATCTTGAGCTTTCTGCGCGAGCTCTCCGGCGCTGAAGTGGCGGTTCAGGAAACCTGCCGAAGTCAGACGATAGATTTATCCACCATACCCCGGATGAATGGCATCACCAATCAACAGGCCAGGGCCAATACCGCGAGAGGATTTACCGGAGCCTACACAGACGCGGTCAATACCAGACTTTCCAGACCCAATCCTCAACCTGTCTCGGTTTCATACTGCGTGGATTTTTTAGGCAATAAAGATTTTAGAAAATACAGTCCCGATGGCACTCCCCGTGATGGCTGTGAGATTGGAAGGCATCTCTCCGTTATTATCGGTCGGCGCGAAGTGGCCGGACGCTGTCAATTTCTCCTGCGAAATTCTTTTGGCCCGGACTGTACTGATCGACGCTATGATTCGCGCTGGAGGGACTCCTGTCAGCAAGGCCAATTTTGGATTGATGCCGAAGCCATGGCCCAAAACGCCGACGAGTTTGGCTGGCTGGGAGAATAAGCGCGAAGCTTAGCGTTTTAACAGAGGACGCACCGGGGCCGAGGGAAAGGCCGCTTTGATTTCTTCCAAGGATACCACTCTATATTCACCCGATTGTAGCTCGCCTAAAGTCAGTCCCCCGAAGGCCACTCTTTTTAAACTGGTCACCTCATGACCCAGGGCCAGGAAAATGCGCCGGATCTCGCGATTTTTTCCCTCCGTTAACTCCACAGTAAGATGCGATTCCCTTTCGCTGGATTTTCGCAAGGTCGCCTCGTTTACCTGGAGAAATTCGTCCTGATCACGGATTCCACTTATTAGCTTTCCCAGCTCTTCCTCCGTAACTCGCCCTCGCACAGTGACCAGATAGGTGCGCACGATGGCGTTTTTGGGATCGGTGAGCCAATCCGCCAATCGAGTGTCATTGGTCAGAAGTAACAGCCCTGAGGTGGCAAAATCCAATCTTCCAACCGCGCTTAGATGAGCATGGACCTCTTTGATGAGGGAAAAAACCGTTGCACGACCTTTCTCATCCGCCCGCGAGGTAATGATACTTTTCGGTTTATGCAAAACCAGCACCAGGGCCTCGATCTTACCAATGGGTTGATCATCAAGTTCGAATTTCGCTTTTTCAGGTGTGACTAAAAATTCGGGATTTTTTTGCACAATCCCGTTTACGCGCAGGCGCCCCTGCGTGATCCATTCACGGGCCTGGGAGCGGGATGCAATTCCCAGCTTGGACAAGGCCCGCTCCAACGCCACCTTGCCGGCAGGATATTTGGTTTTTTTTTGGATTGCAGGCGGCATTTTATTTCGCACTTCCCTCTTGAACCGCTTGGGCGAGCAATAAGTAGGCACCTAAACCATAAGAATAATCCCGACCTCTCGGAACGATTCTGTAACCCAACTCCGGATAGGGCATCGTGGGCCCGGAAATATCGGGCATGGAAAGACCATTTTTACCGGGACGCAAGCGCGCCGTAATCGCGCCATAGATGTCGAAGCCAATCTGATAATATTCCGGCACTAGAATTTTTAACTGGGCCCCTTTGACAAAAAACAAGGCCATCAAGGCGCTACCAGAGAGCTCTTCGTACCCTTTTCCCGGCCGGGTTAAAAGAGTATCAAAGACGAAATGCTCGGGCATAAATTTGCGCACACTTGCCGCCAAAGTTTGGGCCAGGAGCTTAAGCTTGGGCACCAGCGGGTGAGTGATCTTTCTGTCGTCCAACTTTTCCAACATGAGAACCAGCGAAGCTCCCACCCAACCATTGCCTCTCAACCAAAAGGTATTGCTTTTGGGAAAAGGGCGGTCTTTATTTATACTCCAAGCATGGTAATAAGCACCCGTGCTCAGGTCTTTCATCTTTTGAGCAAAGATAATTTGCTGACTCAAGCCGAACTCCAACAAATCCGGTTGCCCTAACTCCACTCCCGCCTCAACCGCCAGCAAGGCGTACATCATCAGCGAATCCACCCAGATGGAAGCAGGAAAGATTTTACTCATCCAGGTCTCTTCACCAAAATGATTGATAGCGCCTAAAGAATTTTTCGGACCGTGTTTGATAAATTCGAGCGTCCTCATCAGATTTTGATATGATTCCGGATGGCCGGTTTTGCGCCATAAAGCCAGAGCAGAGAGCGCACTGGGGCAACGATCGGCCCAGTCAATCGTCACAGGATGGAAAAAATAATGTGTCTGGTAATCCAGTCCATAACTTACCTCGTCACTCAAACGGCCAAGCCCATACAGAAAAAGCGCATCACCCCAATCCCATTTTAATTTTTGGGCGGGATGTTTATGCATAAAATTTTGTGCCAGCAACTTCGCGGGCGTGACGTCAGTCGTGGCAAAGAAATTAAGCGTGAAGACTCTTTTTATAATTTTTTTTCGGCATTTCCCCTCAATCGCAACAGCTTGCCGCCCGACCGGCAGACCAGGAGCTTGCCCATACCAGAGATGAGGAAAAGGTGTTTTTTTCATCACGATATTTTCATCATTGACCATGATCAGAGGGGAAACCGCGCAAGAAAAGGCCACAGGAATATGCGCATGAACCACCCAGCCATCATTCTGTGGTGAGAGAAACGCTCCGTCCCGAGCAAAACTTTCATGGGCGGAAAAAAGTAAAAAGATAAAAAAATAAATTTTCAAGGGAGTTCTCTCCAAAAGCGTTTTGGATTGAGGACATCGTGGGCATCCAAGACAAGCTCACGCTTTTTGAGCGGATTCCTGATGGTCACCACGCCCTGGCTCGGGGTGTTTAAGATATCGCCCCGAAACAGCGGCCAATCTTTAATTTTCGTTTGCATTTTCTGACCGCCCACGCGCTCGATTTCCCACTCTCCCAGAGATGATGAAAAATTAAACTCGATCCCCAGGCCCCGGGAGGTAACATAGGTATTTGTTCCGTGAAATTTATATTTCTCGACCTTATTTCTCTCTAAAATATTGGCCTGGAAATTTTCAAAGGACGTGTGCTCACTCGCCTCGACTTCCATCACACCAAAATTTTTGGTCTTCAACTTGCACAACATGTTTGTGCATGGACGGGACCAGACGGCGAGATAGAGTCCCCAGTTGAGCGCGCAATGTTGATCCAGATGATAAAAGCTCCACTCGCCCTTTTTTTCCAGACACGTTGCAGGCAAGGTAGCAGGCAGCACGAGATTAAGGCCACAGGCAAAGTTGCCATACACGCAGGTATTTTGTCTTCTCAAGCGATGCTTATGTCCCTCAAATCTTGGCCAATGGATATACTCACTACTACTGTCTCGGGTTGGAATAATCGTGGTCGGCCTGGCCCAGCCATCTTGCTCTTTGGTGGCCATGTCAAATTTGTTCACATACATCCCGCCCGCGCTGATCGTATAGAGAGGCGCCTGGGAATAAAGTTCCACACCTTCGTGATGAATGGTTTGGAAAAATTCCTGGCCGCTTTCTTTGAGAATTAAATCCAGAATTTCGGGCCCAGGCCGGTACTCGCTGACTGCCGCCGCCATCATATAATGATTGCCGTAGGGAGGAACATGAGGTCGACTTAGCTTTGCCAGATAATCATATTGACCGGCAAGCAAGTTAAAACGTCCGATCTCGCCATCCCCGCGCAAGATATCCGAATCTCCATCGTACTCCGGTTGCCGTCGAAACGGCACACTTCGTCTTCCGCCATTGCTTTGCACGGCAAAGACGCCACTTAAAATATCCAGCACCATATGGGCCTTGATTTTCACTTTTTCATCCAGGGAAAAGCTGTGGAGATTGTTCAAGGCCATGACGGTGTAGCCTTGATACGGCCTGGAATTATATTCCTCAAAATACGTCTCAAAAAAATACTGCAAGAAATTCAGCATCCACTCGCTAATGCCATTTTTTTGATTGTTGTATAACTCTTTATCCTTCACCTCGGGGTGTCGGTGCATGAGCTGATTGGCCAGCAAGCGCGTGGTCTCGGTCATGAGAATATGATTTTCGGTGTCCCGATGAACCCCACACAATCCCAGGCTGAAGTGAGTATATGGTTGATTGCCTTTCGGGGTAATCAAGGTGAAAAGAGTTTTATCAAAGGCCGCTTTCGAGAGCGGAATGGGTGCCAAAAGTTCCGAGACATAGAGCATGCGAATCAGACCCTGCAAGGTGAAATCATAATCGCCAACTCTCTTGCAAAGGCCGCCCAGGATCACAATGTCAGTGCCATATTTGGCCCACGGTAGCGCCTTGGGATCAAGGATGCTCGCCTCGATTTGGGGGAGGTCCACCCCTTTCACCAACCGCGCCGAACTTTTTAAACCAAAGCCCAGGCCATCCTCCTGGGCGAATGCGGGAACGTGCCCCTTGAGCCAGTCGGCGAACACCTGCTCACTTCTTTCCTTAAAAAGGGCCTGCGACTGCTCCACCGTTCGGGAGGACGGAATCTTGGAAAAATCCACTGCCAAGGCAGGAAGGGCAAATAAAAAAATCAGCAACGATCGAGTTATCATGATTTACCTCGGCGCAATTATATTGACGAAAAGTCACTAATGAAAGAGAAGAAGCCTTACATCCTTGGAGGTTCTCATGAAGCTATTTGCCCCGCTCTGGCTTTCAGTTTTGATCGCTCTAATGCTGCCTAAAACCGCGTATTCATGGGGCTCTTTTCAAGGATTTAACACCCATCAATTTTTACTCGATGTCGCCTATGATCAGCTGAAACAAGATCCGGCCTTCCAAGAATCAGGTTTTCCCACCTTAGAAAAAATTTACGCCAATGAGGGCGTCTTTTATGTCAGTGACGATCCAAGTACTGGGATTAGCGTGATTTCCGGCCCCGGCCCGGACAACCCAAACAGCACACCAGACTCCTGGCACTATTACAACCCCATTCTGGATCGAGGTAATGGGCCTGCGACCACAGCGCGTTTTTTCAAATATCTGGCGCGCGGACAGGTCACCTCGACCTCTGAGGCCACGGTTGAAAAATCCGCTGCCTGGTCGGCACATTTTATGGCGGATATGTCGGTTCCTTATCATGTGGTAGGAATGCCTCTCGCCGATTTTAAAACCGAGGCGCTCGATTCCTCCGGCAATCTCCTGCCACAAGTGATCTTTTCGAATGTCATCTCTGACGACCGCTTCCTTATGAATTATCAAGGCGTGGGCACCCACAGCGCCGACTGGGTTCAGGAGGCCGGACGTTTTTACGAAGATTCCAAAGTGCGGAGCTACGCTGACTGGTTTGACCCCTGGTACTGGAATGGGGTTTGGCCGGCCACCACGAAATCCTCAAGTCACATGCAATGGGAAGCATGGGTGTTTCATAATTGGAACAACTCAGACGTCGTTCTGAGCGGTTATAGCAAAGGGTGGACCAATCCTGCGCCCGCCTTTGAACCGGCCTGGGATGAGATGCAGACTCAGGCCGAAGAGCTTGCCAAGCGCTCTGCCACCACCACCCGTGCCAACATGACAGCTTGGACCGCCAGTGCCGCGGAGGCCCTCTCTCAGTCGGCCACCGACATCTGGACCATCTGGCGCGCCTCCATTACCGGCTTACGGTGCATGAGCTTCGCCTCTCCTGATCTCACCATGCCCGGGAAAAAAGTATTCCTCCTCAAAGTCGCCGTCGCCAATCTCACTCGTGAAACGGCCCAAAATGTCCAAGTTCGTTTGAGCGTCGTCAAGGGCGGAAAGCTGCTCTCGGAAAATCCGGTGATGATCGTGGGTGATCTTCCCAACTACACCGAGACCGAAAAGGTCGGCGTTACCTCCGCCTGGAAAGTTGAGGTGGCCGACCCCAGAGGGATGAAGGTAAAAATTGAAGTCATTGGAGGTTTCAGCAATACACCCGACCGACAATATTACGTTTTGGAAGAGCGCCCCGACGGACTTTCCGGCTCGATTGGTTACGAGGGCCTGATCACTGGCTCTTTGGGTGGAGGTGAGAAATTATATCTCTCCTATGACAATAACAGTACCATGGTCACGGGAAGGCAAAAAGTTGTCTTCGATGGAATGCCTTGTGAACTCTATTACTCTGCCCCATTGAAAGAGGCAGAAACATTGAATGGCAGGATGAACGGTCTTTGTCAGCACAGTAGCGGCGACGGTCTGGAAGTCGCGGCCACCTTCAATGCCAAGATCGATAACGCCGAACTGGTGGGAGAATACGCCGGGACAATTGGTAAGGGCAGTCGCAAAAAGGACATCGCCGGTAAAATCAATTTAGAAAATACCTCGAGCAACTGGTAGGAAATTAAGGGCAGGTCGAAATGGCTGCTACCGGCCCGTAACCTGGCAAGCCTACGATAGGGACAATAGCTCCCCCCGTGCCCGCCGTGGTACCACCTGTAACATCAATGGTGATGGAAGCCGTGTTGCTACCGCAATATAAAATTTCAATGGCACCACCGCCTCCGCCTCCGCCCGCAAAGGAAGCACTACCACCTGCTCCACCTTTGGTGCGAGTCTGCCAGGAGCCGCCAAGGTTAGTGGCATGAAGATAAATAGAGCCACCGCCACCACCGCCGCCGCCAGACCAGGCGTCAGTGAGGCCCACATCCCCGTAGGCCTTTAAGAGACCACCGGCACCGTCGACTAAATTGGCAACGAGATAGATAACTCCACCACCCTTTCCACCCTGGGCAGATGCGGAGTTGGCGCCGCCACCACCGCCCATAAAGAGCCGTTCGTTCGGTGCACAGGGGCCCGCGCAATAGTTGTTGGCCTCGCCACCGCCCGTTCCTGTGCTGGAATTACCTCCGTGACCACCAATGGCATTTCCACCACCGCCCGCAGCACCATTCGAGGTATAGACTCCGTTAGCGCCCCCCATTCCGAAGCTGGGCGCATCGATTGAATTGGAAAGCGGCCCGGAGCCTATCTGACTGTGTCCTTTAGCACCACTGGAACCGTTTCCACTGCCGCCCTGAAATCCTTTGCCCATCATATTCACCTGACCGGTCAGAGTCATCGTTCCCGCCACACGAGCGGCAAAGACGCCACCTGTTCCGAACTGATGATTAAAGGCGGGCATCGTCAGGTCCCCTGAGCTGATGGTGAGGTTGTTTAAGTTGGGGACTTTCACCACCTGTATACTACAAAATGTTCCAGTGTTGCTGCCCATGGAAAACTCGGCGTTGTTTGGACTAAATCCCAGACTGCCGTCGATCGTGATAGTCCCCGTGGTTCGAGCGGTCACATTGGCAAAACCATATTCACCTTGATGGCCACTGCACGAACCGGCACCTGATCCTGCCTGGGATACAATCCACATAATCTCATCCCCAACATCGAAGTTGGCCGTGGTGAAGCTATTGGCAGCACCAATAGTATTAACCAGAGTGAACACATTGCCGGAAACGTTGGTAACTCCTGCCACCGTGGTGGCCTTTTTGCCATTGGTAAGGTTTGTCGCGGTGAAGTCGGTACTCGCCGCAATGACCGTCACGTCTCCATCACTGGCCGTGCCAAAAAATGGTCGCGTGCCAACGCCGCTTAAGCTGCCAGAAGCCTGCTGGCCCGTCGTCCCGTCATAGTAATCGATGTAGACGTTGGCGGTGTTATTTTTTACCGTCTGAGGGGTGAAGCCGAGCTGAATTGTGCAAGTGGCAGCAGGGCCCAGGGTCGCGCCACAATCTCCGGAAGTCCCTGGATAGACTCCCCCCGAATAATTAAAGCCGTTGTCGCCCCCAAATGCATAGTGATTCATGGCCGTCGCCACATACCCACCCGAATTGGTAATCGTAATCATTTGCAGACTGCTGGGCACTCCCGTAGGCGATGAGGGAAAAGAGGCGGGGCTCAATGTTAGGACGGCGGGACTTACACCTGTGCCCTGGACGTCTCTCATGGCGATCTGGGCCGCGGCGCCATCATTGTAGCTGATTTCGATTGTATCACTGCCAAGACCGACTCCCGTCGGTGCCCAGTTCACCACAATTGTGCAGCTCCCAACACTGAGTGTTCCGCTACAGGTGCCCCCGGTTCCGGGATAGCTTCCGTCCTTATAACTAAAGGGAGCAACTAAACCAGCACCGCTCAGTCCGGTGGCATCAACACCTCCGGAATTAGTAACAGTGAAGGAATGTGCCTGTGTGGAGCCTACCACGGCTATGCCAAAATCATAGACCGTGCCATCGCTGATCGACAGACTCGCAGGGGCCACGCCAGTTCCCGTCACATCGCGTGTGGCGCTTTGGCCGATCACTCCGTCATCATAATTGATGGTAACGACATCTGGGTAAGGTCCAGTGGAAGGAGGTGAGTAGCTTACCACAACGGTGCAAGTTGCTCCTGCAGCTAAGCTACTTCCGCAGGTGCCACCGGCATACGAATAGGGAGCGGTAAGTCCACTCGGCGAAAGTCCTAAGGCCGCAACGCCGCCGCTATTACTTACGGTCAAGGTCATATTGGTGACAGAACCGAAGGCCTTACTGCCAAAACTATAAGTGGGTCCCCGATCAATACTTAAAACCGCAGGGGCAAGAATCTCTATATCAATATCAGTTTGCTGGCCGCTTCCTCCCGAGTTGAAAGCTGTCACCGTGTAGAGCACGTTTGCACTAGTCCCGGTGGGCGTCCCCGAAATTTCACCGGTGTTTGTGTCGAGAGTCAATCCGGCAGGTAGCGCAGGCGAGATAGAATAGCTGGTGGCAGCGCCCCCTAAGTTACTTGGAGCAAGCACTCCAATCGATAAGCCTTGAATGAAAGAGGAAGGATCAGGGTATCCGTAAATAGAGGGAGGCTCTGCCAGAATTGTGATGTCGAGATCAAAGGTGTCTGAACCACCGCTGTTTGTGGCCGTGATGGTATAAAGAGTCGACGACATAACACTAATGGGTGTTCCGGTGATATCTCCGTTGGAGGAATTAAAGCTTAAACCCGATGGCAGCGATGGTGAGATGCTCCAGGAGGTTACCTCACCACCTTCGTTGATTGGAGTATTTTTGGCAATGGGGACATTTTGATTATAAGTTGCTGTCTCCTCACTATAGCTCGTTATACTAGGAGCTGGCATGGCCACTTTCAAGAAAAGTTCTGTGTAGCCGCCAATACTTCCCACGACAGCATCCGGGTCACCGCCAATTAAACCTTCTTCAAAAAGGAAATTAGTTTTAACACCCTGACAGCCAAGCTGAGAAAAGGTATCAATAGAGACTCCGGGGGCCGCCACAGGAATAAGGTAAGAAGTAGATGTCAGTGAAGTCGATCCCGATTCGTCCTGGCAGGTGGAAATCAAACGCGAACTTTGAACTTCGTCATCCAACAATTCGTGAATAATAATATAATAAGATCTGGCCCCGCCCTTCTCTGTGCTATCGCAATTTTGCCCGGCCGTTTTGCCCGTAATATCCTGGCATGCAATGAACCTCAAGGGTAAAAAGGCATTAGCGGAGACATGCTCCGGGGTAGTGAAATCCGCTTGGTTGCAACTTGTATCATCGAGTGTGATGGCAACACTCGTTTGCCCCTCACTCAAGACTTTCTCCGTGCGGCCACATTTCACCGCCCCGGCCAAGGGAGTCGCCCCCAACCAACCCACCCCGTAAAACTGCCAAGACTCGGTCGATAGCTCAAGGGATTTATCATCGGCCTCACTGGACATCGATAACGCAAAAGTTTTGCCGCTGGCGGATTTTCCCCACACCATAACTCCGCCGGTAAAGACGCTTCCCCCGATAAAACCTACGATTGAAATTGCGGTCTTTGAGGTGGGTTGCTGTTTTGAACAGGAGACAAAGAATCCCACAAGTATGAGTAAAACAAGATGGAGACCGGTTCTAAATATTTTTACCATATAGAATCTTGTCGGTTATGCGTGTCTAAATTTAAAGTCAGCTTGAGTAATTCTAGAAGCTATTGAAAAAACGTTTGAGCAAAATCGCAAGTCAGCAATTTTTCGAAGTGCCTGAGAAGAATATTTTTGTTTTGTGCCAATATTTCTTGCTAGTTTCTGGAGAATTGAGCATATCCCCTAAAAAACCACCCGCACCGAGGCCATAATCTGCACCGGGTTTCTCGAATACCGGGCATCCTCACCCACCGCCATACTGGCGTCCAGCGCAAGCACGATAAAATCGGCAGGCTTCCACTCGGCAATAATTCCGGCGCGCCTTTCGCCACCGTCTTGAATGTTCATGGTTGAGTTGGTCAGGCGTCCTTCCATGTTGGCGAGAATCTTCACTCGTCCGGTTTGAATTCCGCCTTGCACGCGACCGCGCATTCCCAGCTCATCCACCAGCACCATCGTCGCGGCCACAAGATACGCGCGTCCCGCCGCCGATTGCGACAGACGATAGCGTCCTTCAGCTGTCAGAAAGAAATGATTCACCACCGGCACCGGTGTCTGAACGGTGTAATTATTGCGAACATCCATGATGCCGGGCGAGACCTGAACTCCCGCGCGATAAATGCCATTATATCTTCCCGAAGCCGAGGACTGATCCACGCGAATCCCAAACTGGGCGTACAAGTCACCTTGAAAAGACAGCTTACCCGACAGAGAGCCATCGCGCGCGCGACCGCCCATAAAAATAATTCCCGCCATAGATTCAATTTTGGCACGGACATGCTCACTCACCTGGAGATATTTGGAATCAAAATGCTGCTCAATTTGGGCGTAGATCATGTCGAGATTTTTGGTGGAATTTGCATCCATCCCAAAGCTCGTGGCGTTCCGTTCTTGCGACGCGAAGGTAATCGACACCTGGCCGGAGTTCCATTTGTACGAGGCACCACCGTAATAGTAGCTGGCATTATTATTATCGGTGGCAGTTCCGGCGCGAAGAGTGAGTCCTTTCACCACTTCCATTTTTGCCTGGGTAAACTGCGGCGCCGGTCGAGCGAGCGGATCGAGGGGTGTGAAGCCAGAGGCCTCGGCCAACATTTTTCCCAGCTCGCTTTGGACGTTATCCACCATTCGACCGCCGGGAATAAAAATGCGGTAATTCATGGACGCATCCCGATCATCTTGAAGAAGAGCATCGGCACTTCCTCCTGTTCGATCGCGGCGACCATTGTAATCGAGTCCGTAAATAACCTGTGGATGGTCCGGGTCCTGGGCGAGCGTAGTCACGTGGTAAGACCCTTTTAATTTGGCATACGACATCACGTAGGTATTATTAAAACCCAGGGCCCGGAGCATCTGGCCTTGGGCCGAAGCAATGTCGCGACAAACTCCGGAAAACTGCGCTGCCGACATGGCCTCGGGACTGCCCGTACTCCCTCGAGTCCAGTCGTCGCCAAAGTAGCGAGCATAATTATTATTGCGGGCTGCGCCCAGCAGATCATCCATGGTGCGAACGCCGCGCGCCTGTCCGCCGGCATCGTTGCGCGCATCCTCATAGTTATCGACAAACTGACCGCCCCACATCTGAACCAATGTTAACTTCTCATCGGTGGTGAGCTGTGCTTTGACATTATTGAGATAGGTCAACACAGACTGTTCAGACCCACCATTGAGCATATTGTGATAATGCCTCATCAAAACCAGATCCCGCGAGTTGAGTTCCTCGCCCGTGGCATTGGCCATCAGGCCTAGGAATTGGTCATTGGCGGCGTCAAATATTTTTTTAAATTTTTCATAGCTTTCTTTTCCTTTCTTAAGGCGACAGTCATTGAGATTCTGAATCGCCTCGGGAGTCATGTTTTCAGTCAAGGCACCACAGCCGGAGATGGACGGAATCATCTTCCGATACGAGCGCAAAATGGCATCAGGTCGCGTGGAGGTAAGCGACATGGCCTGATAGTTGGCGGTGGATCCGCGCAGATAAAGCTCTAACTTGGGAAATCGTCCGAGTGGCAGGATGCGATCGGCATTCTGAATTCTGTCCAACCAGGAAACGGTGGAACCTTGATTAGTTCGAACGCTTTCATTGTTCAAATCATATCGAAGCAAACTTCGATCGGTGCGGGCCATGGGCGCTTTAGAATAGGTTTCGACATTGACGGGGGACTCCAGCTCCTCATCAAAATTGATGATGCCTTGACTGGACCATTCTTCGCGACAGCTACTCGGGATAGAGGCGATGGCATCTCCTCGATCAAGTTCGGCCTCTTTCCGCGCGCTGGAATTGAGCCCACCGAGATCAATTGTAAATTTATTATTGGCCGATAGGTTGTGCTCTTCCAGCCAGAAATAATAATACAGGCAGTTTCTATCAGTTTCTAAAGCATGGCCCTTGCCCATCAGAAAGATTGTCAAAATAGAAAACACGCCCCAGCTCAATAATGACTTCATGTTCAACTCCCACCCCTACTATGGTCGGTCATCATAATCCAAGCAGCGTGAACCTCAATTCACATTGTAAAATATTCCTGAACACATATCTTTATCACCAGATAAAGTATTGATTTCCTGTTGTTTTATCATCATCCTGAATTTGCCGATAAGATCACATGGTGCAACTTCTCTATACTCGCATTGTCGTGGTGGCGTTGACAGCGGTGTTGATGGGCAATGCCGATTGTCCCACCTCGCTGGAAATGGCGGCAAAACTACTGGCCTTCGCGCGGGATTCGGTCACCGCCGTGGCACCGGAAGTTCTTCCTCCCGCACCAAGAAAAACCGGTGAGCGCTTTGCCAATGGAAATTATCGCTCACGCCATGGAATGATTATTCATCAAAATTGCCTCAATAAACCTGGGGTCACGGTGGCCAAACTTGAGGAGACCATCGGACGAATGGCCGTGGTCACCAAGCGCTGTGGCAATCGTTTTTCCCCTTATACACGCGCCCTATTTAACGGGGCCTTCTCCGATGGGCCCCTTCTGACCTGCAACTTTGGCGCTGAGTGCGGTGAGGGCGCTGATGCCTGCTTTACAGGTGGAACGCGAATCAACTTTATGAGTGTCGATGCCCTCTTAAATCCTTCAACTTTATTTCACGAGATGCTTCATCAGGCCGGTGTGGATAACCAGCACGTGAGTCACCACAATCACGTCAGCATCGGCAACGATGATATGCTCAATGACGAGGTCTATTTCTGGCAGACTGTTTGCTTTGATCCCAATATGATGTTGACCATGATGCGGGCGAGCGATCCGACTAAGGCGGCCTGCTCCCGTCCGCTCCAGCACTATGGCCGTCCCAATCGAGTGCGCCATACCTCCACCTCGGTCAACTACGTGTGCGGACACTTTGATCGCTACCTTGCCAAAGAACGACAGCTTATTACAAAAACTCGCACGGAAGTCTTTCCGCAAGTGTTCACCTGTGAAATGCTGACCTGCCCCGATCTAACCGCAATTGCGACCAAACTACGGACCGCCGGGAAACCAGGACTCATTCTTCCGACGGCCGCGACGGCCGCGAGCTGGACGCGCACTTATGGATTTATTGACGAGGGGGGAATGGATGAGGAACCCTGGGGGCCTTTCAACACCGCTCTGGCGCGACAAGGTGAAAATTTTACCACCGCCAAACTTCTCGAAGCAGGTCTAACCGCGGATGAGGCCCAGATGTACTCTCTCTATGTTCGACACGTCGGAAAAAAACTCAAATTCATGGACGAAGGCATTGGCAGCTTAAGTGATTATCCCGATCTCGCGTTAAAAGGAAAATCCACCACCACGGTGGCCAAACCAATTGAGGAATGTCGCACTGATGAGGCCCTTAGAAGAAGTGCCATTTGCCGTGATTTTATCCGGATCACTTCGCCCGCCATGGCCGATCTTCTCACCCAATTTTAAGCATCGTGATGCACGATGAGCTCTTCACCCGAAAAGCGAACTTTTTTTGCCTGGGCATATTTATCATCGGCCGCTCGAAATCCCGCGGCGCAGGCGACAATCGTTTTCCAACCGGTGCCTTTGAGGCCTAAAAGCTCATCGTACTTTTCGGCGATAATGCCGCCCAATGGGCAGGTATCAACGCCTAAAACAGCGGCGGCCGTCATAAAATTTCCCAGGGCGATATAACCTTGCTCCGTGGCCCAGTTAAAATTTTCAGATCTTTTGGGATTTTCCACTAAAGCACCAATCATAACTTTTTTATAGCCTTCAAGACTGGCGAGATCCACCGCCCTCACCTGGGCGACGCGCTCGACATAATGGGAAATAAAATCAGCATCGGTTTTTTCCTTAACGGCAATGACCAGATGGTGAGAGCAGTCGGACACCTGGGCCTGTCCCCAGGAAACCTCACGCAATTTTTCCTTCATGGCCTGATTTTGAATCACAATAAATTTCCAGGGCTGAAGACCAAAGGAGGAAGGTGTCAGTACCAGAACTTTTTCCAGAGTCTGCCAGGTTTTCCCGTCGATTTTTTTGGTGGCATCAAATTTTTTAGTGGCATATCGCCATTCCAGGCATTCGAGCAGTTGCTCATTGGTCAGATTATGCATTTTCCCCTCCGGATCTTATTGCGGTCGGAAGGGATTATAGCCTACTCGGGCGAAATAGGTCCACGCCGTTCCTGCAACAGTTTTTATCTCACTCAAGTCTGGAGGTTTTAATCTTCTTTTACCAGCGCGGAGGCGAAAATCCATCCTCAGCACAGAGGCCATCCTCATTTTTGATGTTCCGATCACCGGGATAATCGCGACATTCATTGCCATCCCAATCCGAAACACTGCCAAGCTGCTCTTCTGACAGTCCGCTATTGGAACGAATGGGATCACTGACAAAAGAGCCAGGATTGAAACCCGTCGATGAATTTCCGCCGTCTTGAATGTGTGCTCCTGGAGCAAAGGAAACTCCGTGCATATTAACCACAACCGGCCCGGCCGTGATCATATCTCCATCGACACTTCCACCCTCGATCAAAATTCGACGCGGCTCAGCTCCGGCCATCAGCCATAAGGCGGGAAATTGTTGGCCGCCATGGGCACCAACCATCTGCACATTTCGCAACTCCATATCAGTCGCGTCGGAATCCATGACGGAACCATAGGTGTTTTCCAGATGACCTCCCTCGAAAATCACTTTCCCTACGCGGTTTAAAATGAGCGGGCGACAGCTCATCACACAACTGGCGATTGAAATGACATTGTCCAGATCAACAGGTCCGTCAATATCGTTAATCCAGATACCACCCGGCTGCATCATCGAACTGCCGCGGGATTTGAGCTGAATATTTTCCAGCTTTACTGTGCCTTTTAGATTTTGAACATTCAGGAGAGCAGTCTCCCCGTGAAGCTGAACATTCTTGATCACAACAACACTGTCCTCGCTTTGGTTTTTTCGCAAAGATTTATTCTTGAAACTTTCTGCAGAAATGATGAGTCCGGCCTGCTGCTGGCCTGAGGACACGGCGACGGCACCATCAATACCGATTCTCACTGGAATCCCGAGGAGATGTCTCAGCGAGATATCTCCCTGGGCCCTGACGTCCTTGCCGGTAAAATCTACTTGCGCCTTCACACCTGTGGCGTCGAGATAGACACCGGCCTTGCCGTGAAATTCGGTCAGCGCGATTTCCTGGACATTTCCGTCTACATCCACCTCGACCGCTCCGCCCACCTCGGCCTGCTTGATGTTAGTTTTGGCCGAACATCTCACGCTATAGCGAAAGTCGCCGCTCACAACAGCCTGCTCGGCGGTCAGATCCAGGCAAGGAGCATCGCCCTTGTGGCGAAGATTAAAGGCCAAGGTTCCCGTTTTTACTTCTTTCATCCCAAGCTTCATCTTAAAAGGCAGACCTGCGGGAGAATCAAAACTCAACCCCTGATTGGCGACGACATTTTCAATTGCGGCAACCACCTTGATCTCAGGGGCCGTGAAGCCAGCGCAGCGAACCAGCTCAAAGGCCATGCGAGGATGGCGAGCATCGAGATCGTTCCAGGTTAGGCTGGGCAGACCGAAGCTCAGCTTCAGGCCATCCGACGTATTGGCGCGCGTATTCACCGTGGCGACCTCATTTCCACACAGCTTAACCCCCATGCGCGAAACCACATTCGCGCCCATCTTGAGGTCCATGCTGCCGTGAAGTTGGTTATTGATATCCAGTAATCCAAAGCCCTGGTTGTCACTGACATCCATAGAGGCCTGGGGTGTAACACCGCTCAACTTAAGTTCTGAACCGACGACCGTACTCTTGGTGGTGCTGGCGCGGTTGCCGGTCACTTTGTAAGTGCTGGCACTCATCTCTGCAATATTAAGTTCAAATTTTGAAAGCTGATTGTTTAAAATCTGTGCACCACCGTGACCACTCAGATGGACCATCATGGAAGCTGTGATGATGTTACCGTCCAACTCAACGGCCCCGCCGGAGTTTAAATTCACTGAAGGGGCCGAGAGAATTATTCCAGTCAAGGCAATCCCAGCAGGCGCCGAAATTGCCAGTGCACTCTCCGAGCGAAGCTCAACTCTTGCTCCTGCGGCACGCTCAATTTTAATTCGACAGGGCAGCGCGAGCTCACCTGCGATGATCATGGGCCTGGTACGGCGAATTTCAATCACTCCAAGCTGCTCGGCGACCAAACGCGGACAGAGATCATGAATGGCCAGCTTGAGGTCCTCAAATTCGTTGGCCACTCCAGGAGTCGCCACATCAACGACAAAGACCCGAAGCTCAGGCACTTCCGCACCGGCATAAAGACTAAAGAAGGCCACCAAAGACACGAGGATTTTTTTAAGATTTTTCATGGCGTGAGAAGTAGAGTGTTAGACGCGGAAAGTCAAGAGAAGAAGTGGTGCCAGGGGCCTGGCACCACCTTAAAGGACTATTTAATTCTTAGAGCAATCGATGGGTCGCCGAACATATGATAGGTCTCAAAGTAATAATCAGACCTGCCGCTACCGCCATAGTGCTTGGCCATCTCTTCCAAGGCAAATTGAGTAATGGCACCGAAGGTTGTTTTCCCGCCGGTGAAAATTCCGTCAAACATTCTTTTCTCCAAAATGTCATCTTCATCCCAATAGGTTGAATCCATTGAACCCCAGAACATAACGGCACCCCATTCCTGACGTTGCCATGTTTCTGCAAAAGATTCAGTCACCCGGAAATCGCCTGTAATACAGGCATTAGAGATAACAAAAGGAAGTGACGATTGTGTCAGCGAACGCACATCGGATTGTTCCACTCGCGGAGCATCCCAGAAAGTGTTCGCCCCATGACCGGAGTAATCGATAATGCTTCGGCCCTTCGTAATCGCCTCCATAACTTCTGAGTTGCCGGCATTGTAAGTTACCGCATAGAGCTTATCGCCGCCGGCCTGCTCGACTTCAGGGAAGGTGCCGGTATAACCGCGGGTCTTGGTATAGGTGTCAACCACGTAATTATGAGTTCCCTCTGCCAGCTCCCATCGATCATCGGTGGCCAAAAAGGATGTATGATTTAACCAACCACGGCTGGAAAAATCCCCATCCATATAGCGAGTGTATTTTAAGAGAATCGTGGCGAGCTGCTGCTCATCGGCGGCAGAAAAACGTCCCACAAACAGGTCGGGAGTTTTGATGTCACTTTGATAATTACTGGTATCGATAGAGGCGTAGTAGTGATCTGTGATTCCATAAATGGTGGTTGATTGAAGAGCAGGCACATCGGCGGCATCCCCAACGATGACAACATACTTCAAGCTCTTGTTGGCGCTGTAAAGCGCTTTGATTTTGGCGCGAATCTGATCTGGGTTTAAGGCGGCGGCATCAATCTGTGAAACGGTGAGGCCAGTCGCAGCTTTCTTGGCCATATAGGCCTTGAGGCTTGGGGAGTTTTTAAATTTTGTTCCTACAACAAAGACAATTCCATCAGCGCCGGCAGCTTCAGCTTCTCGCGATTTTGTGACCTCAACTTGATAGGAGCGTGAGATCCGCAGTTGGTTGGTAGCACTGATAAACTGTGCGGGATAAAGGGTGACCTGGAACACCTTCTGCCCGCGCACCAGACCTAATTCACTGATCTCAAAATCGCCAGCGGGATAGGCGCTCATGCTCTTAAAATTATTATTCTTGAAAATCTCATACCGAGCACCCGCGATCTTTTCAACCGGGGCCACGACTGGTTTCAACTCACCTAAAACTTGAATTTTTTCCTCATTGAAAAAACTTCGGGTAATGATTTTGATATCACTGGCATCATCGGCCATCACATTGAAGCGAATGACGGGCACCTCAGGTGAACCAATCTCGTTGTTGATTCCGGTATAACCATCCAGGCCAACCAAGCTGGCGGCCTTGAACAATTGCCCGTCGAGATTTTTGGTTTGCAACGTCACACCTTCGGCCACAAAGTCGTAGATGACCTTGTCACCAACGTTATCAACGTTCACATAGGCCAGAGCGGAAAGAGAGAAAGAACTCATCATGAGCAGACAGCACTGCCAAGCCAAACAATTAATCTTCATTTAAACATCCTTGTTACAAATCTCAAGTTCAACCATTTATCACTGGGTAAATTGTAAACGAAGATGCCTTGCGATTGAGCAATTACAATTTGATATCTTCTGACATTTGGGCGTTTGGGGGCCGAAGCGAAGCTGTCGGGTATTACTTTGATGATTTTTTCAGCTCTGTGAGAATGTGATTGAGCATGATGTCCCCAAGAATGTCGCTCAGGTGTTCATACTCTCGCATATCCGTGACGGCCTCGGGTGCCCCCACATCGAAATACAAAGAGATGCCGTCATTACGTTTCAAGGGCGCATACTCATCTTGAACTTTGGCCTTCCAAGGATAAATATCCTTGGTGGCCCGCAAGACCTCATTGATCTCCCTGGCAAGCTTGACCGCAGCCTCCTTAGAAACCGGGTTACTGCCATGATAAATCTGAATGGCGTCGCCCTTACTTTGTCCGAAGCCTATCAAAATCAAATAAGGTGCCGTTTGTTTTTTGTACCACTTCCAGGGTTTTTTAAACGAGATTTCCTCTAAATTCACCGGCCCATATTCACTGGGAATCTGGTGACTCATCAACATTTCACGGGCCAAAAAGGCAGCGGTATCGAAACTGCGTTTTTCAAACTCAGATTGCTCCTGCGTCAGCCGGCCGGGGGGAATATCAAAAAAAAGGAAGGGGTAAATCTTGAGATACGGATGGGTAAATCGGCCGGAGCTCAGCAGCTCGTTTCGCATTCGAGCTTCGATATGATGCTGAATATTCATTCGATTATCCTCATCTAAAATGTGCGATTCCATAAAAATGCGATCATTAAGCTCTTGGATGGTTCCTTCGCCCTTGATGGGCACATACCAGGGCTGCGCTTCAAAATGGCGGCGTAAAATGGGATCTTCAAAGATAAAACCGTGGCGAGCAAAAATTTCGTTGTACAGCAGATCGAGCTCCGGAACCGTCATCTTCTCCAACTCTGCCTGAGTATACAGATGCTCAATCCCAGGCGCAGACCGCATGGTCTGGGGAGCATGATAAGACTGGTACCTTCCTCCAATCCGCTCAGACCAGGTCCCCAACGAATCTTGAGGTAAGGGACGTACGGGATATGAAAATTTCTCCACAGGCCGCATCAGGAAATGCCAGAGAACGGCGAAGAGGAAGAGAAGGAGGGGGAGAAACAAACCCATCAACCACCATTTAGATTTTTTGCGAGAAACTTTCACTGGGGCCGGCTGATCTCGACAGGCCTGCACCACGGCCGCAACGGCAACCTCCCGCCCATCATGGCAATCAATCCAATGGGAATCACATAAATAATAATTAAGGGCCTTTGAGAGTTCAACTTTGCGCAAAATCAAGGCCAGGATTTTCAGCTTGGCATTGACGGCACGATCGACTTCTTTTTGCACCTGAGGGGAAATATTGGAATGTTCAGTCAAGACCAGCACAAAAATCTTGGCAGACTCAATGGCATCGATAATGGCGGAAGCGTAGATCTCACCCGGACGAATATCCCGAGGGGCCATCCAGCAGGGCAGTCCTTGGGACTCCAACTCATCTCGGATTAGCTCCGTTTCCTTGATATCTTTACTCGAATAGCTGATGAAAATCTGATGTCCCATATTTATCGATCGCGGGAAACATTGTCGGGGTTATTAAAGGGATGACAGGCATATTCCGTCGACCAGGCACCGCCCCCTCTGGCAATGCGGGCATACATCGCTCTGAAGGTAATATTCTGATTTCCCTCATTCCTATAAATAATATCATTGCAGCCATTTTTCATGGCCTGAGTGATGCGAGAACTTTGCAGAGTTAAGGTGCTTTCACACAAACCAAGAAGACGCTCGCGCATCGGCCCTGCCGAGGGATCTGTGCCCGCGCTCTGAATCCGACTCGTCAACTGTGTAATACTTTGCTCCAGGTGAGGCGCCAAAAAATTGCCCATGGCCTGAAGATTTTGGAGCTGAGTATCGACGGCACTGCCCATGGTTTCCCGACGGTGGCGGATGGCCACGGCGGACAGTTCAGTGATTCCGATGGAGGCCAAGCGCATGCTCTCGCTCTGAGAAGCGGAGGTCAGGGCGCGAAAACGATCGAGCAGTCTGCGACGACGGAGAAGAATTTCTGAGGTGTTGCCACTTCCCAGTGTGGGCGGTATCGCCGCAAGCTCACGACTCCACTTCAGACCCAAGGCCTCCCGATGGATATCGGTAATTTCGGTTAAGGCCCCTTCAAAAGAGCGCTCGGAACCTTCCGTTGTCATCAATCCACTCAGGGAGCTGCGCAAAGCTTCGAGATGGGCGGTGTTCGAGGCGTAAGGGTCGGTATTATTCTGAGTATTGTTGCGATAGGTTTCTAAACCGGCACGCAACTCGCGCGTCTGCTGACGTCGGGCATGCACATCGGCGGTAATGGCGCGCAGCCGGCGTGCACTCTCGGCATACTCGCGCCCTTGCGCGGTCGTGGCACCGGCCCGGGTCGCCATCCCAAGATAGTTGGCCCTTTCACTGTTGGCCATTCGTTCCACATAGTCATAGTAGTTGTCGATATTTTGCACCCGTTCCAGCAACCCTTGACTGCCGCCGTGGCCGTAGAGAAGTCGATCCACATCCGTTTCATGGAAGTTCGGAGTTCCCAGATCGCGCAGACGCTGGGTAATGTTCAAAAGTTCTGAGGCAAGTCCCCCATGCTCGCGAATATTTTCTCCCATCAGGGTCATGCCGGATAAGCTACAGCGGCCCTCAGGGTCCTGATTCAAAATTTCCATGGGATTTTGGGCCCCGGTCAGAAAGGAACGTCTCTGCTCAACAGTCTGGCAGTACTGCTGTCCGATCGTGAGATAGGCACAACGAACGGCGGTTGGTTGAGTGGCATCGGCCAAAGCCGAGTGGGTTCCTCTAATGTCCTGATCGCGAAAAAAAACAAAAATGCTGTTCACTAAATTTGCCACCACATCAAGTCCTAAGGCCGCCGCTCCGCCAATCGCCCCCATCGCCGAGGCGATATCGAGGGCCGCCGGTGCCAGCTGGGCGATAATGCTGGGAGCGCTCTGACATTGTCGAATAGCAGTTAAGATTGAATTAGCGGCGGTATTAATATGCTGACCGACGGTGAGTCGGGCGCGAGTGGCACTGGCGCGTTCATCAATTTGAATGGTATTTATTTCCTGCTGCAGCCGCGCGATATCATTTTCAATGGTCATTCTCCGCTCTGCCGTTGTCGCTGGATTATCCGCTTCCCTTTGCAAGGCGGCCTTCCGTGACTCAAGCTCGCTTAAACGATCCTCGGCCAGAAGGGCGTCAAAGGCGCGTTGATATCCACTCCCTCCCACGGTAGGACCGGGCGTACCGCCGTTCCCGCCATTTCCAGGATTACCCACGTTGCCACCTGCGGGCGGAGCTTTGCCGTCTCCACCACCGGCCCCGTCGGTCGGCGCCGAACTTTGAGGGGAAACGGCGTTCATGGAGGAACGGGCCGCGGTGAGTGCGGTATTGCAGTTACTACCATCTCGATCATCGCGAATCTGATTTAAAAGGGCCGCCGAGGTGGTGATGGAATTTCTCGCCTGGTTGAGCGGATTGCCCATCCCTCCCTGGGTGATGGGGCAAGAATCTCCAAAGGCCTCAAGTAAGCGCGCCGCCACCTGGGCCTGGGCAACCTGGATAATGCTCAAACTACTCAAAATTATCAGCGTTATGATCTTCATAATTTTATTTCCGGTCTGAGTTAAAGGTGAGTTTGATTTTGCCACTGAGCTGAGACAGTAGGGCCTCATCTTCAAAGGACATAATACGCAAAATGATAAGATCTTTTTTTTCATTCCAGACCATTTTAACGTGCGCATTGTGGGGAATTTTCTTACCCTCTTTACTTAAAAAATCCTTTTCAGTCCTCTCGCACAGCAATCGAGTGGCAGCCAAATTCTTGCAGCCGAGGTTGAAAATTTTTTTATCCCCATTGTTTTTATTTTCGGCAATAATTTTTTGCCACACTTTATCCGGCGGCCCGTCCTTTCCGTTATCCCGACCATTGATACGTGAAACCCAAAGGGAAAATTCCTTGCCCTTGTAGCTGCCTTCAAACCACACCCCTTGCTGCCCTGGAGCCAGATTTGGCATGAGATCCAAGTCACTTTCCCAGGTCAGTCGGGAGTTTTCAGAGAGCAGATAAAATTGCACATTTTGATCGACCGAAAATGCTCCCTGACACATAACCAGCACCCACAGTCCAAACAGGAATTTCATAGGAACGACCTCACAGCTATAGACGAATTCTTATCGGCTAAAGTGAGGTCATGCTTCAGCGCTCATTTGCCACCATAACCTCTTGAATTAACAGAGGAAATAAAGTAAATTAAGGTCCATGCAAGAAACCGGACAGAATACACTCTTGAGAAGCCTGGGACCCCGCGAGGCCATGTCCCTCGTCGTGGGAACCATCATCGGCACCGGAATTTTTTTAAAAACGGCCACGATGACCCAGCAGTTAGGCTCGATGAAGTATGTCATGCTGGCCTGGATTTTTTCCGGAATTCTTTCCTACGCCGGTGCCCTCACCTATGCCGAGCTTGCCTCGCGACTGCCGAAAAGCGGCGGCGAGTACGCCATTCTCAACCACACCTACGGCACTCTGTTTGGATTTCTGTTTGGGTGGATGCGCTTTTGGATCGGCTCCCCCGGCTCCATTGCCGCTTATGGTGTCGCCGTTGCAACTTTTCTGGCGGGATTATTTTCAACCGACCTTATTCCTGGAGGAACGAAAACCATCGCCGTTTTTTTCATCGCCCTTTTTTCACTCATTAACTGCTTTCACGTGAGTCAGGGCGCAAGGGTTCAAACTTTTTTAACCATCCTTAAGGCCGCCCTCATTTTCGGACTGGTGGCGGGTGTTTTTCTTTGGGGAACACCAACCCTTCACAATCCTTTGGAAACGAGCGAAGCGGGTCCAGGCTCAATACTCAGCGCCTTTGGGCTGGCCATGATCGCTGCCTTGTGGGCCTTTGATGGCTGGAACAATCTTCCCATGGTGGGAGGGGAAATTCGCGATCCTCAAAAAAATATTCCCCTGGCGTTGGGCCTTGGAATGCTCATAGTGATCGGCCTTTATCTCCTGGTCAACTGGGCCTATTTTCACGTGCTCACCCTCGAGCAAATTCAAAATGCCAACTCCAGCGCTCACAAAGATGCTTTACCAGTTGCCACCTTGGCGGCCCAAACCTTTCTTGGTCGTTGGGGTATCCCCGCTCTTTCCGTGGCCTTCGTGATTTCCTCACTCGGTGCCATGAACGGCTCCATTCTTACCTGCGCCCGCGTGCCGTTTGCCATGGCCCAGGACGGACTATTTTGGAAAAAATTAGGTCAGGCCCACGCCGTTACTCAAGTCCCCGTCTGGTCAATTGTTGTTCAGGCGCTTATTGCTATCGCCTTGGCCCTCTCGGGAACCTTCGATCAGCTCACTGATTATGTGGTTGTCGCCTCTTGGGCATTTTATGTCTTAGTAACCGCTTCTATTTTTATTATTCGAAAAAATCACCCAACGTTAGACACCAGCTTTAAGGTGCCCGGCTATCCGGTGGTGCCCCTGCTTTTTATCATTGCCGGTGCCTTTTTGATCGGCAACTCGCTTTACCGAAATCCATTTGAAGGATTTATCGGAGCCGCCATCATCTGCGCAGGAATTCCCGTTTATTTCTTTATTCAACGCCGTAGATATTAATCTCCCTTTCAGAAGAAGCGGCTGAGAGAGGACCTTCCATAATATTTAAATCTTCCTGCAAGGCCTTCTGCTGTGCTTTGCTCAACTCTTCTTCCCTATTATACTCACAATCCGCCGAGTAATTTGAGCCGATTTTGACCGGATAATGATGATCACAGACAAACTTCAGCACTCGCATTGAGCAAGGATGTCGATTCGCCACGGGGATTTGGGGAACCTCGGCAAAAACCTTTCGGCCGTCACTTAAAATGAGATAAATATGGGAAGCTAAATCCTGCCAAAGCTGAACTCTTTCTTCTCTCTCCCAATCAATATTGTTCAAAATCACCATGGTGCATCTGAGTTCGCCGGAATCTGCAATAAGAGGGTTAAAGACCTCAATTTGTCGAAGCAAATCGCGCTCACTGAATAATTTTTCCTGCCCGATACATTCCAGGACGTGCGCTTTAATGATCTCAGTATTTTCAAAAAGAAAAAGGAGTTTGTCGCCCAGAAAAATTCGTCTTGGACGTTTTAACTTAGGAAGGGCACGCGCTAACTCGGCCCTTTTTTCCTCACATTGCACATAATCCATGACATCAAATCGTTGTAACTTTCGCAATCTTCCCCCCTATGATTTATACAATCCCCTCTCCCAAGCTCGCAAGCCGTTGAATGTGCGACATCTCATCCATGCTGATCTCTTCCATCATCTCGGCAATATTTTCGAGGCCTTCATCACGGGCAGCTTTAATCAGGGCGACGCAGGCATCGGCTTTGAGCATCTCGGACTGAAGGGCGGTCTTTATATTTTCAAGTGTATTACCGCTTTTAAAATTATAAAACTCGTCCCCGGCATCTTTCAGAACATTAAAATAGCAGAGAGTGTGAGAGTTTCGACAACGGGCAAACTCACTAAATTCTTCTGAGATGGCACTGAGACCTTCTTCCTGAGCGGTCTTGGCAAAGAGCGAGTCACGAAACGAGGTATAACATTCGGCTGTAAATGCATCCCTTATAAGTGCATAGGTCCTGCTTTCACGAAACTTTTTTTTATGCATTCACGCCTCTAGTTTTTTAAAAAATATTTCCCCTTAGAATAATCCTTCCGATCGTTTTGAACTATGACTTGAATTAAATTTAGCAATGATCGTTTTTCTAATGAAGAGTCGGCTCCAAGGACCTGGGCATCGCAGTCAAATCTTCCCGCAAGGCCCTTTGCTGAGAGCTGGATAGCTTTACTTCCAACTTGTATCCCCCAATGTCATAGTCTGTTCCTAAGGCGATAGGATACCGATCACCGCATTTAAAATTCAAAACCCGAAACGAGCAAGGGTGCTGATTCGCGACGATGATTTCTGGTGCTGTTCCATAGATTTTTTGCCCATCATTCAAAATGAGATAGACATGCGAAGCTAATTCTTTCCATAACTTCATTCTTTTTGGTTTTTCCCAGTCCACATCATCCAAAATAATCATGGTGCATCGTAGCTCGCCCTTCTCGCCGATGAGGGGATTAAACACTTCCAACTGGCGTAATAAATCATGCTCACTAAAAAGCTTCTCCAAGCTGATGGTCTCCAGAACATGATCTCGAACCATCTCGCTATTTTCAAAAAGAAAGAGCAACTTTTCGCCCAAGAAAATTCGGCGAGGTTTTTTAATTCGCGCAATATCACGCCGTAACTCGGCCCGTTTTTCTTGATAGCTCATATAATCCATGATGTCCGATCGCTCTAACTTTCTCACGATTCCTCCGCCAGACATAAAGTTCTAAATAATTTTCCTTTCAGAGTGGTTAGCCGAACATTTTCTCCTTTCAACTTACATATCAGCTGAAAGATGTTTTTCAGCGGCAACTTTTATGATCGAATGCAAATCTTCTTGCAACGCTTTTTGCTGGGACACGGTCAGCTTCTTTTCAATTTTATATTCCTTAAAATCCGATCCTATGATCACGGGAAATTGAGTACCGCAAAAAAAGGTGAGAACTCGCAAGGTCCCTGGATGCTGATTTATCACCGCCAGCTCGGCTGCCTGGGCGTAGACTTTACGACCATCATCCAAAATAAAATAAATGTGTGATACCAGATCTTTCCATGGCCTGATCTTATGAGGTCGCTCCCAATCAGCATTACTCAAAACAATCATAGTGCATCGAAGCTCTCCCGCATCGGCAATAAGGGGATTAAATATTTCCAGCTGCCGTAACACGTCATGCTCTCTAAATATTTTATCAGTCCTGATTTTCTCCTGGATATGATCCCTAACCATCTCAGTATTCTCAAAGATGAACAGCAGCTTATCTCCCAAGAATACGCGCCTCGGCTCTTTTATTTTTACAATATGTCGTTTGAGCTCCGCTCTTTTTTCCTCATAAAGCAGCGGATCCATAATATCAAATCGTTCGAGTTTTCTCACTCTTCCTCCGTTAGATGATTTGATTTATGAGACTATCTAGGCGGTGAATATGCGCCATCTCATCAATGGAAATCTCCTCAATTCTCTCGGCCACAACTTCAAGGCCCTCATCTCTGGCGGTTTTTATCAATTCCGAACATTCGTTCACCTCCAGGCCTTCGGCCACTAAAGCCGTTTTCAGATTGTCGATGGTATTTCCGATTTCGAATCCGAAATAAACCTCCTCTGATTCCTGCAGCATTTTAAAATGGCTTTCAGCATGCATCTGCTGACTGTAGGCCAGCTCGTTGAGGGCGGCCTCAATAGCGTAGAGCCCCTCATCTTGAGCAATACGGGCAAAGATCTTAAACCTATGTTCCGCAAAGCATTCCGCTGCAAAAGCTGCCTTCAAAAGCTGACATGTTTTAGTTCCATGAAGCTTTTTTTTGAACATAAACCCCTCCTGGTGTTTTGATCATTAAACATAATTTAAAGTATTTAGCTACTTTTTGAAATGATCTCAGCTCAAACACCAGATGATTTATTGGGAGGTACCCTCGTTTGTTTTTATGCCACATAGGGCTCCAAAATTCTTTTCGATTCTTTGTCCATCTCTTCAAAATCTGCAATCTGATAAAGGTCACCATGCAGGTCTGTAATGAGAAAATGTCCCTGGCCCATTTTCTTGGGCCAATCATCAAGCATGGTTTGAAAAATACGCACACCGCAAGGTGTGCGCACCTCAAAATGCCTTAGCTCAATATCTTCAACAATCTTAAGAACCTGCAGAATCTTCAAGGTAAAACCCAACTGTTCTAAACGTTCGACCATGATCTCGCGCATTGCCTGAGGCAGGGTCTCCACCGAACTAAGCAACGCCAACTCTACCCCTTTCTCATCACGCAGGCTGTAAAAGCCATGCTTGCGCGACCAAGGAAAACAGGGGCGAACCTCAAGGATGATCTCCGCATTCTGCTTCCTGGTGCATAATAGACCAAGTTCGTTTTTATAAATTTCAATCATAAAAAATCCTCCCACTAATTAGTTCAACAATGAACCACCTTCTACCTCAAATTGGAGCCGATATAATTCGGCGTACTTGCCATCGGCCTTGGCCACCAGCTCACGATGAGTGCCCATCTCCACAATGTTTCCATTATCAATGACCATCAGACGATCGGCCTTGCGAAGTGTGCTCAGGCGATGGGCAATCGCGATCGTCGTTCTATTCACAACCAGCTTATCCAATGCCTCTTGAATCTTTCGCTCCGTCTCCGTATCAACCGCACTGGTCGCCTCATCCAAAAGTAAAATTTTCGGATCATGCAAAATGGCGCGGGCAATACTGATTCTCTGCCTTTCCCCACCTGACAAAGTGTGCCCCCTTTCACCGACGACCGTGTCATAGCCGTTGGGTAATTTCAAAATGAAATCATGAGCATTGGCGGCCTTGGCCGCGGCAATAATGTCAAGCTCGCCGGCATTCGGTAAACCGTACGTAATGTTTTCCCAGATGGTTCCAAAGAAGAGGTAAGGCTCCTGCAAAACCATCCCGACATTTTTCTTCACCCATGCCGGCTCCAGTTCTTTCAAATCATATCCGTCAATTCGTATGATACCGGAGTGCGGATCATAAATTCTTGCCAGCAATTTTGTGATCGTCGATTTTCCCCCGCCACTTGTACCCACCAAACCAATCATCTCACCCTGTCGAATTTGAAAATTCACATTTTTCAAGATCGGCCGAAGCTTGTCGTAGCTAAAAAAAACATTCTGAAATTCAATATCACCGAGACATACCGCCGGGACTTGAATTGCAGATGCCATGGGCATGGGGTTTCGCGTATCGAGAATTTCAAAAATCCGATAGGCGGAACTCAAGGCCCTATTGAGCATCCTTGAGACCTGACCAATGATCTCCAGCGGCCAGACCATCAAGGTCGCATACAGTAGAAATGATACAAACACCCCTGCGGTCAAGTGCTCGGGATTTTCGGCCGGCGAAAGTAACCGAGGCGTGGCAAGCCCCCACATTAAAATGGTCGTGGTATGCACGCCTAACATGAGCAAAGGCCAGAACGTCGTCCAGGTTCTATGAAAGGCAAAGGTCTCTTCCGTGAAGTCTTTATTCTTTTGCGTGAAACGTTTTACCTCACGCGACTCCTGACCGAAAACTTTCACCACCTGAATCCCCGGAATGACATCGGACAGATGTGACGTCACCACTGACCATTTTCTCCAGGCACGAATGAACAGTTTTTTCATTCGCTCGCCTTGCCAGTAAATGGCAAAGAGCAAAAAGGGAAGCGGCAGCACCATGGCCAGGCCAAGTTTAAAGTCACGCGCCATCAGGACAACAGACAACCCGATCAGTGTTCCGATCGCCACGGTCACTTCCACCACCCCAAAAGCAATAAAATCCCAGATTCGATCAGTATCAGAGCCAATTCTCGAGATCAGCGAGCCTGAATGTTTTCGAGAAAAGAAATCCGCTCCCAACGTTTGAATATGTTGAAACAGATCATTTCTTAAATCGCTGGCGACTTTTTCACCTATAATGGACATGCGCTTCAGCCGCTGCCAGATAAAAAATTCGCGTAAAATATAGGCACCCACCAGCCCAATGATGAAGGTAAGTCCCAGCTTAGATGCCAGAGGGCCGGTTAATTCGTGAGACTGATATGGGCGCACCACATCGTCAATTAGCCGGCCTGAAAGATAGGCAGGAATCAAGGATATAAAAGAACCGCATAACGCCGCCGTCATCCCTATAATGACTTCCTTCTTGTATGGGCGAAGATAATGAAGCAAGCGCACCAAAGCATCCTGATTTTCATCGGCCAAATTATTGCGCGCCTCTAGAATGGGTTTCAAAATGGTGCTCTGATAGGTTTCAGCAGCACTCATTTCCATCTTAAACACACTTTCCTCAATCGCAAAGCGCATCTTTTCCATCATGGCCTTTTGTCGATGAGTAAACTGCACCTCAAAAAAGAACGGCCCGTTGCCCCCTCCCAAAAATTGCAGGGTGGTTAATCCCAGCGATTTGACCTCAAGCACTTTTTTGACGAGCGCTCGCTCATACTCATGGAGACAGTTTATCTTGTCTTGTCCTTGCTCAATGAGTAGAAGACGCTTGTCGGTCAAAATTAGCCAACGCTGACAAAATTTAAGTTCAGCATCCAGATCGATGAGCGAGAAAAGTAATACCCGCTCCTGATCCATGGACCCAAACAAAGTGTAAAACTCCTCGGGCAGATCGCTCCTTTGCTGTAGATAATTTTTTATCATTTCATTATTAATATTCATAAAATCCTCTAAAATTAGTTAAAAAAACGCGGAGGGGATTTGTCATAATTCCTCTCCAATCTCTTCTCCGCCGGATTGACGTATTCGAATTTCGTCGGCGAGTGCCGGTAGACGACCACACAATGCCCCAGCAGCAATCTGAATAATTCCTTAAGTAGCGGCCAAAGGCCTTCAAGGAACATCCAGCTTAGTCTGCTGAGGGCGTGAAGGGCCTCTAAACCCGAATGCAAAAATCTCTCGAACTCGAGAGTGTAAGTTGTCAGTGTCTTTGTCTTTTCCATAAAATCCTCAAATCATTTGCGGAAATCACCCCAAACGATGCAAAACGTTCTACCAACTCGAATTGCCAACAAAGCAATGCGATGTAAGTCGTTAAATTTTCAAAAATGTTTCTAAAATCTTAAAACTGCAAACCTGATTGTCAGGACTGCTTGATGGCCGTCAAACAAAGGCCATCCATAATCCAGCCAATGTCATAACGTAATAGAGACGAGGCCACCACGTTTGTGACAACAGCACAGAATGCAATGTTTGTCTTATGCATGGAAACCTCCTTTGGTATACAGCGAACAGACTTTTTCATAATAATGAAAAACTTGTAGAAGTCAAGTGAGGAAAAAATTTAAATATCTTTAAAGGAAAAAAATGTGCTTTGCCTTCAAGTTGATCTGGATCTCAAACGAGTTGCGCGCAAAATGGTAACCGCACCTGCGACCTATGAAGAAATTATATCCTCTGAGTAAAAATCGATGAGGCCGTGAGCCGTAAAATAATCATTTTTTACTCCAGCAAAAGGCATCCAAAAAATTTTCCTATGGTCGTATTCTTAGCTTATGGCAAGAGGAATTAGTGAACAGGATCAAAACAATTTTGCCTCACCGATCTTGCCTATCTTGCAAAAAGCTCTCCTGGACCTGTCCTGGCTTTTGAGTGAGAGCTATAGCGAACGGGCCGCTCTCCAACTTGTCGGTGATCGTTATCAGCTCACCCGGCGCCAAAGAATGGCCGTCATGCGCTGTAGCTGCAGTGATGCTGATTTAGAAAGACGCCAAAAACATGAAAGTGCCCAATTGGAAAAATTCCTGGTCTTGGATGGTTTCAATCTTCTGATCTCATTAGAGGTGGCCTTGGTCGGAGGAATTCTTCTCAAAGGCCGGGACCATTGCCTGCGCGATCTGGCGGGCATCCATGGTTCTTACCGGCAGGTTCCCCAAACTCGCCAGGCCTTGATTCTTTTGGCTGAGTTCTTAAGTGAGGAGAAAGTCGAAAATTGTCTGTTCTATTTTGACCGTCGCATCTCCAATAGCGGCCGAATAAAAAAACTAGTGGAACAGGTCTCTGCCCAAGAAGGCCAAAGCTGGAGTGTCGAGCTTGTGGATAATTGTGACAAATTACTTATTAATTCGAAACAAATGGTTGCGACGAGCGACGGTCAAATCATCGGCCAGGTTCCAAAATGGTATAATCTGGCGTACCGATTGGTTAAGCGAAAGATTCCTAAGGCCTGGATTGTCGATCTTGCCAATTTTCAATCGTTCCCAGAGAGACAATTGTCATACAACTTATACGGTTAATAGGATTGAATAGGACAATGGGGGGAAACGATGAAGATTCTCATCACCGGTGCGACTGGGCTTATAGGCTCTCGATTAGTGGAAGCTTTAATTGAAAGAGGTCACAAGGATCTTCGAATTCTGACGCGAAATCTTCACAAAGTTTCAAAAGAGTTCTCACTTCCGCTTGAATTTTTTGAGTGGAATCCCGAAGCCAAAGAACTTAATCTCGCGGCCTTGCAAGGAGTGCATACCGTTATTCATCTGGCGGGAGAAAGTGTCGGCGATGGACGCTGGAATCAAAGTAAAAAAGATAGAATTCTCAACTCTCGTCTAAGCGCGACCTCTCTGCTCATTGAGACCATTAAGCAACTGGCAAGCCCACCCAAAAAATTTATCAGCGCTTCCGCCATTGGCTTCTATGGAGACAGAGGTGACGAGGCATTGGACGAGCAGAGCAAAGCGGGTGAAGGTTTTTTGGCCGACGTTTGTAAAAGATGGGAGGACCTGGCCCTCAATCATGGCATAAGAAGCATGCAATCAGCGGTGATCAGAACCGGAATCGTCCTCAGTCCAGAGGGCGGGGCCTTGTTAAAAATGTTGCCGCTTTTCAAAGTTGGCTTGGCCGGCACAGTCGGAACTGGCGATCAATATATGAGCTGGATTCACATTGATGATTTGGTAGGACAGTACATCTCTCTTTTGGAAAAAGATTTTATCCGGCCCGTCTATAACGGAGTCTCTCCCACTCCCGTTTCAAATCTTATCTTTACCAAGACGCTGGGACGGGAGTTAAACCGCCCAACCCTTTTTCCCGTGCCCGCCGTCCTCCTTCAAACTGTTTTGGGTGAAAAATCACAGCTTCTCTTGGCCAGTCAAAAGGTCACTCCTCAGTGTTTCATTCAGGAAGGTTACACTTTTAAGTTCCAAAATCTTGAGGCGGCCTTGAAAGATATCCTCACCTAACACCTCAAAAAGACACGTTTTTGATCGCGCTCAGACAAATGCCGATAAGGTATGTTGAGGTACGGGGAAATGCCTAGAGAATACTTAATTCTGACGTGGATCGGATTGTCGCTGCTGAGTGGAGCTTGGGCAAACACCACAGACACCGGCCACTGGGGTGTCGATGTTTTCTACCGGGCCGGTACAGATGATGCCCAAAAAGACCAGCTTCTCTTGCCGTTTGGGGCCAGGCTCAACTTTCGATCTAAACACTTCAACTCTGATGCCATTGACCTGATCTCTGACTCCGATAACCAGAACTTGGAAAAACTCCAGGCCCTGTGCAAGCGCTATCGGGAGGAAAAAGAATTTGTCCTGAGGTGTCTGATTAATAAAAAACCCCAAGAGCAAACGATCGCCCCGGCCGTCCCTGAAGATATTGACAGGACAATTTGTCTGGAGGCGGCCACGGGTTATGGTACCATCCCCCAACTTAGCACTCTTGCAACCACCATAACGAGCATTGATCCAACCAACCGCTGCAAGCCATTTCCCGGAGTGTTCTCGTCCGATCTCCCTCCCCAAACGGTTGTCACAAGACCGGAAAAAATGCGCCCCGATCCGTTCGGCCCCGGTCGCCAGCTCTCTTGCGATCCAAAAGATTTCAATCCGGCCTATAGTCAGCCCGAAGAGCTGCCAGAAAATGATCCGATCTGTGAACCTTCAAAGCTATCCAATTTTTGGTCACAGGAAGCTGTTGGCTCACCTGAGACCAAGGAGCTGATGGATCGCGTTTTGCGAGAGAGGCAAGCGGCAGGCAGAACCGCACCTGCGCGGGCCCGGGTGGGAGTTATTGATGGAGGTTTTGGACCGATGAATGAGGTGGGCACGCGACTCCCCACTCTCGGGCAAAGCTTGCAGCAATGCCTAACCACCAATGCCACGACGACTCCGGCAAGCTGTGGCCTTCGACCTGAAAATCAGAAATCCACCCACGGAATCCAGGTCTCGCAACTTATCGCCGGAACCTCTCCTGTGGGAATCGGTCAGCGCGCCGATATCACGCGAGTGGCGAGCGTCGGCACCCACTTTTCAGAAGCTGCGGATCATATGCTTGCCGCCCCACCTCCTCCACCCATCGTCAATCTCTCCATGCGTATTGAAGGAGATGCGGCAGTTCCCTTCTTTGAAAATCTCTCCCAGCACACCACCACCGTGGCCGCGGCCGGGAATTTTTTTCCCGCTCCCATCACCGAAGCCAACCTCAAGGCCAGTATCTTAGTCGGAAGTTTACAACCTAATGGTGCCCCCAGCTCCTTTTCCAATGAACACAATGATGTGGCGATCTCCGTCCCTGTCGATAATAATCTGGCCTACAGCTTTGGCCATGAGGGAGGAAATAAGGTGCTCAAAAAATTCGGAGGCACAAGCGCGGCAACTCCCATGGTGACCGGCGCCCTGTCCAACGTGCAAAGTTTTTTGCCGGGGATTACCTCCGCCGAATTAAAAAAGCTCTTGCAAAATACCGCTATTCCCACCACCGGAACTCGCTTTGGTAAAAACGGTGCGGGCTCCCTCAATGCCTACGCCCTCCTCCGCGTCGCCATCCGAATGGCCCAGGACTGGCCGGCCAATAGAAATACCATCAACGGAAACACTTCCGCTCCGGAATCTCCTTTTAACTTTGTCGCCGAGTCTGAGAGATACTTTTCCAAGGCCCGACGCCTTCTGGGCCAGTTTAACTCGTGTGCCAATTTAAAAGAAGGTTTGGCCGCTTTGCGCACGGCCTTCTTCCTCGACCCCACGAATAACAACATCCGCCAGGAGCTTTATACTCTTTATGCCACCGCCGGTTACAAGGCCCAGGCAGAATTTTATGGAAATGTTGAGACCGCCATGAAAAATCCCACCACAGCACAGACGATTAAAAATCGCAGTCTCATGCGCGCCGTGAGCGCGGGAAATCTTGAAGAGGTGAAAAGGGCGATTAAGCTAGGTGCCAATGTTCACACCGCCACCGGCATCTTGTATGCCGAGGGAGGGGCCTCAGTGAACGGCAATGCTCAGGATGTTGCAAGGTCTTATATCAAGGACCCGGCGAAGCGCGCTGCGATCTTATCCTATCTCGACAGCTTGCCTTAATTCACAATGCATTTATATTTTGAATCCACCAGCGCCGAACAGAGTGAGGACGCCGGCCAAGGCAATCGTCCGCAAACCACTTTCCCTAATTTACTTTTAATACAATCGGCGATGGGATTCTCGGTCACGTTCTCCATGATATTGCCTGAGTGCGGTTTTATTGTGGCCTCACTGGGAACCGCGGCGTTCGTCTCGACTTCCACAATCTCATTGGTAGTTTTACTGAGCTGATCAATAGCGGTATAGGTTCCCAGATATGGATCAAGGTCCCGAATGTCTTCCATAGCATCCTTATCATCGGGATTGACTTCAAAATAATAGCCGGTCCAGCCATCCGCTCCCTTGACAAAAATGACATCCCCGTCTTTTACCGTGATCTGAAACGCGAAATCCCCGATAAACTTTGCCCCCAAGGTATAGGTTCCAGGCTCCAACTCCACCTGAAAAAAACCAGACCTGAGCTTACCGAGATATTTTTTATTAATGGAAAAATCCGTTGCGAAAGCCTTTCCGTTCCATTGGTTCGGGCGATAAAGATACAAGAGGGCCTTGCCTTTTTTGGGATTAAAGCTCAGATACTGTGGCCGATGCCCCTCTGGGGCGACGGTGGAGACTTGAGCGCAGGACACCAATAACAAAAGCATCAGGAAGAACTTCACGCCGGATTCCTTTTTAAGAGAAGTCAGACCCCATTATAGTTTCTTCCTAAAAAAATAATAGACTGCTCCAAAAAGGACTCCCCCGAGATGAGCCCCATAACCGATAGGAAGATCATAACCTCGGGTCTGGGAAATCAGCCCCCATAGATCGAGGGCCGAGAGACCCAAAGCACCTCCGAGTGCAGGAACCGGAATTAAACCAAAAATAAAAATTTTTTCTTTTGGGAATATGAGCGCAAACAGGATCACGACTGCGGAGATGGCACCTGAAGCCCCCAAGGCCGCAAGGCCCGGCCGATCCAAAAGCCAGGCACAGACGACGGTATGACTAAACGAGCTGAAAATTCCCGCAAAAAGATAGAATTTGAAAAATTTTGCAAATCCTAAAATCCTTTCCAATGCCGGACCAAAACTGTACAGCACAAACATATTCATGAAGAGATGCCAAAGAAGATTGTGGGAAAATACCGATGTTAAAAGAGTCCAAACTCTTCCCTCGGTCAGTCCCGTCCAGCTGACCAGAAAATTATCGATCATGAATAACGGCAGCCTAAAGCCGATCAAATACCATAAAAAGAAAATAACGACATTCAGCTTGATGATGATTTCCACCGCCGTTCGCCGAACATATTCGTGAGCTAGATCTTGGGAGTACTTCGTGTGTGATTGCTGATCCATGGGTGTACATTATTTGTACTGCAGATCAATTCGTTATCAAACGGAGAGGCCTATTTGCCGCAGTGATTATTATCACCGGCCGCAACTTTACACCGTCAGAATGTGGGCACGCCTCGCATGATTCCCTGGTTAACAGTCTCGGTATTTTTCACTGGCCGAAGCGCTGTGTTTTTTCTTCTTTTTATGCGTTTTCGACGGATCAGTCCACCAATTATTCGAGCATTGTGGGACACCCTGAGGGCACTTCAGACGAAGATGGAAGTGATCCTCATGGCCCTTCTGGGCGAAGATATTTTTCATAATGGAGACCGTCTGCTTTTTGTCATGGGTTTCGAGGGCATCGTAAATTCCACACCCCACATAGACACTTGTGACCTCCAGCTCCGCGACAATATGTCCTAAAAGTTGGTAGTTCGCTTCCAGGTCAAAATTCTCGCCCAGCTTACCTTGCAGCCCAAACTGTTCCGTAAAACGATTGTGAAATTTATTAAAACGATGGCCGGTCATTTTGGGCACATGAACCAGATAGGCAATGTCAGCATCGAGGCCCCGCTGATGGGTAAGATGCTGGGCAAGTTTGCGGCCTTGTTTTTTGGAGATATCGCCAATCCAGACCGGGACGCGTTGAAGGGCCGATCCCCAGGTTCCGATTTCCAAAAGCGCCGCCGCCATTTGAGAAGTACCATATTGAAACTCAATCGGTGAAACGCTCCTTAAAATTTCTGAATTTTCTTTAATCAGCCTTGAGAGGTTTCGTCCAAATTCCAACCTCCCCTTGTTCGGATGACCCAAGGGGATTGGATTGGCAAAAGAGACGAGAGGAATCAGCAGGCAAAGAAAAAGCTTTTTCATATGTCCTCTATTTAACAATCGATGGGTTTTTCATAATTAGCACGGCGGCCATAATTTTTGGAAGATAGTTTTTATCTCCCTCATATCCGGCACGAACCAGTTCCCAGGCATTTCTCGAACCGTGCTGATCAATGGCCTTTTGGACGTTGCGCTCACCCATATTGTAGGCAAGAACCGCAAGATGCCAGTCTCTAAATCGCGCTTGGTTGGCCGAAAGATACCTAAGTGCTGCATCAGTCGCCAATTCCGGATCAAGTCTTTCATCCATGACAGTATCAACGCGCAGACCGTAGTTTTTAGCGGTGGACCTGATGAACTGCCATATTCCCGCGGCGAAAAAAGGATTTTGAGATTCGGGTAGATTTTGGTAAGCGGATTCAATAATGGGAATTGCCATAAGTTCGCCAGGCAGATTATAATTTTTTAACCGCCCCTCAACTATGGAACGATAGTTTTCCATTCGCCGCAAGGCCTTCCTCATGGCCTCCTTTCCCTGAACCGTGCCGATATACCTATTGAGTTGTTCTAATACCTGCTCATTCACAATAATGGGAAATTCACTTTGCGAGTTGGTTTCCCTGACCATTTTTTTTGCCTCTGCCATCGTGATTGCACGTGCCCCGATGACATTGCCGGTTGTAAGGGCGAAAGCGCTCATGGTCGAAACCAAGAATAGGGTAACAATGATAAAGACAAACGTACGACTCACATTCTTCCTAAACATAAATTCTATCCTCCGTGTTAATAAATGTCGGTCAGGGAGAAAGGCCAAACCTGCTGCGCAAACAAGCTGTTTTTCCCCCTTGGCGACGGATTCCGCAACTTCGATCAAACAGCGGGCATATTCCCGCGGCCCGATCTTTTCTTGATCGATCAAGTTCTCATCCACTTTTAACTCTTGCAGCTCCGAAATTATTTTTATCCAAACGTGAACCGCCGGATTGACTGCCGTCAGGGCCTTCATGAGCTGAATGACAAATAACCATCGCGTGTCGGACTGACGGTGGTGCTGAATCTCATGCAGGATGGATATTTTCATCTTGCTGGAGTTAAACATAAAACTTGACGGCAGCACGATCCAGGCATGGCGAAGGGTCATCAAGGAAAATGGAACCTTGATCTGCTCTGAAAATGTGATCCGCACCTTGCCGAACGAACGTGCCGGATAGGAATTTTTTAGTACCGAAGCCAAAAGTTTAAACTCTCGCACAAGCTTGTAAAGCGAACAGAGAATTGAAATAAAAAGGAGCGCCAGAGCGGAAAGTTTCAACCACTCGACTGACAAAAACTGCGGATCCTCCTCGTCACTGCCAATAATGATTTTTTCAAGCGGCCCATCAGCATGGTGGGAATCATATTCTTTATACGTGACCGCGGTATAGGATTTGGCAATCGGATCAATTTTATAATTGGATGACAGCATGACAGTCAGGATGGGTAGAAGAAAAATCGAGACGAGCAAAAGATGATTGAGGCGCAGCTCATGCCGGGCCTTGAAGACCATCATTTTTCGGTGATTCGCCAAGCGAAGCCCTAAACTTAAAAGTGCCGCTAGGAAAATCAGACCATGAACACTCATAAAAAGATTAAGAAGAATATTTTGGCCAATCATGACTGCCTCTGGGCCTGATCAATAAGCTTTTTAAGCTCGGCGAGTTCCTCTTTGGACAAGCTGACCGTATTGATAAATTGTTTTGCCAAGGCCATGGGCGTCCCATCAAAAACGTGATCCACCACATGCCTTAAAGTCCGGCCCTCATATTCTTCCTTGGACAAAAGGGGAATATATACGTGGCCCCGGCCTTCCTTCCTGGCCTTTAAAACTTTTTTTTGCTCCAGAATGCGGAGAATTGTTGAAACGGAGGTGTAGGCAAGATCGCGTTCTTTGGGAAGATTTTGCATCACCTCGGCCACCGTGCCTTCCCCCATCTTCCAGAGGATATTAATTAGCTCCAGCTCCGTCTCCGTAAGCATCTTTTCTTCTTTTATCTTTTTTACCATCGCAGACTCCAGTAAAAAGATTGTAACTAAGGACTTAGTTTGTGTCAACTAAGATTTTAGTTGTTGTTTTAAGTGGCACAAAGTAAAATTTCCTATGCAGAAAAAGATCATTATCAAAAGTCTCATCGATGCCGTCATCAAAGAGTTGGATTCGATCAAGCTCGCGGCCCAAACGACCAAAGATCATCGACAGTCCGACGACTTAAGGTCCGAGGGAAAATATGATACCCGGAGTATTGAGGCCGGTTATCTGGCGATGGGCCAGCTGCAGAGACTGGAGGAGTTAAAACTCGAACTCCAGATGTTGGAGGAAATCCCGTGTCGCGATTTTCCCCCCACCGATCAAATCGGCATTGGTGCACTGGTGGAAATAGAATTTAACAATCAAAGTCGTCACTATTTCATCTCCCCGACGGCAGGCGGAACCATGCTCCGGATCGGCGATGAAACTGTGCTCGTGATCTCCGTCTTTTCGCCGATCGGAAATCAAGTGATAGATCTCAAAAAGTGCGATACCTTTGAGCTTCAGACGCCAAAAGAGCTGAGAACTTATCTTATCAGAAATGTATCTTAAATTAATTTCCAGGCAAATCAGAAGCCAATACTTATTTTTGAAGCGGCTTGGCGATTCCAAAGATGACCTGCAGAGATTCAAGATTACTCTGCCGCGCCAGTCCCCGGATTTTATCCCCCGCTGCAAGGGTCGTTTGTCCTCGCGGAATGAGATAGCGTTGGCTTCGCTGGAGGCTCGTGAGGAGAACGCCGGGCGGGAGCCTGAGATCAATGATTCGATGATTTTCGGCCGGTGCCCCATATTTGACCTCCACCTCGATTGGGACGAACTCGACGGGAAGCATGTCCCCGGCAAACCAGTTCGCCAGCTTTTCTCTAAAAGGGACAGTAATGCCCAGCCGTTTTGCAATAAAAGAGATGCTGATCCCCTGGATAATAACTGAAGTGAGTACGACAAAAAAAATAAGATTAAAAATATATTCTGCCTTTGGAAATCCAAGACTCCAGGGCAGAATGGCCAGAATGATCGGAGTGGCACCGCGCAGTCCCACCCAGGAGATAAAGAGACGTTCCTTTTTCGCGAGGATCGTGCCCGGTGTGGCCATAAGAACGCTCAACGGGCGCGCGATAAACATTAAAAAGAACGCCAGCAGAAGACCTTCCTTCCACACCATGAGAAGATGCGAGGGATATGACAAGAGCCCCAAGGTCAAGAAGATAAGAATCTGGGCGATCCACGCCATGCCATCCAAGAATCGAGTGACGCTCCCCTTGTGAATCATATCCGAGTTCCCCAGCACAAGGCCTGCAATGTAAACCGCTAAATAACCGCTGCCTCCCATGCTGGCGGTCGCAGCAAAGATAACTAGCACCATTCCAAAAAGGAGAACACCATACAAACCTTCATACTCCAGACCGAAATGATTGATAAGCCAATGGCTGGCCTTCCCCCCCAGCCATCCGAAGGTGATCCCCAATCCCCACTGAAGAACAATAAGCTTACTGATCGCGATGGCACCCGTGACATGAGAGGTCGCCAGGGTGAGAATGCCGATCGTCATGAAAATCGCCATAGCGTCGTTGCTACCGGCTTCAAACTCCAGCGTCTGCTTAACCCTTTCTTTTAAAGAGAGGCTCTTGGCCCGAAGAATATTAAATACTGCCGAAGCATCAGTCGGAGACACGATTGAGCCGAGCAGAAGCGCCTCAAGCCATGAAAGTTTAAGAACGAAATAGGCGAATGTTCCAGTCAGTATTCCAGTGGCAAAGGTCCCAAACAAAGAGAGCGAAATCCCAACGGGTAGCACGGCACGAATACTCCGCCACGGCATGCGCATTCCACCGTCAAAAATTATCAGTGCAAGGCAGACGCAACCGATGGCATAAGATAGACGATGATCGTCGAACTCGATTCCTCCCGGCCCATCTGCTCCGGCAAGCATCCCAAGTCCGAGGAAGAGCAAAAGTGAGGGCACGCCAAGCTTGGTAGAAAACTTACTGATCAGAACAGAGAGAGTCAGGAGCAGAGCGCCGCCCAGGATTACGATTTCAAGCGTGTGTCCTTGAAACTCAAAGGCCGTCATACGCTGTCTCCCGAGACTTCATGGATAAATGGTATGTGAATAATCTCCGACTGAATATTCGCGATGAGGTGATTATGGTCAACGATCAAGATGCTATTTTCCGAAATTTCTGGTAGAAATCAGCTCAGCTTCTTCCGCACCGGAAAAGCACTGCGCCACTAACAAGAACTCATCTTCAACCCGACCCTGCGTTTTGCGCTGATTTTTCAAGCTGGGACCGCAGGCATGGCGGAAGCCATGTCGAGGATCACGACTTGGAAAAGCGGCCAAAAAAGCGGGGTCCGGTTGAAGAGGAGGATGGTGCCCAGGACTCCGAGAGAGAAAAAAGTGTCCCGCAGGACAGTTTTTTCGACCGAGGCCAGTCGCATGATGAAAAACTTGTTTTGAATATGGTGCCCAGGACTGGAACGCATTCATAGCATTTGCAAAATCTGATGCCAATGAATTTCTAACCCTAATGAGTTCAATGATTTGTCTTCATTTTCAGTAAGTTGAGAGTACTTTTAACAAAATTAATATTGGCAAAAGTTTGTAGTCTGTAGTTGTCTTTTATGAGGTGTTTTTGAGTGCTCTAGCTCATATTTAGCTCACGCTCTTATACCGATTCAAGTACACAGCGCTTTAACTGGCCCACGTTTTGTGCTTCCCTTAACCAATTTAAGATACTGAACGCAACATTTCGCAGTATTTTTTTTCTTCACACCACAATCGTACCGATCAAAGAATAGGCAATAAGAAGTACCACCTTTATTTACAGAGCTAGGATACATGAATCCTTTTATAAGCTCACCTGCTTTAGAAACATTATACTTGCAATACTCAGTCACAACCTGCGTCGGTACATACTCAATATGCTCTCTACCGCCCTTTTTGATTGGTTTAGCAAAATCTTCTAGAAATCGACGTAAAAATATCGACATAGAGCGATCTCGTGCGCGTACATTGTCAAAAATCGAAGGCACGGCAGGCAATCTTGTGAGGTCAATAATGTAGATGTCATTTAATAACTCAAATTTAGAAACAACAACCTCATCCATCCCCCCTTGGAACCAATTTCTTTCAATGCCGTCTTGCAATTTCCAGCACCATAAAACATTGGAATACCAGCAGGACTCATCCTTGAATTTTCAGCCCTCTCTTGCGGCGGAGTGCATATCTTCCCTAACTTTAAAGGAAAGGGCTTCTTTTTATCAAAGCGCCTAGCTCTATAAATAATAGTACCGCTCTTAAGCTTTTTAATTAATCTGGTTTCCTCGAAGCCTTTTTTTAACTGATTGAGTATTTCAACCAGCAACCGCGGTTCCTCAAAATATCCTTTTTTTTCAGACCCATGGGCCAAAAACATAAATCTGCACTTATACTTAAGCATTGAGGAAAAGTTTTTCCAATCATAATCAAGCTCGTCATGTTCTCTCATTCCGTAAGGATCAATCTCACACCACGCCTGATTTGGTAAACACCTAGCAATCTTTTCAATAAGAGAACTATCTTTTGTCTCTAATCCAACATGCTCTAATAACTCAGATGTGTCATATACAGTAGCTCCCTGGTATCCCCCCTCTCTCGTTTCATAGGCCATGCTATTTGCAGGGTCTTCATATTCATTACACAAGCACGTATTGATATACTCAATGACTTCACCAAAATGATGAGACCTTAAAGATGATTTACAAAAGCTGCATCCTTTTGCGCGGCCATTGCTTTTTATAAATTTTATTATGCCTTGGTTATCAAAGCATCTATGGCATATGAGATCATTTATTAATAAATGTTCTCTACCAATAAATTCTTTCATTCTACCCATAACTCACCAATTCACACATTTCTTAGAGGCAAAAGCAATATTCTAAAAAAATGATTCTTAAAATTCTATATCCAGATCATCCTTCGGACAAAAAAACTCTCAGCTTTTCAAGAATCGCATTATTTTCACTTCCAAATAGATTTTTCTTTTTCTCCTCAGGTAAACTTCGATATGCTGGCAAAGTCATTTTCATTTCATCATAAAATCCTTTCTGGTTTTTCACCGCCTCTTTAAAGTCGAAGTAATCCAATGCACCCGTTGGCGGTGAAATGTGCCGAGCATTAACATTGATAGTGGACACAGCAGCGATGGCATCTACTCCAATATAATTTTCAATCTCTCTCTTATTCAAAACATATTTTGTCTCAATTTTATTTTCATCAAGCCATCGGGTTAGTGCCCGGATATTTGGCCCTGGATTAGATGATGCAGACCTATCTGAGTCAAGGAGAAAAAAGATTTTCTCCTTGAAGTTTAAAAACATCGGCTTCGCAAATTCGCACCCCAGTTTTCCGGAGCCGCCCAAATCATGGACCTCATATTCTGTTTCTCGTATTGATGGTAAATTGCGACTAATCCAATCACCAATAATTTCTTTATCAGATGGGCCTTCTACAAAGATAATTTTCCCACCCTCCACAAGAAACAAAGCGCTAATTCCCATCACTTTTGCCATGCGCTTTCGGTGCTGATGATTCCCTTTAATGTCGATCAAGGATAAAAATGTTTTATCATGCTCTGTTTCTGCAAGGTATATATTCGAAGTTTCCAACCCTTTACAGAAAGCTTCAGATTGAGTAGCCATCACGATTGTCACATCCGAACGAAGCAGTTCAAGAATTTTTGAAAAATCTCTTTGCTTTGATTGATTGAGTCCTTGCTCTGGTTCATCAATCAGAATAATAGCTCCTTCCTGAGCCAGAGAAATCACGGTGAGAATTTGAATCACATTTCTCAATCCATAGCCAACATCTGCAACAGGAGTTAATCGACCGTCAACAAATTTACAATGTGGTGCTATATGATTGCTCAGCTCAGACAAAACTAATTCTTGTACATCATCAAACAACAACGATACAGCATCGGACATTATTTTAAACTTCTGGATATCAAAGCTTAGACGCTGAAGTAATTCTGTAAGTTGATCTTGTGTGGCAAGACTTAATGTGACATGAGAATTTTTAGGTGTGTAATCTGGATTTCTTGCAGCTTTCAGAAAAAATACTTTCCCAGAAAATAAGCTAATTGAACGAGTGAGGGGATTATTTATGGTGTAAAGTCCGGTAAATTGTTGCGTTCCTTGAAGCTGCCCCTCCCAAGCAGCAGAGACTGGAGACCACCCTGCTTCATTCAAAGCTTTTGAATGTATGCTCCAATAAGTATTCGTCTCTAAGTCTGGAGCCCGTGGTGCATGCTCAGGGGTTTGCAATAAATGCTGTGTTTTACCTTGATGTGTAAATGTCCATTTAATAGGAATCAAAAACCCCATATCAGTTCTATTTGCTTGAACTCTAGTCGATAACAGAGACCCCAAGAGAGTAATATTAAAATCGACATCCTCGTCGGCAATTTGTCCCACTTCGGAAATCAGATCATGTATCTTAAAATCGATAGAAATCTCTGGCCTACAAATCGTATTGCTTGAATTTCTATACATGCTACTTAGTAAGATTAGAGAATTTGCGGAATTTTTATTATGCACATTTGGATTATATCCAGGAAGGCTCACAAAGGTTTTAAAAATTGTTTCAAGAAGTGTCGTTTTCCCGGCATTGTTCGTTCCAACAATGACAGTTCGCGATCCTTTCTTGAGTTCGATTTCGATGTTTTCAAATCGCCTAACATTCTTAATTTTTATTTGCACAAAATCCCAAAGGTTAAATGGATGAAGACAATATAATAATATTTAGCTCTTGACCTGATATCAAATAGAAGCAAGCTGCATCGCAGGTATTTTTACCCTACTCCTGGCCTGTGGTAAATATTTTTCATATATCCTTGAAAATTGGCTGTCACCTGAGCGCAATGGCCATGATGCCACTACAATGAATCTTGGCCGGGAGCTTTTTCCCAAGGCATTGGCGATTTTGACCAAGGTGGAAACTTGAAAATCTTTCTTTTCATGCAAAAGATTAGAGACCATGGTCTTATTCAAACCCTTGTCCCAGCAAAACTGCTTCAGGTATCTCCTCGTATTTATTTCAGAGTCGAATTCGGCGACCAGATTATGTCATTAGACCTTCGGATCATGGCCTGTAAAGCCCTCAAACTCGACCACAATTGCATCTTTTATGGGTATGATCCTTCAAGGGCGACAGCTCATTCTTGTTTCCTGTCACAAAATAGAACGCCGGCCGCTCCATAGTTCTCGGATTTCGGAAGTCTCCATGGGCGTTTCTGTTTCCTGACGCTCGCTCCACCCTTGCCCTTTTCTCGCCCCTCCGCAGGTCTCACGCCATCCGCTTTGCTTCTGGCATTCGTCCTGCCTGACTTCGCGGTCGGGGCGCGGGCAAGGCCTGCTCTCGCTTTTTTCCCTCCTCGGGTTCCTCAGGTCTGGTGAAGGAACCCTCAATCAAGAGGGAAAAACAGACAGAAACCAGGAGACTCAAAAATGAACAACGAAATCCAAGAGAAACTAGAAAAGCTAGCCATCATGAAATCCATTCCGTTTTGCGTTGGTTGCTATCGAGAAGCCCCCACAGGCTTTTGCCCATCCTGCGGCTCAGATGATCTGGCCAAATTCGTCCGAGGCGAGGGGATGGGCTGGGGCACCGATTGGATTATCCGTTCAATTGTCGAATCCGAACTGACACCCGTGAATGTGGACGCGGCCTTCGAAAATTTAATTCGTAGTTGTTACGAGGAAAATGTTTCAGTTCTCTGGATGACCCTCGATGCGGTAACCGTCGCCAAGGAAATGGACCCGGTTTCCTGGGACATTGCGAAGTCGGAATGGCTAAGCCAAGAGGAAGAAGAAGGTATCGTCAAGACCTTTGACAATGGCGCATCTTATTTTTGGTGCCATGAGCTTGAAAAACTTTTGGATGCCGAGTAGGCATCCTTCGATGAAAAGACCTCTGGTCACAGTATCACTAACGACCTTTCAAGGTGTCGACTTTTCCATTCCAATATTCAATATACGTCTTGTACGCCTTCTCCGAAGTAAGAAAGGCCAGGTGCTGTTCAACGTTCACTCTAAATGCGGGAATTTTGTCTACACCATCGCGATGGGCCCTTTCAAGACGATGGTTGCCGTCAATCACATTGAAATTTCCCGGACTAATTTCCGCGAGAATAGGGGCCGAGAGATTTGCAGTCTGAATAGTTAATTCGGTAAGCTGACTAGAGGGAAATAATCGCACCGCCTTGACCTCTACTTCTTCTATGGGAAATTTATCCGTGTTGGTACGAATGAAGGCCACAAGCTTGGTGATATTAAATACAAAAATCCCATTCGCATACAACTCATCGTCTTCATCCATGGAGCATGGTTGAAATTTCTTATTGAATTTTAATTTCTTCAAATTTGTAATCTCCTATGATTTTCGCGACTCGTAGTTAAAATAGCGCGAAAGCATACCCTTGTCATCGTCTGCAACTTGTTGGCCACATGAAGGTCGCCGATGAATGGGAATAAGGCCGAGCCTTATTCCGTGAGTTGGTGATACGGACTCACATCATCGAGGGATTGTGTCTTCTTGATGGGTAATCTGGGTGAATTGAGCTTCTTGATTTGAAAGATATGTTAAATACAGCTTCTCTATATGTGTAGAAATCTGCGGTTGTCTTTTTCCGATGTATCCTGTTCGTCGAATCGCTTGCCATCTCTTTATGACGGTGGCGCGATAAGGATCACCACTATGCTCAATTTGCCACTTCCAGTTATTCTCCTCCCTTAAAGACATTTGTTCGATAATTTTTTCAATCTGCGGAGTGATTCTAAAATAAAATTTCCCCTGACGAATCGCTTTCCAGATGTAGACTTCATGTAATCTTTTGTTGTACCCGAATTGAATGAATCCTACATGCATGTAAAGTTGTTCACAAATCGTGAGCCAGTCTAAGCATGAGGGAAATTCCAAATTGAGGTTTCCCCTCGGACATGCTTGAGATAATCTCCAGCGTACAAAATTTACTTCTTCGCCCAATGTGTCTATCGCGGATAAAAAAATTCTAAAAGCATTACCCACATGCTGACGGGTCAACTGTGTGCCTATTTCTGGTTCCATGCGTCCCCCTCTTTTCTTAGCAGAGATGGCAACTCACACAAATTTTGGCCGTCCTTCATAATGCGGGGAATTTTGTACTTGCTTAAATCTAATCGCTCAAAGGCCTCATCTATCTCAGACTGGTTACTGGCAGAATAAAGTGTCACAAATGGGATACCAAAAAAATGGTTATCGGCCATTATTCGCAAGACCTGAGCACCATTGGTATTTGGCAGACGAAAATCTATAAGAGCAACGTCGCAGTAATTTGGTTTACTATTCATCTCTTGTAGCGCGCTTTGTGAATCGAAATGAGTCGTGACTTCAAACCCCTTCTCTCTTAAAAGTTCACCAAGCACCTCAAGCAGCATAATCTCATCGTCTAGGTAGATAATTTTAATTTTTCCTCCAGTTTGACCATTCATAGCTTCCTCTTATGCCATATATGAACCCCATAAAATAGCCCCATATATGGGCAGTGTATCGTATTTTTCTCCTCTACGCTTAAATTACCATGAAAGGATTACCGCGTAGGATTAGAACAACAAGTAAACCGAGAAATCAGGACGAAGAGAAACTTCTCAAAAGTATCGGGCGAAAAATACATAAGGATTTGTACGACCTCGATAAACCTGTGGAATGGCTTGCCTGGGAATCAGGCGTCGCTAGGTCAACCATCCAACGCATTTTTGACGCTGACAGAAACCTAGGGTTGCTTACCCTTGACCGGGTTGCCAAAGGCCTTGGGTATAAGGGCGTTATTGACTTTCTAGGCACCATTTAATTTGCCTTGCTCATTCTTTAATTCAACCGGCAGTTATTAAGTCCTTTAGGACTTATGCAAGCATACCCCATTTGTTGGAGAATTTCCATTAAGTCCTAAAGGACTTTGCCCCCTTCAGGGAATGAACACATTTGAGGTATATGGCCAAGAAAACACGACGAGCACCAGGAGCGCACAAGGCCAAGGATGAGCGAGTTAAAAGGTTATCCTCGGATGAAAGAAAATTTTTAAAAGAGTTTGGACGTCTTATCCACGCTGAGCGCGAGGCCCAAGGTCTAACGCTTTATGCTATCGAAGATAGGGGCTATCCGAGTTGGCAGCATTGGCAAAAGTTAGAAAATGGTCTTCGCGACTTGCAACTGACAACCCTCTTGAAAATATCCAAGGCCTTAAAAACACATCCAAGCGAGATATTGGGCAAGCTCGATATAAAGATTTAGGCCCATTTTTTGTCGACTCCATAATCTGGATTACAACCGCATCCTGTATTATTATTGTTAACTTGAAAAGTTCTCTTTGCAGCTACGCCGCACGCAATGCATGAGTAACGGGCAATACATCCACTTCGCGAGATTGGACTCTATGGCCCTCTGACGGCCAAATCAAACGAGGATTTGTACTCACGTCCTTCATTTTCATAAGAAAAAGAGGATATTGCGCACAGATGTTAAAAAAACGATTGTTCGCCAATTCTTTTTTTGAAACTAGTTCGGCGAGCGTCGGCAATATTTCAATGCTGATAGAAGATTCATTCCCGTTTCCCTGGGGAATCGCATATTCAAAATCGACGCCGTATTCTTTTTGCTTATGGATAAAATGCTTTAAAACATTAAGGGGCGTTTTTATGCTGTCATAATCTTGAAACATAAGACCATGATTTACCTGTGAGGTAATATCGAGGTTCACACCAAAATTTATCTTGGCAGCATACTTGTTAAAAAATGTCGCCAGGTCCTGAACCATTAAAGCGGGCAAAGGAAAATTTAAGATGTCGAAGATTCCACATGGTATCCCGGTATCAGATAAAAAAGCATTCCATGGTTTTTCGAGCGATTGTTCAAACACTTCAATCAATGGGCGAATCTTTCTGGAGGTAATCAGGGCCTCACTCTTTTGATAGCACTTTGGAATTCTAAATCCCGTGCTCATATAAAATTTTTTCCCAACATGGCCAAGCTTCGGGATTCCATCAATCTCGGCGCTACCATAGTTAAAACAATAAGGGTCTTTAACATTAAAAGCACGAGTAAACTCCATCCAGAAACGAAGATCAGGTGCCAAGATACCCACTTCAATCTTAGAGACGTTCGACTGCGAAATTTGAAATTCTCGCGCTACCTCCATCTGCCCATAATCGTGAAAATTGCGAACGGCCTGGAAGACACGTCCTGCTTTTAAGCGCAGTGCTGGTTCATCTCTGTTCATAGAACACCTCGATTACATTTTTTATTTGTCCTTCTCGCTTCGTCATTTCAACAGAAAATTTGACACAAATGTGTGGATTCTTTTTAGCAATATTCAAATTCCACTCAAATTCCCTATGCACTAAATCCTCTGCCAAAATAAATTGCCACATGCGATCATGCCCCACTTCTAGGTACACCTTTCAACTCACCAAATTCAAAGGACAATTCTGACATGAAGCTGCGACAGACCTACCAGATCGACGTGTTGATCATTACGGAGAATTTTATCTTCGCCAACTCAAGGGAATTATTATTGCTTTAAAAAAGGAATAATTTTTTTTCACAATTACACCGAAACGGTCGGATAATCGTTGGATGTCAAAAAATCAAACCATCGCAATTGGCCAGTCGAGTTTGCGTGAAGAAAAAGAGGAGTTTAATAATGAATCTCCACATTGTATGTCGTAAGGTCTTTTTATATCTCACGCTGGTTCTTCTCTTTTCTGCCTGCAACAGCGGAGGCGGTGGTGGAGGCACCACTGCTGGCGGTTCTGCCGGCCAGAGCGCTAAAATTTCATCGTCCGCGATTCAAACTAACACTCAAGTTCAAGCACAAGTGCAAAGCAATATCGTTGAAGTCAATCAAACGATCTCTAACGACACTTCCCAAGCGGCACAACCAGTTCCCTCCGAAGAGTTGTCCGCCGTGTCAGGTGAACTCAGCTTAACCGAGGACGAGTTGGCAGCGCTCTCGTCCATGCATGAGGGAGAATAGAATGAAAAAAACAATTCTTCCACTTCTCCTTGTTCTCTCCATGCCCTATGGCGAAGCTTTGTCTCATGGCACCCATGTTGAAGGCCCGAGGAAGGGATTTCATATTGAACCAAAGTTGCCAACTCCTAAAATATCCGGGGAGACGGCAACCTTGGAAGGGGACTTCTGTGTCTGGCATGTGGTGGGCAGTATCAACAAAAATCCAAAATGCCGAAAAGTGAAAGATAATGAATTTGAAACTCACGCCTATTGGCCTGATCCTTTTCATGAGGTGGCAATAGACGTTGCTAAAAAAGCAGGTGGCCGCGAGTTCCATTATAGTTTTGCGACGTCACAAATTAGCGCAAGCGACGTCAATACACTCACTCTTTTGATCGAATCAAAGGGGCGGCATCACAGCAATGTCATGCACCTCTTACATTTCAAGGCACGTCTTGATCGCAGAATTTTTCATTATGAACAACACAAAGACAAGATGATTAGACGTGGGGAAAATCAGGAAGTCGTCGCAAAATTTACTGAATTTATTGCCAAACTTGCAAGCGTCAGACTCAAAGTCCAAAGCGCGCTGGATGCGAGGCCTGAGGTGCTTGGGCGTTTAGAAATGCCCGTCCAGGTCGGCAACAACATCGCCGCGCCTTTTATCAGTTCGACCATTTTTGATGGATACAGACTTTCCCTTGATGCTCGCGCCGGAACATTAATTGAAGGCGACCGCGCCAATGTCACAGCATCCATTTATGATATGTCTTTTAAAGATGTGAAAATGCCGGCCTTTGCCGAACAAGATTCTGAAGATGACGATGATCTGCTTGATGACGGGAAAAAATTCTACTATCAGGTTCTCTTAGATAATAATGTCCTCTTTGAAAGTTCTCCTGGTCTCTTCCCCTTTAACTCAAGCATGTCGCATAACTTTTCAACCCAGGCCCTATCACCCGATAATTTTCCAAGCTTAGGCCTAAAATTTATTAAGTACGAAGAAAAAGACGATGGCACGATTAAAACCACGCTGTGGGGACGCCTTGACCAAGAACTCTTTGTGGCCAATGACAATGTCGCGCCTGAATGGCTTGAACCAATTTTGCCCGATCCCACGATTCGCTATGCTCAGAATTTCCCGCCCATCGATGCCACTGTAAGAGATAGTTTTGGGAAAATTAACCCTGATTCAATCAATCTCACATTGAATGCAAGTCTGATCGACGGCACTCAAACGGCCACCACTTTGAATAATTTAAACAAGGTAAGCGAAGATAGTGGACGCAGTTTTCGGGTTTTTGGCGACTTGAATTCTCTGCCCGAGGGAGAATATACCCTTTTGTTCGGGGCGCGTGATCTCGCCTCCAATTTGGCCTCTCCTGTGGATTTATCTCGTCTCATTCGTCTGGACCGAACTGCGCCCACTATCTTGCTTTCTTTAAGTAATAATCTGATTACCAATAATCCCAATTTGGACTTGCATGTTAGTATTTTTGATCATTCACCAAAGATGACGACAATTTTCCATCAAGATCAATTGCGGTTTCAAAGTCCCGATAGTTTCTTTGACTTGTCCACACCATTAATTGAAGGTTTGAATTTCTTACGCGCCGAAAGTATTGATGCTGCCTCGAATGTTGCCATCCCTCAAACCGTGGTGATCGAACTCGATACCATTCCTCCGCAAATTTTAAATTTAACCCCAGCGAGTGGGACAATCCTTAACACCCTGGCCTTCACCGTGTCCGGGTCCTCCAATGAAATCCTGTCCCAAGTATTAGTAAACAACCAACTTGCTTTACTCTCTGAAGACAAAAAATCCTTTTCTCTACCTGTAAGTGCCGCAGCAGAGGGCCCTTTTTCATATCCTGTGGTCATGACTGACCTTGCTGGAAACACATCGCAAATTAACGTGAATACTGAAATTGTTCTGAAGGTTCTCGTGGCAGAACTTATCAAGGTAGAACCTAATTCAATGGGCACGAAATTGTTAATCATAGGCGCATATGGTGCCACGAGACCTGGTCTGACAGTCTATGCCGATGCAGGACTATTCAATAAGAACTCAGCAATCGCAAATGCCAATGGATCATTTCAAATCGAGATGTCTCCATTTAGTAGTGCGACAGTCACTGCAACTTCTACTGAATTAAATCGCACTGACAGCGTGGTGTTAAATTATTCAGTGGATACCTCACTCTCTGGCGTTGTCCGAGATACTAATGATCTACCTCTTCCTGGCGCAACAGTTACGATTGCCGACTCAGGCCAGGCGGCAATTACCGATGCATCAGGAAATTTTAGAATCATAGAACCCGTCACCGGGGATCAAATGGTTGTCATTGATGGCACTACTATCCCCTTGGAAGTTACTGGGCCGAATAGAAAATTTTCTAAAACGGTTGTTAAAGTTTCTATTGGTGTGGTTCAAAGTAACGTGATTGAAAGGCCTATTTATCTCGCACCTCTCATGTTTGACGGCAGTGAAACTGAGATCGTAGGTAACGAAGCGGCCGTCGTGACGAGTCCCCATGCCCCTGATGTCGTGCTCAATATTCCCGCCGGGGCAACAACTTTTCCAGACGGTGGGAATTCAGGTGTCATCAATATGTTGCGTGTAGATAGTGATAAAACCACCATTGATATTCCTGAATACGCTGTCCCGGATACTGTTATCGCTCTTGAACCATCGGGTACAAGATTTTCAGAACCTGTTGAACTGTCCCTTCCCAACGAAAATAATTTCCCCGCAGGCATGGATTTAGTCATCCTCTCAAAGAATTCTGCAACAGGCGAATGGGAAATTGATGGTGTGGCACAAGTAGATTCAACTGGTGGCGAGATTCGCACCAAAGAGGGAATGGGAATCACACACTTTTCGGAGATTATGAGTGTACCGCTCGGTCCTGAACTAAAACAAATTGGAGGTCAGGATAGGCCTGGTGTGGATACTTTTAACGGGGCACTGACTACTTCTATTTCGTTCCCGAGCTATAAGTCCTTAGGGGAAAACATCGCTCCAGGGCTTATCTACAAAAGTTCCTGGGCCAGACCAAGTGTTGTGGTCACGAACTTATTTGATGTCCCTCGTAACGAAGTTTTTAGAAGTAGTTCGGGAACGATTGAAAGACGTGAATACACTGCCGAATATAGGAATACGGCCTTAAGTTGGATTGAACCCGCATGGATTGATGCCCAATTTTTTACGGAAGGAATAGCGAGTGAACCAATGAGGTTCACGGGTATCCCTCAAAGGTCAGTGGTTTCTTATGCCATGGACCTCGGGAATCTTGATTCGGATGTGTATCCCTATTTAGCGAGCTTCAAAATCAAACTCAATCACATGGTCATCCAAACCAGAAACATGACGGCCACAGCGAGGGAAGGTTTTGAGTTTAAGGGCGGACTGCGAACTCTTCAGATAAGCAAGGAGAGAGGAGGGCCCATTGCCTCGCAAGTATTTCCAAGCGATCTTCTTGGCACAATACATGTGCAAAACAAGATCAATTCTAGCGCAGGAAGAGGTTGGAAAATCGCCGGAGTCCAGAAGATTTTGAATCCGAAATCCAGTCGATTAGCTATTGAGGAAGGAGATGGGTCCATCGCACCCTATACATTAAATAATACGATAGAGACTGTTCTCCACAACCCCGAAGGGTTGCAGGCCGCTGACATCTCCTCATGGCCTCAGGCCTATTTTTCAACGCCAGCTAGAGGGGTAAAGCAAACCGATCTTAGTGTCCTTCCAAATTCCATCTCAACAGTGGGGCAGATTCCAAACTATGAGGGGATGTTGTGGTGGTGCATGTCCAATAGGGCCTTTGGACAACCAGAATCATATCGTTGTACAAGAAGACAGCTAACTTACCAAGCCAATCGTCAGGCCACCAACTTGCTGGCACTCCCCGATGGCAGTATTCTTGGATCAGATAACTTGGCAACTATTTTCAAAACAGAATCAAACTCAGTTTCCCTGTTTGCTGGGTTTGAACGAAACATCACTTCATTAAGAAGGTCCTTCTATTTTGATACTCCGCCTGAACCTTGTGGAGTTGGGTGGAGTTTGAGCCCGTGGTGCAGTATCATTTATAGCGATGTCATATACAGCTCAACGCCCATGACTGCTGGGGTATGTCCGCCTCCTGCTACTGGGAAAAATCCGAGAAAAGGATTTGTGGAGGGTTCCCTAACAAGCTCGTGGTTCAATCAACCAATGGGCCTGGCCCAAGGCCCAGGTAATACCATTGTCGTGGCCGATTATGGCAATAATCGTGTGCGATTAATCAACCCAAGCACCAACTTAGTCTCAACTATTGCAGGTAATGGCCAAACATATGACCTCGGAGATGGTGGGCCGGCCCTTGAGGCCAGCATGATTCATCCTATGGGAGTTCTCTACGATTCGTTTGGAAGCCTTTATATTTCAACCGAAAATGGATTCATTAGAAAAGTAGACACCAGTGGTCGTATAACAAAAGTTGCCGGATTGCCACTCGGTCAGGGTGGTATTCTTGCCAACAGTGCGCCCGCAGATCAGATGGCGTTTTCATCCCCTCATGGAATGGTGCTTGATGAAGAAAGGAGAATTTTATACGTTGCTGATACTGGGCTTCATCGAGTCGTCAAAATTGACCTTGCAAATAATCTTGCAGAAACGGTTGCAGGCAACGGAACTTGTGCAACTGAAGGTAATATTGGCGACGCTGGTCCAGCTCTTGATGCAAGTCTTTGCCGGCCAATATCATTAGGGTTTGATGATCGAGGAAACTTACTAGTCTCCGACGAAGATCAAAAGCGAATTCGTAGAATCATCTTCGATTTTGCCGAGACAGGTACCTTGGCCTTTTCACCACTTCATAAAGACAACTCATCACTTATTCGGAATTCTGATGGATCATTTACGAGATCGTATCGAAACGGAACAAAGGCCTATTTTAATGCCCAAGGCCTCCAAACTTCTCTTGAGGATCGCACAGGTAGAGTCACATCCGTTGTATATGAGGAAGGTCGACTGATCTCCATTATTGATCCTGTCGGCAAAACTACAATTTTTTCCTACAGTGGCGAATTGCTAGAAAGCGTGACTGATCCAGTGGGAAGGACATCGAATTTTAATCACGACGGCAATTCACTTACGCAAGTAATTTTTCCAGACGGTACCACACAATCATTTAATTATAACGATGGGCTTCTTAGTGAAGAAGTTAATCAGCGTGGGTTTTCTACAAAGTATACCTTCAGCTCACACAACAGACTAGCGAAACTCACCCGCCCCGACAACAGTGAGATCGTTCTCATTGATGGAATCGGCGGGACAATCGCAAATGGATATACGAGTGGTAATACCGGCACACTCAAATCATTTGGCACAAGCGATGGCCAGGTCTATGACGGAATCAAGGATGCAAAAAATATTGAAACAAAATTTGTAAAGGATATTAATGGGTATATAGATACCGTAATTGACGGTGAGGGGAAAGTAACCAAAGTTGAACGTAATCTCGATGGTGATCCCACAAAAATTATCCGCCCTGATTTATCTGAAGTCACTTTTATTTATGATCCAGATACGCGCGACCTCTTGTCTCGCCACGACTCTGCCACAAATGTTTCGGTGTCTTCAACCTACAATAGCTTTGGACAAGTCATCAGCGAGACCAATGCTCACGGTCTAGCTACCACCCACGTCTATGACCCAATAACGGGACTTGAAACCGAAGTCTATAACAGCGTGGGGCAATCAAGCACAAAGACCTATGAGAGCTTTGGTCTTTTAAAAGACCAGACCAACTCACTTGGGCAGAAAGTTTCTTTTGAGTATTTTCCAAACACAGGAAATGTAAAAGTACAAACTGCTCCCGACCTCTCATCTACTTCTTTTGAGCGTGACGTCGCGGGCAACATCACAAAAATAACCAATGCAAAAAACCAAGTTGTAAAAAGAGAGTTTGATCTATGGAACCGATTAGTCGCCGTGGTCTCTGCAAAAGATGAAAGAACAGAATATCAATATCAAGAAACCGGGGAGCTTATAAAAATTAAAGACCCACTTGGTAAGGAGGTTCACTTCTACTATAACTCTTTAAATCAGATGTTCAAAAAAGTCGATCAATTGGGCAATGAAACGCTACTCACCTTTGACAAAAACGGAAATTTGGAATCCGAGCTAGACCCCAACGGTAATTTAAAAACTTATCAATATGATAACTTGGACCGCCTTGTGAAAAAGATTCTTCCCGATAATATCTATGAATTTGACTTTGACTCGCGTGGAAATTTGACTCTGGCAAAAAATAATATTTCTGAACTTGAGTTCGAGTATGCAGCGACTGAAAAAGGTTACCAAGTGGCAACGGCCAGAAGTCGTGGACTTGGAATTAAATCTGATTATCCAGAATACGAACTAAATTTTGATTTTGATTCATCCGGCAACAGAATCTTAATGGGAACCGCCACTGGAAATTTTTTATACGGTTTTGATTTGCTTGATCGCCAGACCTCACTTGCGAATCATAAGGGAGAAATTTTTACCTTTAATTATGATCTTGCGAATAGACTCCGTGAACTCACTCGTCCAAACGGTAAGAGTCAATTTGATTTTGATGACACCAATTTTTTAACCAGTATCCAGCATAAGAAAGGAAGTGACATCATCAAGAGTGTTCTCTATGAACGTGATTCAATAGGAAACCGCACCAAGATGACAACACCATCTGGGGATTTTATTTTCGGGTACGACTCCAATAATCAGTTATTAAATTCTTCTAACCCGGAAGTCACAGGGAATTTTGCCACAGAGATTTTCAATTACGATGCAATCGGAAATAGAACCGATGACCAGCTAGGAAATTATCTATTTGATTTAACCAAACAGCGTTTAACCGAAGATTCTCGCTATTTTTATTATTATGATTTAAACGGAAATCTCACGTCCAAGCAATCAAAAACTCTTGGTGGAGAAGTTGAAAACTTTATTTATAATTCAGAAAATCAACTCGTTCGTTTTGAGCGTTACGAAAATAATGTTCTCGTAAAATCCGCTGACTATTTTTACAATGCTTTGGCCCAGCGTGTGGAGAAGGTCGTTGTTGATCATCAAAATTCGGCCAACAATCTTACTCGTCGGTTCGTTTATCACGATAATGAAATCTTGCACGAGATGGATGCTGCCAACCAGGTTCTTTCCACTTATACTCATTCAGGACTTAGAACAGATGATACCCTCGCTGTGGATGTCACAAGTATCGGGGCACAAGCGGGAGTTGCAACGAGCAGTGGAAGTTTTTATTTTCTAAAAGACGGACTTGGTTCGATAACAGAAATTACAGATTCAACAGGGGAGATTATTCAACGCTATATCTATTCAGCATTCGCTAAATTACTCTCTATTCGTGATCAAAATAATCAAGAAACTCAGTTTCCAATCGTTACGCCATATTTTACTTACACAAATAGGGAATTTGATGCTGAGAGCGGACTATATTATTATCGAACAAGATTTTACAGTGCAGACATAGGGAGGTTTTTATCTTCTGACAGCTATATTGGTAAAATGCAACGGCCTTTATCCATCAGCAATCGCTATATCTATACCGAAAATGACCCCGTAAATTATGGCGACCCATCTGGTAGAACAAAAGTATTTAATCCCATTTCGGATACTTATGGTGAGCATTGCGGGAAAGATGTTGGAGTTGGAAAGAAATCAGGCGGAGGTGAACCGATTGATGGCCTAGATGAAGCATGTTATCAGCATGACCGAGGTCACGAGGTAGGAGGATATGATAATGATTCCTCAAAGTATTACGCAAAAGGCGTAGCAGACTTTGAATTAGCATATAATGCTTCTTCCAATGATCCTTCATACTATCTCGATTATCGTCCATGGGTTAATCCAAGATCATATTATGCAAGACCACTAATTATAGGTGGGATGGCAGTACTAGGCGTTGTACATATGGGCCTAGGCACCGGTAGCATGATTTATAACCTCATTTTTAAAGGCCCAGATTTGTCGGATATTACTCATCCGCTTAGAGATTTGGGGACAACTGGTTTAAATGCAGTTAAACGTCAACCACAGCGAATAATTAATAATACTATCAAAAAATGGTTTTGAAAGTATATCCTGTTTAGCATAGACTAGTATAATGCGAATTTGCCGTATGAGATATATATGCTTCTTTTTATTAGTTCTCGTCCTGTATCCTTACGGTGTCAGAGCAGTGATTATAAATGCTGATTTCGATGGTTGGAAGCTAGGAATGGACTTACCGCCACAAATCAAAGATGGAGTCAATCATCGAAAAAATAGTGGCCTTAAGCATGAAAAAGAAGAGAGAAATAGCTCTGGTTCGATAGCTATTTTATATCCTTGGTCTTCAAATTCTTTGTTAGGGCTCAATTTGTCTTATATGGGGGAAGAATATGAAGGCAATGACAATACAAGGTTTAAATTTGAAGTGGCCTCATTGAACTTAAGTTACTTCAAATACTTACCAAAAATTGAAAATGGGATTTATCTTAGGGCAGAAATTGGAGTCACAGCTTCACACGCGTTTACTAATAATGCGCAATTAAAATCCAGCTTCCCGGCTGAACAAGGTGAATGGCATTTCGGGCATAACTGGCTGGGGGGATTGGTGGGTATCGGTTATAATTACAAATTCACCAAGTTTTTTGGAATGGACATACACGCTAAATATCATATTGCTGGAACATCCTATGGAACAGTGAAATGGTCTGATGCTGGTTTAGGTTTTAATTTCACTTTCTAAGTAGCTATTGAAAAATTGAGGATTTCCATCACAATCTAGCCCAGTCTTTTATATCCTCCTCGACTTTTACCTCGCAAAAATTTATTGCAGCTTTTGCAATCTCTTTGAGTTTAAGATAATCATCTTTGGTGGATTGTGGGTCAATGATCATAGGGCGACCATAACGAATCACTATTTTGGCAAAGGGTTTCGGAAGAATCATTTTATCCCAACTATTAGCACTCCAATATCTATCGGCCTTAAAGGCCAAAGGGAGTATGGCTGCACCTGTACTATGGGCCATTTCAATGGTGCCAAGTTTATAATCTTTGTGCGGCCCACTGGGACGATCTGGCCCAATGCCGAGACTGATTCCATTTCTGAGACCCTCTTTTATGGCAATTCTGGCATCAGGACCCCCATGAGAGGAACTTCCCCTGACAAGTTTGTAACCAAATTTTTTACACATGTAGACCGATAACTCACCGTCTGCTGATGAGCTTAGCAAAAACTGATACCCTTTATGTGCCATGCCGATGAGTCCTACCAGCATATGCCGATGCCAGGCGGTGGCAATGTATGAGTGGGTAGCACTGATCTTTAAAGCTTCGATTCTATTTTCATCATCTATGATTTTAAAACGGTAGGACATTTTAAGTAGATACATGACCCAGAACACAATATATCCAACAATCTTGATTAAAATGGCCTTCACAATGTTTCTCCCAAGATTATTCTCGTTTAGTCGGATAACTGTTTAAAGCGAACCAAACTCCGCACATATTTGCTGAACGGTAGGGATGGAATCCCGGCATACATTCCTGAGGATTTAATATCCTTGTACACGGCTGCCCTGTGAACTAAGAATGTATCACTGGCTATACTTACATGATCAATAACACCACACTGCCCTGAACTCATCACTCGGTCACCAACCTTGGATGATCCGGCGATGGCAAACATCGCCGTAAATTGGCAATCCTTTCCAATTTCAACATTATGTGCGAAATGACACAGGTTATCTGTTTTTGTACCTTCGCCAATAATCGTTTTTCCGTAGGCCGCACGATCAATTGTATTGAGGGCACCAATACGAACACGGTCATGAATTTCAACAATTCCAGTCTGTGGTATCCTGTAGGCGCGCATTTTCTTATCTTCCGCAAAACCAAAGCCTTCTGAACCAATGATGCTTCCTGGGCCGATAATGACATCATCTCCAATACGGCAACTATATCCGATAACAGCATTGGGATGAATGATGGTATTACTTCCGATCACAACACCATCTTCAATGACAACTCCAGAGAGAATTTTGCAATTCTCGCCTATAATAACTTTTTCTCCAACAATAACATTCGGGCCCACAAAGCTCGATTCAGCAATTTGTGCTGTTGGATGAATAATTCCTCTGCTCTTTAAATATGCCCACTGCTCGCACTTATAATCACGGTCACAGTATTTTTCTTTGAGAAGTGCGTGAGCCACTTTTACCTGATCCGTTGTAAGCACACCCAAGTTATCATTATTAAAAAATTTAGTCGCCAGTGCTGCGGTTGTGACAATCGCCGAGGGGCCATTATTCAAAACACATTCGACAAATTTCTCTTTTTCGACAAAGACTAAATCGCCAGGCATACAAAATTCGACGGCGTTGATTCCTGTCACTTTGCAATCAATGCCTTGAAGTTCACGAAAGAGGTTGATGTTGTCAAAATCGCGTTTAATCTGGCTAAGATAAATTTCCATGTTTCACCACATTGTATTTTCTTGATGGTTGCCCAATTCTAAGAGACAATTATGCCGCCATGAAGCTAAAAGCACCAATTCATATTTCAAAGATTTTTGAACTTATTGAGTTTTCACTCCCTATTACATGTGATCTGCCGATTGTAGGTTTTTCTGAAGTCTTGAGATCGACAGAGGGAGAGCTTTCATTTATTGATTCAGATACTTATGTCAGCAAAGCATTGCGGTCTAAGGCCCATTTTTTTTTAGTGACAAGACACCATGACGACTTAAGAGATCGAATTCAGATAGTTTCACAAAATCCATTTTCCGATTTCAATAAACTTTGCCGCTTCTTTTACACAAAAATGGCTTTTATTCATCAAATCCCAACGAGAGTGGGTGCCAATACCTTTATTCATGAGAGTGCTTGCTTGGGTAAAAATGTCATCATTGGTGAAGGATGCACCATTCACCCCAATGTCGTGATTCATGATGGAACTACGATTGGCAACCATGTCACTATCTGGTCAAACACAACTATTGGTGCTGATTGTTTTTATTTTAAAGATAATGAAGCCTTGGCCTCAATTGGTGGCGTCCAGATTGATGATTTTGTAACAATCGGCCCAGGATGCACGATTAACCGTGGCGTTTCTTCGATGACGATGCTCGGAGAAAATACAAAAATTGATGCCAGCGTACATATTGGTCATGGCACGATTATTGGCCGGGGTTGCATCATTGCGGCACAAACGGGCATAGCTGGTAAAGTCACTATTGGCAACTTTTCAACTCTGTGGGGACAAGTAGGTGTCACTCAACGTGTAACCATCGGTGAGAGAGTTACCATTGGCGGAAAAAGTGGTGTTACAAAATCCCTTGCATCAAATACTACTTATATGGGAAATCCTGCAATTCCGGCCGACGAATACCTAAGAGAAAGGGCCTTAATGAGAAAAAATCTTCGGTCTTGAAATCTGTCTTAAAGTGCTTTCAAGGATATGAAGGGCCATGTCGAGTTCATCTTTTGTAATGATTAAGGGTGGATGTATGGTGAGAATATGATGATCCCATGAAGCTGTCATAATGAGACCAGCCGACTTACATTTGAGAACAATTTTTTTTGCCAAATATTCTGCTGGGGCTTTAGTTTTAAGATCATTCACAAGTTCGATTCCAATAAATAACCCTCTTCCTCTGATCTCGCCAACATTTCCAGGTAAGTAGCGATAGAAAATAGCAGATAATTGCCTTTTAAAATATTCCCCGCTCTCTTTTGATTTCTCAGCAAGGTCTTCAGAAAGAATAAGATCAATATTTTTTGATGCAACTTTCGCAGCCAAAGGTGTCCAGGAAAATGTTGATGTAACATCATCAAAATTGGACTCCATAGTTATGGCAAGCTCAGGTGAGAGTAGTGTAGCCCCTATAGGCATATAGCCACTACTAAGCCCTTTGGCGAGACAAATGATATCAGGCATTAGGTCAAACTCGTTTGAAGCCAAGAGTGAACCTGTTCTTCCAAATCCGGTCAACACCTCGTCCACGATCATGATAAGGTTGTGGCGATGACATATTTCACGGATCAAAATATAAAACTCCATCGGTGGAGTGATAATACCGCCGCTTCCCAGTATGGGCTCAAAGATAATCGCCTTGATTTTAGCATTATCCTTAAGTTTCTTTTCCAAAGTGTCAGAAAATTCATCCAAACCACCACTGTAATAGCGAAAGCTGTAAGGGGGATTGATTTTATGAACGTTTAGATGACTCATCCCTTGCGGGAAGTTAAACCGCTCGTGATCACCAAGGGCCAGAGTTGCCGAGGTTCCGCCATGATAGGCATGATTAAATGAAAGAATTTCTCCATCTGGATATTGTGATCTGAAAACTTTCAAAGCATTTTCAACCGCCTCTCCTCCTCCAGCAGCCCTCATCACTTTGGAAATACTTTTCGGGCTAAGGGATAAAAGCTTTTCGGCCAATTCTGTTGATTCTTCAGAACTCATCCACGGGCTTACAAAACAAGATTTTTCCGCTTGCTCTTGTATCGTCTTGATTAACTCAGCTCTCTGCCAACCGACATTAACTACTCCATAGCCAGCAGAGAGGTCTAAATATTTGCGCCCTTCAATATCGATAATTGTGCTTCCATGAGATGACTTCATTGCCAGTGGATATGCAAGTCCATTTGCTGTTGAAGATTTATATCTTGTAGAGAGCGATCTGTTATTAAGTAGTAAGTCTGTAGACATAGTCACACTCATTGTAATTTTTAATAAATTAACACTGGCCCAATCAATAGTACATTATGTTTGATGAAGACACACTTTGCTTATGCTTCAGGGTTTTAGTTAGTTGCACTCCTGCATCATGGTGTCATCTTCCAACTTGTGATCTATAACGGTTAACTCGAAAGTCATCATTTTCCTAGTTTCAGGTTTTACAATCAAAAATATTCAACTAACCCCTTCGGAAACATCCTCACCCCAGCATTCACCACTTTCGCCTGCACAAGCGCATCATCATAAAAGTTGGTCATCAAAATTGCGTTCGACTGAAGTCCAAATTCCTCTATCAAATCAAGGCCAGTTTTCTTGTCCGTGCCCAGATCATAATCAAAAACAAAAACCGGGGAGTGCAGCGCGTTTTTATTTTCTAAGAACCATGCCTCAAACTCCTCGGGTGACTGGTGGAAATACTTTTCAAGATGGGCGTGATTTTCTTTTAACGCATCCTGAACCAACAGATGCATATCTGGCCGGTCATCTGTTAAAATAAATTCCTTAGCACCATCAAGGGCAATCTCGGCGGTAAACCATTTTGGAACGGCCACACTTGGAATTTTGACCATTACAGTGGTCCCATGTTGGAAAACAGATTCAATCTCAAGCCTGCCTCCCCAACTCTCAATTTTTGACTTGGCATAGCTGAGTCCAAGGCCATTACCGCCTGTCCTAAACGACATTCCACGTTTTCCAATCTGATCCAAATGCTCCGGTTTAATCCCATAGCCTTGATCCGTTACTTTGACGATATTCATTTCGTTCAAATGTTCAAGCGTAACCTGAATGGTGGCCTCTCCGGTACTGGCATGCGCAGCATTGTCGATGATGTTTCCAAAAATCCTTTTCAACTCGCTCTCATTAAGTTTGGAGAACGCCGAAAGAGCATCTTTCGGAATTTTTAATTTGACCGTCATCTTCTTTCTTGAGAGCTTCAGATTTTCCTTCTCAACAATTTCCTTAATCGCGGCGGCGAGGCAAATAGTCGCGGTTTTGCCCTCGCCAAGCTTGTTTTTCTTCTCTTTTAAATCATCCAAGATGGACCGCATATCATCACAGGCACTTTTAATCTTGTCGCGCTCAAAGTCTCCTATGTTCTTTCCGCTTTCCCCCAGCGCAAGGAGAAATTGCATAGGCTGGTTTAAATCGTGCCATACCTGTCTGACGGTCTCTTTGATTCCTCGATTCTTTTCATCAAGAATATCGCGTTCAATGCCACTTTTTATTAAAGTTTTGTATTTATAAAAAACGGGAAGAAGACATAAGAGTCCAATCACCCAGACAAGAAAAATCGACGAGACAGCATTGGTGTTATGGTAGGCATAAAAAATTTTACCGGCACGATTCTGGCCTTCCTCATCAAAGTCAATATCAACAGGGATGGTTGTGGTGAAAAGCCGATGCAACCCCTTACCTTTTTCTTTAAAGTAATCAGGTCCTACGCTAGGTGGAAGAACAAACACGCGGTTGCCCTCAAAATCATAGTACCCGATGGCATCAAAGCTCCCAAGTTTCGCATTTGAAAGAGCGTAGATCGCCTCACGATACTGGTGTGCTTTGAGCATCCCCTCGACTACCTTCGACACATGAAACGCACTCTCGCGCTTGGTGGCATACACATAAGACAACACGGAAACGGCCGTGATTAACAAAAGCAGGCCCCCAACGACAATGGAAAGCGAAATAAAATGTTTGGTTAGTTTTTTATCATTTGCCATAACTATCCTATAGGGTGAGGAGTGCTCACCAAGTCTGAAATTGTTAAAGTTCTGCCAGCGAAGTTGGTGAGCCGGTTTAAATTCACATTGGTTTTTTTTGGTGGCCCATAGAACATCTTTTGAAGCGCATCGGATTGCGCTTTCATAACGGTCAAGGGAATTGAGTCAAAAAGTTGGATAGGACTTAATAGTTCGTTTTCGGAAATATCATCAAGTGTTAAATGGGATGGCGAGAGCGAACAAGTGTTCTCAGTATTAAGGCAAAGCAATTTCTCAGTAAAATGGACCCGCTTATGCTCGTCTGGGCCATGCACTTTCATTTCTAAAAATTCTGCCATCCGTAACGGTGGAAGTTTGTCATGGCCTTCAAGGATGGCGACAGAATTTAGCATACATTCAAAAATGGCCTTCAAAGCGGCATTTGGTCGATCATAATCGCATCCAAACCCAAAAAACTGGCCCGGGATTCCTTCGCCTGAAGTTGTACAGACAACAACCGTGCGGTCTGATACCGATGAGTGTGCCTGAGCCAAATTTAGTGATATGCCCCTTTTCGCAAGATTGTCTTCGACCGAACGATACTCGTTCAGATCATGGGCCTTGACCGGAAGAAAGGGTGTATTGGTCAACGTGTGGCAAAGGACAGCATCACGTTCAATCAATTCTTTCTTGGCGTTTAAAATCGCTTGGTCTCTTCTAGGATGGGCCGCCACACCGTTGCTTCCAATTTTATGATAAAAGCAGTACACACGCTCGACCATTTCCGAGAACGCTTTTAAAAAGGCCGTATCTTCATCGTCGGCCATCCCACGCCCAACAAACTTTCGGCCATCAATCTGGGCACTCAGTGCAAAGTCAAAATACCCAGGAAACCAGTCATCCACCCAGCGCATGCGCTCCACTTGGAGCTTAAGCGTTTCTGCTTTGGCAAATATCCAATGTTTTAATTTCTTGATATTGTCCATAGTGGGTTATTGGCAAAAGTTTGAGGAAGGTGGCTCACCCATGGTTTCCGTAGAAGTGCGATATACGGGGACGCGACCAGGGGATACAAGACACCGTTTTCTAGCGATTCGAAATGGAGTTTTTGCAATTTTTCCAGCCGCTGTTTTTTATCCATGATGGACATATAGTCCTTAATCCATTTTTTCTGCTCGTCTTTACTCATACCAAAAAGCCCAGCATTCACGGCATAGGTGATAAGCGAAATGTCTTCATTAAAGGAAATATCCACATTTGCCACAAAGGCATGGGGAATTTCCTTTAACGATTTGTAGTTGGTGAAGGCCGGAACCTTATTGTCTTGGTATACATGAATTCCAGGGAGAACCTTTTCGATTGGCATCTTCAACTGCTCAACGGGGATTGATTTAAACATTGATAATTCAAATCCATTGCCGCTTGTTTTAGGGACAATCTCATTAACACTTTTTTCGATTGCCGCCTGCTGCTCCTTTGAAAGCTGGCCATCCCCAAAGGGTGCCAAAAACTGCATACTATTCTGATATCCAGGTTTTTCAAGAAAATATGATGCCAGCGGCACTTTAAGCATTTTGCCGTAGGAAAGACGCTCTTTCGAGGACAGTTCCTTCATCCCACGTTCTGTAAAGAAAATGGCGACCATTCGTATATCCATTGTCGTATGAAGAGAAGCATCTCCTGACTCTTTGTAAAACTGGATTATTTTCTCTGGGGGAGCACCATCAATGGTCATAATATGATCGACTTTTCCTTCCTTATATAAATCAATAGATGATTTATTTTCTCCCACTCCACTCGGTATAAATTCAATTTCTTGTGCCAAATCTTTCGTATAGTGATAGTGGCCAGGATTCGCGCGAAAAATGATTTTCCCCTTATCATCCGACGACTCGACATAGTATGGGCCGGTGGTATTTTTATAATCCACAATCGCCAGAGTTTTTGGATCAACAGATTTTCTTGGAATCACGGCAAAGTCAATGGCGGTCAAGAGATGAGTCAAAAAGGGCATCTTCTTACCTGGCTTAAGGACAAGAGTAAAATCGTCTTTGACCTCAATACCTGGACACGCCGATTCAATAGACTTAATTTCAACATCTGGGCAAATTATATCTTTAAAATTGCCATGAGTATTGCTCGACAAAACCAACAGACGCTTAAGCGAAAATTCAGCATCGCGAGCAGTAATCTGATGGCCATCAATCGTCTTTAGATTTCTTCGGATATACAGATAAAACTCATTGGTCTTTTCGTCCCACTGAAACTTTTCTGCCACTCCGCCGATGGGCTGACCGTTAGCGGTGGACAACTCAATCAACGGACTGTAGACGTTTTCCAAAAAGATATATTCAGGCGAAAAATAAATCCGAGTCGGTTCATAATGATTAACTGGTTTATCATAGGGAAAGGCAACATTAAGTTTCATAGACATTTCATCCTTTTGCTCTGAACGAGAACAACCCACGCAAAAATTCGCCAACATTATTACTGCCAATGTTATTTTTATACCCCAAAACAAATTACACCTCTCTTGGCATAAACATCCGCGACAATTCCGCGTTCCTCAAGCTCGTGCATAATCGAATCATTCAAAGAAAATGAGTCATCATCTCTTATCACGACCCCCGTTCGTAGTAGCTCATCCATAATTTTCTTTTTCACACTTTCGGCGTGCTCAGGATACAGACTATCCAGCACCAAAATCTGCACCTTAAGCCTATCCAAGGCCTTCTCCAAAGCAGTACCTTCAGCACGGAGTTGGCTTGCATCAATCAATGCTTTCACCACATGGATAATGCGACCTTGAAGTTCATGGTTTTCAAGTTCAGGAAACCACAACCTTCCTCCGCCACGAGTTCCCCAAGGAAAAACTGTCTGCACCGTGCCCTTGATAGCACCATTCTCTTTTTGAATCCCCGTCTCACCTGCTAAAGCAGTATTAAGATTGAGAACCGACGAGATAATCGAGAGAGTCAAAATTTGTTTTTTCATCTGTTCCATCCTTTACATTCTAAAGCTTCTAAAATTATCAATTATTGCCTTCAGCATCCCATCCCGTTCAGCAGGGCCTGAATCGAAAATTCCCAGCGACTTCATTCTTGAATTCAAAGTGGTTCTTTTTACCTTTAACTCGACTGCGGCCTGTTTTACATTATGCTCATTTTTCTTAAGCGAGGCGAGAATCACCTTCTTGATCTGCATGTTCTGCAATGTTTCCAGTGCCTCAAGGTTTAACTCCGCAATGGCCTCATTCATTGATTTGGCCTGCAAGACATCATCGGAGAGGTGAATTCGCTTAATTATCTTATCCTCCACCGTCACATACAGCCCATGAATCATATTCTCAAGTTCGCGGATATTGCCAGGCCAATTGTAGGTTTTCAAGGCGAGCATCGCCGATTTTGAAAATTCTTTTTTCACATCTAGCTCTTCTTCAACCTTATTCTTAAAGTGCATTAAGAGCGGCATAATATCCTCTGGCCTTTCTCGAAGCGGAGTTATCACTATGTCCACATTGGAGATTCGGTAAAATAAGTCCGGCAGAAATTCCGCGTCGGCACCTTTGCACATCTCTTTTAGCTTGGGCTTTCCGGCGCAAATCAAACGAAAATCAACCGAAAATTCTTTGGTAGCACCAACCCGCTTAATTTTTCGCTCTTGCAAGGCACGTAAAAGTTTCGCCTGGGCATCATGGCCTAAATGATGAATTTCATCGAGGAAAACGGTGCCACCATGTGCCACTTCAAAAACTCCGATCTTTGTTGCTACGGCCCCCGTGAATGCCCCCCTCTCATGGCCAAAAAGCTCGGATTCCATTAAATGGGCACCGCCCTTAAAAGATGCGCAATTGATGGCCACAAAGTTTCCATGCTTGGCCCGTTTGGAATTCTTATGAATCGCCTTAGCAATCAGCTCCTTTCCTGTACCAGTCTCGCCGAGAATCAGAACGTCAGAATCGACTTCCGCGTATTTTAGGGTATTTCTTGCTGTATTTTGAAAATCGTCAGAGGCACCGACCATACCGATCTGTTTGGCATAATCCGTGTCGCCCGAAGAAATTTTTTGCGGGCCACTTCCATTATGATACTTGGCGAATGCCGCCCTGATGCTGGCGATAATTTTTTGCTTACTCACGGGTTTATAGAGTACCTTGTCCACATCCGCATCAAGCCATTTTTGATAGGCCTCTTCTGAAGTGTCGCCGGAGATGAGGATCACGATCAAATCCTCATTGAGTTTTTTCAACCTGCGGATCAGCGTACTCCCGTCGGCGAACTCCTCATCGGAAGGCAGGAGGTTGTAGTCAACAAAGGCCATGACGTACTCAGATGGACTCATGGAAAAATGCCGATAGGCCTTAAGTCCTGAGATGAAATAATCCACACAATAATCTTCATCTTGTAAATTTTGTCTGAACGCCTCCAAGACTGATTCGTGATCATCTACAACCAAGATTCTCTGCCGTGCATTGCTACTCATAAATAATTCCCCTGTTAAGTTTGATCAGGCCTTAAGCAATCGGTGTGCCAAATATGAAAAATTATCTATCCCACAGAAATTATTGCTTGCGCTGTGTATCATGCGAATTTTGATAATTCAAATTGTGACGAAAACACGTCACGATTTGGGCGTTTTGAAGGCCTTTACCAGGAAATTCTTTTTTAATGTCATGGTGTTAGGTCGGGTTTTTAGAAAATGACGAAGTTTCGTCGCTTTTTTTGGTAATCGCCCGAAGGGTTCTAAATTGCACGGTTTCAGCGTGACGAAATCTCGTCATCAAATGAATGCCATTTTACGGGTCTAAACTACCCAGTGCTTTTTACTAAAGAAGCAAGGGTCTGAGGCCGAAGATATTACGGGAATGTGAAAGAAACGAATAACCCCGCTTTGAACTAACTCCCAAACAACAGAGAATTTACTGGTTTAATCTGATTTGCCAGTAATCCGTGACCAAATTTCGTCGCACAACCAACTCCTCGAATAAAAAAAGATTTCCCCCATTTTTGCAATTTTTTTAAACACGCCGTGACGAGTTTCTCGTCACATTCTGAAACTCCGTGAATCTAAAAAGGAATCATCCATTTTCATTGGGAATTTGGGCAAAATTGTGACGGGAGTTCATCACAATTTCCGCAAATTTTCGTGCTAAATTCTCGCGGAATAATTATACGCAACGCAAACCATTCGTAATTCTTCACGCTATCTTCCGAAACAAAAGTTGGCACGATTCTTGATCCTATATAGGTGAGGGGACCAAATTAAAAACAGGAGGACGAACATGGAATATGGAATTTTATTTGATACTTGCCCGCGTTGCGGGGATTGTGGGTATGAGCATTTAATCACCTACTCTCATTGTGTGAACTGTCTCTTCGTGCATGACAGATATGCAAGCGAAGAGATGATCCCACCTTGGGCCCGAGTTGAATTTCGTGAATATTCAAAGAAAATTGATCGCCAACTTCGAGTCATCTCGGGAGGCACACCATGATTTTTGCACATTTGAAAAAAATCTTATGGTTTAAAGTCTGCCCGAAGGTCCAAGAGAGAATTGAACAGAACAAGGTCAAGGCCCTACAGCTTTGGCCTTCAAAATTTTGAAGTGAGGCCCTGTGAACAACAAGCATAGTAGCAAAATTCAGGACACGGCAAAATTAGAGGATGAACTTGAAATCGGCCATGAAATCACGATCAAGACCCGAGATGGGAAAATCTATGAGGGAATTTTCATGGCCATCCACAAGGGCCATCTATTTGCCGTGGCAAGTCTCGGAATCATTTTCACATTTCCAATAAACGCAATTGTCAATGTCATAAAACTATAGGGGGTTTCTGTGAAGTTTTTACTTATTTTATTAGTTTTATTTTTCTGTTCTTGTTCTTTGAAATCAAACAAGGAGGATAATTCCCAAGGCGTTGAACAGGGCCATGGTGATGGACGGCATGAAGTTCTTCAATCGGGCCTTGACCCAAACGCGGACAGTGATGGGGATTTTGTCAAAAATGCGAATGAAATCTCCTCTGGGCGAAGCCCGATGGTCGCCAATCTCCCTGAGTTAACCATTCACTTTTTGCAAAACTATAAAATTACGGCCGATGCCAAGTCAGTTTCCACAGGGAAAATCAAAAAGATTGTCATTGATACAAAAATTGGTCGAAATAATCCCAATTTTAAATATCGAGTGGGCGAGCTATTTGCT